>Ga0041059_1000947_pt1 | contig 22949 bp, 18 predicted proteins | sample AraColnosormetaG_FD_56232 | JGI IMG/M metagenome (GOLD analysis project Ga0041059, IMG submission 56232) | Arabidopsis roots microbial communities from North Carolina, USA - Col MF nosort | ecosystem: Host-associated > Plants > Roots > Unclassified | place: USA: North Carolina | collected... | reverse complement strand
CTTACAGTACCCAAGTATCTCTGCAAAAACAAAGATAATAAGAAGAATGCATGTGGAACAGACATTAAACATATGAGAAATAGCTGAATGGATTCGCCAACTCACAACGATGTTCGGATGTGAAAGATTCTTAAGAAGTTGTACTTCTTCCTCAAGCTCTCGGATGTGACCCTAAAACAAGGATTCAAGACCAAAGGAAACCAAAGTTGTTACCAAATTGGTAACAGATTTATCGAAAATTGCAAAATTTAAAAGATAGAGCAATAACTCACCTGAGTCTTCTCCTTTGAAGCACTGCTTGGAGCGATTAAAACCTATTATCCAAAAAAAAAATCACAAATCAGCAGAAGAAATCATAAATTAAAGGCAACTGAAAGTAACCAGAACTAAGAAATTCAAAATTAACCTGTTTAATTGCAAGAAGCTCGCCGGAATCGAGGTTCATTCCCATGTAAACTCTTCCAAAAGCACCGCAACCGATTAATTCCCCTTTCCTCCACCGAATCGACGGCGCTTCTTCTTTTCTAGGAGCAGGAAGGCCTGGAGGCGGCTTAGAAAAGAGCCCAATTCGAGAGCTACGGATACTAGAGTTAATCTTCCCGACGAATCCGCTAAGACCTCCGCCGCTAGTACCATCGTCTCCGGCCAAAGACGACCGGAAAACCAAGGATCGGCGAACCGATCCGAGAATATCCTGCATTTGAGAAGCCGACGGTGAATGTGTAGAGAGATCAGTGAAGATTACTCATGGCTGCTTCGGCTTCGTGATGTGTGGATTTAGGAAATTTCGAGGAGGGAAAGAGAAACTCGATCTGTTTTTCAAAATTAAAAGCTTAGTTTTTGTGATTTTTCCGTTGAAACCCTTTCAATAATCCTAAATATTTTACCCGTTACTTAATGGGCCTTCTTATTGGGCTTTTTCAGTATTGGAGCGCATAAAGTACTTCCCACGTGTAAAATATCCAGATTTGTGTCGGTCGTTGCATAATCTTGTCTTTCTCCACCAAACTCACCGACAAAATACAGTATTTTAAGTACGTCCTATCATGACATCACATGCCATAAGCGTCAAGTTTCAGAAATTATAACAACTAATCTTTAACAAAATTTATTCTTGATAGTCTAAAGGAAAGAGTGTTTGATAACTCATCAAAACATTTGATATCTCAAAAGAGAAAGAAACAAAAGGAAGAGTACATGAAAATGACTAAATAACTAACGAGACCAATACCAAAGGTGAAGCCATTAGACTCTTGTTTTGTAGGAGTAGCTGTAGAATAGCTTCCTTCTGGTGTGTTGGTAGTGAGGACTACAACGATCCAATCATCTTCTTTACCAATACCAATCCCTGTAAACTTGGAATCGTTCAAACTCATTGAGTATTGTGACTTGGTGAAGTTTGTGAGGACGAGGTTTGATTCTAAACGAGGAACACATGCAGGCATAATCGAGCCGTCTCTCGTGTCTGAGACGTTCAAGTGGCATTTTGCTAGAATCTGAGGGTAGTTTGCGAACTGTGGCTCAGTTCCAGGTACTGTGGCTGAGCCAGTGTCGTTGGTACAAGGTTTGTTCTTGAATTGGTCTGCGATTTCGTCAGCTAGGCATTCTGCGTTTTCGTTCTTGCTTAAGATTGTTAGATTCTGTGTTGTTCTGTAGCTGTTGATTCCTGTGAGAAGAATGTCCTCTTCATCTGCAACTCAGAAGACGCTTGATTAAAGTCTATATCATTTGCAGAAGCATATTCACAATCTCTAGTTAAAGTAAATTTTTGTTCTTTATTTGTTATCAAGAGAAGGAAAGCAAATTATACACTTGAGAAAGTATTAACCTTTTCAAATAAGTTCAACTTTCTCATGATTGAGATCTATGGAAGAACTTTTAATTGAAGTGAACAGATCCTAACTCCTAAGAGATTTCAGACCAGATCTAAAGATCCTGAATAAACACTATAAAGAGAGACAGAAAGAGTTTCAAGAACAGAGATTTACTTCAACAAGAAAACAATGGAAGAAAGAGAGGAAGTTACCGGTGTCGCTAAGAACAGGGCGATTGAGGCAGAGGAGTATGGAGAGAAAGAGAAGAAGTGGAAGCTTGTCGATCGCCATTGAAGCAGGTTTCTAGAGTTCTCAAATGATATTTTGATGGTGATTGGCTTATATTAATTGAGAAAGGAGAGTGAGAGAAATGGTTACTTCGCTTTTACTCATAAAGAGTTGTTTGATTCTGTTCTGCTTTTCTTGTCAGCTCGATTTTGACGTTGTGCCGACAATTTAAGGCATTTTTAACTAATTCGCTTGGTCCCTCTCATCCTATACGGCATCGTTTCTAATATAAGGATAGAGGACAAGAACAAGTTCCAAAGAGAAGGCAAACAATTGACCAAAGTTCTTGAAAACTCAATGTCAAGTAATCGATTTGTTATTACAAAACATCTACCTTAAGTACCAAGATGTGATCACAATACCAAATAGTGAATCAAACAAAAAAACAATCGAAGTGTCAAAAGTCACCTACTCCATAACTGCGATTCCACCAACAGCTTTGATCTTGGCTATGATTTCATTAGCTTCTTCCTTTGTCACACCTTGTTTAAGAATAGCCGGGACTTTCTCCACAAGCTCTTTCGCTTCCTTCAGACCCAAACTTGTGAACGTTCTCACTTCTTTTATCACTTTGATCTTATCAGATGCATTAAACTTCTCCAACTTCACATCGAAAGCCGTCTTCTCCTTCTTCTCCTCTACATTCCCAGCTCCGGTATCTTGTTTTGCTCCAATGCCGTCCGATGAAATCATCTGTTGTTTTGGAAGCCTCAGGTGTTCATTGAGTGCAGGACCAATCTGTTTTCTTTCTTCTGGAGATAAAGCAGCTATACGCTCAGCTAGCTCCATGATTTTGCTTGAAGGCTGGGGTCTAGGACCATACGGATCATAAACTGACGGGTATTTGTATTTCTTGGGTTTAGCTTTCGAGACAGAGTCTTGCTGCAAGAAACGAACTTGCACAGACCAGATTACTTCCGGTTGACATTGGCGAGAACGAACGTTTCTAACAAGTGAAATAAGCTTCATGACTACTATTCCTCTGCTACCATACAAACATCAACCCAAGATCATTTCATGTCTCAAAATGTCAACAGGACAGCAACAGTAAAAACTCTCCTGTGTTTTCAAAAAAAGACGAAAACTTTAGCTAGCGAATCTACTAAACATTGATAATATTCCAATGCAAAGAGATCAAGATCTCAGAATAAGACTGATTATCAAGAAATTAGTGCTTAACATAAAAATAATTTCAAGAAACATGTTTCTATTGTATAGGTTTAGGTTCAAAGGTTTCTTCTTTGCAGATCAAATGAACATATCAAGATCAGTGAAACAAAATGGTGAGTAAGAAAGGATGATTCATAAGATCGGTTTCAGCGTCAATAGCCCAAATATAAATTCCAATGTATCAGATTTGATAGTCTAGGTTATTAGCTGCTAACACAGTTCCGAAATCAAACAATGGGATCCATGAACCGCCAATCTATTATCTGAGAGTTGGAAATCGGAGAAGGAGATGAGAAAGAGAGATAAGGCTTACCTCCAACGGCGGAAACGGCAAGCTTCGCCGGCTCTGACTTGATTATTACTGTGAGAGACGGAGATGAGTCACGCATAGGGTTTAGAGTGGAAAGATTCCTCTTTTCGGCTCAAAATTACTTTTGTCTATGGGCCAAGCCCAATAAGGATCTTATCAACAAATTTGACATACTACGTCCTTGTAAGGCCTTTCACAACAACCCACTCAGCTTTCATGTCCTCCCTCAAGAGCAGCACCTAGTTCATCTATATACCTTCATACTCCACAAGCAATGGCTTTATTTGGCATTGGGTTTGAAATAGCTGGCTCCGGATTTTAGTCAAATGAAAGAGCAGCTTGTGATTGCAGAAACAGATCTCGAGGCCACAAGGTTAGAGACTCAACAATGGAAGGAGAAACACCAGGTAGCGAGGAAAGAAGCTAAATTGCTCAAGAACACGAGTGGGAGACTTAGGATTAAGCAGAGGAGTCTTAACCTTCATGTTGACAATGGGGACACGAAAAATCATATCCCTCAACCACATTGGTTTCTTATTCATATTATGAACCAGATTTACATTTGGTGAGAAACGGCAAGACACATAAGTTTTATTTAAACTGAAACTGTGGAAACAAAACAAAAGAAGTGAAGCTGTTACTTGGTCTGATCCTTGAGACATGTTCGGATCAAACTTATTATCAGTTGCAACTCAGAAGAAACAGCAACTCTGGAAATACTTTTTAGATCTGTCCTAAGATGACTTCTGCCCCTGTAACCTTGAAGTCAGACGGTGCTTCTTCCACATTCACCGCCTTAACCTTCCCGTCTTCTACATAAGCCGACCATCTGAACATGGACATCATAAATCCAACGAATCTGTTAGATCAATGGTTTACGATACAAACATTTCTACAAATGGACTTTCCAGTATATTACCTCTCAGACCGTGGCCCGAGCAATGCAGCAGAGAGATCCTTGTCTAGCCCCAAGCTTTTGTGAAATTTCCCATCAAAATCTCCATAAAACTCAATCTGGTATGACAACGTTCAAGAGCATCACATTAAGTCATTTGTTCTAGCATGTAGTACTAGTCGATATAAAGAATTATGAACTTTCTAATGAGGGAAGTCCATTTAATCATAGAATCAAATTCTTTTATCGTCTATTAATGTGAAGGTAATCATAGACAACGTTCAAGAGCATCACATTTAAGTCATTTCTTCTAGCACGTAAACTTATCCGAACATAAACATAGAAATCTATTGTAATGCTAGTCCATATCAAGAATTATGAACTTTCTAATAAGGGAAGTCCATTTAATCATAGAATCAGATCTGTTTATCGTCTATTGGTGTAATATAAAATCTTGAGACCACAGACAACGTGAATAATAGAGTAATATAGTTCTAACTATAAGAGGTTGATTACTATCAGGACGTCAACAAGAGTTACATACTTGAGGAGTTAAAAGATTCCTAAATGAACCATCTTCACCACTGAAAACTCTTAGACAACGAAACCAGGAACCGAATAATATATGTTATGTTGCAAATCAAGTTTTCTGAAGCAAAGAACCAAATCAGCATACACTAAACATCGGATTAGGTTGGTGTCAAAGAACAAAGATAGGAACAAAAAAAAAATCGATGAACTTACTGCATCTTTGGCACCAAGCTTCTCTGCCCAACCATTGATAGCAAAGGGATCATTAACAGAGACACAGATGACAGAATCAATGCCTTTGGCTTTAAACTTATCAATGTGGCTCTTGTAGCTAGGCACATGCTGCTGTGAACAAACTCCCGTGTAAGCCCCCTGAACACAGAAAACGAATATTCCGGCACAACATCAGAACTCAGAAACCTGATCAAGACATAAAGGAACATGAAAAGATAGAGATTTCTTACAGGAAGACCAAAGATGACGACTTTCTTCCCCTGCAACCAATCAATATCCACAAACGTTTTGTCAGAAATTGAAATCCCCCTCTGAATTGAAATTGTCAGAAAAGAGAGATTCGAACCTTGAAGATATCTGACAATGGCGTGGTGGAGAATTTGGAGGAAACACCTTCGTCCCAGCTGCGAGCTTTCTGGAGAGAAACGCCAGGCGCCGCCGAGGTTATGTCAGTGCCTTCCGCGAGCTTTGAGAAACCCCTCGATGAAACTCCGATCCGGGCACTATTTGCCGCCGATCTTAGTGCCGATAAATTTCTTAGCTTTAGAATTGACATCGCCATCGCTGAAAATAAGATTGAGACCGTTTCTTGGTTCCTTCGATTACTGTATAGTGTCGTTTATGGCACTTCTCAAAGACCTTTCTAAAGAGACTTAATCGTTGCCGTTTTGTAACAAACAAATCAGACTGCACGTTGTTTAAAAGCCTCAAGAACAGCACACACTCAAATTTTGGTTTTGAAGTTTTTACTTCTTTCAAATACATCATTTACATTTCATCTTGTGAAAAACATTCACTTCTTGACCAAGTAAAAAATACATTCAAATGAGTTCTTTGATTTCTCTATAAAAAAAAAGAAAAAACAGAGCTTGTTCAAAGACCGGAAACATGAATCTTGACGAGTTTCTACAAAACTATCAGCAATGTCGATATTCTGAATTGGTATAGTCGACTAGCTGGCGTGGTACCGGACTGAGAAGAAGGTTTGAGAATACCCATCAATGTTTAAGCTTCTGCCAAAAGCACTTCAAGATACATTGTCGGGCTGTCTGAAATTACAAAAGAGAAGCAATTTTAGAATAGTGATGTCGCAGTCAAGCAAGAGCAAATTCTATATGATGACAACTTGATGGCATTAGGAACTTACCATTTGGTTTTGGTTTTGCTCCATTTTTCAATGGCTTTATACCAATCCCATTGAAAGAAGAGAGCGATTAATCTTATAGGCCCTGCGGTTATAACTTCAAGAAAAGCAAGCCAAAATGATCTTTGAGGGGACATGCCGGTTGTCGCGAGAGACAGTAAGAATCCCTCAAAGTTGCATGAGACGGTGAAGTTTCCTGCTTTTATGCCATCCATAGCCTTTTTTGCTACTTCTTCTGTTTCCATTGAACCAGAGGATGCAGCTATTATGGCAGTGACTTCAGGTCTGCTCTTCTGTTCTGAGAGAGCACCCAAGGAAAATCAATCAAACTCATAATATGAACCAAGGAACTCAGAACATCAGTCCATAATGTGTTTACTTCATTAGTTATCAAAAAAAAAAAAGTGCTTACTTCATTCTCAGATAGGCAAAAAGAAGTCTTTTATGAAATTTTCAGATGCTATTGGAAGATAACTACATCCCATTATTCTCTTCTAAACAGTATCATGTGAACCACAGTACGCAGAGACTTCAAGCTAAACACTATCACAGTACTCAGTACTTAACTCACCAGTCTATCAGTTTCTCCTAACTGGCACTCTCATAGAACATGTGAACATGAAATGCTACGTGTTTGATAGAGTACACAATTATTCAGACCAGATAAGGGCACATATTTGATCTCATAATAACAAACTAGATGAATAATAGTTTATGTCTACATATGTCCCAACCATATAGTACAGCCTTATTTAGTAATCTGTCTCCAACTCTTTTATACATTTAATTGCCTTAGTATTTAGTAGCAGTACCTAATCCTAGCTACCCTCACATGTTAAACTTAGATTATCTGCTCTATACATCCATGATGAATCTGAAAAATACTGAAGCTTTTTTACCTTCTTCAAAGCCGGGTGTATTAGTGTCAGGAGGAAAAATAAGAGTGACATGAATATCATCAGATATAACTTCCTGTTGCAATGCTTGCGCTAAACCCTGAAGACCAAACTTGCTTGCTGAATATGCAGCATAACCATAGACACCAACCTGAAAATTTTATTAAAAAAAACATCCTTCATCATTCTATCTTTAAAACTGCATTACATGAGGTCACATTATTGCAGTTACACAAAAGTTACTTCAAGTGATAAATTGTCAATGTCTTACTTCAGGTAACTACAATCTCCAGATAAAACTTAAATCCATAAAGATGGGAAATTTGAGAGACGAACCTGACCAGCTTGAGAGGAGACGAGACTGATGGAAGCAGGTCCACGATCTTTCCTTGCTTTCATGGCAGGCAAAGCGGCTTTAATCACATTGAAGCTCCCAACAAGATTTACGTCAATCGTGAATTTGACATCTTCAGGACTATGTTTCACCAGCTCCTTCGCCGTAAACACACCTTGGTTAACAATCAACACATCGATCGGTCCCGATTCATCTATCGCCTTCGAGACTGCATCGTAATCGCGAACGTCTGCAGAGAATGTGGCGACTTCGACACCAGTGGCGAGCTGGATCGATTTCTTAGCCTCCTCGAGCTTTGATCCGGATCGGGCGAGGATTGAGACACGAGCGCCCTCGGAAGCGGCGCGGTGGGCGAGAGCAAGACCGATGCCGCTAGATCCACCGGTGATGAAGGCGTGACGGGACTTGATAGGGATCTTAATGGGACGAGGACGTACAATTAGGGCTAAGATAGCGAGAAGCGATAGTGGGATAATGGGAATGAGGAAGAGAAGGAAGAGAGGAGAAATGGCCGCCATGGATCTCGTGACGAAGCTCTCGGCGATGTGAAGCTCCGTCAGCTCATTCATTGGAGAAATAAAAACAAATACGATTAGACCAGTTAACCAATTACTCGGTTTAATGATTTCTATCTGAACCGGCCGTTTTAGTTTCTCGCTGTAATTTATTTTTTATATAATAATTTTGTGACTTGTTGTCGTTGTGTTTCAAAATTGGTTTCTATTTTCTAATGATGTCGTTAAAAAACAACTGACACTAATCACCTTATTTGTTGTAGTTGATTTAGACTAATACACATTTTTATGAAAGAGATGAATAGAAAATTGTATAGTATTATTTTGTGAAATTATTTTAGTTTCTTCTGACATTTGTTTCACAAGAGAACATGTTACGTGACTACGTGTGATAGAGTTAAAAAAAGATTGTGTTCGTATTGCGCAACTTGTAATAAGGAGATGTTGAGTTAATACTTTCACATATGGGTGGTTAGTCTTATATGTGACATTTAAAACTAATTTAAGATACAGCTAGTTGACAGAAAACATACAGCTTTGATCCCATATAAATGTCTAAATTGAGATGTTTTTAGATTTAAAAAACGATTATATGAAAGAATATACACTACATCTTATACTAAAATAATAAAATTGAAAGAAAAAGAGTGATGGGCATGTATGCATGTGGGTGAGAGTCTGTGACAGTCTTTTTTCGTTTTTAGATCTGACTTTGTCTATTCAAACATTGTTGCCAACATAACTGTTAACTCTGTAAGTTTGAGGTCCCAAAGCGATTGATTGGTTCTAGACCTGACTTGGAAGATTTTCCAATCTCACATGGGACTTGTCCTCATCCAGATTAATTGACCTCCATTGATCCTTTACTGATTTGATCATTTAGGTACTAATTCTATCATGGGTTGTTTCTTCATTTAACTTAAAATGATTAGAGAAAGTGATAATACATGATAAGAGAGCCTACATATTAATCTATGTGGGTTGTTGAATAAATCACACCAAATCCCTTTAGATTGATGATTTCTCCTTCATTCTTATTATTTGCTGATTTTACAAACATAATATAAAATCTATAAATATCAATAATCAATTATATATAATTATGAATTAATGACACAAATCCATGTCTTCGAATAATCTTGATTGACTAAGTGAAAAGAGATGCTGCATCTCTGTAGGTTCTTCTTGGGTTAGTAGAAGCATGATGAAAGGTGATGCTTTCTTGGTTGTTGTTGTTGAGAGTTGTAAGATTGTTGTCATGGCCATGATGAGGAAACTGTTGCTTGGGGATAAAGGAACCGATGAATCTCCCTTGCTTCTTCTGATGAGGATGATGATTATGTTTCCTTCTTGGCTGAGAAGATCTTGGGATAAACACTCCTGTTCCTTTGCTCTCTCGAATTACGTTGTAATTGATCTGCTCATTGTACATCATATATGGTGTTGCTGATGTTTGGTAGTTTCCTCTGAACAAACCCTGTTTTGTTATCAACATCGCGGTTAATCACTAATCAAGAGATATATAAGATAGAGAAAAAGAAAAGAGTTTAAATTTGGACAAACCTGGAAAGAGACAGAAGAGGAAAGTGAAATAGGGTTTTGTTCATCTTCATCTGTGATTAAGAGATTGAGTTGCTTGCTTATGTCAGCAAAGAAGACATCATCATCAAGCTCGAGCTCCATGGCCATATATCTAGTCTCTTGATTAGCCTGTTGTTGTCTCTAGAAAGAAGTAGTTTTTAAAAAATGGTCTCAAGTGGAGTTGTGAGGGGGAATGTTCAAAGAGTGGCATAAATAGGCAAGAGATTGGGGTTTAAGAGAGAGGGGAAGAGGGTAGAGAGAGAAGTGCATGTGGGAGAGTGGGGCCAAAGTAAACATCGAAGAAATGTAATCTAATCTGGCAAAAGTAAGTCCCTACACACAAATGGATCATGAAGGGAAGGTTTTGTGCAATGATGTTGTATCAACTACTTGCAAATCCTATAAAGATATTAAATCAAAAGGTCACAACTCACAACAAGAACAAAACACCCATATCTATCTCAAATTTATATTTTCTTCATTACACATAAATAACTTTATATATAACATCTCATCCACAAAACCCATCCCTCTCACTCTCATCTTTCCCTAAAACAAAATTCGTTTTCTTGTATGGCTAAAAGTTCATAGTTTCGATAATCTCCACTAAAGATGGAATTCCTAACTACCTTATCCAATGACTTTCTTAGTCAATACCATCAGAAAATATAAAAAGTATAATGATCGTTAACAAATAATAATATTCAAATACATATATGATAGCATCGTTATAAATTTTGTACTAAATCAGAGAAAACAAGTTTACCTTGTTAAGAAAAACGAGAAAATAAAAGTATCATCTGCGAAACAAATATATCAAAATTTTTATATTCAATCTACGCACGATTTTTATTTTTTTTGCATGGTTACTCCATGTATTAGGTTTTAACGTTATAACAAGATTAACTTTTGCAGTCATTTGCATTCGCATCCATTAAAAAAACGAGAGCACATGTCCACGATGGGTGACCTATATGCATATTACCAAACTATATGGAACCGTGTGGGGTCGTATTGGATATGTTTTAACTATTTATCGACATTCAACATGTTAGGAGAATAAAGTCGATCGGAACCTTTATTTAGCTTTTGTAGGAAATACGTTGATTGTTCGTTGTTAGCCTCGTGACGAAAATATGTTCAACCTCGCTTCAACGAATATCATTGACCTAATCTAAACATGTCGGTTGTCGAAGTGCTAATTAAATTTGTTTTCTTTATTATGTCTATCTAAACCTAATAATTTAAATGAGTCTAAGAAAACATAGTTACAGAATAGATTATATCATAATGTGGTGCTTTGAGTAGTTGGTCAACTGTATCAATGTGTAGTTGGTTATGTAACAAAATTAGCATTGTCGACATTCACCGGTGAACCGCATTTGAAGTGGACAATTGAGGAAATGGACATTAGGAATATGGATTTTTGGAGATAGGGAGAAAGAAGAAAACAAAGAAGAATCTATCTCCATGATTTGATTTGGTTTGGAGTCTTATAGGTACTCTTTTGTGGACGTGGGGTCACACACCGGTCAAGTTGGTTATGTTGAGCTATGAGTCTATGACTCCAAGTCAAGATCGTATGAGTTTGTTCTCCATTTCTATAATATTACACACTATTCTTTTCACAATACTTATATCAAATATTTAAAATAATATATTCCTTTTAAGATTTGGATTTTAGAATCTAGACTAATCTAATAAAATTTAGAGTCGCCATGTTAATCGTTAACGCGAGAATATGTTTATTGATAAATGACAACATTAACAAGTAATCATCATTGTACTACGGTTACTTAATTCTAACTCAAAATTATTGTACGTATACATACATACTCCATGACGTATAATAATACGATAAAGAGAAACTTATCCGAATTTGGATATGTTTTTTCAATTTTCATCATTTACACCCACAAAAATATTTAAAAGGGCAAATAATAGAAGACCACAAGGTTTTGTAGCGATAAGCTACTATACCCTACACGCACAATTCCAACTTGCAAACTTCCCCGGATCAGTCCCGTAAATCAAACCAAACCGACTTAAACCAAATTTCAGACCCAAGTGAATTCATCAGTTTATTTCCAAATTTTACTCCATGATCCCCGAATGACCAAAGAAAGAATTAGATAAGAGTAAAGTATTTGAGAGGAGAATCGCTGAGAGAATTTACAATCACAGATTCTCTCACGAGCTTCTTGCCAAGGCTCATGTCATGTCACAATCACCGACTTGGGATATTATTTAGCCTCACCGACTTGTCTTTTATGAATCATAATGACTCGATTCACTGAAAATGAAATGGCCTTCATATGATATGATTAATATTAATATAATATATAAATTTACGGAAAAACAAACCTAAAACATAAAACATATCCATAAAAACACTTTCGTGCATTTAATGATAACAAACACTCGTTTTTAGAAAAAGTTGCCATCGACTAGGGCAACGGTGTTGAGCCAGTGGAAGATCGTGTGGTCGACGTGATTTACATGTCTCGGTTTCCGATTGGTTAATTATCCTATATAGTTGGAGAATTCGTCGTTGTAAATTACTATCACAAGATTCATGACTTGTTTTTTTTTATGGTTTCCCAAACAAGAGTTGAAAATTGCAACTTTCGGGGTATAATATAGCGATAATGATTTCCAAATTTATTTCTTAATCTAGCTTTTTAATACACAACACATATGCACGTCACTTTTATGTCTGCACGTAAAAGAGATACCTTTTTCCAACAAATGGAAGTGGCCAGAGAGGCACAAATACGTGCACTCGTTAACTCGAACTTCAAAAGATTACGAGACACATATCAACATGATCCAGACAATATCCGTATTTTTTTCTTCTTGGTAAATCAATTCACATCTATGTCTAAGTCTCAAATCATGTAAACTTCCGACCATTTCGTCTAAATGTGACCGTTGTTTGTTTCATAAGCCAACGATATCCCGGAAATTTACTTTTATTGGGCTAGGCCCAAAACTGTATATCTTTGAATCATCGAAAAATAATTTTAAGATTTTTTTTTATCTTTACAACCAGAGATTAAGATTACCAACCTAATTACATATATTCCCCCACCCAATTAATCTAATCACCCAATCAAAAAATCCAGAACCCTTTTTGATCTTTAAGCTTGGCATCTTAAGAAAAACGCCAACAGCTTTAAGAAACAAGAGCTTGTTGTGGTTTCCTTGTCCTGTCCAGGCATCACGACATTGTAACATTTCCTGTACTGTTCGCTTCTTCAACTCTTTTAGAAGAAGAAGGAGCTTCTTGTTTCATAAATAATGCATAGAAGAGCTCGTTCCACGTGTCAGGAACACCGGGAAGGCACCAGTGGCTACAGTCTTGGCGATGAAGCGGTGCAGGACCATGCGGACCGAGATAGTAGAGTGATGGGTGACCATCTTTTCTTTGAGCAGCCATTGCCGTTATGTTCAACAGTTTCACTTTAACAGTCTCTGATCTGTTTGAGTTATGTGACAACACATCTCTGAGGATCTTTAACTGTTCCCAGGTCTCTGATGAAGCCAATGAGGTTCCAATCTCTGGTAATGTCTCCATATGACATGTTCCTCCTGTTTTCCAATCTCCTCCCCTGTTTCATACATACAACGACGAAGATATATTGAAACTAAATGCAGAACATTCTACATCATAAGACCTAAACCTAATCAAGCAACTGAATATTACAAACGATTGAGTCTTTATCAAGAGTAATACCGTACAAACCTGAAATGCACGGGGGCGAAAGTGCGAAAGAAGACTTGAGTTTTGTTTGAATCGAGCTCGGTATGTATCCATTTCACAACGGTATTCAGAGCTCGCTTATAAGCATCATCTACATTCATCTTCAATTTTACTTCTTCTCCTTCTTGAAAGTAACATCCCCTGTTAGTAACAACATTCAAGATTTGGTCACAGGAACAAATTTCAGACAAGAGATTAAGTGACACATCGAACTCGGGTATACGGGACAAAAACTTACGTTCTAGTAGTTTTCCCCTCGTTCCACCAGTGTCCAGTATTGAGCACTAAAACGTCAGCATCTCTCCATTTGCTTGAAGTCCAATCCATAGTGTCCAGTTTCAAACTTGTCTTGACCTTTCCAGGTGATCCAATCGGTGGTCTGCTTTGAGGAACCAAAAATGGAGATCTGTAGTACTCCACTGTGCAATTGTACTCCTCAAATTTGAACACCAAGAACCCTTTGTGCTTTGTGATCGGACTTCCATTTATTTCATAAATCAAGCTCTCGTTCTTGACTGCAGAAGATAGTAGACAAAGTAGAGACTCCCACTGGTTTCTTCCTATTGAATCGCCAACAAACACAAGCCGCTTGTCCCGGAGTTTCTCCAGCATCAGTTTTGCATCAAATCTAATTCAGTTTTCAAAACAGGAAAATAGAGTCAGCTAAGTACTGCCTCCCAAGACAAAACTGAATTCTCTATTATAAATATCTGCAATCAAGTATTCCACAAGAATTGACCTTTACTCACACTATTCCACAAAACCAATGTCAAAAACTTTGCTTGATCTAGGTGGAATTCAAAACCTAAACATATAGTTCATAGCTCAAGAAACACCACGGACAAACTATTGTGCATACATGTTATTTGGCAACCAATCCTGTCTTTCCAGTTTAACTCACGGGTACAATACAAAACAAAACCCTTAATAGAAAAAGAAAGAGCACACACATTGATTGGAGAAGAAATAGCTGTTTGATGTAAATGGGAAATGGAAGAAGAAGGGACCATATAAAACGATCAAATCAAGAGAAGAGAACAAAAAGAGCGACTGGCTTTAATACCAAAATCTGATGACTAGTTTCACGAGATTGTGCTTATCCTAAGCCGTAACTTGCGGACAACTGGAGAAGAGACCATAGAAAACGACATCATCAAAGCTGAAAGCAACAAAACTTAAAGAACCTCTGACTTATCTTCTCCATAGACCAAAGACTTGATAAATCTCAAACCCAAAAACAAAAAACCTTTTGATTTACCAGAAATTACTACACCAAAATCTCCTTTCCAATAACCAAAATCTCTAGAAAACAAACATAAGAAACTTAAGAAGTTGCCTAGAACAGTAAAACACAGAAGAAACTTAAGAAGCTCTGATTTCTCTAAGATTCAATAACCCTTTCGGTTTCCAAAGAAAACACTATTCAAAGAACAAACATGAATTCCATCAAGATAAACGATTTGATTTAGCAATTAAGAACACCAAGTGGCAGAAACAGAGTAAGAACAGAGGAAACAGTCGAATTTTCCGGGGGAGAAAAACAGAATCAATACCTGGGCAAATTACAGTGTCTAGGTTGCCAACGCCACTGAGTATAGAACAAATCAGACCTTCCAAAGTCACTACACCTAAACCCTTCATCGAGAAATCTGCAATCTTTGGATTGATACAATGGATAAGACTCGTCCCAAACCCAATCTCCATCGAACACATCACACCCACTTCCACTCTCTTCCAGAAACCCAACTCTCTTTGAACTATTACTACTACTACTGCTGCTGCTGCTGATATTGTCAAACTTGAGCCAAACGAATCTCTCAGATTTATCCGAAAGGCCATAGCTTTTAGCAACGCTTCTGTAATCAAAGAAGAAAAAACTGCAAACCAAACAGACCCCAACCAAGAAAAACCCCAACACTCCTAAAGACGGCTCGAACACAAGCCTCGACCTTTTGAATCTCCTCAAAGCTTCACAGATTGGCTTTGCTCCTCCATTCTCTTCAACGTTTGAGTTCTTAGACATCTGAAAGTATCTATAGGAAATCGAAAGGCTTTGTCTTTGGGTTTAAGAATTCAAGAAATTGGTAAAGTAAAAAAAGAGGGAAATCATGACGAATGAAGATGAAGCAAGTAGAGGAACTTTGCTTGGTAGGTCAGTTTCGTTTCTTTTAGTTTAAAATGATGAAGAATGAATGAATGATGCGAAAAACATGTGTCAAGGAAACGAGGAAACACTCGTGGATGGATGTTTTGTTGCGCTTTTCCAATGGAGAAACTGAAATAATGTTTGGATTTTTTTCAGACAAAAGAAGACGAAGAGAGAAGAATATTGGTAACAACAACAATGGCGATTCGGTTCGAATCCAGACAAGCGAAAATCAAAAGAAAACTCTCAACTTTCTCTTCTTGTCCTTTTGTGTTCACATTCACAAGGAGAGAGATAGATGCAGGAGTGGCTATTGGTTGAGAATCGTGGGGTTTTTGAATTATGGGTCCAATTAATTCCTCTTTATTTGTTTTTTGTTTACCCTAGAAGAATCGAAAAAAACTTACTCTTCAATTTACCCTGATTAATTTTTTCTAATAATTGAGATAAATCTGTGCTTTTGTAGTAACTTTAGATTTTGTAGAACCTTGAAAGTGAAGGTTCATAACTAATTAAGAAGTCAAAGGATAATAGTATCCAGAAACAGTAAGAAATTAACCACAGTTTAAATAACTTTCCTGAACAAATATTCTTCCAATCTACAATTAGTCAATTACTAATAACAACAGGTCAGAATTCTTACACACATAATTTTTTTAATTTGTTTCTTTTGTAACAAAACTACTTAATATAATTGGTTTGCTAGTAATTTTACAACGTTGTATGAATAATTGTTTACACGCGCCTGCTTGGCGGGTGAGATCATTCATGTCGTAGCGAGTGGGGAGGGCAAGCGTGTAAGTTAAAATAGTGCGAAGGCGCGTGGGACAAAATGTTATGAGTGGTGATAATGGTGGGGCCACCAGCCGTGTGCCCTTTTATTAGTGGGGTTTTTAATTCGTCTACCTGAAAACAATACGTAATTACGTAAATGTAATTTGCATTTAATCCTTTTTTGGGACTCAAATTTTATGAAGTAAACTCTTGATTCCTTGCTTTACAGAGAGATTGTTCTATTATGGAAGAATATATTGGTGATAAAGATGAGTAGTACAGTTGTGTAAGTAGATAAATTGGCACCTGATAAATGTTAGACAAAAAATGGGAAAACAAAAAGCTGTATTTGTTATGGGATTTGGTACATATTAATTAGTAAATGCTAGAGATTTTTTGGATGAAATTGTAGTCTTTTATAAACTTTGTAATCAGGATGAAACACTACAAAAATTATTAGTTGAGTCATTTAAGCATTTGATTAAGGCATATAAGTTAAGAAAATGGGGTTATTATCATGTTATATCACTAATAAGCTCGTATATTCCAAAGTTTAATGACAAATGTAATGGTCCCAGGCTTTGACGTTTGACAAATGACAACCAACGGTCCCATGATTTTTGCGAACAGTGTTTTTTTTTTTTAAACGTTGATATGGAAAGAGATTCGTCGTCTTTGACCTCTAACATTTACAAGGTGTATTAATGTTGCAAATAGAGGTAGTTGGAAAATAACACTATTATCAAATGAATTAAGGTTGATAGGTTTGAGCAGGCTTACTCGAAATTGGGTATTTTAGGCTTAACTCGAAATTGAGTATTTTAGGCACTGATCACTTGGCCAGTCCCACATGCAAGTTACGGACAATAAAGCCCGACGTCTGAGAAACAAATTGTAACAAAGAATAAATCGAATTTCAACTAGAATTTGTTATTTCGGAAGAAGAATTTAACTTGCTGATATTATTTTGTTAGGCTCAATGTATATATTTTATAAAAAGTTTTTTTATTAAGAAAAATGATCTTATATGAGAAAACTAAAAGGTGTAGGGACCACTAGCATGCCAAAAATGTAATAATCAATGGCGTTAAGCATCAAATATTTTTTCCTCTATACAACTCCTATCTTTATCAGTTATCATCTACTTATCCTTATCAGCTTCGTCACGTTTGGCTTTTTGGTGTCACTAACTTATGAAAAAGTTTTATTATATTATATTATTACTAGCTGCAAAATGTATTAGAATAGGCTATAACTCAACGAATTGCAATTATTTGGATCGGACTACCGTATCGTGTGTTTTTTTAGTCCACAGTTCCACACCTTATTCGAGTATAGCTTTTCGAAAACACCCTGGCTGAACCTATATAGTTTATGCATAATTCATAAATGATTGATTCTTCAGATGAGAAAGAATCTTCTAATGATTTTTACGAAAACACATGATTAAATTGAAGAAGCTCGAAATTAGACTCGGGAGCCGTCCATGCCACTTGTCTTAAGGTTTTGTAACACATCACATGTCATTTTTTCTTGGGGACAATGAATCTCATGACAAACGAAGAAAGAAAGCTAGTGAGAATATATTGCGTAATGGTCAAGCTCAAATATATATTCGATTTTAATGTGCTTTATATAATATATGCAGAGAGCATCGTAAATACTTTGCTTAATCAAAAATTTCTGTTAACTTTTTTCTTCTTGTATTGACTTGCTTGAACTTTAAAAGTAGTGACAACGTAGCAAACGGATCTCGTTGTTCAGCTTTGATTTGATCAATTAAAGTGCTTGCAATTGCGTTTGAGTTTTGCATTACGAAATCAACAACTTTAAAGGTTTGCTTTAGAATTTGCGATTTTGACAAAAAAGATTATAATATACAATCTTCTGGTACTTTTCAAAAGGAAAATTTAGAACACTTTTACTCAAGTCTCAAGTTAGTGAGTATCCTCGCATCTAAATGATTTAGTTTCTTCTAATGATCGAACAATTTCTCGAGAGCACCATCTAAATCTGAATACATTTAGTTGGAATGAATCATATTTGATCTAAAACACATGGTTTAAATTTCTGCAAGACCGCAACCAGACTCAGACATATCATGATTTAATGAAATTTACTTTAATTCTTAAATTAGAAGTTCTGAAATAGCATTAAATACAAAGTAGCAACCTAAACCTTACTATTCGTAGACTGTTTACTCACTCAGTCAATAAACATTTGAACCGTTTAACTAATTATGCATTAGCTCTCATAGAACAAAAGACCAAAAATCTATAAACATGCATATATACACGAATACGAATCAATGTTGAGAATCTATAGTTTAAGTAGTAGTCGACACTAAGAACATGAAGATGAAGAAGCTTCTTAAAGTTGTGTTTCTCTTGGTCGCTTACTTAACTTGTTCCATTGCCATGGCTAGTTACCATGGTTGTAACAGGGTTGCAGAGAAGGCAACGAGAATGAATGTAGTCGGAGAAGATTCAAGAAATGAGTTTGGAAACTACGAGGAGAAGAAGAAGAAGGCGAATTTGTGGTCAGGTCGAAAGTTAGCTTCTGGTCCAAGTCGTAGAGGTTGTGGCCACTAAATTTTTAGTTGGGGTAATAATTTAAGATATTTAATTTCATTTCTCTAATTTATGTTTGTTGGTATCGTTTAGTAATATGAGTATTTTAGTGGGTTCTTATAACCTAATGAAAGGATTTGAATATTCATACGAATTTCGCTTCACTATAAAATATATGTGACTAAAGATTTTTAATTGCGTTCATTTCATTGTGTAAAAAGAACAAAATGCCCCCTGTTTTCATTTGCTTTACCCTCTATATCTTCAATCCGATAAGTAGCTCTCTGTTTTCGCATCACGGCATCTAATGACGTAATGACAAAAACTTAAAAACCTTAACCAAGAAAAAAAATCAAAAGTGTTTATTTGTATAATAGATATTAGGTTTTGAAGTGATTAACGTAAAAGTGAAGAAACGGAAGGGGAAACTGGAGAAGGGCAAGGCCTGGTTTTTAGGCTAATTGATCTGTATGTCAAAACTCCGATTATGGCTCCGATCACCGGAGCTGTCATGTAAATCCATAAGTCTTCAAAATCCCATGCCACCACCGCCGGTCCAAGTGATCGAGCTGGGTTCATCGATCCTCCTGAAATCGGTCTAACCATACCATATTCCACAAAACGTTAGCATTATACGATCACATGAAATAACTATTTTCCAATACTTTACGGTGATAATGGAGTTTTAAGTTAAGTACCCGGTAATAAGCACTCCAAGGGAAATGACTGTTCCAATCACGAACCCCGTCAAATTACCCAACTGCACAAAATAACATATAAAATTAAATGCATATAAGTTTTCTAATCAGAGAGTTTGATTTTTTTTATTTTCTCTTTGGAAAGAAATAAAATTTCATAATTAAGAAATAGCATGTAAATGTCACATTTTAGGTGTTATTCTTATTAGAAGATATTTTTTTATAACAAGCGGACTAGAGGAGTAACGAAGATCGATTTGGTCACTTACATTTTGATGAGGACCACAATGCAACGCGGAGGCGAGAAACACGACGATGCTCGTAGCTATGAGTTCAACGAAAAATGCAGAAACGCAGCTTAAAGCAGGTTTTGTTGCCATAATGTCAGCGTTTACTCCGTACACTGACACCCCAACTAATGTTGCCGCCGTTGCCCCCAATGTTTGCGCCGTTATATACAACGGAACCTGGCATGTGACACAACATTCCAAAAAAGAATTTTCAGTTTTCATAAAAAATAATTTGTAAACGTCCAAACAAAAGATTAAGTTTTCTCGTCTCATCTTCGTTGATAAATGAAAAAAACACATTATTTGATCTTGGTCTAAACGCTAAGATAAACAAAAACAAACGATCAAGACCAAGATAATTCAACTACAATTCTTAGTTGGTCAAACGCCGTGTTGAGATGGATGCATTATACCTGAGACCACGGGAATCCGCCAAAGACAGCGAAAGCAATGGTGATGGAAGGGTTAAGATGGGCGCCAGAGATGTGTCCGATGGAGTAAACTACGACCACCACAGATAATCCAGCGGTGACGGCGTACTCTAGCAATCCCACGTGGCCGCCGGATAATTGGGTACTGCTTATGACCCCACACACACTGAACATTAGAATGAATGTCCCCACCAATTCCGCCATTACCTAAACATTAGTCCGGAGATACTATTAATTAGCATTTTATTTCTATACAAACATTTTAATATTTTCAAAAAAATTATTTGTAATTATGGACATAGCCAATTCTTTAGTTTAACACAAAAGTATTGTGAGATATTAATCTTGTTGATTCTATGATTTTGTGTATATATGAAGCTTACAATGCGTAGGGGATTGAGATCTATATCATAAGGGAGACATCCGAAAAGCCTTTGTCTCGAGGGATGATCTTCATCTCTCAAAGTAGATGGAGTTGAGCCAGCTTCTTGGTCGACTACTCTTGACCGTGCCTCACCATTCATCTTCTTAATTCCTTCAAGATATAGTGATCAAGAACTGAGGAAAGTCACAATCAAGGTGGCTTGATCCGCTTTATGAATGATCTAATGGAACAAAAAAAGAGAGATAGAGAGAAAAACGCAAAGAAGATGGAAATTAAAGAGTAATTATTTTATTTCAACAAAAAGAAGAATTAGTAGAGTGCTGCTATATTCCTTTGGTTAAGCAGTCTGAAAGGAGAAGAGGGTGCTCAACACTTTTCTTGTGTTCAATTTTCACTTCCTACCTACCAATATTTCTTAATGTTAATTTGGTGATTTCTAAGTCATCTATTTATTTTAATCATCTTCATTTCATGTGTAAAAAGGTTGACTCTCTTAAATCTTTTCACTTAAAAAAACAAACAAATTGTTGCACCAGCCGGGAATCGAACCCGGGTCTGTACCGTGGCAGGGTACTATTCTACCACTAGACCACTGGTGCTTATTGATTCATCTATCCGAACTAAACTATTAAATATTAATTACGAATCTAGGGTTATTTATCTTTCTGATTAAGAGTTTTCGTCTGTACAAGTGGAATTTTGAAAAAAGAAGCAGAGAGCGATGGAGAAAGTGGTTGATCTCTTCGGAGTCGGAGAAGCTAATTCCCAGAAGCTACTCGAAGGAGGCAAAGATCTCAGCGAGATCCAACAGGTTTTCTTCGTTTCTCTTCTCTATCTATCCGTCTAATTTCACACTTGGAATTTCTCAGGTTTTGGAGTCTTTAATTCCGAAAAATCGTTTGTTGGATGAGTTTATTCTCAGGGATTGTTCATAGGATCAGTAGCTGAAGCGAATAACAAGGATTTTCTCAAAAGCTCTAATATCACTCATGTCTTAACCGTTGCTGTGGCCTTGGCTCCTCCTTATCCTGATGATTTTGTCTACAAAGTCATTGAAGGTTGGGTTTTTTTTCTTCAATCCTTAGCCTGTTTTTGAAATTTTTCGTTTAGAGATTTTATAAACTTGTTCTTCATCGTGTAGTGGTTGATAGATCCGAGACCGATTTGACAGTATATTTCGATGAGTGTTATAGCTTCATCGACCAAGCTATTCAATCTGGTGGTGGTGTTTTGGTTCATTGCTTCATGGGAATGTCTAGGAGGTTTTGATTCTTTTGCCCTTAAATCTCATACATTCAGTTATTAGATTTAGTGTTTAAGAATCATCAATGTGAACCAATTGCAAATTATGTAACCATATCAAAAAAGTGTATATAAATTGCCAACTGAGTAACCATAGGAAACTACAGAGACTCAGATTGGCAAAAGTGTATATGAATCTTGTAGTTTGCTTTGATTCTTTTATAGCTTGCTGATTCTGGTATTAGTAGGAGTTATGGTAGTGAACAGATTACATTTTGTTGTGGACAAATTAAGAGTTTTTCTTGAACCTGTAATTTGCTTATTGTGTCGTTCTGTTATATATATACTTACACAATTTGATTGGTTTGAGTTTTTCTTTGAAGTGTGACTATAGTGGTGGCTTACCTGATGAAAAAGCATGGAATGGGATTCTCTAAAGCTATGGAACTTGTAAGGAGCCGACGACATCAGGCATATCCTAATCCCGGTTTCATTTCGCAGCTCCAGCAATTTGAAAAATCCATCCAAGGTAATGCATGATTGCTTCAGCTGATAAGAAGATTCAAGATAGTGGCATGATGAACTCTCATGAAATTCCGGCAAGTGTCTTCAGCCCCATGTTGGCCAAAAAAGTTGATTGGTTTCGTGCTGTGAAGGATTTTTTCTTGTGAACTATTGATGGTGAGCACTTTGCCATGTCCATTAGCCAATTGAAATGAATGAAAACGCAGAATTTACATTTCCTCTGTTACTACAATGAATATATTTTCTAGGAGGATCAGTGTGAATTTAACCAAACCAATCCCATACCCAAACCAGACTGAAAATTGGTTGGTTTGGTTTTCGACCCTTGCATTGAATGTTAACCGATATCTTGATCGAACGTGAGTTTTTTTTTTTTTTTTTTTTTTTTTNTT
>Ga0041059_1000946_pt1 | contig 22959 bp, 19 predicted proteins | sample AraColnosormetaG_FD_56232 | JGI IMG/M metagenome (GOLD analysis project Ga0041059, IMG submission 56232) | Arabidopsis roots microbial communities from North Carolina, USA - Col MF nosort | ecosystem: Host-associated > Plants > Roots > Unclassified | place: USA: North Carolina | collected... | reverse complement strand
AAAAAAAAAAAAAAAAAAAAAAAAAAACATGTCGACCAATAAAAAAAAGATACAAGAGAACGAAGCATAAAAATATCAAAACAAAAAGACAAAAACAGGAAAATAGAAAAAAGAAAGAAAAATTAAAAAAAGCTAAAATCAACGGTGAGAAGATTCTGTATATAATAAGAAAATATCACCCAAATAAAAAAAAAAGGTGGAGTCCACAGATACCGTCCATCAACGTATCACTGGGCTCTCTTTCTCCGTGCCGTTCCTCCTACGTGCTCGAATAACGATGTGCCACGTGGTGGAATCGAAGGATAAAGTGTCGTTTTTTACTTCGATTACACGTGAGTGTATGTATGTGTGAGTGAGTGAAGAAGAACAAAGAGCGAAGAAACCCCCCAGCACTCACTTCATCCATAAGATCATTCAAATTCTGGGATCTTCTCTCTTTCTCTCATTGTATTCAGTTTCTTCGTCTCGGTTCGATCATCAGGTATCTTTTTCAATTGAATTTTACCTTCAATTTCGATTGCTTTCGGTGTTTTTGTTATTTGATTCAAATTGCAAATTTTCTTTTGATAGATATTTTCGTTTTGACTATAAAAGACGATTCTTTTCTTCTTAGTGTATATTGCACATGTTCCATTCGCAGAATGAAGTAACTGTTTCTCTACAAAGTGAAAATAAAATAAAAATAACAAGTGTGGTTCTCTTGTCTAACTCTGTCAGATTCTTCTTTTTGAGACAAATAGTATAACTTGTTCCTTTTTTTTCTCATCTATTGCAAAAGCTTCATTGTTTTCCTTATTATCTTATTATATAATCTCTACTTTACTTAACAGATCCGGCAAGTTTGATTCAGTGACAAGAAAGCATGAGTAACTCTGTAGTGCATAACTTACTTAACCGGGGTTTGATTCGTCCTCTTAACTTTGAACATCAAAACAAGCTCAACTCCTCTGTGTACCAAACTTCAACAGCAAATCCGGCTCTTGGCAAGATTGGCAGATCAAAACTTTACGGGAAAGGTCTTAAGCAGGCAGGACGCAGTCTGGTCACTGAAACAGGAGGAAGACCTCTCTCATTTGTTCCACGAGCTGTCCTTGCCATGGATCCTCAGGTTATTTTCTTATGGATTTACTTTTCACCACTATTGACATTGTTTGGAATGTGATATTTTGGTTCCAACTACTCAATGTATGTTAGACGTTTCATGTCCAAAACTTTTTCATTGACCTGAATCATATGCATTGTTCTTCCAATTGAATGCATAAGATAGTTATTTTATCGACATGTGTGCTAAAAAGTTTCATCCTTTAACAGGCAGCCGAGAAATTTAGTCTTGACGGAAATATCGATTTACTGGTAAGTATATCCTTACAAATAATGGAAATTTCTATCTTGTTGGCATTTGTAGACTTAATGGTAGGTTTTATGAATGTAATTGAATAGGTTGAAGTCACTTCTACAACTGTAAGAGAAGTAAATATCCAGATAGCTTATACAAGTGACACATTGTTCCTACACTGGGGTGCAATTCTTGACAACAAAGAGTATGTCCTTGTCTAGTGATGTTCAACTTTCCTAGGTAATAGCTTGTTATGGCACATGGTATAGTTAACTATCTTTCTTATTTTCCATGTCAGAAATTGGGTTCTACCTTCTCGCTCTCCGGATAGAACTCAAAACTTCAAGAACAGTGCGCTTAGAACTCCATTTGTGAAAGTAAGCTTTGAATTCATTCTTCGACGTACATTACAGCGCTACTTGTGATGGTATGATTTCCAGCTGATACCAGTACAACTTAAGATTTCCAAATGATGCTTTGAGTTCTTATCTGCAGTCCGGTGGCAATTCTCACCTTAAACTAGAGATAGATGATCCTGCCATACACGCTATTGAGTTCCTTATATTTGACGAAAGTCGGAACAAATGGTTAGCTTGTTTTCGCTTCTTCTTACTTACTAAGCCTGAGCAGAGAACCTAATTCTGTTTACAATTTTTGTCGTTTCTCATAATCTAAAACATATGCAGGTATAAAAATAATGGTCAGAATTTTCATATAAACTTACCAACGGAAAGGAATGTGAAACAAAATGTTTCTGTTCCTGAAGATCTTGTACAGATCCAAGCATATCTTAGATGGGAACGTAAGGGTAAACAAATGTACAACCCTGAGAAAGAGAAGGTCAGTCAGACGTTGTACCTATACAAGCATATCTTCAAGGATTATTTTTCTTCATATATTTTTAAATTCTTCACCTTTTATGTTGTTCTACAATTCACATAAAGAGGAATCATGATTCTCACCAGCCATTTAGTTGATTCCATCACCAGTACAAATTTCCAACAATTTTGATTTAGATGCAGATTCTGGTATATTGGACTGATCAGCAAATTGATGATAGGTTAGCTAAGTTGAAAATGCTCTTGATTGATTTTTTGGTAATAGCGTTTTAGTTGGCTCTGGTGGCTCTTGAAAATATATTTGTTGCTTTATCTGATGAACCTGTATATATCTCAGTTGCATCAATATCAAGTTCTCTGCATTTTTGTGTAAATCCATTATTTTATAGCTAAGCAGAATAATTTGTCTCTGATCAATAGGAGGAGTATGAAGCCGCCCGGACGGAGCTACGGGAGGAAATGATGCGAGGTGCTTCAGTGGAAGATCTCAGAGCAAAGCTGTTGAAGAAAGATAACAGTAATGAATCCCCAAAATCTAATGGGACATCATCCAGTGGACGGGAGGAAAAGAAAAAAGTTTCCAAGCAACCAGAGCGTAAAAAAAATTATAACACTGACAAGATCCAGCGCAAGGGAAGGGACCTGACTAAGCTTATCTATAAGCATGTTGCTGATTTTGTTGAACCAGAATCCAAATCCTCATCTGAACCACGGTCCTTAACAACTCTGGAGATATACGCCAAAGCAAAGGAGGAACAAGAAACCACTCCAGTCTTTAGCAAGAAAACATTCAAGCTTGAAGGCAGTGCGATTTTGGTCAGTTGATAGCATCACTATCTTGCTCTCTTTTTTATTTCTATTCCGGTTAGATATACATCCATCAGTATCTTCTAATGCCAAGTTATTACTCCCTCTAAATAGGTGTTTGTTACTAAACTTTCCGGAAAGACGAAAATTCATGTGGCAACTGATTTTAAAGAGCCGGTTACCCTTCACTGGGCTTTGTCTCAAAAGGGTGGAGAATGGTTGGTAAGATAATTCTTCTTTATTTCTTAAACAAGAACATACTTTAACATCAGCTCCTTCTCAATCGGATGTCTGGTCTGGTCTCATTTGGTCTGAGTTTGTGAGTCATTGACACTGCAGGACCCACCTTCAGATATACTGCCACCAAACTCTTTGCCAGTACGTGGTGCTGTTGATACAAAACTGACCATCACTTCAACAGATCTTCCTAGTCCGGTATGACAAGTCGAATCTATTAATACTACTATAAGTCTACTAGCATTTGGATTCAGAGATGGTATGTAAAAGCTCTCATGTTAACCAAAAATGTAGGTTCAAACTTTTGAGCTGGAAATAGAAGGTGACAGCTACAAGGGCATGCCGTTTGTACTCAATGCTGGTGAAAGGTGGATTAAAAATAATGACAGTGACTTTTATGTGGACTTTGCTAAAGAAGAAAAACATGTTCAGAAGGTTTCTCTTCCTTCTTGGTCTTTTAAAATTCGCTTTCAATTGCATCTTATTGTCCCCTAGAGGCTGAATCTTTAATTGTTCCTTTTGAAAGGATTATGGCGATGGAAAGGGTACAGCCAAGCATTTACTGGACAAAATCGCAGATTTGGAGAGTGAGGCCCAGAAGTCTTTCATGCATCGGTCAGTTTTATGCTCAATCATCCTGGTTCTTAGTTCATGTTTCAGACTTCGAGAAGCTTAATCCATATATGATGATCACTTATACAAATTAGAGTCATTCATCCATATTTAATACATTGATTGATCCATGTTCTGTGATCACCAAATTTATATTCCCAGTGATACATCTCTTTTGTGCATGAGTTGATTTACAACTTCCGGAACTCTGATATCTGAAGGGGTGGATCTTGCCATTTTTTTTCTTTTCTAGATTCAACATTGCAGCAGATCTTGTGGACGAGGCAAAAAGTGCTGGTCAACTGGGCTTTGCAGGGATCCTAGTCTGGATGAGGTTTATGGCTACAAGACAGCTTGTGTGGAACAAAAACTATAATGTTAAGCCAAGGTACAGTTCAAATAATGTGACATTAATTGGAAGTTTAGACTCTGTCCACCTTTCTTATTCGGCCCCAAGGGAAATATTAGCAAACCTTATGGGAGTCTTATAATATGTTTTGACATCTGAAAATGATATTTAAATAAATATACAGCATCGTTTCAGTAATTTTCACACCAATTTACTGCAGGGAGATAAGCAAAGCGCAGGATAGACTGACTGACCTTCTCCAGGACGTTTATGCAAGTTATCCAGAGTACAGAGAACTTTTGCGGATGATAATGTCTACTGTAGGTCGAGGAGGTGAAGGAGATGTCGGGCAACGAATCCGTGACGAAATTCTAGTCATCCAGGTTGGTCTTTAGATTTCTTATTATCTGTAAAAGATTTTACTTCCGAATGAACAATGAAGGAAATAAGAAGAGAAGCTCTACATGAAGAAATTCTAAAATTCCAGGGTTGGAACTCTATTTCTTGAACTTTCTGGGACTGGGTCCCTATTACTCCTACTGTCCCACACCTCTTTAAAATAAAGCAGAGTTGTGGCCGTGTTGGTCATGTCCCTCATTTGCCTGCGACTTCTATATTCATTTGAAATATGATGAGTGAACTTCTTGCTTGCAGCGGAAAAATGACTGCAAGGGTGGAATTATGGAGGAATGGCATCAGAAGTTGCATAACAACACTAGTCCAGATGATGTTGTCATCTGTCAGGTATTTGAAATTTTACCCTTCTGGTACCAAACTACCAATCTTAATCTTTCTCTGACACTTTTCTTATTGTAGGCATTGATGGATTATATCAAAAGTGACTTTGACTTAAGTGTTTACTGGAAGACCTTGAACGATAATGGCATAACCAAAGAGCGACTCTTAAGTTATGATCGTGCTATACATTCTGAACCAAATTTTAGAGGAGAACAAAAAGACGGTCTTTTGCGTGATCTTGGACACTACATGAGGACTTTAAAGGTTACTTCCCCAAGTTTATGCTAGCCCCTTTTATGAGTCTAGCTACATCTTTCTTTGGCAAAGTTGGTCTGATTTCCTCTTTCTCCTTTTCTTACTAAGAGAAATCATTTAACTTGTGGCCTTCTTTATTTTGTCTAGGCTGTTCATTCAGGGGCAGACCTTGAGTCGGCTATACAAAATTGCATGGGCTACCAAGATGACGTAATGCCGATATACTGAAAAGTTACAGTTATTTCTTCTTCTTGGAATTGGCAACTGAACATTTGTGTTGTCCTTCAGGGTGAAGGTTTCATGGTTGGGGTGCAGATAAATCCTGTATCAGGATTGCCTTCTGGATATCCAGTAACTTTTCTCTCAACTTCCCTACTCATCTCAAGAATTTAATACACCTGTTAAATCAGTCCAACTTAAACTGTGTTGGCACTTCCCTCAACAGGACTTGCTTCGTTTCGTCCTAGAACATGTTGAAGAAAAGAATGTAGAGCCACTTCTTGAGGTGAAATGTTTTCATAATTACTAGGTCGATTTTATTTGTACTGTTAATTTGACTTCTGTGAATCGTAGACTTACCATGGGAAGGAATATTGATGTAGGGTTTGCTTGAAGCTCGTCAAGAGCTAAGGCCACTTCTGCTGAAGTCCCATGACCGCCTCAAGGATCTGTTATTCTTGGACCTCGCTCTTGATTCTACTGTCAGAACAGCGATTGAAAGAGGATATGAGCAATTGAATGATGCTGGACCTGAGGTTAGTAGATTTATTCATCGGCATGATAGATTGTTCCTGAACATCATGTGTCAACAGTTCCATATTCTCTTTTGTTCTTGGCTTTTCATTTGTTGTTCCAGATATTATTCTCCTAGTCGTATTTAATGTTTTCTTGTTGCAGAAAATCATGTACTTCATCAGCCTAGTTCTTGAAAATCTTGCCCTCTCTTCAGATGACAATGAAGACCTTATATACTGCTTGAAGGTGAATTGAATATCAGTCAATTTCCTATGTTTGCTTTAGAACATTATTTCATCAAGGTTTATTAGCATTCTTGGCTTCCTTCAATGGGTCTAACTTAGCTTTGCCACTCGCATAGCTAGGTTTAATACAGAATTTAGATCCCTCTACTCTGTCCTAATGGCTGGTCCATGGCCTAACACTTGAAGAATTTCGAGAAGATGCATGATGCTATTCTACTGCTTTTTCAGGGATGGCAATTTGCCCTCGACATGTGCAAGAGCAAAAAAGATCACTGGGCTCTGTATGCAAAATCTGTTCTTGACAGAAGCCGACTAGCACTGGCAAGCAAAGCTGAGAGGTACCTTGAAATTCTGCAACCATCGGCTGAATATCTTGGATCTTGTCTTGGAGTCGATCAGTCGGCTGTAAGTTACATTTCCTGTGACTGAACCCGTCCTCTTTTTTCATCCATAACTTATTAATGTCCCTGGTTTTGATATTTCATTAAAACTCTTTACCAGGTTAGTATATTTACTGAAGAGATCATTCGAGCTGGATCTGCAGCAGCATTGTCGTCACTTGTTAACCGACTTGACCCAGTTCTTAGGAAGACTGCTAACTTGGGAAGGTTAGATAGCTAAGCAATTGTCTGTGACTGATTGACATGTTCTGTAGCAAGTTGTATCTATTGACGCATGGTAGTTACACATTAGAAAATCTAATGTTGCTTCTCTTTCTCTTGATCAGTTGGCAGGTTATTAGTCCTGTAGAGGTCGTCGGATATGTCATTGTTGTGGACGAATTGCTCACTGTACAGAATAAAACCTACGATAGACCTACAATTATAGTTGCAAACAGAGTGAGAGGAGAGGAGGAAATCCCTGATGGTGCAGTTGCGGTACTGACACCTGACATGCCGGATGTACTATCTCATGTTTCTGTTCGAGCAAGAAATGGAAAGGTAAAAACTTTCATTCTGGTGCAAAACGTTGCTGAACGCTCATGGCCTGTTCATTCACTTTTTTTTCTGGCTTTTCACTTGCAGATCTGCTTTGCCACATGTTTTGATTCTGGTATCTTATCTGACCTCCAAGGAAAAGATGGAAAACTGTTGAGCCTACAACCAACCTCTGCAGATGTAGTCTATAAGTAATCATCCTTTTTACCTATATTTCGGGAATTCGAGCTGAGATCTTCTCTCCTTTTGTGCTAGACAGATTATAAAGTAGAATTCACTTAATTCATGTTGAGAAGATTATTTGGACAAAATTATGTTCTTACTTAATTTTCTCTTTCATGTAGAGAGGTAAACGATAGTGAGCTTTCGAGTCCAAGTTCAGACAACCTGGAAGATGCCCCTCCAAGTATTTCTTTGGTCAAGAAACAGTTTGCGGGTAGATATGCTATATCATCTGAGGAGTTCACAAGTGACTTGGTTAGTGTGTAATGTTATTGGATTCTTACTTTCCCGTATTTATCTGTTTTAGTAGTTTTCTTTCTTCTGTTTGTAACTTTGCATCAAATAACATAGTTCTTAAATTATATATGAATTTCCTCATGTTTGAATAACTGACTTCACGGGTTTGGGTAATACAACCCTATTTGTTTTTTCTAGGTTGGTGCTAAATCAAGAAATATCGGGTATCTGAAAGGAAAAGTTCCTTCTTGGGTTGGTATCCCAACTTCAGTTGCGTTGCCATTTGGTGTTTTTGAGAAGGTTATCTCCGAAAAGGCGAATCAGGTATCTTAGACACTCTCAACTCATTCTGGCTCAAAAAAATTTGAAGCTACTTTGCTGAATTTTTGCTACCTCTATGTTTATCTGTTCTTTACTGGTGGTATTAGTCTGGGGATATTAGAGTAGAGATAGTTCCTATGCTTCTTAGGATTTTATGTGGAATTGCTTAGAACATATCTTTCGTGAGGTCTCTTCATAAGCACGGGTGTGCATGACTATCATGCTGTCAAAACCGATATAATCTCTTTAGACTTAACTTTTTGATGATTAAGTTCACCCAACCTCACTTCCCACTCACTTTCTCTCCCTCTGGATGTGGCAGGCGGTGAACGATAAATTGCTAGTATTGAAGAAAACTCTTGATGAGGGAGACCAAGGTGCTCTGAAGGAAATCCGGCAGACACTGTTGGGGCTAGTTGCACCCCCAGAACTGGTATGTTCATATTGTTTTGTCGTGAGAACCTTGAGACACAATCATCTGTTGTTGTTCCTGCATATTTCGAATCTGGGCTGCGGTTGTTCTTTTTTACAACACATGATACTAAACCACATTAAATTTCACATTCGGACCCTAAAGCTCTGTTCTTTGACCTGATTCCCTACCACCAAACCATTTTGCTTTTAGTTTATGCATATTCCTGATGCTGTCGATTAGCTTGATGCCTATAATTCTTATAAAAGTTTATATATTGGGAAAAGCTCACATTCCCTCGGTGGAAATTGAGTGAAATGTAGAGATATTCTAAGAGAAGTGCCACTGTTATGGTTTTGGTCTCAGGTTGAAGAACTGAAAAGTACTATGAAAAGTTCTGACATGCCATGGCCGGGTGATGAAGGTGAACAGAGATGGGAGCAAGCTTGGGCAGCCATTAAAAAGGTAAAATCTTGAAGTAAGGGGAATTGCTGCTTAACATGAAGATGTCAAATCTCACTAACCGGCTATGTAAATCTCAGGTCTGGGCTTCGAAATGGAACGAGAGAGCATACTTCAGCACGAGGAAAGTAAAACTGGATCATGACTATCTCTGCATGGCTGTTTTGGTCCAAGAAGTCATCAATGCGGATTACGCATTCGTCATTCACACAACTAATCCATCTTCTGGAGATTCATCAGAGATTTATGCCGAGGTAAAAGATCCTTGTTCCTAACCCCGTATGAACCTCTGCTTCTTCCAACTTCACCTGACTGTTGTGTTTTGGTTTCAGGTGGTCAAAGGCCTTGGGGAAACTCTTGTAGGAGCATATCCCGGTCGGTCTCTGAGTTTCATCTGCAAGAAAAACAACCTTGATTCGCCTCTGGTACTAAAGCTAACCACTGGTGTTTTATGAGTAAAAAGTTCGAATATGATATTGTCAACTCTGTTTAACTCATGAATGCTGATGAAATTTAAAACACCATTCAGGTGTTGGGCTACCCAAGCAAACCGATTGGGCTGTTCATAAGACGTTCAATCATCTTCAGATCTGATTCCAATGGAGAAGATCTTGAAGGTTATGCAGGTGCAGGCCTCTACGACAGGTAATGTGAACATAAATCAAAAACTTATCGTCATTGTCTTGATCTCATCATCTTAACAACACTGGAGCAACCATGAAATTTTTCCTTCCGTTTTCTTGCAGTGTACCAATGGACGAGGAAGACCAAGTCGTGCTCGATTACACAACAGATCCTCTGATCACTGACTTGAGCTTCCAGAAAAAGGTTCTCTCAGACATTGCACGCGCTGGAGATGCCATTGAGAAACTCTATGGAACTGCACAGGACATTGAAGGTGTGATCAGAGACGGGAAGCTCTATGTCGTCCAGACACGACCACAAGTGTGATCAAATTCTCTGACCACTTCTTAATGTGTACGTTACGTTTTCTGTCCAGTAAACTCCTTATTTGCTCTATAAGCAAAGAGTATAATACAGCATAAGCATATAGTGGATTACAAAATGTGTAGTACAAAGACATTTGGCATTACCATTAAGATATAAATAAAAAAACTGTTTATTGGAGTTGGAAGTTTCTCCAGCTTTTGCTTCTTGAAGTTGAGTGCAACTGAAAACTGCTTGTCGTTTCACTGGTCGAGCGATATGACTACTTAGTGTTTGGCTTTTGTGAATTAGTGACTCAACTGTATTCCCAATTCAAATTAGGGTCTAAATTGTAATAAAATATAGATAATGTTTCCTTTTTTCCTGAATAATTTTCTTTTAAGCTTTGACACACGACCGCAATTGAAGGCGATTCTTTTTTTGTTTCTAGATTAAGTTAGCTGCCAAATGATACATGCCATGCCGCTTCATCCACCTCTTTCTTTGATCTTTTCTACATTTCTTCACAATTTTTTAGTTTGTACTAATTTAATATTTGTATTGGAATCTCGCGAATGGCCTTCTCTAAAGCCAACCACCACCACATCAGTAGTTCAGTTAATAGATATGCATATCTACGGACATTTAAAGCTCACAAAATCAAATGTGTGTATGTTTGTAGATATCACAATGATTCATAAAAATTACACAACCAGTTTGACCATATGATCCAACAATGCAATAATGCAAAATCACACAACCAGCTTGACCTCACCATATGATTCACAACCGATCTCGTATTCATAGTATGGCGTATATATGCATGCACAATAAAAAATTATCATATACGTGAAAAATTGTGCTATCCACGATAAATATATCGCAATGAGTTTGTTTTGACATTTACGCAAAAGTAAACTAGGATTAGAATGTATAATCGATTTTGGTGCTCAATGCTTAACTAACAAGTTTAAGGTTGTTTAATTTTTTCTTCTCTCTTAAGAATCCACTAATGGTGGAAATGTGGAAGGAAGAATATGGATTTTTTTATAATATGATTAGGATCTTGAACCTCACAAGTTATGCAACATATATTATAGATGCTGAATCTCAATTTTTGAAGGTTTACATTGCATATTATTTACAAGCCATGACGACAAGTATCAAATTTATGTTTGCCACATATTAAATTTTTAACATGCCCATGTCCAAATGGTTGTAACTATGAAGCAGAAAACAATATACATACCAATACCATTTGTAAATACTAGCATATAACTCTGTACGTATTCAAATTACATTATTTCTGTTCTTATCCTGTATAGGTTTTAAATATTGAAAAATATACCATGCATAATCAAGGGATAGGTAATGATAATTGGTGGGAATAAATTAAGGATGGCATGCATGGATGGGTCCCCAACATAAGCACTCGAGCATGCATTGCTAATACTCAGCCTCGCGTGCCAACACTCCCATGTCCCTAACACAAACTACTTAGTAAATTAAAATGATCTAATCTATTATTTACAATTAATTAGTACTAAACTTTGTTATACTCTTCCACTACCACAGTTATACTCTTCACGTAGTTGTTCATTTATATGTATATTTTTCAAGTAGAAGTTAAAATCTTATGAAGATATAATGCTCTCGAAAAAATGTTGTAAAAGAAAAAGAAAAAAGAGAGAGAGTAGCTGACAGAAGGAACATATAGGGAAGAGAGTAAAGAGAAAAAGCGAACTTCAAGAATCAACAATAAGAAAAAGTAAATTATTTGCAAATTCCTCTTTTTGTCTCTTAAAAGATACAAAAAATGTTTTTTTTTTTAAACACACAGAGAATGCAAACTAACACAAGATAAAACAAGAAGAAGAAACACAGAATTTTGACTGTCATTATCATAAGAAACATAGCAACCACAAGACTTTCCTTTATATTTGGCTATATACATTTATTCAAACAAACATAATATGTTTCAGGCTTTGTATTGCTAATTGGGAACATTTCCCCTCCCCCAACTTTTTTTTTCTCTTTTGACCAACTTAGCTTATATTAATTTGATTTCACTTATAACTACATGTTGCATACAATTTTTGCATATTCTTATCTGCTAATAAGTAAAACTATGTGATAGTCAAGATAGCATCAAACCTACGGGTCCAAACTAAGGTTTCAGGTCTAATATTAGGTATGGGATCCATCTACACTTTTTGTTTTTTTTACTGAGATAGAATTTACTTATTAGCAGATTTCATTTTAGGATAAATTCCGATACCAGGTAAAATACAAACACAATTTGAAAAGGAATGATTATTGTTTTTAAAGAGATTATTCATTAACACATGAGACATTTAGACTAAACAATTACTCCACCTCTGTTTTAGCTAGCCATATCTATATAATAGGTTCTAATAGGTGATTTAAGGAGGAAGTGTGCATACTCATATTCTTAAGCCATGGACCAACAAAGAAAGAGAGAAAAGCATTGTAGTTAGATTTTGCTTAGTCACTTTATGTCAGTGGTCTTTTATGATTTTGTCATTTTTATTTCATTTTTGGTTCCTCTGTATTCTTGGAGGTTAAAAAAAAAGGAAAGGCATGAATGATTTCATCACTATCCAAGCCAAGTACTTATAAAACACATATAAACATTTAGACTATTACTTTAAGACACCATAATTCCATAAACCCCTTTTGAAACTTTCTCTCGTCTCTCTCTCTCTCTTTCTTGTTAGCATAAGGCCCCAAGAAGACATAAGAGTGTTTTCATGATTCTTTATTTGGGTTTTGTTATGAAAAAATTTAGCTTCTATAGCTTTGGAAATGGTGAGAGCTTGAGAGGATTATAAAAATCAAGGGTTTTTGTCTTCTTTTGCTCACTTGCTCATTCTTTAATATCGAGAAAACGTTTTGGGCTTTGATGGGAGGTGTGTTCGTGTTGAGGAAACCCAGAAACGGCAATAAATGCCGTCGTTTCGATCGATGCATTACAATGAGACAAACGGAAACAGAGTTGTTCTCAGAAGAAACAAGAATGAGAACAAGAGAAACAAGACGAAGAAGAAGAAGCTTCTTCTTAGATATGATCCTTCTGTTTCGTACTTGTTCCTCCAACATTCTTTTCCTCTCTCTTCTTCTCTTGTCTTCTTCTTTTTCCTCTGTCTTGTCCGAGAATCTCTCACCTAGAAACCAAACTCTCAGGCCACTCGATGAGCTTAATAAGCTCAAAGCCATTAATCAACATCTCAGGAAGATCAATAAACCTTCAATTAAGACAATTCATGTAAGTTTGAATTAGTATTATCGTACGCGATCTTCTTTTTGCGTTCTTTTTCATAAACACAATCTTCTTCTTCCTCTGTCTCAGAAAAACAAAAAAAAGCACTTCCTTTCTCTGTTCTTGATTCTTTATGCTCTGTTTCAAGAAGTCGCTCTGTTTTTTTTTTGGTGTAAATGTTAAATAACAAGTCGCTCTGTTTTTTTATTGTTTCAAGAACATACTCTGTTTTATTGTTGCAGAGCCCCGATGGAGACATCATAGACTGTGTTTTATTACATCACCAACCAGCATTTGATCATCCCAGCTTAAGAGGACAGAAGCCACTGGTACACATACCATATGTTAATCTTAATAAACACAGTCATTAGACCCGTTAATGATAAACTAATCAAAATGTGAACTTAAATACTGAAGGATCCTCCAGAGAGGCCAAGAGGGCATAACAGGAGAGGATTGAGACCGAAGAGCTTCCAGTTATGGGGAATGGAGGGGGAGACATGTCCTGAGGGAACAGTCCCTATCAGAAGAACAAAAGAAGAAGACATTCTCAGAGCAAACTCTGTTTCTAGCTTTGGCAAGAAACTCAGACATTACAGAAGAGACACTAGCAGTAATGGGCATGAAGTAAGATTTTCATCTTCTCCTCTTTTTTTTTCTTAATGTGAACATTAGTCATATGGGTCCAATTTGAAAACCTAAAAATATATTTTTACCAAGAAAATTAAAATCTAGACCCAAAAGAAAAAGAGATAGATCTTTGGTCCACCTATACTATAAGCAAAATTCTAAAGAGAAAGATTTTTTGTCCGGAGTGTTTATAAATTCGAAATTCGAATTTTTGGTATGAAAATGTAAGGTTTTAAAATATATGGAATTTTTATTTATTTACTATATTTGCCTCTTTAGAGGAGAAGATAAAAGTGGTCAACGAAATTGGCAAGTGTTTTCACTTCTTCTATTGGTTTTGAAATTTCATCTTTTGAGAATTGTATAACAAAGAAAGATAGACAAGCTTGTCGGTAAAAAACAAAAGAAAGAGGAGAAAGTATTTTTTTTTTTAACTTATTTGAGTAATGATTAATTCCTCTTCTACATTCTGTCAGCAATTATATTGTTTTCCCAAATAATATCACATATTTTATATAACTTTATAATAAAATAAAATCCTTAGTTATCTAGATTTGGAAAACACAAACTCTCACGAAGATATAGCTCTGCCAAGTTAATTTGTTATTGACACAACTTGCATAAACATGAAATAATGCTTTTGATTATACACTTATCTTACTTTTGAAGGGATAATAAATTAATGTTCGGTTGTGTTAATTATACTGAGTATAGCACGCGGTGGGATACGTGAGCGGAGAGAAATACTATGGTGCTAAAGCAAGCATCAATGTTTGGGCTCCACAAGTTCAGAACCAATACGAATTTAGTTTATCTCAGATTTGGATTATCTCTGGTTCCTTTGGCAATGATCTCAACACCATTGAAGCTGGTTGGCAGGTAACAATTTTCTTCATATATTTATTTCAAAGATTATATCACATCAATAGCTTAAAACTATAGATGCTTAGCTTCTAACTGTTGATAATTATTTGCCATTAGGTGAGTCCAGAGCTCTATGGAGATAATTACCCAAGATTCTTTACTTACTGGACTGTAAGTAGTTCCTCCTATGCTAAGCCTTTCATTTTTATAAATAATAATTATGCTTTTTGTATGTAAATTCTATATAGTTTTAAGTTTTCTATAATTAATTAGTTCTTATGTTTTGGCAACAGAACGATGCATATCAAGCAACAGGTTGCTACAATCTCTTGTGTTCCGGTTTTGTCCAAACCAATAGTGAGATTGCGATTGGAGCTGCCATCTCTCCCTCGTCTTCATACAAGGGTGGACAATTCGATATTACTCTGCTTATTTGGAAGGTACAATATAACTGAACTATCTAATTTATAATCAAAATATTATCTCCTCTAGTCACACTTTAACTACAATATTCATTGATTTCTACCTTTGAAAATTGGGTATACAGTACAAAAAAAAAAACAATCCGATCAATTGCATATGCTTTAATTAGAAGATGCTCTATCTTTTCTCTTTTTATCATTTTTAAGAAAAAGAGAAGTATACTTGAGTATCATACCACTTATTACAACTCTTCTTTACTTTTGTTCTAAGTTGTTCTTTTTCATTCTTTGATACACTTGTCCCCAAATAGTTCAACATACAACTCTCAAAGCAAAGCTAGGAGCATGGCTCATAAGTTATCAAATTAATAGTACTATTTATTTTCTATAGCTAGCCTCACATGGGTCATAATTAAAGGCATCCTTAGTTCTATTTTTATACAGGACAAACAACACACAGATTAAACCATCTATTCTTTATTGTTAGGTGCATTAAAATTCATATAAGTTAATGTAATTGTTCGATGCAAATTAGATAAACTACGATTGCCGGTCATACACTGTAACTAAAGTATGGTTTGATATAAAGTAAATTTGTTTTTTCAGAGAAATAAAATGTTAAGAGTTACTATGTCTGTTTAATATAAAATAAACTAAATTAAATTAAATTTCAGGATCCGAAGCATGGGAATTGGTGGCTGGAATTCGGGTCGGGTATTCTAGTCGGGTATTGGCCATCGTTCTTGTTCACACACCTGAAGGAGCACGCAAGCATGGTCCAATACGGTGGCGAAATCGTAAATTCGAGTCCTTTTGGAGCCCATACTTCAACACAGATGGGAAGTGGGCATTTTGCAGAGGAAGGGTTTACAAAATCTTCTTATTTCAGAAACATCCAAGTAGTTGATTGGGATAACAATTTGGTCCCTTCTCCTAATCTTCGAGTACTTGCGGATCATCCGAATTGTTACGATATTCAAGGTGGGTCTAATAGGGCTTGGGGGAGTTATTTTTATTACGGAGGACCAGGGAAAAATCCTAAATGCCCTTAAAGAAAAAATTAATTAGGGTTTAGGGATTCATATTTTCTCGTGAAAAAATTCTTTAGGTTATATCTGCAGGTTTATAAGGGCTACTTTCATCATTTATTAGTTTTTTTTTACAACAATCTTTGTTCATTTATGTGTAAATGTGAAAAGTAAATTGGAGAAAATGTAAAAATACTATCGACAAGAATTCATCCATAAGCGACTATTAATTTCTTACATTCTTTAGTAGTTATAGTTATCCAGGCTTAACTAATTCGTATATGTGAAAATTAGGTAAAGTGGTACAATTAGGCATTGTAAGAATGCTTGAATAGAAAAGTCTGAAATTTGAACAAGTAAGTTGTTGTACGTATCAGTTTATTAATGGTTTTAGAGGAGGACAATGGGTGTTGCAATAGTGTTGGTCTTCCCAGCAAAGATCTGGCTTTGACCCGCAGCAATAACAGTCTTTTTTTAAAACATGGTCGCAGCTGTCACGGAAACATGGAGGTATATAGATTTTGTTCGACCTTCCTATCTCTTTTACCTTCATCCTCACACCTACACATTGATTTTGAAACACACATCAAAACAATTTAAAGAGATAGTTTTGATATGTATATGATATACATACATTGATGTAGAGCGACGAGAGAGAGCATGAGTATGCATATGAGAGATGTATGTGATGATTTCATGGTCTGGATGTCTCAATGGATATTGTATGGTGTTTTTTTGAATTATCTCTTTATCTGAGTTGTTGTAACTTGTAAACACACAAAACACATGTTTCCACAATTTTGGGATTGGTTCGTCCAAAATCGACTTAAAGTTGAGAATTTGTAGCTTATTGTTTCATTAATTTTCTTAACTTTATGTCATTTCTTTTTATCTGGTTAACGTAGTAGTTTGTATCAATTCTTTAGTAAATGCATGCAATCAAATTCAGATTATATAGAGAATTAAGCTAATTATAATGAATAACGTTCTTATTTGAACTGAAGCATCTAGTAATAATTAAAAAGATAAGTAGTACAATTAAGCATTAATTATAAGAATGCTTCATCGCGCGCGCACCGGTCTAAAAAGGTTTTCAACATGTACCGACATTTTTTCATATCAATTGTGACCCTAATTTTAGTTTTAAAAGAAACTGTTATTGCTGCGGAATAAACATAAATCAATGCTGGGACGACCAAGACTCTTGCAACACCCAATGGTTTGGATATCTCGAAGGATATTGTATGATGCCTTTCTAGTTATCTATTTGAGTTGTTGTTAATTACAAAGATTAATCAATCTTGATATAAACAAGAAATAGAGAAGCTAAAATAGACAAGTCGATATTTCGAAAAGAATATTAGCCTAAACAATTTTATGATTTTTTCTCTTGTTTTATTGTCTAATTTTCTATACATTAAAATCTATTACCAAACATGAAAATATATATCAACTTATTTGTATATATGGAGTAAATTATCGACCAAAAATGATTTTATTTAACCTATAAATGTTTAGGTATAATTTTATACATATTTTTATTATTGTAGATTTACATACTGAGAAAAGTATTTTTCAAGATTACGAAACAAATTCATTTCCATATGAGGGAAAAATATTCATTCCTTTATAAAAATCAATAAATAAATGAAAAAAACAAATATGCAATCTTTTCTGGGATGAAAATGATAATTAGAATTGATCTTAAAAGATGATAATAAGAATTAACTAATTTTATATGCTGATTTTTTACACTGATAAATTTTATATTAACTATACCAATATGCACCTATTCATTTTAGCTTCTTTGGTTTCTTAAAAATAATTTTAATCAAGGTCGTACATTGCCAGGTAGTGTAGTCAGGTTATATAGAGCGTTCTTACATTGAGTAAAACATTATAAAGTTGTAAATTTCATAGCAGTACATTAATTTTCAAAAAGTTTAAAACTTTAAAGGAGGACAACGGGGATTGGATTCACATTCTTTTTGGGTTTTCGAACACATACTTTGATCTCTAAAACAACACCAACAATCCCGTTTGAAAAAACTAACTGAACATTGGGCAGGGACACACTTTCCAATAGAGATCTTGTTCGAGCCCTCTATTTCTCCAACATCCATCTGCATGCCTACACATTTTGAAACTACACGATCACTAACCAAACATCAACAATAACGAAAACAAAGGGAGAGCAGTTTTTATATATATAAATATGTGAAAAAAACTCTTTACATACACTGATGTAGAGCAAAGAAAGAGAAGATGAATATGGAGATGAGAACTGTTTGTGATTTCATCTTTTGTTTGTCGTAGGCAATTTTATTGTTTATTTCAACCAACAGTATGTGACTTTTAATGTCATAGTGAAATCTATATATAGACTGTAATATTGAAATAAAAGGTATATATAGTAGTATATATTAGTTATCATTATTATTTAAATTAGTCAGCAGATATTACTTTACCAAAATGGTGTATATATATCCTCTATATACCATATATAATTAATTAAGGAAACAAAAATATGACTTTTATATTGGTAAAATTTTACAAATTTGGAAGATGCAACTACCAAATAGTAAAAAATGGTAGGAATGGTGGTAATCAATCTGGTAGATTATGAAAGAGTCAACAGTAATAACTTTTCAAAGTAAATACTCTTGTTCCTTGCCAATTAGAGTAGTCAACGTCTCTGGATTTTCCAAATTGTGAAACTTTCTTTTGACCATACTTTAAGGTTAATATTTATTAAATACCCTTAAATGATTGTGGCCAGTAGCTAAAATATTAAAAACGTTATTTATTTAGACCCATTAGTTTTATTATTTCGGTCTTGGAATCGGAGATAAAAGTCCATAAGCTGGCATTAGATCTTTCATGCACTTGACAGGTGTTGCAATATCTCAAGATTTATCTATACGATAGATTAAAACTTGGGTTGTCCGAAAAAAAGAAGAAGATGAAAATACAAATGATTTTCCGAATATTATATCAAGAACAATACTCCACGGCTCTGCTGCCTGCATCACATTACTGTATTCTGAATCTCATAATTTTCTTGCACGCCAATTGTTTCTTGCCTAAAATGGAAATTATTATTTTTTGGATCTGTTACCGATACCTTTACCAACTAGCCATATTTGGTAATTTAAATTTGGAAGTTCCAGTTAGCAACTACTATATTATAAATTTATAAAAAAAAACCTCGGAAATATTAAGCAGTCCATGTGCACGAGTTCCCCCACTAATTAATTCCACAATACACAAAACCTTCTCCAGCGCCAATAGAGTCCAAATTATCTTTAACCTCCACATGAGGCTGCATTTCTTTTCTCTTTTGGTCTGCATATCTTTCACGCAACTATGATAATATTACCTTTTAAAGTTAAAATATGAATAACTTTGTTGCCAGAATTTGCCAATTGACGATTCCTCATGTATGAAAAGAATCATAAATCTTAATTTATTTGTAGTTCATTTTGAACATCTCAAAATTCCGTATTAACTATTAGCAGCACAAGATGGTTGTCATTAAGAGTGTTTGACAACCATGGACGAACGTAACTGATCTACCTTTATCTCGAAATTATGCCAAATATAACTAAATTATATACTTCGAAATCACAAGTTTTACTAATACGTGGTCTTATAGTAAAACCTGTGATTTTGAAGTACATTTGATTAACTTGGTTATATCAAACATATACGATTATGTTATGTGATTAAGCATATGAATTTAAAAAAGTTTATGCTAACAAACATGTGTCAACCCCAAAGTCTTACCATTCATAAACAGAAATCCACTTACTTATCCATATTCCACATAATTTGCCTACCGATAATGTACTAATTAGCAACAAGTGGAAACGAAAATAAGTGTGATTAAACATTACAACTATGATTAAAATGGATAAGGTTACAGAAGACAGTTAGGGAATTGGTCGGATTCTATGAACGAACCTTCCAGCGCCGATCCAGCCCACTTCACCGTTTCTCTCAACCAATCACACAGTTTCCCTCAATTATTTTAATAATAATCATCTCTAAGGTATTCATTATTTTATTAACAAAATATTCCCCCAAAAATTTAGTGGAGACATTACAATATTATTATTATTGCGGAAACTCGGAGTTTTGAGGGAGAGGTCACCACCGTTACACATGGCATGATTCAGCTTCAAAGATTGTCAATTTTTGAAAACTCATTTTGTTTTCTAGTTTTGGTGAGAGGTGGGCAGATACAAGTGGATAACAAAGTTTTTTGTTGGATGATAAAAGAGACAGAGAGAGACGACGCATTTTCCTTTATTTTCTCGGGGAAATTCAAAGTTTTCGAATTTTCTTCCTTTCTGGGTTTTCGTCAAAGGAGCATCTTCTTTATGTTCTTTTGAAAGAAGGCTCTCTTCTCTATTTCTCTCCCCTCTTCCGGGGAGTTTTTGATTTTTTAGGATAAAGGAGATTCCTTTACCTCGATTTTTTGCTTTTCATTTTTATTAAATCTCCGATTTTTGATTTTTGGGGGAAGAAGTAGAAGAAGAAGATGATTAAGTTGTGGATGATGACTTCTCTCCAACTCGCGGAGCTCTTCGTGAGCTCTATTGTGCATTTGCTTTATGGGTTTTATATATTTAGCTCCGCCGTTGCCGGAGATATCTCTCAGACGTTGAATGATTACTTGTTTAAGTCCAATGTCGCTTTCGGAGAAACCGGTCAAAATCAAACCAATGTTGAGGGTTTGCCTCCTATTGTATTGGTTCATGGCATCTTTGGATTTGGCAAAGGGGTAATGCAAAAACAAACCCCTCAAATTTGGTTCTTTTGATTATTTGATTGTGGTTTTGAGGTTTGATCTTATTGCTTTGATTGAGCAGAGATTAGGAGGCTTATCTTACTTTGGCGGTGCTGAGAAGAAAGATGAGAGGGTTCTTGTTCCTGATTTGGGTTCCTTAACAAGCATCTATGACAGGTATTGGATTCATTTTTTGCACCTCCTAGGATTTTGTTGTTTTGATCTAGATCTTGATATACCATGTGTGCATTGTGGTGATGATAACATTGGTTTCCAGGGCAAGGGAATTGTTCTATTATTTGAAAGGAGGGGTAGTTGATTTTGGCGAAGAGCATAGCGAGGCTTGTGGACATTCTCGGTTTGGAAGAAGATACGAACAAGGTTAGATTTTGATATGAATGCTCATTGGAAGAGACTACTAATATACCCCAAATGTTTCATGTTGAATGCAAGTCTGATTTTGGTATGTGTTTTAGGGCAATACCCTGAATGGGATGAGGATCATCCTATTCATTTTGTGGGGCATTCAGCGGGTGCGCAAGTTGTGCGTGTATTGCAGCAAATGCTTGCAGATCAGGTTTGTGTCGAATCCTTCTTTTAATGGAAGCATATCTTCTGGTTTAAAAGCTATGTTTGATGAATGATGCGAAACCATGATGTTTAGGCATTTGAAGGGTTTGAAGAAACGAATGAGAATTGGGTTCTGAGTGTGACATCGTTATCCGGGGCATTCAATGGAACTACCAGGACCTACTTAGATGGCATGCGGTTAGTTTTCATTCTGACATTTTCAATTCTTTTCGGTATTTACATGGATCTTTACAATTGATTGGAATGTTCCTGTTTCTTCATTTTGAAATAAGGTTTGATCTTTGAAGCAATTGTATGTTCCTGTATTAGAAAACCAAGATCTTTTATCCTAATTGTTGATTCTTATTGTTGCTGTTACAGGACAGATGATGGAGTGAGCATGAAACCGATATGTTTGTTGCAGCTGTGTCGTATAGGCGTGATAATGTACGATTGGTTGGACATTTCATGGCTAAAGACTTATTACAATTTCGGGTTCGATCACTTCAACATTTCTTGGAAGAAGACCGGTGTGAGAGGTCTCGTTGATTGCCTAATGGGAAACGCAGGTCCTTTTGCTTCTGGCGATTGGATCTTACCTGATCTCACAATCCAAGGCTCAACAAGTATTAACTCCAATCTCCAGACGTTCCCAAACACTTACTACTTCAGCTACGCGACTAAACGCACCCGCAGAGTCATGGGTATGACAATCCCTTCAGGTGTTCTTGGAATCCACCCGATGCTCTTCCTCCGCGTCTTTCAGATGAGCCAATGGAAATTCCCACAAGATGTCTCTCCTCCTTATAAAGGCTACAGGTACTCAAAAACACTCAAAAATTTAACATTGATTTTTGAAGCCCTTGCTGCATTGGTCTAAGAAAACATGTTTGAATGAAGGGATGAGGACTGGCAAGAGAACGACGGGGCATTGAACACAATATCAATGACACATCCGAGGCTACCTGTTGAGCATCCGAGCCGGTTCATAAGGAGCGATTCGGAATGTCAAACATTACAACCCGGGATCTGGTAAGTGAATCATATATGACCTAATGACGTTGATGGATTGAGAAAATCTGAATACCTTGTTGTTGCAGGTATTATAAGATAGTGGAAGCAGATCACATAATGTTCATAGTGAACAGAGAGAGAGCTGGTGTTCAGTTTGATCTGATATACGACAGCATCTTCCAACGTTGCAGGAAACATGTTTTTAGAAAGATTCCTCAGACTCTCCCCAATCAATCTCCTTCTTCTCCTCGTTCATCATCATCACCCAGAATAAACAACTTTGTACATTGATCACATGCAAAAAAAAAATGTTTTAGGGTTGTTACGTTGAGGGCTTAAGTTTTTGTTTAGGCTATTTACTACTAATACAGATTATTCATTGTTCTTCTTGTTCTCCTCTCGATTTGTTGTACTGTAAAATATATATCTTCCATTTTGAAAATTATAATATTTGTTAGTTCGTCATGTTGCTCTACTGCCTCATCAAAGTTATTTATATAGTGAACTCTTACAAAATTAGCGGACGTTTAAGGAAAACCATTATTGGTGTAGTCACCCAGACTGCATGCATTTTCCATCGGTAAACGAACTGAAAGAACCCCAAATAAAACTCGATGTTTAACAATTGTAACCCAATATATATATAACTGTCGTATATAGTTTTACAGAAAAAAAAAAAAAAAAAAA
>Ga0041059_1000945_pt1 | contig 22960 bp, 23 predicted proteins | sample AraColnosormetaG_FD_56232 | JGI IMG/M metagenome (GOLD analysis project Ga0041059, IMG submission 56232) | Arabidopsis roots microbial communities from North Carolina, USA - Col MF nosort | ecosystem: Host-associated > Plants > Roots > Unclassified | place: USA: North Carolina | collected... | reverse complement strand
AAAAAAAAAAAAAAAAAAAAAAAAAAAAAAAAAAAAAAGAAAAAACTAAAATGTTAGGCGTTGAATTACTAGTTTTTTTTAGTAGGAGAGTACGAAGAAGGAAGAGGAGGTTAAAGTGCAAGAGAGGCATGAGAGCAGTAAATGGCCTAAAGCCCATGCAGCCTCTGTGTACACATTTAATGCGTCGAAACTATTCGCCACCCTATCGCATACGTACGTACGTATAACTCCATCTATATATCTGTACCTACATATATACAGTAAAAATCAGAAATAAGTTGGGTTATTGTTTTTTTATATATAGTTATTTTAAAGAATCTAGGTAAAGTATAAACTTACTGAAAAGAAAAACTTGAGTGTTAAAGCTATAGCTATAAGGACTTTAAAAAAAAAAACAAAGCTTAAGAACTAGGTAATTAAATACGCAGTATATTTCTCTATATATTCGCGTGATAAATTAAGATGAATGCATGGCTTTTACAAATTATCACCTTTTTAATGGGTGATCCGTATTTTAAATAGCTTAATTGCACGTTATAGTTATAAATGCTTGGGCCACAAAGTAATTAATATTTCTAGGCATGTAAAATGAAGTCTTACTGTGAAAAAAGTGATATTTCATTGACTTCCTTAAATTGAAAAAACAATTGTTTCGTAAACAAAACTCAAAATTAAGGTGATGATTTTTAGATTTTCTTCTTTTAAATGAAATAAAATAAATACATCACTCAATCAACTTCTGTCTGACTAACAATAATACAACCTAAACTTCTATAATATTTAAGAAAATGCCATGTGGAAGAAGAATCATGAAATTTTCCTTCTTTACAATTAAATTTATAACAAAGATATGAAATAATAATAAAATAAAATAGTTAAAAATATAATAGTCATATTTTTTGAAAGTAAAAATTAAATTTATATCTCATAAAGATAAATATTAACTATAACAAGTCATTGAATTTTAGTTAAAAAACTATATAATTTTTTTCCATATTATAAATAATCTAAGAGTATTAAAATTTCAGAAAATTACTTTTAAAATTGTATCCTTGACAAATGGGGACTATTGTCTAACTTTTTCTGTAAATGGAGAACTGTATTAAAGCAAATTTCAATATAGTTAAATCTTTTTTTAATATAGTTAATTTTGTTAAGTGGTGATTTATTGCATATGCATAAGTTATGAATAATGCTAATGATTTTTTAAAAATAACTACATATCTAATAGATAAATGTAAGTCTCATAGGCTCATAGACCGTTAGCCGTCATTCCTCACCACATTATAATATTTTAAATAAATAAAAAATAAAATTATTTTAGGTTGACATTGTATATAAGATGAAAAACAACACATAATTTTGTAACATAAATAAAATAAATTGTAACATATCTCTCTCTCTCTATATATATATAAGCGTGTAGGATAATTAAGTGTCCCTCTCGCACCATTTAATTTCATTGCACCCTCTCAATTCTCTCTGTCATTACTCTCTCATCTCTCTTCCTCCAAGATTTGCACCTACCTTTCAAACCTTTTGCTCGCCAACAAAACCGCGCTTCACAAAACCATCAGCGGTTTTCCGAGAAACAAATCTCAGACCAGACACCGCTCTACTCTTCTCTCTCTCTCCCTCTAGGGTTTCGTCGCTTCTTCCTATATCCCAGTGTATGTCTCGAAAACCTCATCATTTCTGCTGTTTTCTTTATTTTATCCATTAATTCATGTACACAAATTTATTTGTTTAAAGTATCATTGGATCCATTACACTTCAGTTTTCTTAGCATCTTTATAAAACTCTCACTTTCATGATGTTTTTTTTTTATAATTTAATATATCCTGTATGTTGAATTTTCAGTTAGTCATCTATATTTTGTCTTAAATTTTGCCTTCTTTAGCATTAATTAATTGATTTCTTGCCTCTAATATCTTTCATTCCTCTCCTAATTTGCTTTCTGACTTTCTGATTTATTGTATTCTTCTTTAAATAATCTTATCAATTTCTGCATAGTCAGAGATGAAACCTTCAAGAAAACAATAAAGAGGAAAGATTAAAGGTTAGTATTCCCTTGCCTACCAAAAAAAACAGAAAGGTTTGTATTCTCTTCGTATATCCTTATTTTCATTATACGTTTGGTTTTATATATAAACACGTGTATATACTTTATAGTAGTAGTATACATTTACATATTAATGTGTGTAATAAAAACGTTTAAATACGATGATGATGATAAGAAATAGCTGGAAAAAATTAATACATCACCCAGGCCTTATGTCACGTTGGTTGTAAGTTGTATAATAACTATATGTTGGTCCGTCGCACAGGTGCACAGATATAATACTATTTTTTTCATTTCAATTTTTTTTTCTTTCTTAATCGCCAAATAGTAGTTTACACTTTTTCCTGAAGAGTTTTTATTTTTTGAAAATCTACTAATGATTATATTTAATTAAATTTTGTTTTGTTCTCACGAAAATATTGTTTTTTTAATAAACAGGATAGAGTTGGGAATTTATTTGTACCTACTTTTTCCCATTTTATTTGCTTTGAACAAATGAGTCCAACATTTCTCTTTTCGTCTTCTCTTTCCTATCCCATCTAAATCAAAACTGATCAAAATACCTCGAAATTTTAAATTAAATCACCATCCATCAAAGCTATTATAGTGTAGAAATTTTAAAGTTTTTTCTTTGGACAACAATTGATTTCCATCTACACTACATATGATATGACTCTTGAATCAATCATAGTTTTTATTTCAGTCTGCTGATTAGTTTTTTTCTTTTCTTTTAAAAGGGTAAAAAATCGGTAGTTTCGAATAATTTTGAGTATGTGAAAATTCATTATTTTTGGGTTGGTTATTCAATAACAAATTAATTTGTGATTGTGATGTCTTTTTTATGCAAGGCTCTTTTTTCTTGCTTTCAATTAGTGGGTCCTTTGTTTCCTACAATCATCTCCAATTCTTCTGTTTGCTTATATCATTTTGTATGATCTTCAAGAAGAAAGATAAACGACTCCGAAGAAAGATTTAAGTTATTGTTGTTCATACAAAAAGAAGGTTGTAAAGTTGTTGACGTGGACAAAAGTATTGCCATATTTTTCCAGCCTCGAAGAAATTTCCCTTCTTCTTCAAACCCTAAATTTTGACAAAACTCTCTACTTTTTTTTGCTTCTAGGGTTTGCTTTCAGTTTCCGGAGTATAAGAAAAGATGTTCGAGCCAAATATGCTGCTTGCGGCTATGAACAACGCAGACAGCAATAACCACAACTACAACCATGAAGACAACAATAATGAAGGATTTCTTCGGGACGATGAATTCGACAGTCCGAATACTAAATCGGGAAGTGAGAATCAAGAAGGAGGATCAGGAAACGACCAAGATCCTCTTCATCCTAACAAGAAGAAACGATATCATCGACACACCCAACTTCAGATCCAGGAGATGGAAGCGTATGTGTTTAACTTACTCACTTACTTCAATTTTCTTGTGTGTTTTTTGACAATTCTTTTGTTTTGGTTGTTAAATAGGTTCTTCAAAGAGTGTCCTCACCCAGATGACAAGCAAAGGAAACAGCTAAGCCGTGAATTGAATTTGGAACCTCTTCAGGTCAAATTCTGGTTCCAAAACAAACGTACCCAAATGAAGGTATACTTTTTATATTATGAACATATATACATTAGTTAATGGATCTATATATATTAGAGAAAATATATATACTTGTTAATTAAATTGTTATTTCATTCATATTAAGTCTTGTATATATACATTGAAGGGCTTATCTTTATACTTAAGAACATTTTGGGTGGCTGGTGTTTTCTTTCAGAATGAATTCATTGACTTTTGGCAGATTTTAGATCTAGTTGAGACACTTTGACTTAAAATTTCTTACTTATTTTTTTTTTCAATTGAAAAGTTGTTCCTTTGGCAGAACTATATATTTGGCGGATCAAGCTATAGAAAATTGTTTGGTTGTAACAACATTGCCTATTTATTATCTTAGTTAGAGCCATATATAATCTATAGATTGAAACGTTTTGGACACATATGCTTACGTTATGCAAATACGGTGAAACACATAACGTGTACACGAGTGTTTTATTTGAAACATACACTTTTCCTCTTTTTAAGTAAAATCCTTTGTTCCTTCGTTTTACCCAAATTAGAAATAAATCACTTGTATAAAACTTTAGAGATAACCGGAATATAAGTTTTATTTGCGCAGAATCATCACGAGCGGCATGAGAACTCACATCTTCGGGCGGAGAACGAAAAGCTTCGAAACGACAACCTAAGATATCGAGAGGCTCTTGCAAATGCTTCGTGTCCTAATTGTGGTGGTCCAACAGCTATCGGAGAAATGTCATTCGACGAACACCAACTCCGTCTCGAAAATGCTCGATTAAGGGAAGAGGTATGAGAATCAACTATTTTAAATGTTCAAATAATGTTAAGAGTTTTACACTTAAATGTTGTCAAGAAGATAAAATAAAAAATTAGAATTTGTTTTTATACCACTAATGTTATATCGCTTTCACAATAATCATTTCTTTCTTCATAAAATAAAAACTTTTATAGATTTGTATTGAAATTAGAGAATTTAAACATTTTTTTTTCATTGAAGAATAGAAAAAATTATGATATTAAATTGAGATACTAAAACGATATTTTTGGAACTGTAAGGAGTAGTAGTACATAATAACAACATTACTCAACGTTTCTTCTTGTGACCAAACTTTGAAAACCACAAGGATCAATAATCTTTCTTATTTGTCTGTTTTAGATCGACCGTATATCCGCAATCGCAGCTAAATACGTAGGCAAGCCAGTCTCAAACTATCCACTTATGTCTCCTCCTCCTCTTCCTCCACGTCCACTAGAACTCGCCATGGGAAATATTGGAGGAGAAGCTTATGGAAACAATCCAAACGATCTCCTTAAGTCCATCACTGCACCAACAGAATCTGACAAACCTGTCATCATCGACTTATCCGTGGCTGCAATGGAAGAGCTCATGAGGATGGTTCAAGTAGACGAGCCTCTGTGGAAGAGTTTGGTTTTAGACGAAGAAGAATATGCAAGGACCTTTCCTAGAGGGATCGGACCTAGACCGGCTGGATATAGATCAGAAGCTTCGCGAGAAAGCGCGGTTGTGATCATGAATCATGTTAACATCGTTGAGATTCTCATGGATGTGGTAATTAACATTTTCATTTTACTTAAAAGCAATCTTCTCTGTTTAGTTTCAACAACATTGATATGATGTTGCAGAATCAATGGTCGACGATTTTCGCGGGGATGGTTTCTAGAGCAATGACATTAGCGGTTTTATCGACAGGAGTTGCAGGAAACTATAATGGAGCTCTTCAAGTGGTAATTTTTTTTGCTTTTATTCTGTAAAAATTAAATTTCAAACTGAAATAACCACTCTGTTTTGCTTGCAGATGAGTGCAGAGTTTCAAGTTCCATCTCCATTAGTCCCAACACGTGAAACCTATTTCGCACGTTACTGTAAACAACAAGGAGATGGTTCGTGGGCGGTTGTCGATATTTCGTTGGATAGTCTCCAACCAAATCCCCCGGCTAGATGCAGGCGGCGAGCTTCAGGATGTTTGATTCAAGAATTGCCAAATGGATATTCTAAGGTAATATAATAAAAACATTAGGTTATACAAAATGTTTACTTAAGTAGAGAGAATTAATGTAACAGGTGACTTGGGTGGAGCATGTGGAAGTTGATGACAGAGGAGTTCATAACTTATACAAACACATGGTTAGTACTGGTCATGCCTTTGGTGCTAAACGCTGGGTAGCCATTCTTGACCGCCAATGCGAGCGGTTAGCTAGTGTCATGGCTACAAACATTTCCTCTGGAGAAGTTGGCGGTATAACCTACTGTTTGTTTCATAAACAGTTTTCATAATCAGAGTCAGAGTCAGAATCACAGTTCTATATTAATGAATATGCAGTGATAACCAACCAAGAAGGGAGGAGGAGTATGCTGAAATTGGCAGAGCGGATGGTTATAAGCTTTTGTGCAGGAGTGAGTGCTTCAACCGCTCACACGTGGACTACATTGTCCGGTACAGGAGCTGAAGATGTTAGAGTGATGACTAGGAAGAGTGTGGATGATCCAGGAAGGCCTCCTGGTATTGTTCTTAGTGCAGCCACTTCTTTTTGGATCCCTGTTCCTCCAAAGCGAGTCTTTGACTTCCTCAGAGACGAGAATTCAAGAAATGAGGTAACTATTTTAGTTACTACGCTCTCTTGTTCTGTTTTGGACAGAGTTTTGATGTTTTTGTGAGATTTTGCAGTGGGATATTCTGTCTAATGGAGGAGTTGTGCAAGAAATGGCACATATTGCTAACGGGAGGGATACCGGAAACTGTGTTTCTCTTCTTCGGGTAAATGTGAGTTACACCGGGTTTTGAACTATTGTTATAATCATCTGATCCTAGCTAAGAGTTTTCAATCTTTCTTTATGTCACAGAGTGCAAACTCTAGCCAGAGCAATATGCTGATCCTACAAGAGAGCTGCACTGATCCTACAGCTTCCTTTGTGATCTATGCTCCAGTCGATATTGTAGCTATGAACATAGTGCTTAATGGAGGTGATCCAGACTATGTGGCTCTGCTTCCATCAGGTTTTGCTATTCTTCCTGATGGTAATGCCAATAGTGGAGCCCCTGGAGGAGATGGAGGGTCGCTCTTGACTGTTGCTTTTCAGATTCTGGTTGACTCAGTTCCTACGGCTAAGCTGTCTCTTGGCTCTGTTGCAACTGTCAACAATCTAATAGCTTGCACTGTTGAGAGAATCAAAGCTTCAATGTCTTGTGAGACTGCTTGAAAACCATCCATTAGGTACTACTTTCACTAAATATATTCTTCTCGCTTTTACGCCATTATATGATGTAATCATATTTTTCTTCTTCTTTCTGCAGGAAATAACAAAATGGTGATGATGGAAAAAAGAGAGAGATTTCAGTTTGAGAAAAGCGGAGGAGTCAAGATCGAACCTCACAAGAGAATACCATTGAGTGTTTGTTAGTGTTAAGTTTTGGTCTGCTTATTTGATGAAACTAAGCAGTGAAAAACTTTTTACTTGAAAGTGAATATGTAGATGGTTTTACGAGGTTCGGGAATTTGACTTCCCCTGTCACATACTGAATTAGACAAAAACAAAAACTAGGTTAGAAAGAATGCTTTCGGATTTCTTTTTGTGTTACAGTTACTGTTTTTCTTTCCTTCTTGTGGTTAGATGGACCATCATCAGGAATTTGGAGTTTGTCTTTCTTTTGTATAAATATCTTATACAAGTATTTTGGTACTTTTGTAAGCTTATGTGAGTTTGTCTAGGGGAAAGCTCACACTTTTTTTTACCAGACAATGAGTGTCTCTCAAAAGGGCCATTGCCAAGTAAATTTACCTTTTGGTTCTGTTTAGGTTAAGTTCAACCAAGGAATTGTTGCTGAGTTAATACTTGAACAAAATTTCTAGAAGGGATAATGTTTTCACATTGAACATTCATACCATGTGATAAAGTAAAGTTTTCAAATGAGAAATTACCCTGGTTTATCCTCAAGCAAGCTTTCTCCTGGCTAAAACAGTTGATCTTTTGGTCGAACAAGTCACCAGACCACGAAGCATTGCCAGAATTGCAAGACCCACGAAAGGCAAATACGCCAATAGCAATTTGTTAGTCACCTTCTCTGAACCTATCATGTCTCCAAGTATAGCAGCCTAGAGATTCACAAAACACACAAAAACAAAACGTGAAAGAAACTTACAAACAAAGCGGTACAATCTAGCCTTCTCAGAGAAGCAGAGCAATCACATATACTAAAATATAGAACTCCAAAAGAATTTTCGTTTCCAAATCAAGAAAGTTGTAACATTTACAGATCAACAACATCAAAAACAAATATACATAGACTGAGCCAAATGAAAATGAAGAGAAAGAAGAAAATGTACCATGGAAGTGAGGAAAGAAGCTCCATACAACAAAGAAGTGGTACCAAACCACGACTTGCTGGTAAGAATGGCGTAGATGTTGACAATGGAGAGAGGCAATAGGAATATGATCTCATGCCAGACGAGTCCAACGAAGAAAAGAGGCTTCTCTATGAAGAGGTAATCGTTGAACTCAGAGCTGTACCAGTCTTTCAGATCGGTGAGGAGCTTCGGGTAGATTCCAGGAAATAGTATTTGACCGTTGAGAAGCGGTACATTGATAGCCATCAGTGCGAAGAAGAAAAACAGAGAGATGTTGATCAGCTTCCCCAAAGCTCCCATCTTTTTTTGCCTCTCTCCCGAGTCGTTGACCACAAAAATGAAACAGAAGAAGAAGAAGAGACGAATTCTTGAGATTCACGCACGGTTTATTTAATTGTTGGTTTTACTTAACCGAACCAACAGACCCGAGCTATTTCTCTCTTTCTAATTTTTATAACTAATTGCTGGTTTAATTACACCGAACCAATTCAAACAAGACTCAAAGAGGACCAAGTTAAGACCCTAGTCCAGTGGCGCGGAACTGGAAGAGCACAGGCAGTAGTGTCAAGAATGAATTTTATATCAACCAAGTAAACATTTCATTGTTGCTGAGTCAACAAACAAGAATTCCACATAAATCAGAAAGCAATAAAGTTTTCACAAGGAAAAATAAACACCTCTTTCTAGGCATATACAGAAAAAGGATGAGTAAGTCTTCCAGAGAGAAAAATCAACTGCTTTTTTTTTTTTTTGAATCTCAGGCCAGCTTTCTTCTGGGCATGATAGTGGATCTCTTGCCAGAAGATCCAGTGTTTTTGGTGGATCGATAAACTAAGCCACGAAGAACAGCCAGAATCCCAAAACCCATGAAAGGCACATACATCATTAGCAATCGATCAGATGCCTTCCCTGAACCTATCATATCTCCTAGGATTGCAGCCTAAACATTTACAGGAAGAAAAAGGTAAGAAGATGAGAAGCAAAAAACAAATAGGCACATAGTCAAGCAGAATATAGCCAATGCATAAACCATAGGTCCACAAGAACGCAGACCAGCATATTGCACTTCAAGGTTTTTCATTGCAGGGAAAGATATATATTTCCACCAAGAAACACTAATAATCTACAAATAACATTGAGAATATATAGAAAAGTTAAGAACTTTAACTAATAAGTCACTGCAGATAAGAAAATAACACCATTCCGCCAAGAAACAGTGACAGATATATAATTCACATTGAAAAGGAGAACGCTAAGCAAAGTTGAGAACTTTAACTTATTTTCAGCAAACCGTTAACCAACATTAGCTCTAATGATGCTTGCAGGACAAAGTTATAAACTTGAACATAATCAGCTTGCAGATAATCTCCTAAGATCAACACTAAACAAAGTCTCCCAAGTTCAGACCAATAATTCAGTAAATGTAGAGACAAAATAGAAACCACTGTACCATGGAAGTGACGAGGGAAGCTCCATACAACAAGCAGGTGGTACCAAACCACGACTTTCCGGCAAGAATGGCGTAGACGTTAGCAATGGAGAGCGGCCATAAGAACAGAAGCTCATGCCAAACGAGTCCAACTAGGAAATGCGGCTTCTCCATGAGCAAGTAATCTCCAAAATCGGCAATGTACTTGCTTTTCAGATCGGTGAGAAACGCTGGATATATTCCTGAAGGAAGTGAGGTTTGCCCGTCGATGAGCGGCGCAATTATCGCCATTGAAACAAAGTATACGAAGAGAGCTACGTCGATTAGCTTCCCTAAAGCTCCCATCTTTTCTTTCTTCCTTCTCCGATTGATGTTTTGCTTCAAATCTGAGTTCTGAGAGTCGTTGACTGGAAAAACCTAGAAGAAGAAGAAGATCAAATTATTGGTTTATTCAAACCGAAATAACAAACCGGAAAGAATACGCCGGTTCAATCAAGTGGTTAAGTTAAGGTGTGATTTCAATTTTTCAACTGCGTTTGAGATTTCACCAGGAGCAAGAGAAAGATGAGCGAGACGAGACCAGTGCCGAGGAGAGAGAGTCCATGGGGTTTACCGGAAGGTCACCGTGAGCCCAAAGCTCACCGCTGCAACGATCGTGTTGAAGACGTTATCCAGGTTCTCACCATTTCCTTCCTTGTTTCAATTTAAAAAGTTCCATTTTTTTTCCTTCTGATAAACCTTTGGAGAGATCTCTCTTAGATAACAGCAGAGATTCAGTGAAATCAATTTAGGGTTTTTCGAGGGTTCTGTTACTTTTCATAATGTGGGGAGGATGATGGTTAATGGCATTTGATCATGAACGATTAATACCTAAATTCATTGGCTTTTATGAATCTATTCTTCAATTTTGTTTGTTGAAGCGTGTATCAGCTTATTGACTTTGTTTCAATGGAAGAACTAAAATTGCTTGGTTTGGGCCATGATTGTTTGAAAAGTATCCTCTTGATCTATTCATATCATAGTATTTTAGTAACTTTTTCAGGCGTTATTCGAGGGAAACCCATTCAAGACAGTTCCAGGACCTTTCAAACTCTTCTACCGATGTATGCGCTCTAAGCCAGGGTATGTGCAATTTCATACTTTATCATACCATCAAGTGTTGTTTGATACTAAGCTGCAGAATCTTTGCTGCTTGTTCCATTGCCACTGAATGAATGGTTCTTAATTCTTTGTCCACCAGCTATTGTTCCCGCTAAACCAGTTTCTCGTCTTTTTTATTTAACAATAGACAGACGTTTAGCCTTTTCTGCTTTCTTGTTGTTTGGTTTATTATTCATACTAGATCTGGAGGCTGAACCATTCACCTTTTTATTTCAGAGAGGAGCCAACAGAGCCATTCAAATACCTCGACCTGGAACCTCCAAAGAGAGAAGTTAAACTTGAAGAAGCAAAGCTTGAGTAAAGTGATATTCACTCCCTTTTTTATTCCTGCATACTTTTTAGCTGAGCGTGTAAGCGCCATCACTGTGATTTTAAGTTTACCTTCAATATGTGTCAACAACATCTTATTTTCTCTTAATAAAATTGATACTCGGAGTTTCATTTCAGTTTTATCTATTGCTTAATCTGTTCACTTGCAAGCTTCTCTCTGAATGTGAACTCTGATGAAGATGCTTTTTTCATTACGACTCAGAAAAAAGATTTACAATTTAGCTTTGCTTTGTGGTTCCTTGAACTTTCCTATTACAAAATCTTCTGACAAGTTTATTTACCCTCTAAGTATGTTAATAGTCATTTAAACTCTTATCTGATTAAGTAATTTCGCCATGTTGTGATTGTGAAGTCCCAGCTGCACTTTGGGTACTTTTGAGTTTCTTGCTACTCTTCTGCTTAAGTATCTCCTTGATCTCTGCTTCCCTCTTATCCACAACTTTTATCAATTCCTTGAAACTCGGTGCTCGTGAACCTCTCCCTGATCGAGATGGCTCAGACACTTCGCCTGCCCTTTCCTCGTCCGCACTTTCTGGTAGCAACCTCTGGTATTGCCAGAAAACCCTCCAGAAGAAGACAGTGAGTGCCATGAAGCAAGTGATGCCACAGATAAGGAAGAGTCCCCAGAAACTCTTTAGTGAAAGCTGAGAGTCCTCACTGTTTGAGATCTGCATCGAGCATTCATGCTTGTAGTTAAGCCATTTCCTATGGATTTTCTCGAGCTCGCCTTCTTCAGATAGTTGCAAGATAGCCGTTGACATGTCTACAGCTAAAGGGGAATCTCTCTGGAATGCCTGCAACATCGGTTTCAAGATTCTAAGAAAAGTTGTAGAGAAGGAGCAAAGATAATATATTTGAAGGTAAGTTTCTCAAAACCGATTTTACATACGAAACCCCAGCCTGTGCGTGTGAACTCTTGCCCTACTGTACGGAATTTGCAGTTGCTATTTGTCAAAAGAACTTCGATGTAAGGAAGCTCATCTACAATGGCTGCCACACCGCCAGCGTTGGGACCGCGTTGCAGAGCAGAAAGGTACTGTTCTTCGTCTTTCAGAGGAACAATCCTTGAAGGTAGTATGTTAAGCTCGTTGATTAGATAGTTCCGAGCAAAGGTACCGTCTTGAACTCCAATTGGTTCATTGCTCGTTACCAAGCTATCTATTCCTTCAATCCGAGATGTCAGCTGTCGAATGGTTAGGATCGAAGTGAGACTGGCCGTGTAGCTCGAGTTGATGATCAGAACCACGAATAACCAAATGATCAGCACAAACCTCCCCAGTGAACTCACCGTGTTCTCCCCTGAAAGATTCAAAAGTTATAAAGTAAAAACACTTTACTTCCCTCCAACATTCTGTAAGCCCTGGTGTGAAAATCTACCAGGTTACTCGAATTATAGCGTACTTACTATGAGAGAAGAACATTGTTGAGAAGCTAAACCTGTAACAGTGAAGAGGAGAAGGAAAATAAGGTTTAAAAGGTAAACTCGGGCTCTAGTGTTAAGAACTGGGAAACTAACCAGAAGATGGTAATGAGTTGACGCCTAGGAGGGCCACGGAATTCTTGGTTGAAGCGGTGTTCGAGAATCCAGACCATGGCTCCCACAAAGAGAAAGAAGCCTCCAGTGACAGCCCACATCTCTATAGTGAATGGTTTCAGGAATGACCAAGGACTAGACTTGGCCTCCTTAACCGGAGCCACCACCACAAGCCCTGATTCTATAAACGGTTGTGTGAAATCTACATATCTTGTTCTGTTTGTGACGATTGTGATATCTCCTACAGCTACATCAAAATTCTGAAGAGGAAACATGAGAAAAGACAGGTTAGCATCTTCTGAAAGTTGTGAACTTGATTGAGTAATGTAGCTACTCACATCCGCAACAACTTCATTGACGAGGTTATCATAAGAAGGATTTCTCTTCCCGTCTCCATATAGTATATAAGTACGTGGAACAGGATATGGAAGCAATTCAATAGCGGCTTCAAAGACATCAATGCAGTAGCCTCTAACGCCAGGCGGGTTTTTATCCTTAGAAACGTAATCTGTATAGCTCACACGGTTAGGCACCCCGATTCTGAGCGGTTTTCCATTATTAGGAAACACCCAACCACGAGGAGGCTTAGTTACTTCTCCTGGATATATGATTCCTTTAAGACGCTGGTTTGCTGTAGATGTGTTTGGAGGCCTAGAGTACAAGGTCTCTGGATGGACCACAGAGAGACCCGAATGATTTGACCAGTACCCGACTGTGCGTGGAGCTGTACCTTCTAAGTTTAGAACTTCATAAGCCGGATTAACCCGGTTTCTATCTGAATCAAACTGGATTGGACCCGTCACACCAGTATGATTCATCCCAAGAATGATCTTCATAAACTTCTCTCCTTCATTGAAAACACTTAGTGCTGATAGCTGAATAGTGCTACCATTTGTTTTGTGCAGATTTGGATCGTTGGAGAAAGTTATGTTATTGTTTTCTCTGAAGAAAACATCGAGGGCACGAGCAACTAACCAAACAGAATCATAAGCATACATCGCATAAGAGTTAAAGCCATCATTTGGTCTAAGATTCTTCCATCTCGCCATAAACTGTCTTTTGACACTACTCTCGATTGTGTAGTGGCGAAAAGCAACCACTCCTTGCAAGAGATCCATCGTGTCTGAATCCACGTGCTCCATGGAATCCATAGCTGTAGGAAGCCAGTCTGTTGCGATCCAAACATAACCACTTGCCATCATTCCAAGAGATTTAGCCACAGAAAAAACGTTTAAACCAGAGTCAGGATTCACATGGACAACAAAAACCCGAGATTCCATCAGATTAACAGAAACCAACAAGTCTCTGATGGAGCTAGAATCTGCACCAGGAGTAATTGCAGCCTTGTAAGAGATCCTCGAGCGTTTCTTGGCTAATACATCGCCAAGGACAGATATCCCGTTCCTGCCACACTCATCATCAACGAATATCGCAATGACTTGTCTCCATCCGGAATATGATAGAAAATCTGCGATCGCATGCATTTGGAAGTAATCATTCTGCGTGGTGCGGAGGAAATAAGGAAATTGCAGAGAGGAGAGAGTCGGATCCGTTGCTCCAAATGACAAGAGAGGTACATGAAGCTCATTAGCTACATAGGAGATCATGTGAGCAATCCCTGAAGATTGTGGACCAATGGCTGCAACCACTTTGTTTTCCATCAGCTGCAAAGCTACACCATAAGATGAAACATAATCATCACTCATTCTTTGGGGGCATTTTCACAAACTAGTTCTGAGTTAAAAAGTTGGCCACAGTAGTAAGAGAGAAGAAGAAGGAGAAGCAGTATATATACCTCCCATGGTGCCGATAAATCCACTGCAATTTGAGTCTTGAAAGATGATATTAAGCTTGATGCCCTTAAGAACACTTTGGTCAGCATTAACATCATCCATAGCTGCTTTAACCGCGGGTTTAGCCGCTCTTCCGATAAAAGAATCATAAGTAAACAGAGCTCCAACATTCACAGAGCTTGGCCTCTGTCTTAATGGCCGCAAAGAAGAAGAAGAAGAAGAAGACGAGTTTCTAGAGAAATTACTTCTACAAGCACATTCCTTTGGAACAACCCACAAGACAGAAACACATAACAACACAACTCTGATTGCTTTCGCCATGGAAACTTCTCTTATCATCACCAAAAATCCCATCTTTATCACAATTTCCAGCAAAAGCACTAGTTTTTCTTTGTCCTGGTCTCATATAACCATTTGATTTATTTGGAGTAACACCTGCGAAATAAACAATGCCCAACCTGAATCAAAATTGAGATTATAACAAAAGACAAAAAAGATGGTCCAGAAATCTGGTGAAAGAAGGCAAAACCAACCAAGAAATCGGGAGTTAGATTCTGTAGAGAGATTGGTGTATACAGATTTTTGTGTCTGTATATTTATTTATAGTGTATAAAATAATGTATTTATATGAGGCCCTTTGATTCTAGAAACTGGTGCTTTACATGTGCAAGTAAGAACTGAAAATAATGAAGTGTAAGAGGGCCGTCTTAAAGATGGTTCGCAGAGAAAGAAGCAAAAAGTGTAATAAATAATTCAATGAACAAATAACTAAAGATTATATATGTAAGAACATAAAGAAAAACAAAAATTAAAAGATCCAATTGAGAAAAAGAAGAAGCAACCTTGGAATAAATACGAGAAACAAACTTTAATCAGAGATCCATAATCTTCACAAGTAAACGAGTGATTTAGCACTAAGCATAAAGAAGAAAGACAGAGAAAAGAAGTCGAAGAAGCAGAAGAAGAACTGTTTCTGAGCTCAAGCAAAGAATAATTCATAATATTCTCTCTCCTTTTTTTTCCCTATTTTCTTCCTTATCATTACTTATTTTTTTGGTATTTTATGAAATTTTGTAAATTTTGTTTTGGAGTGCTATTTCTGGAGTGGTCAGTGAAGACGTAGGCCAAGGTGTGGGGTAGTATGATCGATGCTTTACTTGTGTCCTCATACTATTCGATAAATCAAATTTTTACGTTGGCTCTTATTGGTAACTATCATTTATTAAGGTAGTTGATGCATTTTTCTTTTTGGTTACAACGGATATAGTTAAATGGTAATTAGGGTAACTACGTATGACATGAGGCAAAATAATAATTGAAAATGTGAATGTGAGGAGTGACGACCTAATTGCTCCAAGGCCGCCTTCGTCAAAGAATAAGTCTCCTCAACGGTTGTCAAATCAATTTCACACAAAAAAAAAAGAAAAGAAAAAGATATTTTCAGACATAAATAGTAAAGTAATTGTACTATTGATTTCATATGATAAAAGGTGCATGAAACACATGGTCGACTATTTTTTGTCTTTAGAGTGTTCATTAAGGAATGTTATTAAAAAAAACTTATAAGAGCTGCATTTGTTATTACATAGTTCCTTATTGAAATTTTCATTTGTTAATTGTTAACACAAAATAAAATATGCCACTGAATCCACAAATATCTTGTCGGTATCGAACTTTTTATTTATTTAGAACAAGAATATCTTGACCAAATGAAATGTGAACCAGGAAAATAAATATACAGTTCATCTTTTTTTTCTTTGAATCTTCTCAATTTGTTGTTTGGATTTTTCTGAGGGTAAGGGCCCATTTCATTTTTAAATTTGTCTGTTAAGAGTAGTTTAAAATCCATGCCTTTAAAAGATTCGACTTGAAAACATACTTAATCGGGAAAGATGCACAATTTTGATCCAAACGCATCTACTAATAATCTATTGACTTCATTAATCTAATCCAAACTCCACGTTCATTGGGTAAATTTTGTGAACAGTTATTATAATAATGGGCCTAGAAACAGTGAGATAATAGGCCATGATCAATATAGATAAATGGGTTACACAAATAATGAATTGTCCCACAGAAGGATGGTTAAAAGTAATGGGCCGAAAATAGTGAGCTAATGGGCCGTGAAAGTAATGATTTGAAAGAGGGGATTACAGAAGCTGACGATGGATAAGTCTTTTCTGGATAAAACGCTCTTCTTCTTCTCTTCATCCTCCTTCTGGAGCAGAGCTTAGAGCTCCATCATCAAATCTTATCAATGGCTTCCTCACTCGTCTCATCTTTTCAACCCAGGTACTTTTCATATACTACAAACCATAGAGCTTCTTCATTCCGCTAGGGTTTCGTTTTCTTTACTTGGCATTTTCTACTCAAAAATCTCTATAAACTGTGTTCATGAGCCTCCCAAGTATAAGGAATCTCTTTGAATGGGTTATTTTTATCTTTTTAAATCGATGGCAATGTTGAATTGGTTATGGACTCTTGAAATTGTGGATTTTTATTTTGGGAATTTGAATGTGTTATGCGGAACTCACTGTGTAAAAAGCAGGATTCTAGAGGGGTTTTTAGCCATGGAAACTGAAAGTTCTACAAGAATGTTTCTCTTCCTTAATCTAACGTTATCTTTGTTCCAATAACAGTTTCTGTGTATTGGTTTAGATATATATCTGGTAGAGTTTTACTTTCTTGACATGTTTTATCTGAAGATAGATAGATAACTTCCCCTTTGTTTTAGGTCAGCATTTTTGGGAGATAGAAATGTGTTCAAGGTCTCAAGCACACCTTTTGCTCAAGTGGGTTACTCCAGTAAGACCATTGAGTGCAAAGAATCAAGGATAGGAAAGCAACCGATCGCTGTACCTTCCAATGTAACCATTGCATTGGAAGGTCAAGACTTGAAAGTGAAGGGTCCATTAGGAGAGCTGGCTTTAACTTACCCACGCGAAGTTGAGCTTACAAAGGAAGAATCCGGTTTCTTAAGGGTCAAAAAAACCGTCGAAACTAGAAGAGCCAACCAAATGCACGGCCTTTTCAGGTTACAAACTTCTCATCTTTTCTTGTCATCCAATGAAGTCCTTAACTTTTTTGAGGTTAAAAGATCGTTTGTTCTCTAATCTTTTTTTTTAACTTCTGTGTGACTTTTAGGACGCTTACCGATAACATGGTTGTGGGAGTATCAAAGGGATTTGAGAAAAAGCTTATACTTGTGGGTGTTGGTTATCGTGCAACAGTAGACGGAAAGGAGCTGGTGCTAAATCTCGGGTTTTCACACCCGGTGAAGATGCAGATACCGGATAGTCTGAAAGTGAAAGTGGAAGAGAACACAAGAATCACTGTGAGTGGATACGACAAGAGCGAAATCGGGCAGTTTGCTGCAACGGTTAGGAAGTGGAGGCCACCAGAGCCATACAAGGGGAAAGGAGTCAAGTATTCCGATGAGATAGTTCGGAGGAAGGAAGGAAAAGCTGGAAAGAAGAAATGATCTTCATTTTTCATTATTATCTACTTACTTATCTCTTCCTTTCAATGTTTATGTGTATTTGCTCAAATTTGTTTAGAAATGAAGATGTTTGTGTTGGGATTCTTGAGTAAGTTTTTAAAGGAACCCATTAATTGTTTTTGATGCTCTGACAAAAATTTCTTTAGTGCTTTGATTGAACAAGAACTTGGGCACAAAGTGCCTCATCGGTGTGATTCTATTGTTATGTTTCCTTATTGAACCAAACCAATCCAAATCGGACAAAAATCATGGTAGATAAACTTTTTAAAACAATTTTTTAATCTATTCTTCTTTTTTTTAATTACAAATTTTCTTATTTTCTTATATCTAAAAAATCGTAACAGTAAGATATTAATATCTGTATTCTTAATTTGGTAGATAACTTTTTAAAAAACGAAAATTTCCTATAAGAATAATAATAGTCGGAAATAAAACAAAAAACAATATCATGGTGATTATTCTTATTTGCTTATATCTTCTTCTTTTTCACAATTTTTTTTTAAAAAAAATATTTACAAAATTTTCTTATTTGCTTATATATATAAAAAATCAGTAAGATATTAATATCGATTTTTTAATTTGGTAGATAACTTTTTTCAAACGATAAATTTCCTAAAAACAATAAAATATTCGGAAATAAACAAAAACCCTGATTGAAGAAAAGTCTTTTTGTTTATCAGTTCACCGGAGGCAAAAATCGTCTCTCGCTTGAGCTGCGAAGATGCAAGCAGTAAAAAGATCCAGGAGACATGTTGAAGAAGAGCCAACAATGGTAGAACCTAAAACCAAGTACGATCGTCAGCTCAGGTATACATACTCTTTTTCCTTAAACTCTACTTCGAACTACTCTTGTCGGGAGGAAAATTGATGAAGTAGTAATCGTTGGGTTGACTGATTAGGATTTGGGGGGAGGTAGGTCAAGCGGCCTTGGAAGAAGCGAGTATCTGTTTACTCAATTGTGGCCCTACTGGTTCCGAGGCTTTGAAGAATCTCGTACTTGGTGGTGTTGGTAGCATCACCGTTGTTGATGGATCTAAGGTTCAATTTGGTGACCTTGGGAACAATTTCATGGGTACTGACTAATTTTGAAACTTTTTGATTGTGTTTCTTCTGGGGGTTTTGGGGGACTTGCTTGCGTTATGATGATTTTTTTTTTTCATGTGAAGTCGATGCGAAGAGTGTTGGCCAATCAAAAGCCAAATCTGTTTGTGCGTTTCTCCAAGAGCTTAATGATTCTGTTAACGCCAAGTTTATTGAGGAGAATCCAGACACGTTGATTACTACTAACCCATCTTTCTTCTCTCAGTTCACTCTCGTTATAGCCACTCAGGTACCATTGTTTTTCTATTTGTAATCTTCTCTAATGATTTGTGTGTTACAATTTTTCAAAGTTCTAATCTTTGCTTACACAGTCACTCACCATGGATCATGATACCTTCTATTCAATGTTCTTTAGTTAGTTTCTCATATGTACTTTTCCTCGTCCTCTTCACGGGATATTGCTTTATTAGGCTTCTTTTTCCTGTGTTATTGTTATTTAAGTTCGTTATTTCATCCCCTTTTCGACATTGATTGGTTGCAGCTGGTGGAAGATTCAATGTTGAAACTTGATAGAATCTGTCGAGATGCAAACGTTAAGTTGGTTTTGGTTCGCTCTTATGGCCTTGCTGGGTTTGTTCGCATCTCTGTAAAGGTAATTAATACCACCTGTCTAGACCCAATTTGTGATAAAGTTTAGATTACTTTGTGGTATGCCGTGGTTAGGATATTGGCCAATGAGAATATATGCTAAGCTCTCTTCTTTTCTTTTTTATCAGGAGCACCCCATAATTGACTCAAAACCTGATCATTTTCTTGACGACCTCCGCCTGAATAATCCATGGCCTGAACTCAAGAGGTCCACTGCTCTCATATCCTCTCACTTTATGTTGTTCTGGCATCCTTTAACATTATGGTTGTGGATGGACGACTGAGTACTTACTGATATTCTTAATTATTTAATGAACGGCAGTTTTGTGGAGACCATTGATCTGAATGTATCAGAGCCGGCCGCTGCACATAAGCACATACCTTACGTCGTCATTCTTGTAAAGATGGCTGAGGAGTGGGCTCAATCCCATAGTGGTAATCTTCCCTCAACCAGGGAAGAGAAAAAAGAGTTTAAGGTTTAGTTCTTTTTTGTAACTTATAAAATTTATTAGCGAGCTTGCTTTCTTGTTTTAATTATCTATATCCTTGAATTCTTAGGATTTGGTTAAGTCCAAGATGGTATCTACGGATGAAGATAACTACAAAGAAGCCATTGAAGCCGCTTTCAAAGTTTTTGCTCCTCGAGGAATCAGTAAGTAGATATCTTGTTTGGTCTAGGTAGAAACTTGACTTAGAATGTTTACTGTTTCCATGGTTGAGTTAATAGGTGTAGCGATTGTTGATATTGGAGCTAAACTAACAGAAAGCTCTGTCACGGGTCAAATCACAGTATTCTTCATGTTGAACCAAACCTGTTTTCTCTTCCAGGCTCAGAGGTTCAAAAATTAATTAATGATAGTTGTGCTGAAGTGAATTCAAACTCCTCAGCTTTTTGGGTGATGGTAGCGGCTCTGAAGGTTTGAAACTTGAAACCTGCTCTGCCAGAACTCATAATTTTATGTTCATTTAGGAAGTGCAAACTGCAACTCATTTTGATTGAAATCATAATCGTACATAACCACCTGCAGGAGTTTGTTTTAAATGAAGGTGGTGGAGAGGCACCCCTTGAAGGTTCTATACCAGATATGACCTCTTCAACAGAGTTAGTGCACTTGCCTCTATGGCACTGAAATTCACCCTCAGTCTATTTTTCACATTGGTTATGTAGCTGTATGGTTTCTCTTTGCAGACACTATATCAATTTGCAGAAAATCTATTTAGCCAAAGCCGAGGCTGATTTTCTTGTCATTGAGGAACGAGTTAAAAACATTTTAAAGAAAATCGGTCGAGATCCGAGCAGCATCCCAAAACCAACAATCAAGAGCTTCTGCAAGAATGCAAGGAAACTTAAAGTGAGTATACTAAACTTCCTAACATGTTTAATTTGTTTTCTAATGTCAACGTTTTACCTATTGCTTGTTTACTTTTTCTTCGGAGCATTATCAGAAACATATGATTTGAGTAAAGCATAAACCATAATCCGTCCTTTGTAGTTGTGCAGATATCGTATGGTAGAGGACGAGTTCAGAAATCCTTCTGTAACTGAAATTCAAAAGTATTTAGCGGACGAGGATTACAGGTGCGAATTTTCCCTTTTCATATGAGTACAAAAACATCAGATGATTTGAAAGATGACCTTTCTACAAAATGTTCACTCTTTTGTCTGTCTCATACATGCCATAAGATGTTGTGATTGAATATTGCAGGAGCATTTTTTCAAAACTGCATAATTTACTGTATAAGCTATTCATTTAGTTGACCTGAGCTAACCAAACTTTTTAGTTCATCTTAGGCTTACACAGCAGAAAAAATAGATTCTGGATTTAGTTCAAAATTTTTCTAGGCTTGCATGTTTAGCTCTTATACTTAAATATTGTTACTGTCGCAGTGGTGCAATGGGATTTTATATTCTTCTTAGAGCTGCGGACAGATTTGCTGCCAACTATAACAAGTTTCCTGGGCAGTTTGATGGGTAAGAAATTCATTATGGCACTAAGCTTAATCTTTATTTTTGAACAATGGGTCCTTGTTTGGCTATTAACATGCAATACATTTTGGTAGAGGAATGGATGAGGACATTTCTCGATTAAAAACTACTGCCTTGAGTCTTCTTACCGACTTGGGCTGTAACGGCTCAGTACTCCCAGATGACCTTATCCATGAGATGTGTCGCTTTGGTGCCTCAGAGATTCATGTGGTTTCTGCCTTTGTTGGAGGAATCGCATCTCAAGAAGTCATCAAGGTTCGATTCATATTTCTTTCTCATTGTTTCAAATTCAGTTAGTCTTATGGGGAAGTCGCTAGCTTCTGGACATGCTTAACGAGGTAATTGAATATGTAGTTGTCTCTTTCTATCTTTGTTTGCAGCTTGTCACAAAGCAGTTTGTTCCGATGTTGGGGACTTACATCTTCAATGGCATTGATCACAAGTCTCAGTTATTGAAATTGTAGAAGATCTTTCCTTAACACATTGGCTTGAAACAGAGAGAAAGAGCTCTATCATATATTATTCTTCTGATTAAAAGATAATCTTTTTGCTACTACTGAGAAACAAAATTTTCAATGACAGTTCAGCTGAGACCATCCGACTCAGAATCTTCGAAAATCTTGCTTTGCTTTGTCCTTGAGGTTAGAAATATTTGAAGGTTAAATGAAGCTAATCTCATAAAATGGGCCACTGTAAGCCCATTCTACACGGGAGTCACATAAAATGGGCCACAGTTAGCTCATTCTCCATGAGTCTCATAAAAAGGGACACAGTAAGCCCATTCTCCACATGATTCTAGTCGGCAAAAGGTTTAATGAGATGATTTCTGCAAATCATACAAACGACAAGAATTTGCATTACGTTAACATCAAAGCTCAAAAGTTACTCTCAATAAAATGGGGTCCAAGAATAAGATCAATCAAAATATAATATTAAAATTGTCTAAAAAGTTAATGGGCATCAAAGAATTAATAACATCAAGAACCACAAATCCAATTTAGGGATTTGGGGCAATAAAGACAATTTGAATTGGGTGGTGTAGGGTTATTATGGCAAATGCATGAATAATAGAGGCCATTGAAGCTCGGTGGGTTTCACTTGTTACTACCATGACATTTCGTTTTCGATATAAAAGTATCAATTATACCCTTTTTCTTATGCATTTGTTTAAATATGTACTGTAGTATATAAATATATATAATGTATAAACACATGAGAGGTAATATAGTCTTGTGAACTGCTAATGTCGAACGCAGCCGACATAGCGTATGTCGTTTCCATCTACATTACGTTTGAATTTTGTGAACAGCATTTGACAAAAGAAAAGCACTAATGATGCGAAACGAATCTTTTAATATCATATCTAAATCAATCATCACCCTTAAAACATAGTCTGAGATAGAACTTTGGTAACGCATTATGCTAATGACACACACTAGCGGTATGAACTTAATTTAAAAGTTAAGATTTGCTAGTTTTAAGTTTTACTTAAATACAACTTGAATACGTGACACACACACACAAAAAAAAAAAAAAAACTT
>Ga0041059_1000944_pt1 | contig 22978 bp, 24 predicted proteins | sample AraColnosormetaG_FD_56232 | JGI IMG/M metagenome (GOLD analysis project Ga0041059, IMG submission 56232) | Arabidopsis roots microbial communities from North Carolina, USA - Col MF nosort | ecosystem: Host-associated > Plants > Roots > Unclassified | place: USA: North Carolina | collected... | reverse complement strand
ATTAAAGAGGCGTTAAAACCTTACTTATACAAAGCAAAAGATATAACCTAAAGTGTTGCACAAAGGAAATGACTAAACAGGATATATATTGTTGACTAAGCCAACTAAAATATTGACCAGCAATAGCTTCAACACTCTCGCACTCTCCATAAAGCTTTTCACTACCTCATGGTGTTTCCTGTGAATTGTACACACAAATGATGATGATTACTATATACCAAAGAGTTTAACAGGAAAAAATGTTGCAATAAGTAATGGACCAAACTTTATGTTATTCTCACGTATCCAAATGCATAAATACTAAACAAAAATCAGAGCGGTTCCAAACATGCGTACGGTACGGATATTTTGAGTTATAGATCAAATACTGAGATCATGATTAATAGACTCCTAATATCCTACGCATATCGGATCAGATTTCAAATGTTTTGTCCATCCCTATATCACAATATACATGCATGATGAAATAAGCTTTCATTCTCACGACCAAAACCTTACCCTGCACGAATGAAATGAAATATGATTTTGTCATATCGAGCTAGGCGACAATCTGAGGTCATGGAATGTATGTTAACACCGCGGACCACGGTGCACCCAAGTCTCTCCAACTCTTCCACGTTGGCTTTTCCATTGTTGTAGTTACGACCTAGCCCATCTACCGTACACATAAAACATTAATCAGTAAAGTTGATAAGCTATATTGTTGAGTTTATTTTTCATGTAGTGATTATGCTAGTATATGATGATAACAATTAAAACAATATAAAACGATTGATGGTTTTAGATCTACTACTACCTCGAATATCAAAAGATGCTGCAGTGATGTTGGTGGAAGAACCAAATGCTTTGGCTAGGGACAAAGAGAATGAAAAATCTCCTTCACCGACCAGAAGTATTTGCTTATCACTATAGTGGCATACCATTTTACAATCTGCTGTTTTTCTTTTCACAACATGTCCTTATATACACATGTATAACACATATGGATGCATGAGTCAAATTACGAGAACTCGTATTAAATGTTTAGTTCTGTCTCTTCGAACTTTGTGATCATTGAAGTACGTTGAAGACCATTCATATTTCTTTTTTTTTTTGGTTCAAATTTTTTTTTTTACAACGGGTTTATTTTAAGTTTAGGACCATCAATTTATTTTGGCCCTAATAAATAAGATTATCATACACTGGAAGAGGTGACTTGCTATTTGCATTCTTTTTTCTAGTAATGAAATTATTTTTCTAAAATGCTTTCTTGATAAAGATTTATATTTGCGAAAAAAGAATATAAAAAAAGATTCATAGTTTCTAAAACAATACCAGAAGTTTTATTAGTTTTTTTGTAATAGGTTTATCAATGACAACCACCACAACATCCTCCAATGTTGAATATCATTAGAGATTGATCCGGGTTATACGTCAGAACGATATCCTTTTACAAAATAGTTTAAATTTTAAATTACATTTATTTTGTTAATATTGTTTGTTTTGTTAAGTATTTAAGATTATACAATTTTATTTCTTAATTCTATAATTTCACCGTAGTATTATCAGATGAATTTTGTAAAGACTGAAAGTGAAAATACTAAATACTTTAAGAATTTTTGGCTAAAAATCTACAAAAACGTACATGTAGATTATCAGTTTCAAGTATTTTATAAAATAAATAAAAAAAGTAATATAATAAAGAGTAACAACAGTTAGTAGTTGGTGGCAAGCTTTTGTCTAAGTCTATATAAATTATCAATAAAGGTGACAACAATATCCCAAAATGCTGGGATATATATATTTACTTTTGTTATAAAGAAATGAAAATGGGCTTTTTGGTATTTCATGATCAGTGGAGAAGTAGTGGTGACAAGATCTATATTTCACCCAACGATTTCCAAACACGTATTTAAAGAGGATATACTAGGTTAAGAAACACAAACAAAACTACTTCTGTTCCTTTGTTTGGCGACTCTTCAAAAAGCTTTTGGATTTTATTTTATTTTGGGAAATACTGGAATTAGAAAACTTATACACATAAATCAAATTCTTTCAGATACATTGTATTCTCTAATATACTTTAAAGTTACGTAATTTTAATTACAAATTCTTACGTTCACCTTTAACAACAACGAAAAAGGTTCTTCTTATGTAGAGAAAGAAAAGTCAAAAGTATTGATGAAGTAATATGGTGACTTTGATGCAAAACCAAGCTTAATTCCATTTAACAAAGAACTCATCTTCTTCTATTGAATTAATAACCTTATAAATTCTATAAAAAGCTTCTATTTTTGAGGTAAAATTGCAAAAAATAAGCAGAGGAAAACAGACAAGAATGTTCTTAGTAAGAGACAAAGAAAGATGTGTGTTCTGGTCAAACATTTAGCAGCAAAAGCTTTGACCTTTTCCTTTCGTCTCTCTTGATCTAAGTTTTATCCTTTAGTTTCTTTATTCATTTTCTTTTTCTTCTCTTCTTCTTCTTCAATGGTCATTTGTTGTTCATACGAAAACAGGGTCAACGAATGTGTGCAAATTTCATTTTTGTTTCTTGAGTTTAATTCAAGATTCATCATATTTGATTCCCAAATCTTTGATTTTTGACTTGCTTACATCAAAAGATTCATCCTTTTTTTAATAATCTGAGCTCAATCCAATCCAAGACATACCAACTTCAAACAACTCTCTTGTCCTCGCCCCTCGGATCTGTTTTTCAGACCAAACCCATATCAAAAGTTTCAACATTTAAGCTCAAAACAGAGCCAAATCTTGAATCTTTCTCCTCCTTGCAAGTTATGGTAGTAGAAGAGCAAAGCCTTGAAAACGGCGGATCCGTACATGTGGTCAAAGGAGAAAGTAATTTCCGTAATGTGGTGTGTGGTCCTGTACGGTGGCTAAAGATGTTGTCTTCAGAGCTTCATTGGAGCTTTGTGTTTGGTGTAGTCTCACTATATGGAATTAACCAAGGGCTTGGTGGCTCATTAGGTCGTGTAGCTACAGAGTATTATATGAAAGATGTTCAAAAAGTTCAGCCTTCTGAATCTCAAGCTCTCACTGCAATCACTAAGATTCCATGGATCATTAAACCACTTTGGGGCATTCTCACTGATGTTCTTCCCATCTTTGGTTTCCATAGACGTCCTTACTTCATTTTAGCAGGTAAAATCTCGCTCGAAATTTCGATCAAAGTCTCTTTGATTTCTCTTTTAAATGTACAAAACTCTGTTTTTGTAGGGGTGCTTGGAGTGGTTTCATTGTTGTTTATTTCACTGCATAGTAATCTACACCTTTACTTGGCACTGTTTTGGATGACAATATCAAGTGCTGCAATGGCGATTGCTGATGTAACCATTGATGCTTGTACTGCTTACAATAGTATCAAACATCCTTCTCTTGCATCGGATATGCAGAGTTTATGCAGTTTAAGCTCTTCCATTGGAGCACTTCTTGGTTTCTTTATGAGTGGCATCTTAGTTCATCTTGTTGGCTCTAAGGTTAATGAATCGTCTGTCTACTATGATCTTTTTCATTTGTGTTTCCTCTCTAATGCTGTATTTGGCTTGTTTTGCGACATTAGGGTGTCTTTGGATTGCTGACATTCCCATTCGCGTTAGTATCGGTAGTCGGGATCGTGTTTAGTGAGCCCCATGTTCCTGGTTTCTCTTACAAACAGGTAATAATTATTCTCTCTTTGGTAGCTTGATCATGAGGGTATTGACTCTTGTTGTATCATTTCAGGTGAACCAGAAATTTACCGATGCAGGGAAAGCGATGTGGAGGACAATGAAGTGTTCAGATGTGTGGCGGCCGAGTTTGTATATGTACATTTCCCTTACTCTTGGTTTGAACATACATGAAGGTCTCTTCTATTGGTTCACAGATTCAAAGGATGGTCCTTTGTTTGCTCAGGTATTACCAAAACAAATAGTTTCTATTTTCAAACTTCACCCCAAAATAAGTAATATGCTGAAGAACCTACCTGGTCTGTTTTAGGAAACAGTTGGTTTCATTCTCTCCATTGGTTCAATCGGATCGATTCTAGCAGCAACGTTATACCAACTAGTCCTAAAGGATCATCCGTTCCGCGGACTTTGTTTGTGGACTCAACTTCTCTTTGCTCTATCGGGAATGCTTGACCTCATTCTTGTGTTCCGTCTCAACTTAAAATTTGGTTTACCGGATTATCTCTTCATAGTAGTGGACGAGATAGTTTCTCAGATGATCGGACGCTTGAAATGGATGCCGCTGCTTGTCCTCACTTCAAAGCTTTGTCCCCACGGAATTGAAGGGACGTTCTTTGCATTGCTAATGTCAATTGACAATGCAGGCCTCATGACCTCATCTTGGCTTGGAGGGATAATGTTGCATGTCCTCAAGGTGACTCGGACTGAGTTTGGTAACCTGTGGCTTGCGGTTTTGGTCAGGAATGTCATGAGACTTTTGCCGCTTTGTTTTCTGTTTCTTGTGCCTAAAGGAGATCAAAACACGTTCAAGCTCCCGGATGAGATAATGGGCGAAGATTCGGACGAAGAGAAAGATGAAAAAGAAGGAACTCGGAATTTGGAATTGGCTTCTCTTGTTCACTCTGTTGATAGAAGATAGCTAGTGTTCTTTTATTATAGTGTTTGAAGCAAATGCTTCAGTTTTTCAGCAGTTTTGCCGAACTTCACTTTTACTTCTGGAAAGTGCAAAAGGCACACACTACATTTTTCTCTGAATGCATAACAAGTTTGTGTGTTTTTGGTATAGAAGAAACAATTCTTTGTGAATTTGGGGACCTACCTAATCTACTTACATTTCTAAAATAGTTCCATAAGAAAAACAAGAATCCAGTAGAAGAAACAATTGAGTGAGAAATCTTTCAGAAATTGGGATACAAAATTACAAGCTGTGTCTGAGAACAAGTTCTACAATATCTTCTGGATTTAAAAACACAAAAGGTTAAAATCTTGAGAACAGACCATGAGGTGAGAACAAGCATAATCATCATTATCATCTCGTGCCTCGTCTGCGCCAATCCCTGTCTCTCTCTTTGCTTCTATCATTATCGTCTCGATCGTGGCTTGAACTCTTTTCACGTCGATCTCGATCCCTGTTCAAATCATGTTGCCTATCTCTGTCTCTGTGTCTCTCTCTATCCCTGTCTCTCCCCAAGTCATGATCTCTCTCCCTCGTTGATGATTTCCGTGGCGGACTTTGGCTCTTGTTTTCCCCACGGTGCCGCTTTTTAGAGGACTCTTGTGAATCTTCACGCTTCTCCTTCCGCTCTATTATTGATTTCTCTGCAGTTAAAATCAATGTGTGAATACCTAATTTAATAGTGTTTGAGACGCATTAATAGTGTTTCACTCATTGTTGCATCGAATGGAAATAGAGCAAATTAACAACCTTTCCCAAAACAAAAGAAGAGTATGTGTATGTTGGGTGAGAAGTAAGAACTTACGATTTCTGTTGCCCTCGTTAGGTCCTGATAAGCCATAATCGACTTCAAGCCTCTTTCTGTTTATTTCTACTTTTCTCTCTATCTCTTCGGGGTTTTTCATCCCCTGTTCCTCAAGAGTTTCACGATACTCTATCAAAGCAACTTCTATGCGTCTCCGCTTTTGTCTGCAGTAACAAAAAACAGAGCAAGGGAGAAGTCTATTGAGTTTCAGATTATACAATTGAATAGCAACTTCTACTGAAAGTAAGTTCTCATATTTTCTTGTTAACTTTAACAGTATTGGTGCAAGCTCATGTATGGGTAGGTAAGGCACATTTGGGTACATACAATTGATGCATATGCCCAAAAGCTTTCTATGGCTCTCAATTATCCAACTTAACCGGGTAAGAGCCAAAATACAAAATAATGTGTACTCTATAAAGACCAAATCAATTGAAGTTCACAAGAACACACCTCCCTCACTAACATAAACTACCCTTACGCTGATGTTACTATTTCGAGGAATTCTTTGTTGTTTTTAATGCTCAAGCACCAACATGAAGCAATAATGCAAATTGGTGTTTTTTAATCTATATTTTGCTTGCTTAAGTTACTTTCCTAATATCTTTTCATAAAGAGATGCATTGATCATACCTTTGTTCCTCGTCCATTCCGTTGTCAGGTTGGGCACGGACACAATCATTTCCCTTGAGATCCTCGCCATCGGCCTTGAAAGTTATCCCACCAGTATTGTCACTTCCTGAAGAGGAGCTCCTCTTTTGTTCATCATCAGCTTCATCATCGTCTCTCGCCCATTTTGAAGCTGGCAATATGAGTTCATTCTTCTCTTTTCCCACAAAGGCTTTCAGCTCAGGCTGTGGGATTGGTATTGTCGTGGGTAGATTCACAGGCTCTTTCATTTCAACCTCTGCGTAGCTGTTCTTGATATGCTCCCGCTCACTCTTAACTTCTTCCCAAGTTGAATGGTTTTGCGGATGCTTTGGAATTTCATCCACTGCTTCATAGCCGCGTTGTTTCTCTGTGTCTTCAAGGCTTAGTAGCCGGGTAACCATCATTACTCTACCTCCTACAAGAGACAGTCCGTTGTGCCGACAACGCCTCTCAAGCTCAGCAATTGGTAAATTCATCAGCTCTTGCCTTGCAGCTCCTTTGCCTATTGCCAGTGCAGCATCTGGATTTATCTTTCCAATATCACTCATATTGTCAGCGTAACTTTTGTTCTCTATTTCAGGTGCATCACCGCAGATAGAATGAAATGAGGTAACACCAGAGACTCCTGATCGGAGAAATGTGGAACGTAGTCCATATATGTATGCGTCTGAAAAGAGAAACCAATCTGCCCATACTTGCAGTACTTTGAGAACCCGTTCCTGCAAAAAGTCAGAAAGAGTTTAGAAAAGTATATTTATAAGGGAATGAAAACCATCAACGATCATTTTTCTTTCTGACAGTACTTTTAGAGCCTCAGCAGTAATTCTTCCAGTTATGCTTCGGTACAGATCATTGAAGCTTTCCATTATATCAGGTAGAGTTGCTTCGAATTTGGTTCGGTATGCAGATGCATTTTTAACACGTGCACTGCTATTATGAAGAATATCAGACACAAGCATGAGTCTAGCAACTTTGGTTGGAATTGATGTCTCTTTTAGAGTCAGGGACTCCGTCAAAACTTCAACAACCTGTGGAATTAAGTACACATATATAAGTAGGAAGAGGCATATGAATATCTATTTTATTAACGAGTAGTTCTGTTCAAATTTTTTGTGGTGTCTAGAAAAAACCAACTAAATGTACTGAAATATATAAGTCAGAACATATTGTACCTCTCCAGCTGCATCTGCATTATCTAAAGCGAAACCCATAGCTTCTTTTATCTGACTCCTTTCTAAAGTAAGAGCACGCAACATGTCCTCGAACTCATCCCTCTGAGGATCGGTCAGAGTCCTCTCAACTTCCGCACGCTGTAAGATTTAACAGTGTCAGGTATCCCGCACACCAAAAGAACAACTTAGCTAACAAAAGAAAAAGAAATAAATAAATTAGAAGTAAGAGTGCAAGAAGATTACTCTGGTTCTTCCCGCCGCATAAGTGCTGGCAGACTCTTTTTCGTGCTCCTGGGTCCTAGTTACAGGCAGTGGTGGCGGTATCCATCTGCAATAAGAGCAAATAGACAGTGTTAATACAACAGATGTCATATGCAAAGGTAAACCAACCGAACACCCGGATCAGTTTCAAAGTTGGCAAGGTTCAATACCTTCCACTACCAGTTATCATGATATACGGCTCTGTTCTCCACCTTTGAAGTGTATCACCCTAAACAATGCAAAAATATTCAATCAGCTTATGACAATGCAAATATATGCCTAGTTAAAAGGCAATCAAAATGTACCTGAGCGAAGGAATATAGTCTCCAGACGTAGTAAGTATGCTCCTTTGAGCCAAGCTCGAACATAAACTTGAACAGTGGATTCCCACGGCCCCTCTCCATGATAGCTTGTTCAAAAGCACATTCACCATCCAGAACATAGAGTGCCAATGTATCAATGACATGTCTGAGGTGCTCGTCCTCAGGGGTAACAACAGTGATATCCGGAACATTAGGGGTAAGAACCTGTTCAATGCAACGGAAGTACATATGGATTAAGATTATTAAAGACGGGCAGCTGTAAGAGTGTCGTCAACTATAGGTGCCGTATCAGCAAGTTACTTGAATCAGTATCATTACAAACAAGAGAAGCATTAAGTACTGAGAAGTTTCAAGTATCTGGGGACTGGTTTAGTGCCATTGGGGGTTTGGAAAGTAGAGGATGCACTACAAATAGAATTGATCCCAAGTTTGGTTTTTAGTTCTGCTTTTGTCTTTCATTACTTTAAGAAATAAAGACAATCAATTCTGAAACTTAACAGTAACATTTCTGGACTATAAAGTAATTCAAAAGCCTTCCACGAATATCATATAGAACTTATAAAGAACCAATTCAAGCCATGTGGAACCAAGTTTACATACCAGCTCAGAATTTTGATTTGGAACAGAAGTTATTATCGGTGGACCCGTTTGACCAGAAAAAACCAAGTTGCAGCCCTGCCAATGAAATATTTAAAGTTTTTAGAGTTAAACTAAAGAGATATAAAACTGGCAGAACTTTTTATGCAAAAAATGGCAAGGAAATACCAATAAATTCAGAGATCGGGCCATACATAGGTTAGTGAACAGAATTAAAGAAGAAATATATCTAGAAGAGCAGCACAGGATGCATCACAAACCTCCTTACTCCGAATAGCCATATGTCCAGGTGGTGGAGCGGGTAATGCTTGTGACGGTAGAGAAACTGCTTTACCCCATCCAATTTTCAGTTCATACTCGTACACGATGATCCCTGTAAAATTGGAAATTTTCCTTCATAACTTTCTTTAACATTGTCACATGCAATCAGGTATATAGTTAGTACAAAACCAGTCGACTATAGACAGATAGACTAGTCAATAATGCCAGAAGGGTCATTAGTTTCCAACATTAATCAACCACTGGGTATATGTTTCGATCAACAAGGAAACCAATCAAATTTTGTTGAACTGAAGTACTCAAACTAATATGCCTAAAACGTTTCTTGTTCAACTATCCATTTTAATCTCTCATATATATCACACATGTTGCATCTACCTAGAAAATGATTTCTAACCAAGGCTAAAATAGAGAGTCCTAGATAGAAGAGAGGCTAGCTAACCTTGCATTTCATCTTTTGCAGCTTGTCCATCAGCCCTATTCATGAAGGAAACAAAGCCACAGTTTCTTTGTCGCCTCTTCTCCTCATCTGTTCTTGGCCACATAATCTTGACACTAGCTATGGGCCCAAATCTTCCGAAAGTGCGCAGAAGGAAATTCTCATCAACCTACGTGAGCATAAAATTATACCTTATGAATATTAAGAATACAATGGCGAGAGAAAACAACATATGATCCAAGTAAGAAAAGAAAAAACACCTTTGGGGACAGATTCCCAACATACAGATTCGTAGTTTGTGGGTCACCATCGTCAAACGATCCTGGCCTCCCACTGGGATCAAAATCATCAGGTAGCTCATCAAAGCGGCTAGATGGCTGAATACAGAATAAGTTTAGTATAGAAAGCCGGGAGTCCAGAGTAAATATGAGAGCAGAACACCGATGAAGAGAGCAAAAGAGTATGATGAAGAGAGCACAAGAGTATAATGAACTAACCGAGCTATCGCCCTGACGGTCACGATCCTGGTTTCGTCTTTCTCTCATTTCTTGTTCACGTTTCAACTCCTCCATGAAATTATCTATATTTCGAGTCTTTCCCTTTTCTCTTTCCCTAGGCCTCTCCTCCTCCCTCTAGAAAGATGAAATAAATGAACTTACAACTAAATAATTGTGCTTCAAACAACAAACCCAATGAACAAGAGAATTACAGTGACAAAATCCATGCTACTGACCTTCTTCTCCGGTTCTTTACCCTTGGATGCCAGTGGTGGTGGAAGGAAAGAGGGAACATACCTACAAAGATTAAGTGGACGATAATCTTCTATATAACAAGAATACACGAATGAATTTCAACTTATCAAGCAATACCCAAGAACATCATTCCTAAGACCTCAGCTAGTTACAAATACATGATTAATAATATTTTACTCAAGCCTGGTAACAAACATATCAAAAGTGTATAACTCATCAGCAAAATCACGAGCGACCAAGCTCTTTCGATCTACGATAGCAAAGCGAGATTGATTCAATCAAAAGCAATCAGTTTTACCTACTCCCCTTCTTTGAAACCGAACCCCCATCTTTGGACTTTTCACCTGCCATCCGCGAACGCATAGAAAAAAGGTCCATACACTTATTAATGCGTTCCCAATATAATCAAAGCATTGCTCTAACCATTTGACACCAATCAAAAAGAACAAAGTACACACAAAGAGAGAAGCAATTGTAAACAAACAGTTAAAAAGCTGTGTAGCCTTTGCAAAGACTAACCTTCAGAATCAACCTTAGGCTTGTCACCAGGATTTATCGTCCCACCTCGAACAAAAGTCTTAGTAGTTGCATTATCCCCTTGAAACGATTCCACGAATTCTTGATACAAACGAGCCGTTTCATCCTCTGCTTTCTGCGATTAAGATCGAAAACCCCATCGATTAATCAATCAAATCAATCTCCGATGAACAAATTTCTCAAATTCTACCCAGGAATAGCGATGAATCGATTGAAAATTTCAACTCACCTTCTTCCTAGCTTCTTCTTCTTCTCTGTGTTTCTGGAATGGTGTTTTCTTACGAGTGATCGAGAATGAACTCATTGTTTCAGCATCCAACTGCTCCTCGGGAAACTTGTACCCAACGAAACAGAGAAGCCGAATTGATGATTGAGAAAGATCAAAGTAGAAAGATACGAAGACTATGGATTCTGATTCGGAACTAGGGTTTGGATGAATCGAGAAAGGTGACGATTGATCAGGAAGCGAGCTAGGGCTCGAGGAGAGAACACAAGACGAGCTAAAAACGGGAGATAGGGAAAAATAATAATTAGGATAAAATATTTGTATTTTCAGTCGTCTTTTAAGAATTTGTGGAATTTTAAATTAATTATTGCGTAAGCATAAAATTTTGATAAATAAATTTAAAAAGTTACATATACAAAAAATGATAATAAACAAAATTTAAATCTAAATTGATATTTATTATAAACTGGAAAGAATATATTGTTTCAAAAATAAAAACTTTTAAAATAACTATGAGTGTTAACATATATTTGTAATAGAACAAAATTTTTTTTGCTGTTGTTTATAAATTATAACTAGAAGAATTGAAATTTGAGATTGAGGTTAAAGAGTTAACGTTCTATTTAATAGAGAGATTTAGAGAGTGATATAAATAAGAAAATACATATTTAGAAGTGATTTGGAGTAAGTAAAATTTTACATAAACTGTATCTTTATATATTATTCCCACAAAGAATATTTTCATATATTTAGAGTTGGTTATCTTAGTTAAGAATGGTTCAGATGATGATGAAGTAAAGTTCATTATAGTGGTTTCCTAGGCTACAATTCCACAATGGTATCAACATCTTCAACTTCTCTATGTAAAATCATAGCATCCAAGAACATCCCACTTTGTTACTTACAGCGAGAGCCAGACATTTCGACGGAGAGGTGTCATAAGACTACTCAAGTCCAATACAAATAAAAATTCAAAACAGAATTGCCATAACGAGCCAAGTTTACAATTTTTAAATTACAATGACTAGTAAGACAACAATGTTTACCTACCAAATCAACAGTTTGATCTAAAGTAAACAGAGAAACAAAGAAAGTATATTCCAACAAAAAAAAGTTCCTGGTGTTTCTATCCTCGTAACATTTTGAATAGAATAAGCTTTCTCTCTTTTCTTTGAACAACCAAATCGATCAACACATGGATCCCAAAAACAACCAAACAAAAACCATATACGTGGACTGCGTTATGGAGCTTAATGTTGTTGATAGATTTACAAAACCAACCATTCGGTTCTTTTCCTTGATGATTCAGGACATTCCTGTAGTCCCTAGGATTGAACCTGAAGCAGTTTCAGAGTTAAGATGGAACAGATTCCACCAGTTCTTGTAATTTTTTCAGACCAACGGTGGCTATGAGTTCCATCGAGACAAAAACTTCATTAGATTTTGCTTTCTCTTCTTCCTCTTCCTCTTCTTTGAGACCGCCTGTGAGTTTAAGCTTCTCTGCCTCGGATTCTGCTTCTTGCGCTTCCTCAAGTAGAAGATTAGCTTCTTCAAGGTCGCTCAGTTCCAGAGCAGCTGATCTCTCAGCTTTTGCAGTTCCACTGTCAATCCGCAACCTCTGGAATCTACTAATAGCCAATTCTTTTTCTTTCGACAAAATCAACTTCTCTATCTCTTGTAGCCTCTTGATGGTTTCTTCAATCTCATGCTCTGCTTTTTCGAGCTCAGCGTTAGCTTTTCCTGTTTCCATCTGTGTCTTATCCTTTTCTAAATTTAAAGACTTGGCTTCTGCAGCTATTCTTCCAGCTTCTTTAAAATTTCTCGTTGATGCAGCCACTTTCTTCTCTGCTTCAAGCTCCGGCATCCTTTTCTCTATGAACATAATTTTATCCATGAAAGATGTAATGTTCTGTTGGATGATCGACTTTTTAGAAGATCGCTCCTTAAGTAACTCTCGGGTACTGGAAACCTCCTCTTGTAGCTTCTGTACTTCCTCAGAAAGCTTCTCTTCGATATTTACAAGCTTAGCTCTCTCTTCTCTAGTTTTAGACACATATGACATCAAACCTTTCCGCAATTTAATAACTTCCTCATATTCACAAGCTTCATCCGCTGAAACACGGGCAAGATCACGAAGTTTGGCTCCTCTCTCCTTCTCAGATGTCATGAACTCGTCCACGTCTTTCTTCTTCCTTGATAAATCTTCAGTTTCCTTGTCAACCTCAGTGAGACCAGCTTGCACATCGTTTAACATTTTATCCATACTTGTTTGCAATTCCTTGAAGCCAGTCACCACATTGTTAATTCTTTCCTCAACTGCCTCTATTTGCGAATCGTTCTCGTCAATCTCCTTCTCCTTTGCCTTCACCAAAGCAAGCAGCTCCTCAAGTTCATTTGCCAAATGTTCTTTCTTCTTCTGCAGTATCTCCTTCTCTTTCATATCTTGTTCAACAGATCCCTCAAGAATACCATTCAACGACAACCGAACGTTATCAACAACAACAGATTCTATATCCAATTCGACTTTTCTAACCTCAACATCTTCAGAACATGAATGCCATTTCTCCATTTCATCTGAATAAAAAGCTTCTGCTTTCTCCAGAATCGATCCAGCATCATTCTCAGCATCCGTGCCAAAACTACGAAGCAGACAGGCAGATTCTTCTTCAGCTGCAATCTGAGAAAGAAGAACCTCTTCCATTTTCGACTCAATAGCATCGCAATCAGATTCCGCTTGGCGAAGCAATGCCAACAATGCTAGCCTATCTCTTTCCTTAGCAGCGAGGCTTTCGCTAATCCTCTCAGCCGCATCGAAATCCTCTGTCTCGATCGCTTCCTCAAGCTGCTTCTCGAGCTCTTCGTGCGTCGTAGAAGCTAATCTGAGATTCTCAGATGCTTGCCTTTTCTTCCTAATCGCATTCTTACGAGCAGAAGTAACCGAAGCAGCCAAATCACGAGAACGATTTAGCTTCGCTTCGATCTGAGCCTTAACTAACTCCAACCTTGAGCTACCATTACCAACAACCACAGTAACAACAGGAGAGTCTAAAGATTGATTACCGGAATCAAACACTTGCGCGACGGAATCAGATATTTGACTAACTGAATCTGATACTTGACTAACGGAATCGGATTGTTGACTAACGGCATCATCTTCGTCTTCGTCGAGATTGTTGGTTTCGTGCCTACCGTATCCAATTCTTAATCCAGCCGCTCTCTTCTTCCTCCGTGACACCTGACGTCCATAATTCTTCGCCGGAGATTGATGAGTAGTGATAACTGCCTCCATCGGCTCAGGTTGGTGTTGAACCGGAGTCACAATCGTTAAGTCTGAAAACAGATTCTCGTCCAAAGCCTCCGTAATATCTGGCTGAGAAGTAGCCGTGATCAGTGTCGCCTCCGTCACATCTGGTTGAGAAGGAGCCGTGATCAGTGTCGCCTCCGCCGCCTTGGTTTCTTCAGATTGAGGCGGTGAGCTTACCTTGCTGTCACCGGAGAACTGAGACGCCGGTGTAAAAAGCTCCATCCCTTCGAACAGGGAATCCATATCGTCGCCACCATCCATCGCCGCCGATCTGATCAATCACCGATCTGATCTACATTTGAGTTTGAAACCTTTTAATAATTCATAAAAATAAATTCACTAGTTTAATGGGCCTTAAATGTTTGACTTGTCTTGGGCCTATTAACGGCCCATATTTGATAATGCTGACGTCACTCTTTCCCGATTGTGTTAGCGCCTCTTCATCTCCATAAAGATAAAAATTTCAACACTTGTCGGCGACTCAGAGAATCTAACCGGAAACCTAATCTCTTTACCTCTGAGTCTATCTACGCCGGATTTTTCAATTTTCAAATTCTCGATTCGATTGAAGATGGAAGGAGGTGGAGGAAGTAGCGGCGGAGGAGCTGGAGGAGTGGTTCCGGAATCAGCGATTGAAGCGGTGAATCAAACACTTGCGTACCTCAAGGAACTGAAGCCACAGCTTGAGCAGATGCTGACTTTAGCTGAGCCAGAGGTTCTCGCTGCAATGCAACCATTACAGCGAGCTAAGACTATGCACTTGCTAGCTGAAGCCACCACTACTCTTTACGAACGTAACACTCTTTCTTCTTTGTGAATCTGTTTCGATTGAAGTTTGTTTGTTTGTGATAAATTTGAATTTTTTTGTTGTTTTGTGTGTTTACAGTGAGGTTGAGATGTACTGGTGTTGATCCTGATGATCATCGTGTAAAATCTGAAATTGTATGTGTCTTTGGATGTTTTAGTTCTCTTATTATCTTGTTAACTTAATCAAAATGGTATCTTTTGTTGTTTGATTGATGGTAGTATTGGTTTTGTAGGAGCGGATAAACGTGTACAGAGAGAAGTTTCAGAAGTGTGTTGATCAAAGTAAAGGTAAAGATTGATTTTCTGGTGCCTGGATTGATTTGTAGAGAGATCAAAAACTTGTTTGGTTCTGTGTGTCTTTTGGTTTAAACCATTTGTTTCAGTTTGAATTGGCCATTGTATTGTCTCGTGGATTAAGCAAGTTTTTTTGGCTTTCTCTTTTCATTGGAGAATTGCTGCTTTCAATTACCTTTGTTGGGGGATAATATTTCAACCATGTTCAAGGATTATGCTCTCAGCTTAGAATTTATTTAGCCTTTCGTAATTTTAGAGGCTAATAGGTGCTAACGATTTCTTAAGCGTTAAATGATATCCTCTGTGTACCTTATTGTTGATTAGTACATTTTGAGGACTTGCGTTTCTGATCCTTTGTTTGTTGGGATTATGTATCTGCCTTATATAGTTTTCCTTGTTTTGTTCGATGTTTAGTGTTGATACTATTTTTCGTAGATATGATGATTTTCTTTAAAAGACTCTTTATTGCTTGTACCCATCTTAAATGCAGGGAAGTAGTGTTTCCATTAGAAGGCTTTCTCTTTTCATTGGAGAATTGCTGCATCCATTTACCTTATAAAGTTGTTGGGGATAATATTTCAACCGTGTTCAAGGATTTTGCTCTCAGCTTAGAATTTATTTAGCCAGTCTTAATATTAGGCAGATAGGTGCTAACCTCTTCGTTGATTAGTACATTTTCCGAGGACTTGCTTTTCTGATCCTCTGTTTGTTGGGATGATGTATCTGCTTTAGATTGTTTTCTTTGTTTTGTTCTATGCTCAGTGATGATTTTATTTATTTTTGGTAGATATGATGATTTTCGTTGAAAGACTCTTTATTGCATGTACCCATCTTAAATGCAGGGAAGTAGTATTTCCATTGGAAGGCTTTCTAATAATGAATCGCGCCTAATCCATTGTTCTGGACTTATCTTTTAGTCACCTTACTATTGCATCTACCTATCATCTTATATTGAAAGGAGATTTCCTCTCGTAGTCTATTGAATGAAATTAGGGAGACTGATTCGTGATCTAGTTTCTCTGTATTTGTTTTTCCGTTGAATAGCTTTAAAATCAAAGTGGATAGTTTCAACTTTGTTTTGTCAAGATTTACTTCCATTTAGACAACTTATTTGATTTGAATTTATTTGTGGCTCATTGTTGATGTTAATGTTTCGCGATGTTTTTCGAAGTTTTTTCTTATTGTGGAAGATCCATTTGTTCTTGTCTACTATCTCAAATTTTGGAGGCTAGTGTCTTATCTTTGTTTATCAACGAGCTTTTATATTCCGTTTAGAAAGTGCTTACTCAATTGGTAACACTTGTGCTCTGCGTTTTTGTGAAATGACTCGTGGGCCTTTCGGGCAAGAATCGTTTTGTCGATATGCTACCGGGTACTAATGGGCCGACTAGTTCGACTTAGTTTCTCGAAAGTATTTCTTTTCATGCACATCGTTTCATATTTAACTTGTCTAATTGATGTTTGGTTTATCTGATAAGGAAATTTTGTAGTCATTTCGATTTTGTTAGACATTGAATGGCTACCTCTAATCAATATCTTATCCTCTAAATGTTCTCTTATCTATTTCTCTTTTTTTTTTTTACCGTAGGACCTTTGCGCCCGACCACTGTCTTAAACCGTCAGGCAGCAACCCGTTTCATCGAACATTCTCTACCTGATCTTACATCGAGTAAGCTTTTGTACAGTTTGTTGTTTCCACCTCTCTCTTTTACTGTATATCATTGTTTCTCTAACAGTCATTGCTAAATGAATCTAGCCCAAAAGCAAAGCATTAGAGACCTCAGTAAAGGAGAGAAATCGAGGATCAGGTATTCTGAAACATCTGCGAGAAAGAGGAAATACCAATCAAATGAGAAACAGTCTGTTCAGTCAGCTGCGAAGGACTTTCTTGAAAAGGCAGCTCGTGAGATTATCGGTCACAATGAAAATGGTTTGAAGGGCCCTTTAGTAGCGGCAGCTGATGGTTCAGATGATGTCGAAGTTGGTACAGCCTGATTTATTACCAATATATCATGGTAATGTTCTCTTCTGATTATCTTTGACACCTGAAAGCAAATCTCTAGAATTGCCAACTAGGTGGATGTCTAAGGAAAAAAAACGATTCTTTCTCCTAATACTTTATGACTATGATCACATAATGAAAACACTGTTTCCTTCCATTTGTTTTGAAAACTATAGTCTCTTTATGAGTTATCCTTAGGGATTTATTTGCTTCTCCTCATGGTATGATTATAATATCTTTGAGTCATATAAAGGATGTACCAATAAGGAAGATTTGTTCATTGTAGTGATTTCTCTCCTAGGCTACAAATAGCAGAATAGTATCAGCATCTTTAGTCCTCTTCGTGTAGATCATTGCATCCGTTACTTATCTGCTGATTATCGTGAAGTTTTCAGCACCATTTCTGTCTCTACATGCCAGGATAGTATCAACTTCTCAGTTCTCTTCTCTTTGTGAAGCATTGCATCCGTTACTTTGTAAATTCTCAGTCCTTCAACTCTTTCTCTTCTTCATATTTTGCAGCTGCTGCTACATTTTCTGGAACGTAGTTGTGGCATTCGTCATCGTCGACATTGCAGAGAAGTTGGTTTTGTCAAGTTTTAAAATTTTTGGACCTAGTTAGTGTTGTGGTGTATGCTGTTTGTACATTGCATTGTGTTAGTTACTGTTTTCGGAAAGCTCTTGAAGTTGGTGCATTTTGTATTCGGAAATAACATTAATATTTAAAAGGCAAAAGAATTCAACAAATCTTGTGGATCAAAGAATCAAAAAGCAGAGATAGAAGTTGAACAAAGCAGGTTAAATCAAAGCAAAACAATCGCTAATAATCCAACAAATCCCAAAACCCCAACTTGGCGAGTTAAAGAAGAAGCAGAGCCACCACTGGCTGGAGCCACAGTGGGAGCTCCTAACAAAGCTGGAGATGGTGCAGGAGAAGGAGAAGAACCAGTAAAAAAACCACCGGTGTGGCCACCACGAGAGGACATGACAACAATATGAAGCTTCTCACCTTCAACGCAGTTGCTTTTAGAGCCGCTGATGAAGAAGTAAGGACCAGATCTCTCTAGCTTCACTTTAGTATCTCCATTGCTGTAGTTAGCTGCTGGGTTTGTGGTGTTGCAGTTAATGTATGCATCTTTCGTCACTTGCAAAACCGAGTCCTTTTCCTCATCGTACTTCCACACTGTTCACATACAGAAGTTTAGAAATTTCAAAGGAAAAGTGCTGATTTTTGGAATGAATTGGGGGAAAGAAAACTGACCGAGAGTGTCGCCAACGCGAAACCGTAAACTCTCAGCCCATTTGTTTAGGGACTCAGAAGGCGAAGAAGGGATCTTCCAGGAGCTGGTTTTGCCTCCGACAATAATCTCTTTGCTACAGACGAGATTAGTCAACAAGAAGAAGATTAGAAAAAATGTTGCAACAAGAGTTCTCTGAGCCATTAGAATGAAGTTTGTGTATGAGCTATATAGAGATAAAGAGAAAGATTTTATGTTGCTTATTTGGGCTCTTTTGTGATTGATTGGGTCTTTATATAGGGGAAGAAGAGAAACTAGCCGTTGGAAGTGAATGTTGTTTTGCAGCTACTCTCTGTTGGTCCCAACGGTTGTTATTTTAAACGTGTCAAGTCCTTACCATTGAGACTCAGGTTCCAAGAAATTAGATATACAGTAATTTCATTTTCTTAATAACGGTCAGAGACAGAATTTATTGATGTCCGCAAAACGCAATTAACGGGAAGAGAGTGCTTAGAATTTGATGTAATCAAGAAAATGCTAAAGTAAAGTTTACAAGAGAGTATAAAAATATAAATAGAAATGAAAGAATCACATAATTGTCAATTAAGGAAGATAATCCAAAGTGACATTTGGGAAAATCAAACAGAATACACTCTAAAAAAAGAAAAGGTTTACATATAAAACCTTTTCTTTTGTTACTTGTAAACCAAAACCAGAGCGAAACAAGAAGAGACCCCTATTGAGCAAAAACAAACTTGTGAAAATCATTAACTATATTACCTTCCTTCTTTCTTTCGTACTTCTCTTGAATGTTTTTCTGAATCAATCGATCTTTACCGAGGAATAGATGAGTCTTGTGAACCAGAGACAAGCGTAGAACCCGATTGTTCCGGTCAGCACGAAAAACGCGTAAGAGGCGATGAGCATGTATCCAAAGTAGAGCATAGCTGAGACGAGCTTAGTGATCTGGAGCTTTGTGAAGAAATAGAAGGCTGCGTAGAGGAAGAGATAGACCGCAGAAGAGCCTGAGGTGAGGTAAGACCTCCACCACCAGAGATAGTCTTCACTGCAAAGCTGGAAGTAGCAGAGAACAATGGTGATCTCGGCGCAGGTGACCATAAGGATCACAAAGACGAGGAAGAGGAAACCGAAGATGTAGTAGAACTGGTTGAGCCAGATGGATGTGAGGATGAAGAAGAGCTCGATGAAGACTGCACCGAACGGTAAGATTCCTCCAATGAGGATTGAGAAAATTGGGTTCATGTACCAAGCTTGCTCCGGGATTTGACGTGGGATTTTGTTGGTTTTCACGGGGTCATCGAGCGGTGGCTTCTTGAATCCGAGGTAAGCGCCGACAAAGACAAGAGGGACCGAGATTCCAAACCAGAGGAAGATCAGAGCAAACATTGTTCCAAAGGGAACAGCTCCGGATGATTTTTGTCCCCAGATGAGAGCGTTTAGGACAAAGAAGATGGCTGAGACGACTGCAGGGAACAAGAAGGCTGTTCTGAAGGCAATTCTCTTCCATTCTGTTCCTTTGAACATTTTGTAGAGACGTGAAGAGGCGTAACCGGCAAAGAGTCCCATGAAGACCCAGAGGAGGAGCATGGCTGTCATAAGACCTCCACGGTTGGAAGGTGATAAAAATCCGAGCATGGCGAAGATCATAGTGACAAGTACCATGCCTAAACACTGGACACCTGTGCCAACATAGACGCAGAGAAGATCTGAATTGGCTGGAGGCCTGAAAACATCACCATGGACGAGTTTCCACCCAGTCTCTTCTTGAGCTTCCTCTTGAGTCTCAAGCTCGTTGTACCGTGAAATGTCACGGTAAAGGGTCCTTAGCATAATCATCGCTACCATACCAGAGAGGAAGAGGACGATCATAAGAGAGTTGACAATAGAAAACCAGTGAATTTGATTGTCGCTCATCAAAAGATAAGCATCCCATCTAGACGCCCACTTCACTTCACTTTCCTGAAGACATCAGCGCAAAAATCAAAACAGTGAGAACAGGAACACAATAGTATCTCACTAAGACAAAACTATCTGGTGATAAACTGATTAGTCAAACAAGAACTTGCCTGAAAGTCAACATCATATGTGAAGATAATTTCTTTCTTATTTTCGACTTCTTGAGGGGTAGCTGAGCTAACAACCAGTCGCTTAGTGTGGGGATCACAGGTAGTCAAACGGGTCTTCTCACTCCATTGTCCCTCGTATTCATGCTTGACACTACAAATCAAGTATAAAATATTTAGTTCTGCAAAATAGAGGAGATCCCAAGAGTCCAATCTGTTAACAAAAATTGCACCTGTATGGTTTGACCTCAAATCCCACAATCCTTGCAGCATCGGTTTGCATATCTCTATGATACCGGACAGTGAATGCCAAGTGATTGTGCATAAAATACTTTTGCTCTTTGCTCTGTAAATGCAAATAACGGTTTAGAAAATCATGCTATCACATGCAACGCAAATAGTGAAGAATCCAAGCCTACTTACCCCTTCATACTGGCCTTTAAGACCAACATGATATCCTAGCTGATACACAACAGAAGGAGAACCCTGACCCGGATCAATTCTTTCGATCGGAACCACTAGAGGAAGATTATCAAGGATCCTAACACACACACATACACAAGCACACCATGAGAACAGTAACAGAGAGAGCACTACTATTAAACAAAAGTCAATGTCCTACATGTTAACTCGATACTCATCATCAATCTTCTCTTTAAACGCTTTGGCAGACTTTGCATCAAGCATAACACGACCGAGAACATTACACATTTGCGCCTCACGCATTTTAAACTACATTATTCCAAACTCCACAAGTTAGCAGTCAAGTAAAGAGAAATACATAAATGTATCAAAACAGAGACAAACCGAATAAGGAGCATTTTCGATTCGGTCACCACGAAGAACTTCACCAAGATTCTCAGTACTGTCCACAATCTTCTTAGGACGACAAAAAGGAAGAGAGTAATACGAATATGGAAGCTGAGTCTTTATAGATGTCAACTTGTTTACTTTCACTTTCAATTCATCTCCCTACATAAACCATAAACCAAAACTTCAAATCACCACTACGATTTGTTCTCGATTATAAGCTAATCATGACAATTAGAGATAACTAATTGTGTAACTGTATTGAAAATGCGACATTGTTATAGATCAAGAGATCGTAATGAGAATGCGAAATTCGAGCCTAAAGTGTCGGTGGCAACAACACTAACGATTGCTTCGCTAATTGAATCCTAAAACCAAAACTCGAAACCAGATCTAAGAGATATAAATCAGATCCAAATCAATAAGATTCGAAATTGAATTCATTTTTACCTTTTCGAAATCCTGAGGAGCAACACCAGGAAGGTAAAAAGAGTGAGCGACATGAATAGAGAGCAGAAGAATCACAGATCCAAGAATTTGTAATCTTCTAGAACTTCTATAAAACTCCATAGCTATGGCGGTTCCACAGATCTGGAGCTAAAAGCTTTTTAACGATCTTGTGTTTCTATTTTGTGAGAGTCTCAGAGAGAAGAAGAAGCAGCACTATGAATTAGATCCTTGTTTCTCTCTCCGTTATTGCTTCGTTTCTGTAACATCGTTCTTCTCCATTCATATTCCGCCACGTGTCTAACCCCGTCGAGAAAACTTTAAATGGGCCTAATTTCTTAAGCCCATGATGATCCATAATGATCGTCAACTGGCTATACAGTATTTTGATGTCCAGTTAAACCTATATGCCACAAAGATGTTTTATAAACTAGTACAAAAATTTCATACGTTTGGAATTATTTACGAGTTAGAGATTTTTACGTTAATTTTCGACTTAATTATAATTAATGCATGTAAAGAAAGAAACCATATCGATGAGAAAGGAAAACAGTATATTTTATTAATTATAAACGTTACAGTAACATTTACATCATGTCGATCACAAAATATATAAAAGGCAAGGCCTTGGGATTAGACTCATCATCAGATGTATCATCACCATCACCACCTTCTTCGTCATTGGTGTAATTTCTCTTGATCTTTTTTCGAGTAATTCCTAGGTTTTGATGAAGATGAAGGCTTTTTGTGTTTTGGGTTCTTTGATTCACAAACCTCCTTTTTTGGTTTTTAAGATCTTTGGTGGCTGTCTCTAAGGATGCTGAAAGCATACATCTCATGAGGAGTCCAAGCCTTTGATGGATATGAGTCCAAATAAGGATAATTGTTCGGAAAAAGAGATGCCAAAGATCTTGAAATCATGCAAGAAGGTTTTTGAATCAAACAACCGAATACAGAAAAGGCATTCTTCATCTTCATGAGAGGATACATTGTGAAAGTGAAAACCCCGAAGTCTTCCTTCCAAAAAGACTAAGAGTGACAATACTGATGATGAAGATGGTGATGAATTGTTGATGATGATGATGAATCCAAGCCTCCATTGAGCTTTTTGAAGAAATCGTCAGACGTCGTTGAAGCTTTAATGGATAAATTGAAGATTCAATCGCCTCTGGTGACTTCTTCAAGAAGTTCAATCCCCTAGAGAGCTTTTTAAGAAATCTCCATAAGCTTTAATGGAAAAATTGAAGAGAAAGAAGGATAAAGAAGCATGAGAAGGAAGTATATGTAACATGAGTAGTAGAAGAAGAGTACTTATTAACCATATATAGTGTCC
>Ga0041059_1000943_pt1 | contig 22981 bp, 20 predicted proteins | sample AraColnosormetaG_FD_56232 | JGI IMG/M metagenome (GOLD analysis project Ga0041059, IMG submission 56232) | Arabidopsis roots microbial communities from North Carolina, USA - Col MF nosort | ecosystem: Host-associated > Plants > Roots > Unclassified | place: USA: North Carolina | collected... | reverse complement strand
AAAAACGACAGTTTGTTAAATCATGGACAAACGGTAATCTAAAAAAAAAAAAAAAACAAATCTGTAGCTCATGACTTTTTCGATTGGACAGATGAAGATAAACGATATGGACCATATGGGTAGCAGAAGCTAAGCTTATTAGAAGCTAAAGATGAGACTCGTCAACAGAAAGCGAAAATTAAGATGCTTAAAGAATCTCTAAAGATCATAAATATATAAGATGTGAGTAGTGTGAACAATACGTTAATGAATAAATACGAGTAAGAAAGAAACTATAATTTCAAAATGAAGTTATGGCAATTAATGAGAAGAAAAAATGCTTCGTCGACAATTTATCGTGTTGTTTTGGAAAGGTTACGAGACTGGAAATTGAAGTGGATTCAAAAATAGTGACTGGTTTATAAGATAGCGATCATTAATTTTCATCCACTGTCATCTTTGATACGTTTTTGCGATAATTTTATATCAAAAGATTAGATAATGCACATAACTCATGTGTATAAAAAGTTAAATCGATAACTATGTGTTTTCATTTATATATGTTGGATTTTTATTCGTTTGAGTCTATTTCCGAACTTGTTCATTTGATTTTGTTCTTAAATACCGATGAAGCTACTTATCCAGGAGATGTTGGACTGCAGTTTATTTTCTTACTTTTTTCCAATAAATTGGAGACAATAATGGTCTCTTCCATAGCCTTCGACCAAAAACAAGAAAGAAAGAAACAAGAAACGCCCAATTTTTAATACTCGTACTACACAATTTAGAAGTAAGGGAGCCGACCACAATTGCTTCCTTACACGTTAAGTCCAAGCTCTCTCGATGCATGAAAATCCCACGTGGCATGGTTCCTCAATAGAACGATCTTCTTAGATACGTGTCGGGCGAAATGATATTTGGAAGATAAGTTGGAAAATAAGAAAAATGCGTACCAGAACACACGTGGCAGGTTTTGCTTTATCAAAGTCATGACGTGGCATCTCATTGGAACCAAAACACTTGCTATAAAAACAACAAGCAGCTCTAAATGCTTCATTAACACGACGAGTATTCGGCAAAGTTTAAAGAATCCATCTTAAATCTTTACTTGGAAGCCAAGCAAACAAGAAACAAATCATGGCATCAGGACAACGGGAGGCAGAGAGGTCCGCCAAGGCCGAGAGAGCTGAGGCTGCAGCGAGTCTAGCGGCTGAAGATTTGAAAGATATCAACAAAGGTGATGTGACGTACAAATTAACGGAGAGGACAACGACGACCGAGCCTGAGAGGCCTGGCCTGATAGGCTCGGTGATGAAGGCGGTGCAAGGAACTAAAGACGCAGTCATCGGTAAAAGTCATGATACGGCTGAGTCAACGAGGGAGGGAGCCGATATTGCATCGGAGAAGGCAGCGGGGATGAGAGACACCACCGGAGAGGTTAGAGACAGTACTGCGCAGAAGACTAAGGAAACTGCAGATTACACGGCCGATAAGGCAAGAGAAGCTAAAGATAAGACTGCGGACAAGACTAAGGAAACCGCAGATTACGCGGCAGAGAAGGCAAGAGAAGCTAAAGATAGAACGGCAGACAAGACTAAGGAAACGGCAGAATACACGGCGGAGAAGGCAAGAGAAGCTAAAGATAAAACGGCGGATAAGTTGGGTGAATATAAAGATTACACGGCAGAGAAGGCAAAGGAAGCCAAAGACACGACGGCGGAGAAGCTGGGTGAGTACAAAGACTACACGGTGGATAAGGCGAAAGAAGCTAAGGATAAGACGGCAGAGAAAGCAAAGGAAACCGCGGAATACACCTCGGATAAGGCGAGGGAAACAAAAGATAAGACAGCTGAGAAAGTGGGCGAATATAAAGACTACACGGCGGAGAAAGCAAAGGAAACTGCGGATAAGGCGAGGGAAGCAAAAGATAAGACAGCTGAGAAAGTGGGAGAATATAGAGACTACACGGCAGAGAAGGCGACAGAAACGAAAGATGCAGGTGTGAGTAAGATCGGAGAACTGAAGGATAGTGCAGTGGACACTGCTAAAAGAGCTATGGGTTTCTTGTCGGGCAAGACAGAGGAAACCAAACAAAAAGCCGTTGAGACCAAAGACACGGCCAAGGTAATATAACTAGCAGAGTATTCAATGTGTTTATATATGCTTTGTTGGCTATTATATGATGTTCGTCCTTAATTAATAGGAAAAGATGGACGAGGCGGGAGAAGAAGCAAGGCGGAAGATGGAAGAGATGAGACTTGAGGGCAAAAAACTTGACGAGGATGCTTCTAGAAAGACACAACAGAGTACCGAATCTGCTGCTGACAAAGCTCACGAGACTAAAGATTCCGTAGCCCAAAGGTATATGACATGATGTCCTGAAAGCGATTTAACCCAATGGTCGGAATTAGTGGATGTGTTGATAATAGTTGTTGGAATTATTGTTTGCAGAGGTGAAGAAGGGAAGGGAAGTATAATGGGTGCGTTGGGGAACATGACTGGAGCTATAAAGAGCAAGCTGACTGGTGCTACGACGCCCTCTGATGAGGAGACGCGCGCGTCGGCCCATGGAGACGAGAGCACAGGGAAGACAGTTGTGGCGGTTGACGTGAAAGATACTAGGCCTGGATACGTGGCGACGGTACTGAAAGAGGCGGATCAGATGACCGGTCAAACTTTCAATGACGTTGGAGAGATCGATGACGAGGAGAAAGTGAGAATCGTCGTGGGAGAGAAAAAGCTGTAGTAAAATTAGAACTATACGTTTTGTGGTTTTCTGTAAAACGATGATAACAAGTTTTTCGTTTCTCTCTGTTATGTTATGTCTTTGTTCAATCTTGACTTGTAATAAAACTACTTCTGGTTTGCATATTCGATTTTGATTTTCGTTGTTGTGAATAATAATTCTACTTAATGGCGTTATAACACTAGCACTAAACCGGAAACTGGACTTGCACACAGATTTAGGAACAAAGAAGCAGTCAGGAGTCGGAAACAGAGTCGGTGGTTTTATAAGATCATATTACTAAAAATCAAATATATGGTAAATGTGAATAATTGGTATTGGATTCGTAGAAGTACACAAACAAGATACCACTCTGCGTATATGAAAATGTTCTTTCTATTAAACAGCTTGAGTGGTACACAGATCTCAGATATCGAACAGACATATCTCAGGAGTCAAATTGCTAGCTTAAGAGTGGAGGAGCTTTGGCTCATACCTGGTTTAGAGTCTAAGGATGATATAACAACGTTTCCCATTTTAACTTCCACAGCTTCTTGCTCCTCATTCTCCCTCTTGTTCTTCTCTGTATCGAGCTTATCTGAATTTTCGTCTTTAAGCGAAGGTTTTATAGAGCGGGGACCAGAGTTGATCCAAGGATGTAACAGACACTGAGCTGCAGTTGGTCGTTTCTCTGGGACGAAATCAAGAATCGAAACAAGAAAATCACTCAGGTCATTTGCATCTTGCTCACTGAACTCGTACTTCTCGGTCAGCACTTTGTTCATGGGCCAGAAACGCAGTCTTCTGATGTGTCGAAGATCACCATGCCTGTTAAAGAAATCTCTGGAGTAGCGGCCACCCAATGCTATCTGCAAAACACAACAGAGAAAGTGTTGGGAATTATGAATCATCGAAATAAATTTCTTAGTAAAATGATAAACCTATCTGCTGATGATTCTATTACCTTGCGTGGCATCATCCCAAGAAGCTCCATCATCAGAGCCAAGTGATCCTGTTAACAGAAAAGCCAATTAGATTTCCAAACTCCCACAATAGAAAATTGAAGCAAATCCACGCTAAGATCCCACAAAACAAGAGAAGAGAAAGCCAAAATATGTAAAAACCACAAATGCACACAGCCAAAAGACAGCAGGGAACTTAAGCATACCTCATCTCTATCATAATTGTCGCCACTATGGGGATCAAATAGCACATCTCCAGTGACAAGTTCAAAACATATGCACGCGAATGACCAGAGATCTGCAGATGTAGAGTATTTAGATCCAAGGATTACTTCTGGACACCTATACTGTCTCGTTTGAATGTCGCTTGTGAACTGTTTGTATGTCCAACACGCATTACCAAAGTCAACAAGTTTACACTTGAGGTCAGCAGATGCCACAAGGTGCCTTCGACTTGATCGACTCCCTTTCTTACCACCCTGCTTTCCTTTCTCGCTACCATCTAATTCAATTGCGTCAGAAGTAGAAGGACAATCTTCTTCAACCGATTTTTCTGCAGCACATTGTTTTCCATTAACCGGTGATCCCACTCCACGAACTTTATCAGATTCCGTATTGCCCTTATTCTCTGCATGTCCCTGAGCCGAAAGCTTTGCCTTTCTATGACTTCCTGTTTTTTGATTCTTGACAAAATCACCATTGGAGTCAACAACTGTATTATCCTTATCAGTGGGGAGAACAAGAGGAGCTCCAGACTTCCTCGGATCTTTAGACGGATCAATAGTTGACGGTAACAAAACATTCTCAGGCTTCAAATCAGTATGTATAATCGAAAGCTGTTTATGCAAGTAGTCTAAACCAACCAACATATGATAACAAATCTCCTTAACCATAGGAATAGGTAAGCCACGGTAATCAGAATACTTAATCAACGTTAACAGATTATCTCCCAAATACTCAAAAACCATACATACATGCTGACCATTCGGACCTGAGTGTTTGAAATGATCCAAAAGCTTCACAACACATTTGGTATCATCAGTGTCTCCCTCTGCAATCTGTTGCAATATTGTTATCTCATCCATGGCTGCTTCAGTATAATGCTGAGCACTCTTTTGCACCTTCAAAGCCACATATCTCTGTACATTCGATATACGAGTAAGAAAATCACACAAACAAAGCAACGAAAAATTAATCTCTAAAGCATTTCAAGCAATTCGTGTGGCGAGAGAGAGAGATAGATGCGTACAGAGGATTGAGTATCCCAGGAGAGCCAAACAGTAGAGAAATGGCCCCAACCGAGTTTGCTCTGGACAACGTACCGGCCGGTTTTGAATGAGTCACCGATCCGAACGGCGTGGTAACCGCCGCGTCGGTAATCTTCTGTACCTTCGTCCTCCGACGTGTATTCACCACCGTCGCTGTTCCACTTCTCCGCCTCCATATTCAGTAAATCTAGACGCAACGCGAGACAAACTAAGCTCTCTACTCTTGGAATATCCGGCGACGATTCAATCCAATTTTGTGGATCTCTCTCTCTTTTGATTTGATTTTTTCTGGAAGCTTGTGCAGAGAGAGAGCTTAGCTACTTGTTCAAACTTTCATCTACCTTTTACGAAACGTCACCGTTTTTTAGGTCCATTGACAAGTTTCCTCTACCGTCGTCGGCTATGGGAAAAAATCAAAAAATTATTGGAGGAGAGCTGACGTCATCACTACAAAAATATATGGGCTAATAAAATTATGGGCCTATTTGTGATGGGCCTATTTAGTGGGCTTAAAGTGTGGGCCAGAATAATATATATAGACGAAAATGGCATTGGGTGAAATGTGAAGTCTCTTATATATAAGTATCGAGAGAATTAGGGTTTTCTAGTCTAGTGTTTCCGGGAGCAGCCTGAGCAGGAGGAAGAAGACGAAGAAGAAGAGGAGCAGCTACTACCATGGTTCTCAAGTAATCAAATCTCACCTCTCTCTCTCTCTCTGTATCTGTTCCTGTGTTGAATCTATTAACATCGCCTAGTGATAATGATTCATGATTTCACACTATCGGAAGGATCGATTCACTGAAATTGACTCTTGTTTCAATCGGAATTTATGATATGTTTTGCTTTACCGTTAGCTAAGCTGGGTAATTTCATGGTCTCTGTGTAGCTGGATCTGGTTCTAAGTAATAAAAGTATGATACTTCGTTAATATCTGTGATTAGTCTGTATTTGGTATATGGATGATTCATTTCTATCATGTAGACTGAGATTTTTCAGTGTCAAAGATCATTTGGTTGTCATTTCTAGTTGCAATGTCTCATTTGTTTATTATCTATGAAATACAGGACGGAGCTTTGTCGTTTCAGTGGACAGAAGATTTACCCAGGAAGAGGAATTAGGTTTATCCGATCTGATTCTCAGGTTGGTTCTTTTATGAATCTTCAGCTAATCAAATTGATTTGTTTATACTTTGCAAATGTTTTGGTTTTAGTCTTTTAATGGTTTGTATTGTTTTCAGGTTTTCTTGTTTCTTAACTCAAAATGTAAGAGGTACTTCCATAACAAGTTGAAGCCATCCAAGCTTGCATGGACTGCCATGTACAGAAAGCAACACAAGAAGGTAAAAAAAAAACTCAGTAATTTGGATCTGTTTTGTTGTTTGTACTTTGTTTTTTTTCATTGATCCTGATTTGTTAACATTCTAAAACTCTGTTTCTTTTATAGGATGCAGCACAAGAGGCTGTGAAGAGAAGGAGACGTGCCACCAAGAAGCCATACTCAAGGTCCATTGTTGGTGCTACCTTGGAAGTAATTCAGAAGAAGAGAGCTGAGAAGCCTGAAGTTCGTGATGCAGCCAGGGAAGCTGCTCTGCGGTTAGTTTTCTCCCTCTGTCAAATCATCCAACTAGGATTAAAATAGTTATATTTGACTTAATAAATGTATTGTGATGATGATTCAACAAACAGTGAGATCAAGGAAAGAATCAAAAAGACCAAAGATGAAAAGAAGGCTAAGAAGGTGGAATTTGCTTCTAAGCAACAGAAGGTCAAGGCTAATTTCCCCAAAGCTGCTGCTGCATCCAAGGGTCCTAAGGTGGGAGGTGGTGGTGGCAAACGCTGAAGAGCTTAAAGCCATCTTTTCTCACTCTGCGTCTTTTCTGCTAGTAGCTACTTTTAGTAGTTGATGTTCATTTCTGAATATTTGCAAAACATAAACCTTGTTATTTCGTTTTTGTCTCTCACTTTTGCTACTCTTATAATATCAGACTTGAGAATTTTGCTGCTTATGAACTTTATTTCACTGCTCTCTCTTGTCCTCCTATCATTAAAATCAGAAGAGTTTGTGTTCCTATAATAACTCTTTTTAAAACATTGTTTACTATCTTGCTACGCAATCTCATATCACCCGGTTGTGTTCAATAGCCGATTCTAATTGCAACTACTGAGCTAACAGCAACCTTGGTTATGTATCTTATGCTCTTTTGCTAAAATCGATTTAAGGATTGTTGTGAACATGTGACAACTTCAATTGTTACGGATTGCATCAGAACTGAAATTGCATTGTAAGGAACACCATGAATATTGGTTGATTTTTTCACACTGTTCAGTTAATTCATTTCAACAAGATTTATGTTGTTGGTCAATAACTTTAGCAATAAATTTACTTGTGGAAAATTTTCACGGGGCCAAAACATAACATATGTGGTTGGAGAAATATTTCGTTCATGCATGATCCTTGTCCCCCAAAAAGCCATACTCGCTTAAGTACATTTCGATACATTCGAGATATGATAGAAAACTGTTGTCCCTTTTGTTCGATTCTATTGTATTGTATAATAAAACTAAGCTAAGTTTTTAAAATTTTGGATAATGGGTGCTAATTTTTACTAAAACTTTGGGAATGTTTATAGTTTGTGTATAAGTATGAAATCCATATAATCTGTTGAAACAAAAACGTTTCCTAAGTTTATTTTTTATTTACTGATTTATGAGTTTTAACTTTATAAAATAAAATTATATAATTTAAAACCGAAGCGATTTTCTTTGGCTTAGGTTATATTACGAAATGGGCATGTGAAACACTATATAATGGAAGGAGGTAAGAAGAAGAAAATGATAACTCTACCACATTACCACCATTCTTACACCTTCCTTTTTCTTTCTTTTCCTTTTCGTTTGATTTTGGAAAGCAAGGGACTGTCGTCTCGGTTCGCGATCCACAAGTAATCTTTTGTGGAGATTATGAAAACAATCATCACGAGAGGCTACGTGTGGGTGGCAAACAAAGACGACAATCCCTATTCCAGTTCCATCAGAACTTGAAATATCATGTGAACTCTTGTGTCCCAACAGACACTTTACTACGGTGATGAAACTTGTTTGTTGTTAAGTGGGCATAGAGAACCAACCGGCCTCAATAAGTGTTAAGGTCATAGAAAAACGTAGACTGATCATCTAAATTCGTCATGAGCCTCTGTGGTAGCCCTCACAATGATCTCAATAGAGTGCATGCCACGATCTTGTAAAGACGTAGATGAGGGCTCCTCAGGTGTTCATGTCGAATGTTAGATGATGTATGTTAAAGTTTCTTACAACTCTACATCGTTAACACTTTAATCATAAATTGATATGCAGGTTTTCTGATTTGGAGAGGAGAGCTGTTTCATTGAGAGTTTTTAACTGTCTCCATGGTCAAGATAAGTAAGTCACATATTTGGCAATTATTGATCTCGATAAGTTCTGTCCCTAGCTAGAATCAAGAATGGGATCTTATATGTGGCTATCCAAACTCATAATTCATAATGATTTTGGTTAAAGAGTATTCGTCAAGCCAAAATATTAGCCTCACAATTTTAATTTTGATTGTTGGCTATTATTATGCTTCTGCTGAGTTTTGTCAGGTTTTGGTAAAAATAAACTAAAAGTCAGAAACCGCAATTGCAACATCTATAGGTATATAATATATTAGTAATAACCTCCTTTTTATTTTGATCGGTATATTTTTTGGCCATGATTCTTGGCTGTTACGTGCAAATGTAAAATGCAAGCTTGTTTGCTTTGGTACAATGTGTACTGTGTTCCACTTCTATTGTTCCTTGTGAAACAAAGAGCTCAAAACGTTTCTTGAATAGCCTTTTCTTCCTCTTTATTCAGTAGAAGTCATGTGTAATGTATAGAACTTGGTGCGAGTTGTTATGTCCAAATAAAAATTCCTTGGTTTGCTCAAAAAAAACAAAAAACAAATTAAAGCATATTTGGCCTACTCTATTTGCAGCTCTATACACTCTCTCGGAGTTTGTAAGTGATTTGGAAATGTTCTATGTTTTCCTTTAAGCCCAAAAATAGGGAAGGCCAAAAACTCACTCTGATTCTTTGGTAAAACTCATGGGAATATACCTAGTATAATTGAAAAAGTAAAAACTAATGATAAGAAAGCACTAATTAAGTAAGGAAAGAAAATGTATCCTATACGAAAATGAAGTATAAAAATAAAAAGCAAAAAAGAAACAAAGAGTGAAGAACTCATCACTCACTTGCCCACGCCGTCTTGCATATTCGCTCATCATGATCTTATTCCTCTCTTTTTTTTTTGGCTATTAATTACTTTTTTTTTTCTGATCCAAACACCTCCAAAATTTTGCAAAACATGACCTTTAAGAAATTAAAGAAATGAATCATTGATGGTTTGTACATGTGGCGAGACAGAATATAGTCCTTTTTATATTTAATCATGTTGTGTTGTGTATGACAAGGTTTTTTGAGTCTATTGACTAATAATACCAAACCAATTATTATTCTTTCTGTAAAAAGATAAACAAGGATTTTTGAAGTGAATAGAAAGAAAGAGACAAAACAAGAAGAAAACATTATTCTGTCTTGCATCTTACTTCGACTCTGATTTGGATCTCAATCTCAATCTTCAAGTTTACTCATCAAAACAATGACAAAGATCTTCTACTACTTCTTCATCATCATTTTTCTTCAATCTCCACCGCATCTTCAATCCCAAACCATCACAAGGAACATCAGCATTTTCATCTTGGCCGGGCAAAGCAACATGGCGGGTCGAGGCGGTGTTTATAACGACACTGCCACAAACACCACCGTGTGGGACGGTGTAATTCCGCCAGAATGCCGATCAAACCCTTCGATCCTCCGTCTCACGAGTAAACTCGAGTGGAAAGAGGCTAAAGAGCCACTTCACGTTGACATTGACATTAATAAGACTAATGGTGTTGGACCGGGGATGCCCTTTGCTAACCGGGTGGTTAACCGGTTTGGTCAGGTGGGTTTGGTTCCGTGCTCTATCGGTGGGACTAAACTAAGCCAATGGCAAAAAGGTGAGTTTCTTTACGAGGAGACGGTGAAGAGGGCTAAAGCGGCGATGGCTAGTGGTGGTGGTGGCTCGTACCGGGCGGTTTTGTGGTATCAGGGTGAGTCTGATACGGTTGATATGGTCGATGCTTCGGTATATAAGAAGAGACTAGTGAAGTTTTTCAGTGATCTTCGAAATGATTTACAACACCCAAATCTTCCTATTATCCAGGTACGTTGCCTAAATACGTAAAATAACAGAATAATTTCACAGATCTTTATAATTTTGTTGAATGTTGATTATGTTAGTGATTCTGCAAGTGTAGTAACCAAAAAGTGTCATTCCACGGTTTTAAAATAAAATAAAACTTTGATGGGTAATTTTCGGAAAATAAAAAGACAAAATACATGCAAAATAAAAGTAAAGAATACATAAGCATGGATTTAACGTATTTAATGCATATTTGTTTAAGTTTAGCTTCCACATGATTCGTGATTAGTCATTGTTTTAATCCAGGCTGTAGCTAAATATATCGTACCAATCCAAGCTTACAGGGTGTTTCAAAATTGACATTTTTGGTCTTTACTTCAAAATTTTAGAAAGAATATGATATATAGTTACATTCTTCTAATATCTTTTTTGTTCTGACCTAAACAACAAAAGGTGGCTCTAGCGACAGGAGCAGGACCATATCTTGACGCGGTGAGAAAAGCTCAACTGAAGACTGATCTTGAGAACGTGTATTGCGTTGACGCCAGAGGCCTACCTCTTGAACCGGACGGTTTGCATCTGACCACTTCCTCTCAGGTCCAGCTCGGTCACATGATAGCCGAGAGTTTCTTGGCTATTCCAAATTCAGCTCGACCATCACTCTACATGCATTTTTTCTCCTTGTTCTGTTCCCTTTATGTTTCTTTAAATATTTTTGGAACTATCTTTCATTTTCTTTAGCATTTTTTAATATTCTTTTCTCTTTTTTTTTTCTTGGATTCGTTATGATGTTCAAATTATTCTAGAGAAGAATCTTAAGTTTTGGATCACTTCATGAATTAAACTAAATTTATCTTTTGGTTTTGTTCATCTTTTTATATTAAGTATAGATTATACACAAAAAGAAAATATAGAAAATATCGTTAAGTTTTGGTTCACTTCATGAATTAAATGTAGATTACACACAAAATGAAAATATCTTTAGTATAGTGTATATTGACATCTTATCAGATAATATTGAAAATATCTTGTATTCATATATCTATTTTTCTGATAGTATAGTTTTTTTTTATATTTCAAGCATCTGAATATTTGGATAAGTTTGATTAAAAAAATTAGAATTAAATAATTCTATCCAATCTTATGCATACTATCTTTGATTGGGTAATAGATATGATAAAAAAAATAAAAATAAAAATAAAATGCACCACAAAAATAATTGGAATTTGTCAGACACAAAATAATTTAGATAATCTTGGTTGGATACAGATAGTCACAGAAACATGGGTATACACAAAAAGAAAATGTCCTCTCGCCTAAAATATGTAACAAAATGAGTATGAAAATAAAAAACTCGATGAAATGCACAATAATAAAATGAAATTTGACTCGATGTACCCTAATTTTGGGAACCAGTAAAATTGACGACAAAATCACTAATAAGAAATGAAAATTAAACCATCAGTCATTGATATTATACCTTGAAAGAATCAAAACGATTTTGGTGTTTTGGTGTGTGATCTTCTTTCTTTCTTTCTTTCTTCAAGCTTCTTTCAAAACAGCTTTCCTTTTGTGTTCTTTCACATCACCAATTGGGTTTATGAAGACTGAATCAACACATAACCCTCCTTTCGAGTGCGTGCAGTCAATCTGTTTCATCGACCATTGGATTTCTGTCGATGGTTCTGATCCATTTACTATGAATTCTCCAACCCTATACTCGATCCAGTAACCGCGTTTGTGTTTTCCAAGTGCTTCGTTTCTCTCTACGTCGTCCAAGTAATATTCACATGATGCTTCTTGACCATCAGAAGTCGAAAGCGAAAACCTTACCGGCTTTAGATCCCAACCATGAGTGAGTTCAAAGTGGCACACACGTCTCCCTAGCCTTTTTGTGAATCTCCCTAGATGGATTCTGAATGATAGAGAGTATACACCAGGTGGGAGATGGAATCTCACTGTTCCATCAACTTCAAACCACCAAATCTGCTGTAAGTAGGCTACAACATGGAACCTATTCAATGGATAATTAAAAAAGGATTTTACTTTTTGTTCCATAATCAAAAACATAAAGAAGCCGTTTGATGTTTTATGGTATAAAGCAGTCTCACACATAACCTCCTGATTCAGAAATATGTACTGTCGAGAAGAATCATAACTACAATAACAACTCAAATCCATAATCATAAAGATTAGGCAAGAACATTCATTGCCTATTAAGCTATTCATCAAAACTCAAAAGCCGAGTCAGCAAAAGAAAACAAGCAACTAATCAAACAATAACCCTCACACAAATTCTCAAGTCTTATTCTTTTATATACTTAAGACATAAATTGTTCAAGAAAGACCTAAGAAACAGCGTATCAACAGCTCATGAGTTAAAGGCAAATGACATAATCACAAACCAAGTATTGCAATGATCTTGACACCTACTAGTTGATCTTCTAAAATTCAATTTGAGATTCAAATCAAGCAGCGTTAGTGTATAGTACCTAGATTCTTCCGTTGGAATCCAGTTCCAATATCTCCGGTCTTCAATTCCAGTAATAGACATTCCTCTAGCAGAAATCGCCATACAAACTCGTCCTGTAACTCTATCAATCCATACTTCCTGGAAACAAAAACACAGAGAGTTCAACTACCAACAGAGAAAATTCATCCAAACCAAAATCAAAAACTCAGAAACTAAACCCTAATTCCCAAATCCAATACATCAAAATCACAATTCAATCCTCATAACTTCCAAGCAAATACCTTATTATCATCATCAAAAGGAATTGGACGAGAAAGCACAGCGAAGATATCTTTCTTCGAGAGACTATGATACCTCTCCGGCGGCAATAAATCAAGCAGATCCTGATAATTCTCCGGAAGCTTCTTTTCCCAAACAGAATCCGAAGAAGCCGCACCACGAAAAGAACGATTCAATCCAGCCAGATTGCAAATCTCCGGTGGAGTCAGATACATAAACACACAAGCGACACAACTTTCCGGTATATCGCCGAGACCAGGTCCCATAGCCAAACCATTCGTCCCGTCGTTTAGATTCGACAAGGACGAACCCATACCTCTCTCTTTATCTCACAAACCTCGCTCTCGTTTTCTAATAGTTGACCGAAGTTACGCAAACACACAGAGCTTTGTGCACGTATAGTCATAAAAACACGTGTAATCGATGAATCTAGATAGCCATGGCGGCGAAGAAGATACTTATGAAGCTTTCTATAAATGTAATTGCTCTCTTTCTCAGTGGTGAATTTTGTTCTCGGAAAATCTTTTGACGAGAAACGGAGAAAGTGAGGGAAAGAGATGATATTAAAAAGAAGAAGAAAATGAAAAATGGTGACGTGTGAAAGGCAAGATCCAACGAAGGTTATAGATGACACGTGGCGGCGCCGAACAATCGTGAAAAGTCCGTTTGATTTGGTGTAAAGCATTTTGGAAGAAATGTTTTAATTGTATATCAGTCCAAAATAAGATTCTTCCAAAATATGTATTCTTTTTAATTTATACGTGTAACAATGGTGATGTTGTAACTCTGAATCCATTACCGTTAATAATCACTCGTCTGATTTAATAAAATAGTTTAAACAAGTTTACTCTCATCAAATCTACTAAACATTTTTAAACAAAATTACAATGGTGAATTCTTAGTGAAAACAAAACCAATGTTTTGTCTGATTAATAACTTGGCTAGCAACTTTGTAACAATCTTTACGATCTTCATTAGTCCTACTGCAGCAACTTTTTTAAGAACCCGTATTTTTCTCAACTTTTTATTCGAGTTGTAATTTATGTGGTAACTAGTCTCTTATTAGTTGTATATATACATGTAGATATTGAGATATTCTCAAGCAATAATCTTTTCATGTAGGGTCTTTTTTGTTAGTTTTTTGTGATATATATTTACACCATGTGATCAATATTGGGATTGAAGAGATCAAACATAAATGTATAGACTGAGACAATTTGCTTGCTTTTAATCAGAATTTGCATCGAGTTGTTGTAATATTTGGGAGCATCGTTATCACTCCGACAGGGGGATTGTTTATGGATGGGAGAGTTAGGGAAACAAATCAAAGAGAAGTCAAAAGAAAAAACGTCATAATTATATTATGGATTCATCATTCATAAATCATAACTCATGATCGAGCGTGAATGACTGACTATCTTTTCTCTAGAGAAAAAGACTAATCGGGGAAAAGATCTTAATTCAGTGGCAAACTAATCATAGAAATGTGTTGGTCCCCAAACTTAATTAAGCATGCAAGACTAAATGAAAACCTACCATATAAATTGAAACACAACTAAAAATAAAAATTGATATAAGATAATAAGACTATTTAGGTGGTGTACAACGAATTGTGTTGTTTAAATAGTGTTTATTTGGTCATATATTAAATCACACATAACAAATAATAACCATTGGACTGACGACGTAATCACAAACAAATACCTCTACATTAGTACATAGTTGATGAAGAAAACCCTAATAAGTAAACGAATTAAAGAAAAACGGTAATGGTGTATAAGGTCAAAGTTTAATACAACTTAGCGAACCAAAATGACTCTTGTATCATGTCATTCAGAATTTCAGAATATAAAGAGTTTGTTGTAACTCTACTATGGTTTTTTCTTATGTTTTGTCTTGCCTTTACTTTTTATTTTTTTTGTCCAAAGATATTTTCAGAACCAAATTCTGTAAAATAAATGAAAAATAATTATCAACCACCAATTTTTTCTATTTTAATTTCATTTGACGACAAAAAAACAGAAAATAAAACAATAATTAATTTTGAAAAATGATATTTGTTTGCAAGAGAGAAGAGAAAACAGTCAAATAGGATAGAATTTTGTAATAGAACGAAAAAATAGGGAATGTAACAGCTTATTATAAAATTGCTAGGCATTGTATACTTTTATCATATGCGTACATTTGAAGGTAATCAAATATAGCTGAAACCTTAGAGACATCAAATCTCCTAAGTATACAAAAAGAAACCAGAAGTCCCGGAGATAATATTTTCACTCCGGCATTGGGAGTTATCATCAATTCAAGGCAACCCAAAATGCAGCCAATTATATAATGTTTTTGCGAGGCAAAAGTTAATCCTCAAGCTCAATGATCTTAACCACAGATGCATCACCAACTTTCTGACACACCACTACTCTGTCATGCGACTTGATTACTCCAGCATGCTTCCCATGGTCTAGAGCAACCTTCAGGACTGACTCGTTTGTCGCACTTGTAGATTCCGCCTTAAGAATTAGCAAAATTTCATTAAAACACTTAAAGAGATGATATTGGCTCTAAGACACTAGTCTTGGAAATGATACAAGTGTTGAGACCGTTTGTTTCTCAAATTGAGAGGAAGTTGTAATATACAATAGAAGAAAGATAACAAGACTTACAGGGTGACGAGGGTCAGCAAGCATAGGGAAGAGGCCTCTGACAATAAGTGACTGCCTCGCCTGATAAGAGACACACACGTTGACCTTGTAAGAGATTGGCGTGAATGTAATCTCTAAACTTGAGAGACCAGTGGGGAAAACATACCTCAAAAGCTCCACTAAAGCTCCATTTCAGTTGATTTGTCTTAACCCGGGGAATGACAACAGAAATAACCGGCATCGTTGGCCTGTATTTGGCAATCAATCTGCATGGGAGATCAAAGGAATAACAATTCATTAGACAAATATGATTAGATCAAAGGAACATAACAGTTTAAGCCAAAAGGAATTATATGAACCTGGCTGCTCTTCCAGAAGAGGTGAAGCATATAATTACGGATGCCTTAACCTTAATGGCTGCCCGTACCTGATCAAGTGTGTATTAACCCAGATTAGAGATTGTGATAGCAATTTGCGTCTTAATAGCAGAAATTATAATCCTTTCTTATGTCTCTGCAGCACAGAAGATAGACTTACAGCTGAAGAAGCAATCGATTCCAAGTGAGTCATTGGTTCTCCAACATACTTGACAGTCTTCTTAAAGTACAAATCTTGATTGAAAACCTTTTCTGCCTACGAACAGGTAAAGAAATTGTATAAGAGCAGATCGGATGACAAGCCACAACTAGGTTCCACATAGTTGCAAGATGTGTGGGGATTTAAAGACGCAAGCAATGAAACCATACTAAAGAAATATATCATAAAGCCTACCTCAGCACAGATCCTACCAACAGTTGATATTGTCTCAACAGGGTACAATCCACGAAGGGTCTCAGCACCAAGAAGAATTGCATCACTTCCTGCAGGACAAAAAATGGAAGACGAAACCTCAAGTTATGACAATTTCCTTCCATCATTTCACAATACTAACCAAACCAAGTAGATTCTGCTATAAAATGTTAAAAGAAGTATATTCAAGGATAATCATACCATCTAAAACAGCATTAGCAACATCCGTGGCCTCAGCACGAGTTGGTCGCAAGTTGTCAGTCATACTGTCAACAACACGGGTAAGAACAGCTGGCTTTCCAGCCATGTTGCACTTGTAAAGAGCAGCCTTTTGAAACAAAAACACCTGCACCAGAACCCACCAAGTAAGTTATAAAAGAGTATAAATTTTGGTGCCGCACAAATTAATTTAGATGACTAACCACCAACATACCTTTTCCGGGGGTAAATCTATACCCAAATTCCCACGAGAAAGAATAATGCCATCAGCTTCTTGTAGAATCTCATCGAAGTGGGTTAGTCCCTAAATAAATAAATAAATTCAATGTCAGCAGCTTAAGAAAAAGGAAGATTACAGATACATAATAAATAAATGCATAGCACTTACCTCTACGTTCTCAATCTTAGCAAATATTTGTGTTTGAGAGAGGTCGCCCAACTTTTTAAGCATTTCACGGGTCTGTGTTATGAAACAAAAATTGGTTATTGTTCAGGCTTATCAGAAGCTCAGAATTAATAGTGCATACACTGATACACATAGAAGTATGACACAAGAACGGAAAGGCAGATTAATAATACAGACCTGGCGAACATCCTCAGCATGACGACAATAAGACAATGAGAGAAAATCGATTTTATTTTGAACTCCCCATGTGCTTATAACCTAGAAGATAACCAAATCAAAACAATCTGGTCAAACACTCTGATTAAAAATATATATTATAAAGGGAGGAAGTGAATCACCGAGATTTGGAGATTAGAAGAAAACTGACCTCCTTATCCTTCTCTGTAAGCGTTGGGAGATCAATGTGAACTTGAGAGGAGTGTAAAGTGAACAAAGAACCAGCCAGAGTAGCAGCATTCCTTGAAAGGCAAATGACATCATCTCCTTTAACTTCATCAACCTACACATATAAAAATCAAAACTTTAACATAGAGATACCACCAAATTCCCATTAGACAGCTTCATATATTTTACCTCGAGCCAAACTGAAGTTGTTTCACTACCAGTGAATAGGTATTGCCCAACGAAGATGGTGTCTCCTTTCTTCACTGCCTGAAAACATCAAACAAGAACACCCATCACACGTCTATATTAGTAAACAGTAAACCATTGTTTACATATATAATGTCATCTCATTATACAAAGGTCATAGAGAACCTTGGCAAGTCCATTGAAATTAATGGGAAGAACTTCAGAAGAAGCTTCTTGATCTTGATTCGGTGTCAAAGTTACAAGGCCATCAGCTTTCAAAGTAATAGCTTTCTCAGATTTGTTAATAACTTGTAGCTCAGGTCCAACAGTATCAAGCATAACCTGATCAAACGCAGAAGAAATCTCAAATCAAATACATATAGCACATAAAAAAAAGATCCATCAGATTAAAAAAATAAGAGAAGAGAAAACATACAGCACAAAGCTTCTTAGTGCTCCTCACAGCAACTTTCAAATTATCAAGTGTCTCCTGGTGATAATCAGCATCTCCCCACGAGAAATCAAATCGAGCCACTAAATGACAGAACATGAACAGTTATCAGTGAGACCGAACACAAATCAAGTTAGCAAACCCCAAAAAAAAAAGAGAAGTAAATCGTTAGTACCAGACATGCCGGCTTTGAGACAGCCGGAGAGAGCCTCGACGGATCGGGATTTAGGACCTAGAGTTCCGACGATCTTAGTCAATGCCGGGAAGAAACTCTGAGAAAATACATCAAAAAGAGATCAGAGAAACAACCTCAACAACAAAATCGAATCCATGCGAAATTGCAAATCGATGAAGAACTGGGATACTAAATTATCAAGCTGAGAGAGAGAGAGAGAGAGCTCACAGATTTGGAAGGCTCGAGGATTGAAGCCATCCTGATCGGCTCCTCGAGAAGAAGATGACTGGAATGCATCTTCGGTGACGGAAGTGGAGAGAGATCTCAGATGTTCGATAAACGGAGAGTGAAAATCCGACGGAAGAGGTTTGGTGGTGACCGTCGAATATGCTTCTTCAGTTCTTCTTCTTCTTCTTCTCCGAATAACAAACACCGTTCAATAATATCTCACGCAACGGAAGACAAATAAATAAATAAAAGTTGCTCACAACAACAACAACGACAAAAAAGAAAACAAGTCGACGCTTTTTTATTTTCTCTTTAACCTAAACATTCTCAATTTAATTCAAATTATACCCTATGTTGTTTTTCTTATTTTCTTAAACCCTAGTAATTTTCTCTTTTGATTTTTGTTACCATCACTAATGTAGAAAGTAAAAGCAATTTGTTATTTTATATAGGTTATGAATTTGTTTGAACATTTTCAATTTAAATTAATTTTTCTCTTTATTTATATCAATTTTTATTTATTGCCATATTTATATCCCTTTATTATTAAAAGGGAAATATAAATTAAAATTTTGTCTAATTTAGCCTCAATTTTTATTTCAATTTTGAATTTTGTTCTTTGCTATTCAAAATCATTAAGGGTAATTTGGTCTTAACAATCTCCTAAACTTTATATAATCCGATTCAATCTAAACCGTTCAATAAAATTAATTCCCTTTAATCTAAATCGTTCAACAAAAATAAAGAATCTATGTCATTTTTTAAATCAAAATATAATCACATTCCATCCTTAAAAACACTATATTCAATCACAAAATCAATAATCAATAATATCCAAATTATATATTACGATTTTTCACTAATCACTAGAAATTTATATTTATATGTTTAAAATATCATATTTATTCAAATATTTAGTATAAGAACCAAATAAACCGATTGTCCGCGGTAATCCGCGGGTTAAATCCTAGTTACTCAACATATGGCATGGTTATATATGTATAGAAATAATACATCTATAGTTGTTGCTAAATTTTGAACTTTAATCCAGATTTTATAAAATGGTGTTTATTTTTGTCAGCAAACAGAAAACAATTTAACAACCTCATATCTCATTTTAGTATTTAATTAGGTAATGAAATCCAAATTATACCTTAAATTAAAATCAAGTTAAAAAGAATGTAAGGACTGGAAACGAATTAAAACTATTGAAGTGTACAACCGTAAAAACTAGATCTGCAATAATCTAAATTTTAAAGGACTAAAATCGTAAACATCTCGTAGCCACGTGGATGATCTTTATTAACGTAGTTGATTTTTTATTTACCAGTTTGATTTCGTGGAGAAGGGGTAAAAGTAATCACCACGCGCATCTCTTTGCGCTTGTGCAAGCTTTTGGTCGGCTAAAGTGTTAATTGCTAGGAGGTGATATCCAAACGCTCACAATGCGCGGCAGATACATGTCTTCTGGTACGTAACTACGTATCGCATGTGTAATGGAACACGAGAAGAAGAATGAAATATAAATGGTGGCTCGCGTTAGATTTAATATCTATTTATACTGCTATAAAATTTTCCAGATTGTTGTCAATTCTTTCTATTAACAAATCTTGCTATTATTTTGTTCAGGTATATTTTCCAGATCAATTTTTTTTTTTGGTTTTATAACCTTAGAATTAACTACATTTCACAAGACACGATGAAATATTTTTTTGAATATTCATTTCTTTCATTGTTAGCGAAAAAATTATGTTTTCAATGTTATTCATCTCTTATTCATTGTACAATATATAAGTGTTCAACATTCATAAGTTTCTGATCATACAGACTATTCATCGTTGATATGGCGATATTTTCTTAAGTAGGCGAAACTACCCATACATTTTTCTAACATTGTTCGTAAAACTAGAAGGATTTGTCATATGATACAATGAAATATCAAAACGTTCAATAAGAGATAACTCATGCACCTTATGTTTCTTAACTTGCTCACCTGAAAACAGATCCTTTATATATGTTTTGTGTCTCACCCACTGTCATAAACCAAATAGTCTAAAAAACCTAACTCCATGGCCCATGCCATCCGACCAAACAGTCTAACCCCAAAGACAAAGACGATGATGTGATAACAGTTTTTGGAATTTCCTCGAACCTAATTATGCTCGGTAAGGCTTGACGAGAACACGTGCTCCGCATATGAAATGAGGATTGCTTTAGCAAGAATGCGTTTGACGGTTTCCATATAAACAAAAGTTACAAATCCATACATTCTCTTTTGTTGACATGGAATTCTTACATCTTCCACTGGTCCAACTTCAGAGAAGTAGTTTGAAACGTCATGTTCAGTGAAACTACTCTCTGCCGGAAATGTCAAGTAAACCTGCCTTGAACCAGCTAAGATTGCTCCATGTTCGCTTCTCTCTCCCGTATATTCCACAAACTTTGATACATCTTCAGCTAGTATAACTGAATGTTGTCCATGAGGCCTACAATTCAAACACCATTAAGCAAAACAATGCATAAACTACACTTCCTCGTATATTCATTTGTTAATATGTGTTACGTGACTAAGTAACTAACCTGTCGATGAGGCGGATGGTGTTCTTTAAGCGAGCAAGAAGCTTGGTGAGGCTAAAACCAGCTTTGCCATGTCTTTGTGACTCTGTGAGATATCCTTCAGCTTGAAGACTCCTACCATACTTCTCGTGGTACATCATTGGCAAAAATGCTATGGAAATTGGAGCACCTCTTCTTGATTTAAGCAGCTCAATGATCTCTCTTTCTAGCTTCTCAAGTGATCCAGGGGAAACAACATGCTCTTCGTCGCTTAGGTTGTTGTCTTTTGGATTAAACATCTGCGCAAAACTATCTTTCTACGGTATGATTTTTCCATGGAAATAACGACAGTTGTTGCCGTGTTTGCAGAATCCTTTGTTGAAGTAATGGCAGATTTTGAGAGGAAACTCTGGTAAACTCAGTGATCTTCGACTAGTTCTTAAAGACAAACTCTGTTTCTTCTGAGAGAAGAAACTAGTTGAGAATTCAGGACTGGTCACAGAATCCTCAAAATCCAAGAAGTACTGAACATTGTCTTTCAATGATGAATCCATATCGTTTGTATTCTCCCAAAAACTTGTTCCCATAGAGAGAACCGAAGGAGGAGAGGCAGAAACCAAAAGAGATTGGTTTGATGAACCGGATAATGATCCGAATTTACGGATTTGAATGTGATCAGAAGAAGGGATGTTATTGTAATGAGAGTTTTTAGCCAATTCACATTTAACACAGTTGATCATAGAACGCATCACCGAATCTGGACAGAATGCGAGACGTATCATGTCACGGTCGTTTTGATCTTGCATCAACAAGAGATAACCTATGATCTTCGATGCATTCTCTGGTTCAAGTTGATGGATTCTGTTGTGCACAACATTCATAGCTTCTGTGAAATTCATCTCTAACGTTTCACAACCCAAAAACACCCTACATAGCAAATCATTCAATTTTTTTAATTATTTCAACAAGGATAAGTCAAACTCCTATAAAGATAAATCATAAGTAACATATAATAAGAAACCAAAGAGTAGATCTCACTCATGAACGCACATGTTCATACTTCACATTTTGTAATGTGTACAAATAGAAAGGGTACACATTACAAACGATATGTAATCAAAACAACTTTTTTTTTTAATCCCAAATAATCTTCTTCGTTCTTTATTTAAATGCATTCTATTTGGTACCATTTACTTTTAAATTCAATAGAGACTAAAAAACTAAACAGTTCTATTCCAAAATTATTACAATTTAGAAGAAAAAATATAACAATGATGATCAAAAGATGTAAAGAAATTGATACCTGTAAATAAGAATTCTTTGGGAATTGAAGAAAGAAGGGTCTTTGCTGAAAAATATAAACAAAATCAAATGAAGCAATCAAAGCTGAGACACTCTTATCCCCATATAGCTGTTGAATCCTCTTCAGGCAACCAAACTTTTTTCTTGTTTGCAGATATACTCTCTTATTCTTCTTCAGTCTCCTATGTTTTTGTTATGTGTGTCTGTTTAAATCACCACTTGTAAACAAGAATAATAGAACACAACCAACATTCTTAAAAAAGAACAAAACGGTTAGACAATAATATTTGTTTTTGGATAAAAGACAACAACCTTAATTTTCACTTCACTTTTGCCTCTCCTTCGCATATATAGTGTACACAGCTCTTATACCTATACATATATACATGTGAGTATGTGTATACTCAACTTTGCCAAATATAGTTAATAAACTTATTATCGTGATCATCGGCGAATTTGAGATCTCTCTGACTTGGTATCTCTTTTGATTTCTATTTAACATTTTTATAAGTTTTTTTTCTTTCTGAATTTCATTCTATCTTTTTCTTTCTTCTCTAGACTCTAAAATTTTTTGGGATAAAGAACTCACATTTTGTTAATTGGTTTTATTAGCATTGTAAATGAATATTTTTTTTTGGGGAAACTAGAATATTTTTCTTTTGAAAACTAAAACTATTCAACAAGATAAATAGTTAGTCTTTTTCAAAAAAAAAAAA
>Ga0041059_1000942_pt1 | contig 22983 bp, 21 predicted proteins | sample AraColnosormetaG_FD_56232 | JGI IMG/M metagenome (GOLD analysis project Ga0041059, IMG submission 56232) | Arabidopsis roots microbial communities from North Carolina, USA - Col MF nosort | ecosystem: Host-associated > Plants > Roots > Unclassified | place: USA: North Carolina | collected... | reverse complement strand
TTTTTTTTTTGGACAACAACAAATGAAATCTTACATCTCATATATAGAATATGGAATCCCACTACAATTTGTACGGTTTTTCAGATAAACTATATTGAAATAAGAAGAAAATTTTCTTTAATATGTATAACAAGAGATCTTGGATTCATATTGGATGGTTAATTATAAAATCAAAGTGCTAAGATCATATTCCTTAAACCATGAACTTAACTTCTTTCACTTTGTCTACTATATTTCGTGTAGAGTATTATGCCCAGTCGTCTTTCATAGGTCAGAGCGAGTTTTAAAAACGGTAAAGCTAAATTCTTAAAGCATCAAAATGATCACACACCAGTTTCAGAGTGACATAGAAAGATAAAACTAAGAACAAGAAACCAACTAGAATCTCAAGCAAACAGAGTAAACAAAAGCCAAAAGGCTTAATCAACTTCTTCAATCTTTGGGCCAGCACCGCCGCTACCACCAGCAGGTGTGTCGTCATCCATTCCTCCTGCACCACCCATATCAGGCCCAGCTCCTTGGTACATTCTTGCAATAATAGGGTTGCAAAGAGACTCGAGCTCCTTCATCTTATCCTCGAACTCATCTGCCTCAGCCAGTTGATTCCCATCTAACCATTCAATAGCTTGGTCGATTGCATCCTCAATCTTCTTCTTGTCAGCTGCGTCAAGCTTAGATGCGATCTTCTCGTCCTTGATCGTGTTCCTCATGTTGTATGCATAGTTCTCGAGAGCGTTCTTTGCATCCACCTTCTTCTTGTGTTCTTCATCCTCAGCCTTGTACTTCTCTGCCTCTTGTACCATCTTCTCGATCTCTTCCTTTGATAACCTTCCCTTGTCGTTTGTGATTGTGATCTTGTTCTTCTGACCAGTCGTCTTGTCCTCAGCCGACACATTCAGGATACCATTGGCGTCGATGTCGAAACAGACAGTAATCTGCGGTACACCTCGTGGAGCAGGTGGTATACCACTGAGCTCGAACTTTCCCAAAAGGTTGTTGTCCTTTGTTCGTGCCCTCTCTCCTTCGTAGACCTGGATCAGTACACCGGGCTGGTTGTCTGAATAGGTAGAGAATATCTGCTCTTTCTTGGTCGGAATTGTGGTGTTCCTCGGAATCAAAACAGTCATAACACCACCGGCAGTTTCCAAACCCAAGGACAGAGGAGTGACATCAAGAAGTAACAAGTCCTGGACCTTCTCATTCCCTTCACCGCTCAAGATTGCAGCTTGCACAGCTGCTCCGTAAGCAACAGCCTCGTCCGGGTTAATGCTTTTACAGAGCTCTTTCCCATTGAAGAAGTCTTGCAAAAGCTGCTGCACTTTGGGAATCCTTGTAGAGCCACCAACAAGAACAACATCATGAACACTGCTCTTGTCCATCTTAGCATCCCTCAAACACTTCTCCACTGGCTCCATACACTTCCTAAACAAATCCATGTTGAGCTCCTCGAACCTAGCACGAGTGATGGTAGTGTAGAAATCAATACCCTCAAAAAGAGAGTCAATCTCTATAGTCGTCTGAGCAGTCGAAGAAAGAGTTCTCTTCGCCCGCTCACAAGCTGTCCTAAGCCTCCTCAAAGCTCTCGGGTTCCCAGTAATATCCTTCTTGTTCTTCCTCTTAAACTCCTGAACAAAATGATTAACCATCCTGTTGTCGAAGTCCTCACCACCAAGATGCGTGTCACCAGCAGTTGCCTTGACTTCAAAGATACCTTCCTCAATCGTAAGCAAAGACACATCAAAAGTACCACCTCCCAAATCAAAGATCAAAACATTCTTCTCGCCAACACTCGACGCCTTCTTGTCAAGACCGTAAGCAATAGCAGCAGCAGTTGGCTCATTGATGATACGCATCACGTTGAGACCAGAGATAACTCCAGCGTCCTTAGTCGCTTGACGCTGAGAGTCGTTGAAATAAGCAGGAACTGTAACGACAGCGTTCTTAACAGGAGAACCAAGGAAAGCTTCTGCAATCTCCCGCATCTTAATAAGAACCATCGACGAGATTTCCTCAGCAGAGAACTGTTTCTCCTCTCCCTTGTGGTTAACCACAATCATAGGCTTCTCACCTGGACCGGAAACAACCTTAAAAGGCCAGTGACTCTTATCCGCTTGAACAGAGGGATCACTGTATCTTCTTCCGATTAGACGCTTAGCATCTGCAAAAAAAACACAACAACAAGTTTAATACTTACTTCCTCCTAATTAACAACAACATAGAGAACACTAATAAACTCTAACAGATTTCTATCTGCTTGACACACTAAACCGGCTCTGTTTCGATATAACCAAAATTGAATAACCGATTCATAAACCAAAATCACTATGGACCGATCTACACAAACTTAATCACATGCAGGAAGCAAAGCAGATATAGTAAGTAAGATGAGAAGGAAGTGAGATGTTTACCGAAGACGGTGTTGGTAGGGTTCATGGCGACTTGATTCTTGGCAGCATCCCCGATGAGACGCTCGCTGTCAGTGAAAGCAACGTAGGAAGGAGTGGTGCGGTTGCCTTGATCGTTGGCGATGATTTCGACGCGGTCATGTTGCCAAACACCGACGCAAGAGTAGGTTGTACCGAGATCGATACCGATAGCTGGACCTTCACCTTTACCCGCCATTATTAGAGATCAGAATTGTTCGCCGGAAAGATTAAAAATAGAAAGAATTCGTCTGTGAGCTTTAAGAGAATTTGTGAGTGTTGTTGTGTTTATGATTGTGTGAGGAAGAGAAGGCAGAGAGGTGTTTGTTTATATATGAATGAAGAGTGGGTCGGCAAAGAGCTTTCGAGAACGTTCACGAGTAAAGATCTCAGCCGTTGGATCTTATTTTTGCGCCATCTAATTACTATTGTTTCCTTTTTATTTTGTTATCGCTTCTAGCTCCTTCGAGATGGGTCTTTTTTAAATTGTCAAATAGTAACTCCCGTTTTGAAAACAAGTTATTTCATCACCCAATTAACATTTTTGTTTTTTTTGCACATTTTAAAGATAAAAAGGAAATTACTTTTTCTTTAGTCCTCAATTAATTACTAGTATTTCAATCGCGTTAATGAAATATATTATGAATTTATTATTGATTGGATATATATATGGGGAAAAAAATAGTTTGACCCAAATAAATGGTTTATTTACCAAATTAACTCATAAGATATAAGAGATAATCTAGTTATTTTTATGACCAAAATAACCAAAAAATTTACCCAATTTGACTCAAAACTTTGTAAAAATAACTAGAATGACTCAAAACTGAACTAGAATGACTCCTCGCTTTGGTGTTTGAGATTTTTTTTTGCTTAAAGAAAAAAATTCAAAGTTTCATCAAACATTCGAACAACATAATTGGAGGGAACATATATATGCACATGCATATAAAATTGAGAAGATGTGAAATGGATTAGGAACATCTTGAAAACATTATCATCTCAACAAAGACTGTTATTATCTCTTCTCAGTTTGAAACACAGATAATACTAGTATAAACTAAAAAGCCTTACATCATTCTAAAATATCATCACTCAAGTGGCTTCGTATTTGGGATCAGCAGTTACGTAGTGATAAGCAATTACCAATGCGAAGATGAAGATGCCAAGAAAGTTGGCAATAAACCCCAAGTCCTGATCATCGATCATCTGCACCAACCAACACAAACAATACTTGAGCAACAATTCTTTTTGTAGTAACAGACTAACAGTAATGGAATCAGTGTTGCCTTATTGTATCTAATCAGTTCAGCAAAATGTTCGAATAAGGATCCCATTAGAGTCTCTATCATCTTTGGCGCAGCCAGATTTCTACTAAACTTTTCAATTTCACCAAATACAAAGTCCACAGAAGAGACTACAAGGGTAACATTGCAAAGTTGACTCCAAAGTAGAGAAACCATAATGGCAAACAACAAGGAGCAGCTCCCTAAACTCAACTAGAGCCAGAGGCAGAGCCAGACCTAAATTCGCTTGATCACTGCTAAAAGAACGGATTGATAGTAATAATTAATAACCAACAAAAAAAAAGACCAAAAAAATGGGATGATCCCAGTGGGAATCGAACCCACGACCTTTAGATTCGGAGTCTAACGCGATATCCACTCCGCTATGGGATCACATTGGAGAACAAGTTGAGAATTTATGTAAAAACCTAAAACGTGACACAATCCGACAAGAGAATTTGGCAGTTCTCGTCGACAGAGACGGATTCAAAGGACCATCACACACAGATGGCCGCCACAGAGACAATCTCTATCGCGAGAAGAACAGCTAAGAGTCTAAGACTAACCAGATCATAAATCAAACACACTTGTCGTCGAATCAGAAGATCACTCAAGAAGAAATGCATATATATACATAGTTTTAAAATTGAGCGAGATTTACCGTTTTATCGGGACGGAATCGGTGGGAAAGGATGAGATCTCCAGACTCCAGGGACCAGAAGCGATTTGCAGAACAGAACAAGTATTGGATCTCACTCTCAGGGTTTCGATGTCTGAGGGTCTTTATTTTGCAGGCCTGGCCCAATAGTAGTATTTAATTACTTTTTAACAATTGATTTATCTGTGGATCAAATTGGTAATTGTATGTTTCTCTCTTGATTTTTTGTTTGTCAAATTGATTTTAACAACTGTAAACTTCAACTCCTTGTGGCTTCTCAGATCAGATAGTGGCAGCCAAAATAATGACAAGAATTTATATTACAAACGCACCGGTTAGGTTCAGTCACACTAATCACATAACCATTTTAAAAGCAAAACATTCGACACCCAAAAGGCCCAAAGCCTCTATCTCTAGTTCTCTACACAACACAATCCTCCTAATTGGTTTTGTTCCTGACTGTACAAAAGCAGAGCTCCAAGAAAAATAAAATTTCTAGAGCTGCAGCCTAGGTTCATGATTTGTTTTACACACACAGCTAAGAGAAAAAAAAGCTTCAGTTTGTTAGCCCAAAAAATGACATGCCGGCAATTATCAGAAACCAACCCACTGTTTCTGTAAGTTCCTTAAAGCCGCACCATTCCCGCAGAAAAAGGAGAAGGCGGGACCGAGTTATTTCACATTTCTGTTGATCCCTTCGGCAACTCTTTACTATCAACACCTTTCTTCAGAACCTTCAGATCTCAACCAAAATTCAGGAAGGATTTAATATCACAAGAGTGCAAGATAGCCAAAGTGATGTCACACACGTAGCCATATCTGAATTTTGACTTGCCGACTCCCCTGCTTGCTACTTTCAGCTACGAGTCCAGTATTCTATGAATTGTCATTTTCTTTCACTAAATTCTCTTCCATCTCTTTTCACGGCAGGAAGCGGATAATTAGGGTGGTGCTAAAGTAACTCTCTAAGATTCTCTGAAACTGATGAACTTACATAAGCCATATATAAGAAACTGGAGGCTTATGAGAGCCGCGAGTTCAGAGCTCGTTTGATAGCTGAAGTATACCACACATCTGCAGATATGGATTCTCTAGCAGTTTCTCATTATTGCTCTGCACAAAACAAGAATACAATCAATGTGGATCATTATTATACATGAAACAAAACAAAGAAAGCTCTTTGATTTTGAGGTTCTCTTTGATATTTCCGGTTCTACGCATCTACACCCTGAATTATGACGATAGCAATACCTGCTGAGCCTTAAAGACAAGCTTCTGAAGCATGTTTTGGTATTTCTCTGGTTCCTCCGTCATCATCCTCTGAAATAATCCAAATTTTAACCGGTGAGCCAAAAAATATTTGGAAACTTATTATTCTTTCAATGATGTCTTTCCAAAATCAAAATGGTGAATTTGAAAAATCCTCTTGCCTTCAGAAGAAATGCTGAAGAGTAATAAGCCACCCTTGAATCAGTATCATCCAGGAGTTCCCTGCATAGATAAACATAGGTTAATGCCATGAAACATGTTGCACAGATAAATCATAAATCATCTATGGTTTGGAAGCATGGAAAAGTCAATCAATTACCTAAAGAACTCCTCTCCGCCAACTTCTTGAAAAGCAACTGTATCGGCGGTGCATTTACCAATCAGAAGTAATAGCAGGGTGGCTCGAATATCAGAGGTTGCCCCTGGAATATTTCCTCTACCTTTGCTTCCAACGGCGACACCAAGTGCAATGTTGTCAGTTGCTGCACCTGCTAGTTGAATCAGTGGCCAATAAAACAAAGCTGCTGGCACACGCGCAACCAGCTGCATAGGAACAATGGCCTGTCCACGAAGAAGCATCGCTGCCATTGACGCTGTCTCACACGTTGAAACAGAGACGTTATTGTACCGAGGCTTGGTGTCACCTTCATCCACACTTTCTTTATAGCTGTTACGATGAGAAGTATCAAATTTGCTATTCCTATCCGCAGAATTGGGGACTGCATCCTCGTCAGTAGACAAAACTTTCAAGCACAATTGCGAGAAAAGAATGTCACACATCTGCTTGGAAACAACAGAGAAAGACACAAGTGAAATTTAACTTCATCTGGGTGAAAATTCCAATAAGAGGTATAGACAGAGTTATCTTCTACGCCAATTATTCGACATATAGAACAGCAGTTACTATATATATCAGCAAGCTTTAGAGTGGCTTTTGGTAGGATATTTGACAAACAGAAAGGTTCTAAGGAATGTACCTTTAAGATGTTAATCCGGTCAGTTTCATTTATTTGTGCCATCAAAGACAAAGCACTGCTCATTATGTCTATAACAGCATTTGCTTTCTCTAGTCGTTTGTCTTTATGGTCCTGAGTAGCAACTCCACCAGTTGATCGTTGGGTCTCATTCTCGTCTAGTAAGAACTTGGAGCGCATAAGTAGCCTCTCCAGAATAAATAGGAAACCCCATCTGATAACACTGTTCCTTGACTTCAAGAGTCCACATAGGAGATGTATGGAAATAGGTACATCAGAAGTAACCAGAGAGTCTGAGGTACCACAATGGGCAATCTTTTGTTGCAGATCTTTTATGCTCAGCCATATACTTCCACCGCTCTCTTCACTAATTTCTGCAATCAGAAGATCCCCCAACCAGATATACCCATTTTGACGGTATGTGGTCCTTTCTGAATGAAGAAGAGAGTGCAAAGTAGCCCAAGCTAGATTCACGGACATGCTTATATCGTTTCTTAAATCTAAAATGCTTTCCATGAACTTGGAAGATTTGGTAATCTGTTTGAGATGCAGGAACTCTTTGTCCAGGTGAGTAAACGAACCTATTATTGTGTCAAACTTTTCTGTTATATTTGCCAAAAGCTGCAAGAAGGAAAAATTAAAGAGTTGGAAAAGAGCTTTGACTGACAAGCAATTTAAGTTTTTTTTTCCAGATATCCTCAGAAGATCATTTGCAACATATTCTACAAGTTTAAACCTACCTGGTTAAGTCGTTCGCTGTTGCTGAACCCAGACAATGCTGCAGCAATTGATCTTCGCAGGATTTCTCCTATGCCTTCAACACCAAGCTTAACAGAAATGTAGAAAGCTTCAGGTGCATCAGCAAGAGCAAGCCGAACAGCCAAAGGTTGAATCTCATCATCAGTGTACTCAGAAAGACCAGCAGATGAGCATGCCTCATTAATTTGATGCAGCACATAGTCAAATAAAACCGAGTAGAGATTTCTTCTTTCCTCTCTAGTGGTTGCCAAAGAGTACTGTACCAATAAAATGAATCCCTTAATATGCTAGAAAACCATTGGGGATCGAAGTGTCTATTTGGATAATGTTTAGAAAGATCATTCAGTCTAATAAACTATATTTTCTTAGTACCTCAAAGAAAATGTATTCTACACCACCAATCAGATCGACCTGGTCGATAAGAAAATTTGAGGCACTTGAAATTGCTTTGTTAGAGCCTTCTGGTTCTGGAGATTGATAAAACATATTCGTCATGATACAAATAAGCTTGGAATGAACAACTTCTGACCAAGAATTCCTTTTGCTAGTTCCCAGAAGAGCTTTTATAACCTGATTCAAGGAAAGTAACTGGCTCATCAGCAAGTACAACTTGGCTGAGAAATGGTAACATGCAGCTGGAAACAGAAATCATAGTTACGAAGGTCTAAAAACAAAGAGAAAGGACAGATCCAAATGAAAATAGGAGGAGAATTAAAGAAGGAATAATCCACATAGCAGAGGGCAAAGATTATATTCAGCCTCGTAATACTAACGTACCCTTATGTCAAGACCATTTAGCTGGTTTCTCCGTATTTTGCCTCTATCACAGATAAAATAGAGCAAGCAGCTGAGGGCAGAGGCCCAAACACATTCTTCCTTTTCCTCAACCTACGTAAACAATTTTGAAGGTATAAAATCCCAAACAAGTCTAGTGTAGACGTCAAGCAAAGAAGCAAGAAGAGAGTAAAACACCTGAACTAGGAGAAGAAGTATTTCAAATAAGATTTTTAATATCCAAGACTCAAAGTTCTCAATAGCCGAAGAAGTGCTTGACATCTTAGGCAAGTCTTTTGTTCTTGTCCCTTGTAGCAGAAGCCTATTTTCATTGTCGATATATGTTTCTTGGGCATAATCTTCTTCAATGGTAGTCGCATTATCACTTATCATTGGCTCTAACAATTGTGCATGAACTCCTAAATTAAGAATTAAATCAAATACACGAATCCTACAAGGTGCTTTTGTGGAGCATAGCATTTCCTGAAATACATTTGCATGCATGGCTAGAAAAGTTAGTAGCAGTATAAATATCATGAAAATATATCTGAGTGTCGAAAGTCACACCTCGAGCATGGATAAAGTAAGAGGAGCAGCAATTCTAGCGTCCAATACATACCTAAAAAACAGGTTTTGCAAAACGGTTGTGCCATAAGCTTGTCAACAGTTATAAAGGAAGAATGATTAAAAATCTTAATTAACATACTACATAAGATAAGATAACATATTATAAAACAAAGAGCTTACATGTCGATAACAAGCTTAATTAGGACGCTCACAGCCACATCCATCGACGGCTTTCCAGTCTTGCTCGTTAATTGGGGTGATACAGTCATTTGATTTGAAGGGGTGGATGATGCCTCAGAACAAACAGCAGCGATCACTTCACCTACCTCGGCAGGGTTTAGGCGCAGTGGTTGTTGTTCACTGCAAAATCATGCAGGAAGGAGAGTGATTTGTTGTTATGAAGGTCAAAGCTAAAATTGTGCATCAGAAAGATGCTCCAATGCAGAGAATCCCCTTTCACTCGCAACAGATACAGTTATTTATGCAAACGAGGTGATTAAACATCCACATACACAATAGTGGAAGAGCCACTGAAACCACTTATATAAGTTAGAGTGAAATAAAATATAGGTCGTATGGAGTTTATTCAATTGCAGTTCTTTGTCAGTTTACATACCGATGTGATACTTAGAAAGGCTAGCATTAGGCATTATGGTAAATGTTCAAAAGGGCAATCGTATTGCAAGCTATTAAGTAAAACCTTATAAACATTAAAGCTATTAAGATAGACACAGCCAAAAAAAAATGAGTGACATTAAGGAAATGGAGAAAACAATACCTGTAATGACGATACTGAAAAAGCGGTCTGGCACGTGGACGAAATGTATTTACAGTGGAATCATCCCTGCAGATCATGCAAATCTTCAGTTTAAGAACTCACATTAACTTTCAAAATAGATTTTTATGCTTTAATATAAGAATTTGCACAAAAGATCATTCTCATTAGGTACAATCATTTCAAAGTGCAGTCCCTGTATCGATTCTAAATTGCACCATTTATGTGAAAAATCTGGAAATGACATTCTATAAGTGGTAGAACAGTCTCTAACAATGCAGAAGGGATCATCAGCTTTTTTCTAATTTCCAAAACATAAAAGAACAAGATGCTATATGCACCAACACCCAGTGCCATTTTAGAAACTGCCCTTAGTTAAAAAATGAAATCCATATTTTTTGCGTCTACTGCTTTAACACAATTAACAGATGGCATCTGATCTAGAGGAAATAATTATAAGTTTAACACTTATTCAAAATCTAGGAGTCCAGTTTCTTGGTGGCTAAAAAAAAGCCATGATAAAACTTACAAGGCATAAAAGGCAAGTATAATCCTAAGCCATCACTTTGCAAAATACTTCAGAAAACCACACTAGAATACATACCAGATCTGCTGAGGGCCAGCCCTGGTGCGTTTGGAAGCTGTAATTGCTCTCAAGTGGGAGCGAGCTGAGGCTGAGTTTGTTATCATCGTGACTGAAGCTGGCTGCAGCAGTTGTTCTAAATAAGGCATCTCTGCGGTACCAAAATATTTCCAGTGCTGACCCTTCATTTTGGCTTCCATATCTCCTACAAGCAGGCCAGCAGCACCAACTTCCAGAAGATTACAATTGTTCATGTCTTGGAGATTAACAGGGCGTTCGCTAAGCATGCAGAGAAAATGTTCACCGATAGTCAAGTACTATAGCCATGCAATGAAGGAATTGCTTAAGATATGTATTGAATGAGTGTTTGTTTACGAAAGTACAGGAGTGTACAGTCAAGAAAGGAAGCAAAGATGCGTTTGAACATTTGTAGGAACCGAAATCATGTACAATGTACCTTTCAGAAGAAGCTGATGATAACTGTAGCTCCCCAACCCAACGCCAATTCAGCAAGTCTGACGATATGTATTCAGTGTCTTCCATAGCATTAATTTCTTGTATATTTGACAAGTTTGAAACAGACAGATTTGCAGCATCCTTTTTCTGTGGAGATTCTGCGGCATTTGCTGGACTTAATTGAGAATTGAATGATTTGCTCAACAAAGAAGATAGAGATGGCAATAACTGTCTTGACGCAAGAGTAGCTCCTGCAAATGCTGCAGGTTGAAAGGATCGCCTTGGGATATGTAAAGCCACAAGGGAACGCACATAATGCAATGATTTCACCAGAGCTGCAGAAGCAAAACTGGACACTGGTAAAGGAGAAGCACCCGCTGGTGCTGATAAAACAGGCAATGATTTTTGCTTCAAGCTAGCATCGCACTCAGCAATCAGGTTCACGCAAAATTTATCGACCTGCAGAAGTGTCTCCTCGCCAGGCTTATATCTGTAGTGTAAGAACACCTTGGGATCATTATTATGTAAGATGTAATCCATGGAAAACATCGGAAGACATGTATACATATTACAGACAAACCTCAAAATATAGAAAAAATGCACATTTTATCTCTAGGTTTGAACAACCATTATGTTAGCGTTCCCCACAAACAGAGCACAAAATTATGCTTATCGTGAGACAGACGTACTTAGGACATTGACAAGTGAAGAGATGCTAGTTCAAAGAAGTAAATGAAAACAATTAAGTTACATCCTTCAATTAGAAATTTTACCTTAAGATATACCGTTTCAGTAGAGCCACACACCTCGTAACCACAGCTGGGCTGCAGAAAATTGATTGAACATTAGCAACAACTAATATTTAATCCGTGCTACTTGAGAAATATTTAGATTATAGCAATCTGCATCCTAGCTAAATCAGGTTATATTCAACAATATGTCCACCTAGCAATAAGCCCTCAAGTACTTTAATAGTCAACCTGGGCTGATGATATATCTATAAAGGGACTTTTCCGACTTTGTTTGCTTTCTGCTAGGAGTCCTTCCCCACACAGGCACACACTTCTACCTAAGACATCTGTTCAGATTATCATATATTCTACAAATACCTTTGATTATTATTCTTCATAGTTAATACAGGTTTCACTATCAGACTTGCAAGTGTTACCAAAGAACCAAAAATACATGTAGCCAGTCCAAACTATGATTCAAAAAAGAGTCAAAGCTTCACAGTATGATGAAAAACATATGAAGTACGGATCAATTACCTGCGATCTCTCTCTGCTATAGTATGCTCTAACAGCATGTTGTAGGCCAGGTCAGTCGTGGCAGAGGCTGATAGATAATCCTGTGATCATCAAGCGATTGTGTGAGTTCATGCAATGCCCTAAAGACGGAGATCAAATATGTCCCGTCAACTACCAAGGTCCTAATACAATAGATAATGAAAACGGGCTTCTCCATCACATATCTCTCTATCCACATGAGGCTTCAAATGCAATGGCTACTAGAACAAAAGGAGTAATGTGTGGGATATTAGCACAAAGGTCTTCACAAAACTAAAACATGGAAACTAATAGTACTGATAGAATAGAAAATTTTCAGCTCTAAAAATCAATCACGACGCCAACACTACTCAAAGAAAGCGCAAATGTAGACACTGCTCTCTTCATATACCAATGGAAATCAAAAGCCCTAGATACTCAATTCCTCTCTTTACACAATCATAGAAGATGATCAATTTACCTCTAATTAAACGCAAAAATGGAAACACATGGACGAGAGATAATCCCATTTCACAATAAGGAAAATAAAGCAAGCATAGCGTAAGTGTTACACACCCGGAGATTCCTGAGAGCTTCAGAGGGAGCCATGGAAGGGATCGCGCCATGGTGCGAATTAACCGGAGGAGGAGAGGATGAGAGGCAGTCCGCAACGGCTCGACGAAGTGGCTCAGGCGGCTTCTTGGAGGAAGAAGATCTAAGACGCGAGGCAGAGCCGGCAGCGCCTAGCTGCAGCAACCGGGAGCTTCCGGGGCTTTGACCGGGGCTATAAGTAGAAGACATGAATCACAAATCTCGCCGGAGCTGCGCCACTATTGCTGGGAGGAGTAAAAGACTTTTTCGATTTGGGGAATGTTGCTGCTGGCTAACGTTGTGTCCTTCACATCACACATCAGATGAGCTGTCAAAGCTTCTTCGTTTTGAATCCCATGGTGGAATCTAAATCACGGAGACATGTTTTTTGCAATCTCATCCCCCTTGTTCTATTATTTCCTAGATACAGCATCATATCTTCATTTAGTACTATATAGGTCCATAACATGTAGGGATTGTCCTATGTTACAATTGGATTTGAGAGAAAACGGTTCATTCATACAATATTATGTTCTGCTCTTACAATTCAGACATGAATTATACTACCGTACAAATTCATGTATGTGCTACTATAATTGGTCAATTCATACAGTATCTAATGAATTTTATGCTAGAATCTAAAATACTGTTCGACTGTAACGGTGTTAAATTAAGGTGTAAGCGGTTGATTGAAAGTTAATGGCTCGGATGGCATGTTAGCCCATAGACTATAGAGTAAGAGTAGTAGCTGAGCTAACGTAAATACAAAATCTTTGGAGAATAGAAAGTTCATCTCAAATATCCGAAACTCGTTAAGATTGGTTGTTAGATGTATCACTTGAAATGCCTAAAAAAAAATGTTTGAGTCTTGATAAGCTCACGAACCAATATTAAAAGTGGGCCCATTAAACCGAAAAACAAAAGAATGGGCCCAATAAGATGTCCCATAACCCACGTGACATGCTGACTGTGCCGATCCGTTCATCACGCTCACGGTTTGCTCCTTCCCCCAATGGCCCGAATAAAAGAAAATTTATTATTACATTTTGTTTTTCGTCTTCTCTGTTCTTTGTTGACCCACCCAACAACCAAAAAAAATAAATACAAATCTGTATCTGCGTCTTTGATCCTAAATAGCTATAGACAGACACACCCAAACCCTAGATCTAACCCCAGCCGTCAGATCAGATTGATCGGGCAATCGCTTCTAGACCGTTGGAATCAAGCAATGGTAGAGGTAGAATCGTATTTGTGGGTATCTAGAAGAGGCGTTAGGATTGTCTCCAAGCTGGGTGTTTTTTCATCTTGATGGCCAACTAATCGAATCTCCTACTCTAAAGATATTTTTGTTTATTTCTGTCATGTGTGATTTGGTCGCGCGTACGGGTCGTCTCCAGCAGCGGTACGAGGATGGCTCTCGTCTCGTCGCCGGGTACCGTTTTTTTATCCATCCTTGTTCCTTTTTCTTTTTATTATGTCTGCGTTTGTATCGCCTCTTTGAAGCTGACGTTTTGGTTTATGTAATGTGAATCTTTCTCCTTTATTCGAAAATTGTGGATGCGATTGATTATAATGGGTGTAACTGTTGGGAATTTGTTTTCATGGATCTCTACGTATCCCTGTATTGAAGTGATTGCTTTGATTTATTTTGTTATCTGCTTCGTGATTAATTGGGCATTTTTTTGTGTTGAGGTGTTATGTCTGTAATTGCAAAACAAGAGTCACGTCACCTTATCGAATCATGTTTGAAGATTTTTTTGTTTTAGAGTCATGTTTTGAAAAGAGGATTTTGACATGTTTAGACTTGTTTTGATTGTATCTGATCTTGGTTGATGACCATGTCTCTTTAATTTTGTTTTTTGGAGATGATGGACCTTGCTTAACAAGTTCAATGTCGGGCATTTATAGGTGTATTCCGTTTAGGTATGTAAATTCTGACAAAGATGGTAATTCTGAATCTGGGAAAGTGATTCAAGTGTTGATGATCAGCTCGTCTAGTGGACCTGGACTTTTGTTTCCCAAGGTACAAAGCAAACGCTGTTTCTTCTTGCTTTTGCCTTTGTTTGGAAACAAAGTAACATATCCGATGATTCATATAGGGAGGATGGGAGAATGATGAGACAGTCAGGGAGGCTGCAGCGAGGGAAGCAGTGGAAGAAGCAGGAGTCCGTGGGATTCTTATGGTAAAACCCTTCACGCATACCGTGTAAGTGCAGCCCTTTGTTATTTGTTTAAGCCTGGTGCTGAGAATGTCGAAAATTTTGGAACTTTGCAGGATTTTTTGGGGAATTATGAGTTCAAGAGCAAATCACACCAAGATGAGTTTAGCCCAGAAGGTTTATGTAAAGCGGCAATGTACGCGTTGTATGTGAAAGAAGAGCTAGCGACGTGGCCGGAACATGAGACGAGAACACGTAAATGGCTGACAATTGAAGAAGCGGTAGAGAGTTGCAGGCACCCTTGGATGAAGGACGCATTGGTGGAAGGATTCTGTAAATGGCATAAGGAGAAGATGGTTAAAGGAGAGGAGATAACTGGTGAACATTGAAGCAAATGTGCATAAACCTCTGAGCGTTGGTTTCATTCCTTTCGATTTTGTTTTTACCTTTTTGTTTTTGTTTTTGAAGTCTTATGCATGGATAATCTCTTGTGACTGCGAAACGTAATAGTTTCGAAGATTTAAAGTTCAATTATTGCCCTATTTTCACATAGCTGTCTTCACCATTTTCAATAATTATGGAAAATGACAGCTCTTGAGCCTTGACAATAGCGATTTATAATAGTGGGTTGAGAAAATGTTATCTTTCTTGTGAAAGAAATTATTTGTTTGTAAACTCAGTTTTCATATTTCTATTAAGCGGTATTAACATGATTCATATCTCATATATAACTTTGCTATCCTTAAGAAAATTTGTGAGAATCAGAATGGTATGGGCATTGTGTCGGAATGTGAAGTCATGGCCATTTCTAGATCTTGAAATTAAATTCTATAACATTGCTTTTGATTTTACATCCGGATTCATTGTACATAGACCGCAAACCATATTGGATCGGTGTACCTGTCCGTTGCCAGTAACATATCTTAGCTTTAGAAACTAAAATCTGAAAGACGAAGAAATGAAAAGCAAAATATCACAAGTTTGATACAACGAACAAGAGCAACAGCAAAAAGAATAACCCGGTTCAGTAAAACCAGAAACCATATCCTTGTTATTAACATGACGTCGTCAAAGGGCCACCGCAGAGACATTGGTTGTCACTAAACGACGTAGCTTCAAGGTGATCAAAAGGAAAACCCGTTGGAATACGCCCACAAAGCTTGTTATGGCTAATATCCAAATGTCCCACAAACTTAGCTGACGACAACGAATCCGGGATCCGACCCGATAGACTATTGTGTGACAGATCAAGCGAAACTAAATACGTTTTTGACCCGAAAACGTCGGGTATAGTTCCTTCCAACGCATTTCGGCTCAAATTGGCAACATCTAAACCGGAATTGCTAAGAAGCGAACCGGGGATTGGACCGGTTAACGAATTGCAATCGAGATTCAAAAGTGAGAGTACCTTCATGTTACCCATCCATTCGGGTATCGGACCTTCGATATGGTTTTTGGATAGATCCAGATCCGCTAACCGTTCCATACCCGAGATCGACTCTGGAATTGACCCGGTTAGTTCGTTACGGCCCAGTAAAACTCTGCTCAACATCTTCAACGATCCGAAATCGGCCGGGATCACGCCGGTGATTCCATTTTCCGTCAATTCAAGATGCTTCAACTCGATGAGTGACGTCAGTGACGCCGGAATCTCGCCGGACATTTGATTCTCGGCGAGGTTTAAAACAGCGAGTTTCGAGAGTTTGCCGATTTCCGCGGGAATCTCCCCGGTGATCTTGTTGCCGGCGAGATCGAGGATACGGAGCGAAGCTAGGGAAGTAATGCACGGAGGAATCTCTCCGGTGATTCCTTTCCAGTCGGCGAGAACGAGGGAAGTGAGTGCGGTTAAGTCACAAACTGCTGGATCAATCGAACCGGACATATAACCGGACCGGCCTGCCTTTTGGAAAATGGCGTCTTCAGATTCTCCCCGGAGAGAAATATCAGTGACCCGACCCGAATCAGGATCGCAGCTGATACCGTACCATTCCTTGCAACAATCAGTGTTTTCAGACCAAGTGTTGAAGATACCGAGGTTTGGTTCGCTCAGTGACGACTTGAAAGCATTGAGAGCCGTCTGATCTTTAGGAGAGCAGCATCTGACGACGGAGATGACGGAAATGAAAACGACGGCGAGTAATGAACTAAACGGCGATGCCAACAACTTTCTCATTTTTAAAAGAAATGTTTGATATAGAGTGGTGTTGTGTAATGAGTCTTTGGATTATATAGAAACGTAGAAAAGGAGAGAGAGACATTTGCATGTGCATGGTATCATGGGCATGTGCATGTTACTACTATTGTTCTATATATTATCTTACGAATGTATTCTTATACCCTTTAATCTATTGTACTAAAGATGAGTATCATGTGTGTATGTCAGTTTTACTTTTTAAAAAAATATTTGATTAATCGAGTATCCAACCATGATCCGGCAATATATAAGTTAATCATGTTGATTTGTTTCAACGGTAAGGATATATGTTTTGATTTTCATGGACATTTAACTAATGCAAAGAGATAATTTACATGGACATTGAAGTAATGCATATTCTTAGACGTATTTATACATAGCTCTATGATCAATAATGCACGGATTATGGAGCATGGACTTGCTATTTCCTAAGTTTTTTTTGCCATATTACAGCAATGATTATGATTTCAAGTTTACTGAAACGCCAAAACTTCACATCAATAAAAGCTTAGTATGACTAATTATGATTGATAATTTACCAATTATTAGAGACAGCATTTAATAAACCAAATATGGTTGGTCCTCCATAAATACTTTTACATGTGACTCATGTGGTCCTACTACAGAACTACAGAAGCATTTAACTAAGCATCTCTCTGTCCAAAGTCCAAACTTTGATTTTTTTGTTTTCCTTCCCTAATTTCTTATCCCAAACGTATCGTTGTTAAAAATCCTTACATTTGATTTAATTAGTTTAATTATAATATTTGACATATAACATTTGTTTCTAACTAATTCACATATAATCTTGTTGAAGAAATAATATTATGATCAAAATCATTAGAGCTTATTCCAGCATTTATGATTTTCAGTCGCGTTGTCTTGGTTAGGACATGATTCAACGCCCATCACATGCTCAGGGGTCAAGATCCCATTTCCTGGAGCTGTCTTTATTTATTTATTTTAGTATTAGTAAAAAATTTCCATGTCCTTGCTCATAACCAAAACATAATTTCAATCATAACAACAATATACAGTAATCCATTTGTAAAATGTTAGTTTTGTCGCCATATCTCCAAATGAATTCAAATTCGATGAAATGCATGTGCGAACATATGGATCATTAGATTATTTTGTTTTCATTTCGATTTACTATTGCGTGAATTATTCGTGATCTTTCAAGGTCTTTTAGATAACTATTCTAAATATTTTGGAACTATAGTCGGATGATTTTTTTACTGAGAACTGTAGTCAATTATATTTAAGGTAACTTTAATTTGTGACTGACAAGATCTTTTGAATTCTTAGGCCATGAAAAGCAATGTTGTTTTGTCTTTGACATAAAAGACGAACTTGTAGCAGTATCGGTCTCTACTGCATCAATTACACATTCGCTTATGTTTTTGTATATACACTAAAAATGACAACATAAGCAAAAAGTGGTAGATGGAGGTAGTCAGTAGTAGAAATCTTTCCAACAAGTGATATCTCTTTATATTATCCATAATAAACTCAGTTTGCCAAAAGACCTATACATTGGATTTCAACTCTTCATTTTTTTTTGGGATGAATAAAAAACAGAGTTAAGAGGAAATTTTTATATATAGAGAAAAAAAAAAAGAAGGAACTTGAATTGCGTTTTGCAATGTGTTTTTATATATAGTGGATAATGTATATATAAGATATATATAGATGTGGTGAGAGTAGAGTCAAGTAGAAGGTCCAGCTAAATCACCACCACCTGAGATGGAGAGGAGAGGTCGGCGTGAGGTACTGCGACTGACGAGATGTGAATCAAGAAACACAACTATGACTGTTATATCATCATGAAAATGTCTCCGCACTCCTCTATCGATCTTTTTTAGATCCGAATATCTCATCTCTCTCTTCTTTGCTGCCTCTCTTAGAGCTGTTTTTATGAGCTTCCTTGCAATCCCCTGCATACCCACATGTTCTCAATCAATCTTTCTATCTATTTGCACATAAAACGAGAGAGAGTAAGAAAGAGCAAGTGGCAATCTTACATTGCGCGGGCATGTGTTCACAATGTCAACAGCTTCTTGATTGGACAAGTGCTCCCACAAGCCGTCTGATGCAAATATAAGAAACTGATCTTCTGGATGGATTTTGTGTACTGTAATTGCCGGCTCTGCTCTAAGGATGGGCTTATGGAAAACCTCAGGGACCCTGAACTTTGCCAACAATGGTTCCCGGTTGAATTCTGCTTTCTTTAAGTATGCATCACCAATCGACCGTGAAACCTTCAAGAACCAGCCACGGGTTATATCTAGCGAAAAATCCTCTTCTTATACATGCATAGGGCTTACTTAGTTGTATCTTTCACAGTCAAGCTACTTGCAAGAAAAGAGTCTAGAAGTCAGCAACTCGCATTACCGTGAAAGTATTTTTACCTGTATAATACCTTTGACACGCCAAACTTTGTGCTTCAAGACCACAATCTGAGGATCATTTGGATGCAACGAGCGCAACTCCTCTCTCACAGATTCAAGACTTGCATTATGCTCAGACGATAACTGAACGGCCTTGACAATTTTAAACGCTTTTTCCAGTCTTCCTAGCACAACCCGAGAATCTCCAGCGTTTGCAATATACAACAATCCACTACATATGATCCCTACCAGACAACAAGCTCCAACAGAAGCAATCTGTGGTTTAATCTGCCACTGCCGCCGGACAAGAGAAAGAAAATCTTCTTCCGTAGCTAAAAACGCTTTAGTTATAACATTGGCAGACATTCCATGATTCTCTGATGTAAACTCTGCAATCAGAAAATGTCACCAACTTAGAACATAGATAGTCCCAAACACACACATATCAAATATAACAAAAAAGAAGGAAACAACGTACTCCTGATGTTGTCGAAGAGGTGTTTATTAACGAAACGGGCAGCTTCAGGACCACCATGACCATCATAAACACCAACAAAAGTAGCTTGAGGACCAGAATCAAACATACTAACAGGTCCAGACTCAAGCTTGCTATGATCTTCGAGAAGATTATTAGCTTGAATAACAGACATAGAGAACTCTCCAGCAACATGGTTACCAGAATCTTTATACCAAAGAAGACCATCACATCGACCATTAGCGTCTCTAGTAGAATGATCTCCTTTAACAGAAGGTCGCCTCCAACATGGTGCTACCATCCGCAATATAGTTGCCGATGATACCATAACTCACATAATCCCCTCAATAATCAAAATTTCTTTACTTCATCTAAAAGATCACTAACACCCCCAAAAAAACGGAATCAAATCAAAATTTGCTTATTCCTCCTTCCCTAAACAATACACCAATACGAATGCATCAATACACATTTGTCGCGCATATACAATTACGAATTTTCTTCAAGGATCGAGATCAATTACCTTAAAAAAAAAAAGCCGCGAAATGATTTACCGTTCGGACAAAACAAAAGTGAAAATTGGATCGAGATCGGAAGCAGGAGTTACGATAAGAAGGAATCGTAACTCCGGTTGGGATTACAGAGAGGAAGAGAGATGACGAGAGAGAAAGAAAACAAATCTAGCAGGCGACTCTGTCAGAATTCCTTATTTGGGGGTTCGATTTCTCTTATTTTTCTCTCTTTTTTTTTTTCTTTTTTTTTTGATGCTTTTTTGTTGTCATTTGGTTTTCGAGTTTAGCTGTTTAGGCATTGACCTCAGAAACAACCCGACGTTTTAGGCAGCTTTTTCTCCCATAGTTAGCTACGTTTCTCCATTTTTCAAGATTACTAATTTTATTAAAATATTACTATAATAAATAGATTTTTATTTACATTTTCCATAATCTGAATGAAATCAAATATATGCAAATATCAAAAGTATCACCTGATCACCAATTCCTAGTTTTGTCCAATGATACTGATGATTCATCAGCCGATTGATTGAAGGAACAAATTTGAAGTTTTCCACTGCTAGTTGAATTATGGTTAGTTCATTTGACTTATCAAAATCAAATGACTAAAATATTCGAATTTTCTTACATGCTGTAGAGATTAATTTCAATTTTAATTCATCATCCCATTATCTATATAAGAAAAAAGTAGAAACATTTCGCGAAATACAATCCACCTTCTGGGTTGTTGTCTTGTTGAATATGGTCAGGAAAATAAGACCATTAAAGCTTCAACCTCCAAGCCAAAGAGCAAATAAAATACTACTGATTAACGCAAAAACATGGAAAAAAAATAAAGTCTGCAAATTGGCATGTTGACATGTTGTACGCGTAGCTTTACAACCTCACAGGTCGTTTTTTTTGTGTGACAGTTTTAACCCCCAAAATCTCTTTCTTTTTGTTTTTCCCTAAAGTAAAAAATAAAAATCTAACATGTCCGAAGTCGAACCAAACATAAACATACAGGTGTTCGAAACTAGTTAACACAATAACACCTCTAGATATATATATGATTATGGTATTACTTTTCTTTGGTGATTTTTTTGTTGGGAGAGAAACATAAATAAACAAGTTGGCCCATATTCCAGCGATTTTCCTCACCCTTCTTTGATATCTCAGTTTATAAAAGTCATGATACTAATAAATTAGAGTATACTCAAAGAAAAATCAGAAAATACACCCAAAAAAGCAAAAATGTGAGAAAGAGAAACATGTTGTTGTCCGCTGTATGGCGTCATAAGCCATTCTAGAATCATTGAAATGCATATTTAATCCTCTCTGGTAATTCCAAAAAAGCGATGAGGGTATTAACGTAAATCCACCAGAAGACGAGAAAGTGGGGATGGTGGAAGGAGAGATGATAAGAGAGATGGAAACGCGTCTCTCTATGAGGCCCATATTCCATTCTTACCTCTCTCTACCTCTCTATCTCTCTCTCCTCATAATCGATCCGTAAACTCGCCGGAGGAGCAGGGAGATTCAATAAGACGATGGCTCAGAGAACGGAGAAGGAAGAGACCGAGTTCAAAGTTCTCGAAACCTTGACGACAACAACAACGACGTTATGTACCAATAACTGCGGCGTTACAGCGAATCCTGCGACGAACAACATGTGTCAGAAATGTTTCAACGCATCTCTCGTCTCGGCGGCCGCAGGTGTTGTTGAATCAGGTTCGATCTTGAAGAGATCGGCTAGATCTGTCAATCTTCGTTCGTCACCAGCTAAAGTCGTGATTCGTCCAAGAGAGATCGATGCGGTGAAGAAGAGAGATCAACAGATCGTAAACCGATGTTCTGGTTGTCGGAAGAAAGTTGGGTTGACCGGATTCAGGTGCCGATGCGGTGAGCTTTTCTGCTCAGAGCACCGTTACTCCGATCGTCATGATTGTAGCTACGACTACAAAACCGCTGGTCGTGAGGCGATCGCTAGAGAAAATCCGGTGGTCAAGGCTGCGAAAATGGTCAAAGTTTAAAAAATTAAAAATTCGATCTCAACCGTTGAAAAACTTGTGGTGGTTCAAAAGCTCCGATCGGAAGAGAGATTGGTCGGAGAGACATGGATTTGATTTGGTGATGTGTTGTAAAAGAAGATCAGAGAGATTATTCCTCTCCTCAAATCAAAATCTGAACCTCAATTTTTTTTTTTACGTTTTTTTTTCATCTTTTAATTTATATATTAGTGAATGATTATTAATATTATTATTGTGTGGCTTACGGATTCATGAATTTGCTTCTTGATCATCGAGAAATGGTGTATGTAAGAGACGAAGGGGTTGTTTGGTAATTTAGGAACATGTCTTTCTGGTTTCGTTTCGTTTCGTGTGGTAGATGTACTTATCACGATACTACTAGTCCATTGTGCGTCACAACTCACAAAGCCAATTTCTATCAGACAAGTTTGCTTGGCGTATAAAATAGCAAAGCCAATAACGTGTTTGAGTTTGTATGGGTTATCATCTTCTTGTGTTCCATTATTTTTATAGATTTGTATATTTTAAAGCATAACATATTAAACTATACATTAGACTTTTGTTTTCTTTTAATAATATTAACATGAGCTTACTCATTCTACGAGTTTTTTATGTGAATTATTTTCAACGCATACAAAAATATCTTGCATATATCTTAAAAGTCCAACAAAATACTGTTCTTTCATGCAACTATCATTGTAGCCAGACTATAGTTATATCTACTTAATAAAATGTGTAAAAAAGTAAGTTCATTGGGACAATTTTCAATTGTCATCTAAAAATTGCAACAAAATACTGTACTTTCATGCAACTATGATTATTTATAACTCTAGTCAGAAAAAAAAAACTGACGGAAAAAAAAAA
>Ga0041059_1000941_pt1 | contig 22993 bp, 30 predicted proteins | sample AraColnosormetaG_FD_56232 | JGI IMG/M metagenome (GOLD analysis project Ga0041059, IMG submission 56232) | Arabidopsis roots microbial communities from North Carolina, USA - Col MF nosort | ecosystem: Host-associated > Plants > Roots > Unclassified | place: USA: North Carolina | collected... | reverse complement strand
CTCTCTCTCTCTCTCTCTCTCTCTCTCTCTCTCTCTCTCTCTCTCTCTCTCTCTCTCTCTCTCTCTCTCTCTCTCTCTCTCTCTATTTTGATAGATGAAAAAATAGTACAATACCATATTCTCACCAAAAATAGTAGAATACTGTTTACCGTTCTACAAAATCCGTGAAATCATAATTTTGAAAGACATTTTATGCATACATTTTCCCGCCAAAACCTTATATTCAAGGTCTTATGTATTTTGCACCAAAACTTTAAAACTAGGTGTAGACATCCGGGTACGCGGATCGGGTTCGGCTAAAACCCAATCAAGTAAGGATCTTTTGGTTAGAGAGGGCCAATTTTAAAGACCAATACCCAAATTTTATATTAAATACTCGTGTTTTAGGTAAGATTTTGGGTTTTCGGTAAATTTGGATATTCTAATCAAATATCCGGGTATATTTGGGTTCGTGTCGGGTTCTTGTTTGGTTGTTTGGGTCGAGGAGTTTAGGACCCAATAGGATAAATCTAAATTTTTGGCTTTGGTTTCAGGTCCGATTTTTGGGTCGAAAAAAAGAAATAGTCATCATTTCCTATCTTTCGTTCTATAAAAAAATTTGGACCCTAATTATAATAGATTTGCTTATAAAAAAAAGATAAATTTTGGGTGGACCCTGTGCATCAGCTCTTCCAGCACAGGTATACCCAGTTCCTGTTTTTTGCTAAATCCCTATTTGAAACCACGATTTCATGAGTTCATAAATTTTGCCAGAAAATGCAATTACTCGGATTTGCTAGTTTTAGAACATAACATGATTTTACAGTTTTGGCAGAAACATGATTTCACGTTCTTTGAAAAATGACGTTCCACGACTTTGATAGAATTATGATGCATTTATTGCCTATAAAGGGGAATATGACTTATTGCAGTTCCAATATTTTGTTTGATGTGTTTTTCTACCCTAATAACGGTCCAATTTTTTGTTTCGTTTAAAATTTATTTTTCTACCCTAAAAATATACTTGAACTCTTCAAATTTTGCCTTAATCAGAATCATCGATAACATATGTTAGTCAATTGTAATGGATGATGACTCAACTCACATGTGTATGACGATTAGGCTCGACCGAATTGGGTAGGACTTAAATGTTGGACCTAAGACTCATCAACATTTTTGAAAAAAGGGAAATTGGCAAAACTAACCAACAAAAACGTTATATTTGCAAAACTAACACCTGAAACTATATGTGGTGTAATTTCTGTAATAATTCCAAACATAAATTCTGTTTCTTTCAGAGAATTTACAATACCCAAATATAAAGCATGGTATACATAAAGCGAGCAACCCGGGAAAGTTTCGAAGAGTGATATAGACCGACACGGTTAGAGTGGCGAGGCAAGGGTATCCGATTTTTCGATTTGGGGGTTTCGCATAATGGCGACAGGGCCGGTGCCGGTGAAGTCGAGTAAGCAACTTCCGGTTGTGCAATTTGGGGGAGGGGGACTATATAAGCGTCGAATTTGAGTCGCGGCTAGGGAAAAGCGAGTACAGTTGGTTCTATTTGTGGCGGCTCCTATACGAACAGCGAATTTCAGGAAACATTGGTGGATTAGAAGTGCTCCATCGACAAACGTGGTTGCTCTTATCAAATTTTAGCAAGTCGGAGGTATGAGTTGAAATATTTTGTCTTTGTCACAAATCATTGGTTTTAGTTCTATGCATGCATCTCAGAAACTCGGATTTGATGAACTGTAGTATTGAAATTTAGTGATTCCCGAATTGATTTGTGTGTTTAATTCTGTGATTTTTTGGTTTTAGCAGACATCAATCATTTGTGGTTAAGGTCGGATTGTAGTGTTAAGTTAAGCGTGTATGTAATCCAGTTTATCTTAATGAAACTAAAGGAAAGATGCTTACATATTGCATGTGTAGTTTAACCACCTATATGGTGAGCTATTGAACATGTATTGCCAATTTAGATTACATGATTTGTATAAATCTGTTTTGGGCATCTGGTAAGCAGCAAATAAGTGATAATGTTACCTTTGAATTTCATGGTATCTGTCAAATGGGGGATGATAAGTTGCCAAAGCGTTTGTTTCGGCTTGGGGCTGAACCTGAAGGTCGAAAGAGGATAAACAAATATTTTACACTTTGGTGGATTGAGATTATAAAGGCTGCACTTGATGAAGAGCATTTGCAACAGCTGGATGGTTCTCAATTTCGGAGTATCTTGCAAATGGGGACGCATCAGTTTTCTATAATGTTCTTGCATTACATTCTATCTAGACAGTTAGTGACAGATAAGAAGTACGAGATGTGGTGGTTGTTTGCTGGGAAACCAATTTGCTTTTGCATTGATGATTTTGCGCTAGTAACCGGTCTAAACTGCAGCAAAGCTGGTTTCAAAAAGAAGGATGCAAGAACTAGAGGGAATATGAAAGCGGTTCAGAATCCTACAAGGTTCTACAAGTTTCTATTTGGTAAAGAGAGAAATCCAACTTCAAAATAGATTGTAGGAAAGCTTTCTATGGAGAAGAAATACAAAGACCCGCTAACTCGGTTTCGCCTAGCTTTGCTGCTAATAGTTGATGGCATTCTTTGCCCGACATATGCGCGAACAATCATCAATCCTTAACATGTAGAGACGGTTAAAGATGTTGCTGTGTTTCTTAAATATCCTTGGGGCAGAACCTTGTTTCTAAATGAACTAAGGAACTTGCCCAAGATACAACAGCCATACAAGAGTTCCCGCATGCATTAGTTCTTGTGACTGTTACCGCATGTCCAACTATCATATACATGTCGGACTCGGTTATCAGCATACTAGACCCAACAATTTCAGTTGAGAAGCTTGTTCAGTATGTATTAGGAAGGAGCTTGAAAATCAATATGCATGACGCCCGCACTATAGACCAAAATGGCATGGTAATTTTTTAGTTATATAGACTGCTACTTGATTTTGGTATTAAATTGTGTTTTCATGCCTTAACTATCCAATTCAACTTTATATTGTAAGACCGGATCACATCACTACTAAATGAAGAACTACTTGCAAGAGATATCGACTTATCTTTCTGTGATGAGGAGGATGATGAAGAAGTATCACACTTGCTGTCCTTATTAATGAAGGAGCACCCATTCAAGCATAATAGTTTGAGTGGTGGCGTGGACGCTTGTGATGTTGTACAACCATCTGATGATGAGTTCCTTGCAGATGAAGGTATGAATCCGTCTAAGAGTGATGGTGAAGAGGAGATGGAGGCTGATGTCCCAGGTGGTGCTATGGAAGAGAGACAAGAGGGTGCAACCGGTGAATGTGAAGACGGCATGGATGCTGATTTTCTTGTTGATGATAGACAAACACAGAAAGATGATGGCAATTTTCTGGCTGGAGAAGATTTGCAGCATGATGTCCCGATTGCTGGGGAAACGCAAAACAGTAGTAGTGCATTGATCAAAGAGGCACCTGATGAATTTGAGTAAAGTTTTCTCAAGATTCAACAGGCGAACACAGTTGAATTGAAGGCCTACTTTGATACTAAACTAGATAAGCATAAGAAAGAATTGGTGGAAATGATTACTGAATCTATTAGGGAAGTGGTAAGTGGGCAAAATAGACAGAAGGCTCAAAAAGGGGAATCCAACAAATGTGTAGCAGAGTCCTGCTCTACAAAGGTTTGGTTACTTTGATTTGCTGTATATGTTTTGGAAAACTGACCATATATGTTCCATTCCATTTTCAGTGACATAATATGCTTATGTTACAATTGTAATTCATGAAACAGGAACATAGAAGCTTTGACCAGCCAGGGCATACGCATGTTGGTTCCCAGCCGGATGAACCTGAGATTGGGCTAGCTGGTGGAAGTGACAGTGTAGCGGGTGTTTGTGGCATAATTGGTGGATTAGGTGTGTTAGATGGCATCAAGACTGACACTCTTAAGGAGGTTAGCATACGGTAAAAATTGTTCCTCACTTGTTTTAATGAATAAATATTACATATAAATGTGATGTACTATTAGGTCCGAGGTGACGATGCTAGTCAGAAAAGACGGAAAAAAAAATCTAGTTCTGATATGGACGCCCAATCTACTCGGCCACTTAAAAGAGTTAAAGAGAAGGACCAGGTGTCAAGCACTAAGGTATTACTATATCTGTCTGTATATTTACTCCACTAGCACTTGTGTTTTTGGAATGAACACTTACTTTACTAATTGAATTTGACAGATTGGAAACACAGAAGAATTGCATGCAAACAACCCGGTAAGACATGACAAAGATGTTAAATTAAGTTAAATGATGTAGATATGCTGAACTATTTACATGGGTATATGTATGCAGGATGTTAATGCAGAAGAGCACTTGGATGATGATTGTGATGTTATTGCCCCTAATGTTTTGTTGGGCCTACCGCAAGAAACTGTGGCTGACAGCAGCAGGTTACCTCCAAAAGGAAAGAAGAAGACATCTCCCAGAAAAGTCACAGTGTTGCGGTCAAGCAACCGGATTAGGGACAGTCCCGTCATGTCCAACAGAAGAGAGAGTCGGCCTACCATTCCGGTACAGCAGCGGCAAACAGCTGTTAGAGGGTCGACTAAAGTTCATGTTGTTAGGCCTGGAAAATGGGAGAAGATACCTCCAAATCCACCACCATCTTTTATTGGTCCGTTTGACCCGTTTGCTGTTCCAAGTCCAGAGAGAGTGAAATGTTTTCTTAAAAAAATGGAACGGAGAGTGTAATTACAGGCCCTATATATTCAGAATAACTAATTTGTTATCGCAACTAACTTGCTGGTATATGGTACCATGTAGATCTTATGCTCTGGCTGATGGCGTTGTAATGGAGAATACTGAATTTCTAACTATTTACGAGGCACAGACACTACTAGATGAATCAGTAAGTTATACATGCAATCAGTGTTGTTTCAAATAAAACTGTGTGCTCACTGCTTCTTTAGTAGGCCTACCAATATTAATGGTGTGTGCTAATAAAAAAACTGACTTCCACAAGGACCAGATCTGTTAGTGAGGTTCATCCAGATGCGGCTGGATAAAAAGAAGTTGTTGCGTTTTGATTTTCTACCGTCACGTTTCTTGTCAGAGCTACGACGCCAGTACAACAAATTTTGTGCAGCTTCAGATAAGAGTGCTTTTTACTTCCCCACACTTACAAGAGTCCCATTCATGGTGCAGCCGAAATGGTTTGATGAGGTTGATGTCATCTACTGCCGAATGCAGGTCGAGAGGCAGCATTGGGTTGGGCTTGTCATCAATTTGAAGAAATGGGAAGTCATTGTATTAGACTGCAAGAGGGAAGTATTGAACGACGAGCATGTGGCGAAGTACATAGAACACATAATAATCATGCTCCTGTACCTTATTCGAAACCATGGTGTAAACGGGAGAATGCTAACACAGAGGCTCGATCCTATGACAATGAGTAGACCCAACTTACAGTTCAATGTTTCGTCATTAGGTATGTTTGTCTTCCATGATTGAGTTTTGCTAAGTGTTTTATATTTGACTGGATGACATATATATTTCACGTGTGTTTTTCAGGCCTTGTTGGAATTGCGTGTGTGATCTTACTTGAGCTACATTCAGTTAACGCCATGGACTATTGTGCTAAACTAGACGAAGAGAAGATGCGAGGGGCAGCTAAACAGTACGCTATCAAAATGTTCAATGCCTTGTCTCCAGAAACACGTACTGCTTGAGTCTTACAAGTGCAAAAGCTGGCAACCAAACCCGAAGGTTCTTATGTAATCTGTGACTCTTTGTTTTTAAATTCAACAATTAATAGCGATGTTTGCTATTTACATTGTACTGTTTTGTTGGAGGCTAGTGTAATTTGTGGATTATATGCTATTTATACAAACACTATCCTGCTTAAAAATAGGAATACAACGCCTTCCCCGAAGAAAAAAAATATCGTCTACTTTACGTGACTACTTAGTAGATTATACAGAGTTACTTATATACAGGCAACATGAAAATAATAAGATTTTAATTGAAGCACCATAATATTTGGAGTACAACTTACATTTAGGATTCAAAACTTGCTGATTATTTTCAAATAGTACAATAATGGAATCTTAATGAAGCAGATTACGGACCAAAGAAGGGGAAATACACAAATTGTGAGGTTTCTTATATATACATTTCAAAAGCGGTGTTACAAGACATTGCATACTTACATCGGAATTCAAGAAACCAACACAAATATATACGAATTGTAGGAAAAGTAAAATAGTAAGGTATACACCACATTTGGCTATACCAAACTATTTTGAAAAATGTATTGTAGCCTGCATTAGGAAAAGTAAATAAACCCGCTTCCGCAAAGTAGGCGGGAACAACCATTATTGTGCCCAAACCAGAAAGTTACTTCATAACACCTTATAACACCCCATAGCAGTAGTTAACGTTTTCTATAGCATTACGGCAGGAGGCTTTGTTGTGGCCAACACCACAACAACGTGAACACCTCCTTTGGGAACTAGACTTCTTGCGCTGCAAATTAGAAGTATAGAAGCTGTTAGCTTTTAAAAAATAGAATGGACTATGTACTCTTTTAATGTTCTGAACTTGCCTTGAATTCACCACGAGATAATATTCTTATTTTCCTTGGTCTCCAAGGTGGCTACCTAACAAATGATGGATGCTCCTCCCTTGTCGTTCCTAAAGTAATTACGGGTGCGTCCTCCCAACCAACATAGTGAATTGGATAGATTTTCTCCTCGTAACTTAGCTTCACTAACTCACTAAAATATTCGTTTGGTGCTAACGAATCTGTAAGAACTCCAAGCCGAGCAGTAGCGGCTATTGCGTAAGCACAAGGTATCCCTAAACCCTGAAATTCCAAGCAAGAACAAATAGACTCGTCCAATTTGACAATAAAACATTCACTAGTCCGAACTTGGACGTGGAACTCAAAGTTGCAAATCGGCTTAACAGACATTGACATGGCGGCTTGATAGATTTCCTATACTCTTTCCTGCACTCTCGAAGATAAAGTGGTAGGGCAGTCTTCAACTTGATCCCTTCTAATAGCAAACCAATCCATCAAAGTTGTTTTTATGTACTCAAGCATGCAAATAAGCGGGTACTCGCGTGCCTCTCTAATAACGTTGTTTCATGACTCACATATGTTACTATCCATAATATTGAAACGCCGACCTTTTGAATGCACTCTGGTCTATTCTGAAAACTCTATACACGTTACAACATACATGGTTATGTAATTTACAATCATGTCAACCACTTTACTATAACTATATGGAAGCTGAACAATATAATAATAAAGAGTAAAACAAACGTACCCAAATCAACTAAATAGGCAACACATCCTGGGTTTAATTTTTGTATCTTGAGAAAAATCCAATTGAAATCAGTGACATGAAACGCTTGTGCAGCTTCAGACATTAGTCAGCAGAGGCTTTTTGGCTTGTAGAGATGTCTGACATTCCGCCAAAGGTGAACAGTACAAGCAGAGTGGTTGGCTTGGGTATAGACCTGATGCCAAAGACAAAAAATCAAACAGTACTTGTCAATTGTGAACCAGATTCTATATGTAGAATAAGTACATATCTAGCGGTATACTATATAACACAATGCTTCAAAGCAATGTTGTTTCTCACCTTACTCAAGCCCATGTATATGCTACCATGTCGGTCAGATATAAACATTAAATCAGGATTGTCTGGAGCTATAATGCTGAGCCGCTGAAAACCCCCGTTCATAAGTGCTATCATTCTCACTGTTAACGATACCAAAAGCAATTGGGAAGATCTAAAAATTCCCATCTTGGCAACATGCTGATATGAGACAACCACCGTATCTACTCTTCATAGATGTTCCATCAACGACAATGACCTTCCACATGTATGCATAGCCTTTAATAGAAGCTGTGAAGGCTATGAATTGGTATTTGAAACGGTGTGGACCATTTGGCTGATCGTCATACTCTGTAAAGCACATACTCCCTGTGTTTACTTGCTGAAGTAGCCCAGCGTAAGCGGGGATTAGTGCGTAGCTGCCGGCCATAGATCCTAATGACTTCTCCATTGCCACCTCTCTAGCACGCCAAGCTTTCCAGTAGGATATACTAACATGATAGTCGTCAAGAAGGAACTTCCAAATCACAACAACATTTGGCCCGCTTTTAATACCAAGAAAGCACGATTGCATAAGTTCCCCTATTACTTGAGTTGTTGCTAAATGGTGGTATCTACGCCTTTGATCAATTGTGAATGTGTGTCTCTAATTTGCCTGCCGCACTTGAAAGCTGTCAGAAGAATCAACCTTAGAGGCATACACCCGCCATGAACAAGTCCTCGAGATGCATTTCAACACCATAAACTTTGGAGTAGAACGTGCAGTTCTGAAGTGAAACTTGCGGTTGATGGCGTGTATAGCTATCTTAATCTTGCAATCAGACTTGGACTTAAATACTCTGCCAATAAACAGCTTGTCTCCTTCGTATTTCACATCAAAGAAAGCAGAGACCACACCTGAAACAAAATGAACATCTTTCAGCAAATGTATGTATTATGCTACTTAAATAGAACCAGTATGTCTAAACACAATGGTATACAAGACATAAACTATTTTAACGAACTAGCAAATTCCAAATTCTTAAAACAAATCAACAAAACAATTATATATGTATAGCCGGATTACAAGTTATACCTTCACCTTTTCCATCATTAAAGACCGGTGGGGCGTCTCGACCGAATAGATTAGGATCATCACTAAAATCAGAGAGGATTGTGTTTAAAGCTTCTTGTGCCCGCCCCCAAAACAGATTATACTATATATAGTTTACACAAGACTTGATATACAAGCAAAGAATATTAGTGAACATATTAATCGGAAACTATCTTTATCCGTAACAGTTTTGAGGGATGAAGCTGAAATTGGTCCGATTGATATTAATTCAATTGTGTGAGAGGCTTGTATGCAATGCTACATCGTGACACACGTCTCAGCAGAGTTATCTATTTGTTATAGTTGACAAACTTCCATTATCCGACGACTCTGATTTACACACAAATTGAAAACATTGGACTTTGTTTAAGAAGTTTAAGGGGGAAAAAGGCATCGGGCCTTGTTCAAATATTTGCTCAAACAGAAAAAAGAATTCCAAAAAGAATTATTAAAGTTTATCAAGTACATCATTTTCCGTCCATAAAATTGTATTGACGATGTTGAATGTCCATCAAATTGATCTTTTTATCTTCTATTATCGAAGACTCTGATTTACACAAAAATGGAAAAAGGGTATTATATGTTTCTAAAATGTTTAAGACGTTTAAGGAAAAACAAGCATTGGACCTTGTTTAAAAAAAAGTACTTGACAGTGTTCAAATAGAAAAAGATCCCAAAATGAATTATTAAAATTGAAGTACGTCATTTCTGTCCATAAAACTGTACTGACGATGTTGAGTGCCCATCAAATTAGTCATTTTCCCATCAAATTGATTTTTTTTATCTCATTGAATCAAAAAAGAGTTATGAGAATTTTAGACAACAAAACTGTCAAATATTAAAAAAGTTATAATGTTTAAAAAAGATTCAAAATAATGAAGCTAATATGTCCTTGACTTTTTTTTTAAATGTTTTAAAAATATTTTGTTTAAAATTAGATAATGTTTTAATTTAAAATCTAAAATTACTATTTTTTAATTGGTTTTGATGATTTGTATTTTACAGATTGTTTTAGGATTGTTTGATCATATTTAGATAGATAATAAATAATATTGTAGGTTAGAAATCAACAAAAATCAAATATATTTTTTAATCACTATGCAAAAACTTTAAACCTCAAGGAATTATGAGGCTGATTGAGTATTAAACAAAAACAACATAGTCGTATTGAAAGCATGTGGTGGGGTTACTTGGAGACAAAAAGTATAACTTATAACCGTATTGAAAGGGTACAGTTTACACACCAAGTGATTAAATCGCTAATTCTAAATGTTTACCCTTTCTATACGGCTATTAGATTTTAATGCACATATGTGAGAAGGTAGAAGATGACCAAACCCTTGTGAGGTTCTAAAATCTGCTTTGGTCTTCTTCAGTCAGCTTTCCTTAGTGAAAGAATAAAATGCATATATTTGTTTTTAAAAGATACTATACGTGTATTTAAATGTGGATGGTGATACATCAACAATATTAAGACAAATTTATAGGTTGCGCATGTCTTAGTCAAAGTTTTCTAAAATATATAAAAATAGAAAACAAAACTATTTAACTTATTTAACACTCACTAGACTTTTGAGACTTATTTTGCATTTTATGTATGGAATTCTTTGTTTTTTTTTTGCGCAACTATATTGAATTCTATTTTCTATTGAAACATATAAACTCTTTATTATATGTTTATTTGTAGTAATTTCTTAGTCCAATATTCAATAGTATAAATGTTTCTAATCAGATATAGACATATAATAGTCGATTAGTAGAGAAAGTACACTATTACAAATTACTGATATAAACCTTATGAGAAGTTTCGGCATGCTACAGATAGAGAACTATTCGACGTGGTCTTAAGTGTGTTGCAAAAATAGATTAAGAAGGTATAGAGGATGATTTTGTTTGGAACGCGTCAAACAAACGTTTTTTCTTTATTTTTATTAATAATAAATATTTTAGAATGATTTTATTCTCTAGGTAATTATTTGATCTATTATACCCGAATGATCAACCCCGACTAAGAACAAATCTAAGCTTAATCGTTCCTCTGTTTCTTATCACCCGCCTGATTACAAACACCCACTTTCTAAGCTTTTGCTAGGTTTCGAAAGCTTTACACGTATGGCAATATTCTAGAGTGCTTAGGCGGCTCAATGCCTACTCCTAGAAGATTTATGCTATTCTCGCTAACCTTAATCCCTAGGATCTCCGAGAATCAATGAGCGGAATCTTTCTTGAATCGTCAAGCCTATTTCTTTTCCTTGTTCGAGATCCTCCTTAATATTTAAGCCTATCTCTTTCCTTGTTCGAGATCCTCCTTGATATTCAAGCCTATCTTTTTCCTTATTTGTTGAGAAGAATATTCACCAAATCTTCTCAACCGACTTTCGTCTTTAATTACCATGCCAAGTCAGCAAAGCTTCTTGACACGTCAGATCAACCACTCCAGCTCCGCCATGTCAGCTCACGCGTCCATGTCAGCAACTCAGACGTTTGATGTAGATTTGATGCAGCTTCCTGATATCCAACAGCTCTCTGATGTCCATCAGCTCGTTGTTGTCAGAATCTGCATCTTCAATCTCCCCCTTTTTGACTTAGTTTGATACTCAAGCATCCTTCTGATTCAACTTGAAAAGATACTAAACAAACCAAACAAAGATAAACAGAACAAGCAATATCTAGCTATAGATAAAAGCTTGTTCATATGAGAACTATCTTAAGAACGCAAAACATCAATAACAGCGAAAATCAAATTCTTAACCGTTTACATCACTCAGAAGAATTCTACCAACGAACTCTAACAACAGGCAGTGAAACTATGTCTAAACTCAAAACGAATCAAATTCAAACAAGTCTCCCACATAAACAGTGAACACTGCTCAACTAGTAATTAGTCAACAATACTTATCAAGTAATCAGTCAACTATGAACATTACTAAGTAGTCAGCAGTCTGTCAAACTCCCCCACAATCAAGCATTCTATAAACCAGAGTCATCTCCCCCTGCTTGAGTGCATAACTAAGTTAAAAACAACTAGTTACAGAAGATCTACATTAGGACAAGTAGTTAGAAATACTTACCTGAAATCAGTGTATCGTAACACACTTTGATGACCATCCACTTCTCAGACTACTGCAGCCAAACCGGGTTTGCTTCCACCAGCTGTTTGAATCAAACAATCTCCTTGACGAGACCTGAAAGTCAAACAGAAGGAAACCCAAACACAGCAACAAGACAAAATCTAGAAACGTTTCTAGCATACCTATCAAAAGATAAGATTCGTCCAAGCAGCTGTGTTTAACTTATTACAGACCCAAGTTTTCAGAGGATACATATCATCAGTTCAAAAAGAACAAAAATAAAAGCATGGTGTGAAATAAAAACAAGCTTGTCAAAAACAAGATTTTAAACGTTAAAAACATCAAGCTCCCCCTTAAATTAGTTTCTCCCATCATCAGATTCAGACACATCTCCTCCTGCTTAAGTGCATGACTTAGTCAAAAATCACACAAACATCATTAGCTGAGATATAATATTTCAAAGGAAAACAGAAAAACACTTACTTGCATCTAAAGCAGTCTGCAGAACTTCAATGGCCAGTTTCATTGCTCTACGATGTTCTGAACCATCAGTGGAGTCACCAGCTTGCACTCCTTGGGTTGATGGCTTCTTTGCAGTCTTCTTCTTAGTCTGGACTAAGGGCTCTGGCTTCTCAACAAACTTCACAGGATGCTGCATCTGAAGAAGTTGATACACAGGACTCGGAAACGGAATGTAGAACTTTGCCTCAGGTTTCAAAGCAAGCTGCAGAATAGAACTTTGCCTCAACTTTCAAAGCAAGATGCACAATATGCTCATACACCATCTGCCCAAAGTCAAAAGCCAACTTGTGTGCAATCCGATACATAAGCAAAACCCTGTGTATACTTGCATATCCCTCGCTGGTCGTTGGAGACCAATTTCTGCACGAGAACTTGAAAAGCTTCCTACAGTTCTCCGAGAAGGTGCTCATCGGAAGACTCTGAAGAACCTTCACTTGTCCGTTAGTCAGATAGCTGGTGACCTCATCATCAATCAGACTAGCAATTTGCACCTGTAGAGCTCTGGCATCAACTAATTGCAGACCAAACGAAGCGTTGATCTTGGCAGGAGAGAATTTGTACTCCATTCCTCGCACACATACCTTGACAGAATCACCTTCGACCTCTTCTTAGCATCATGAGAGATAAATCGCAAGCGGTCAAAGCCATCTTTATCAACAACACTTGAACTAGCAGCTTCGTTCCTATCGTTAGTCTTCTGTCTTTTTATCCTCTCCACAACAGCAAACTGTTTTCTTTTCAGCAGACGCGAGGACACAGACAGATCTGTTGAGTCAACAGCTTGTGCTGATTCAGATGCATCAGAGATCTGCACTACTTGAGGATTCTTGTTGTTGAGTTATGGAACTTGATCACAAGTCTTGTTTCTGGTCTCAGCTTGAATGGGTGTCTCAGATCTATGCTCATGAACAACAGAAGATTCACACACGTCAGGCAGTTCCACAATCACCGGTGGGCCGCCTGTTCATCTTGGTTCTCATTGTTTGGAAGCTCAGATCTGAGAGATGTTGGTTCGGGCTCAGCATACAACACCATAGCTCTGTTTTGATTTTCTTCCTCTTCAGCTTTCAGAGACTGCGATGGATGCTCTTCAGAGGCTGCTTCTGACAGGTTCGGCGACGGTGTCACAGATCTTTGTTGCACGAGCCGTTGAAGTCCACAGAAAATCGCATTCATCTTCAAGAAAGATTTCAACTTGATTCTCTTTGAGCACAAGTCTTCGAATAAACGACTCCCTAGGCAGGTTTAATTTGACATGAGAAACCCTAACTCTTTTTCCCTCCAACGTAGACATTAAGTAATGGGCTTAATTTGTTCATGGGCCTTCAAAACAAATGGGCTTAGGCTGAATACCTAAAATAATTAGAGCCTGAAACACTAAACAAAAACATTAGTGCATACTTGCAAATAATCCCATTGATTCATATCATCCCATTGATCAATATCACATGTTAGCATAGTTCAGATTAAAAATCATTTAGCGAACAACCATTCACTCATGAACAGAATTTAGTGACCCAGAAAGTTATTGAAACATGTGAGTACAGTAAGTTGGATTCAAAACATTTTTATACCTTTGAGATCTGTTCCGTGTTCCGTGCCAACCACTTGTTCAGAACTCAGCAAGAAGCTACCATAACCACTCAGATCTTTGATAGATCAACTCTGGATACAGTGGCTAGTCTTTCACACTATCATGCCTTCAATTCCAGTAGATCGGCTCAACGTATAACAGGCAGCTGGAATTTTCCTTTGGAGATTGCTCAAAGAATCAGGAGTGTGATGTTTTCATTTCCACACTTCCTTAGATTTAGATACAACAGGGTTCTCCTTTTTTTTCTTTTCTTTTTTTAAACTTTGGATCCCGGTTGATCTATCAGTTTCATATTAGCAGCATCACTTGACTTCTCAACTGCTGATATCAGTGCATGATGGTCATTTGACACCAAATTAGGCTTTAGATACCCTTAGTTTGGTTTGCACAATACATTGATCTTCTCAGCGCTTTGACCTTTGTTAGACGACAACGTTTTACAGCTGACTATAGAATCAGCATGACAGTATGCTATTTTCCACACACCTTTATTCACAGAGTGTTGATCTTCTATTCATCCTCGGATTTCCATAGCCTGTTCTTGCATTTTTTGCTCTTGTCTTAGATCAACACATCTCACGAAACAAATTAGATCTCAGGCACACCAATTAACTTTCTCAGATCACTGAGGCTATTAAAGTCCAAGATTTTGGTACACAAATCAGATAGTTGATATTCAGTACTCACATGATCAACTACTATCAGTTTCGCCTCAACAAGTTTACAGATGAAATGGTGTAGAATATCAATATGCTTAGTGCGTGAATGTTGAACAAGATTATTTCCTATGTTTATTGCACTTTGATTATCACAATAAATTAGTAAAGAATCAGAGATCATACCATAGTCCGCTACCATTTGTTTCATCCACATGATTTGAGTGTAGCAACTCCTTAGAGCAAGGTACTCTATTTCAGTAATGGATAGAGACACAATATTCTGCTCCTTACTCTACCACGAGACCATGTTGCTACCCATGAAAACGTATCCACCACTTGTACTTCAGCGAAACTTCCACGGATCCAGCCCAGTCAGCATCTTGCACTGCATCAGACTCTTATAATGATATTCAGGCACTGCGACTCCTGATATGTACAGAGACTCATCCACTTTGACTCCAGATATGTACAAAGACATGTACAAACACCATCAGATTCAGTTCCTGATTCATCCGCCACCAGCAGGCTTGGTAACTTTCTCCCCCCGAATCCTTCCCATAGCTTCATGTGGGATGTGATTTGAATACTTACTAGACTGCTGCAACTTGCTACTAGTGACCAAGTCCTGACTATGTAGGTACTTCGGATTCAGAATACCTCTTTGAACGAACTCCTTTGAATGTGGATTGGATGATTTCCACATGTAATGGTTACCACCTGTGATGTGTCCTTGGTCACGACAGTACCAACAGTTCCTCGTTCTTCTGCTCAGTTGTTTGACACTCGACTGACTAACTCTTGCTTTTGACCTCGTCCTTGCCTTCACATAACCAGACTTAGCAAAGTTGTTAACAAGAACAGCTCTATTCATAACCTTATTTGAGGTACATGAATATCCACAGTTACGATAAAGATCATCTTTCTTTATGTAGACTTGATTCCCTTGCTTATCGTTCTTGTGGTGCTGCTTGTGGTGCCTGACTTGCGTAACACGATTCAGCTGTAACAATCAGCTCTGTAGTGTTTCTGACTTCCGCAATACCAACATCCTGTTCTTCTGCTCCTCAGATGATTGTGATCAACCTAATAATCTGACTGCCTCCAGTTCTGAGTAGGCATACTCCTGGTCAACGCCTTTCGAGCCTTCGAGGGTGCATCCTTGCGGTGGGCTTTTACTGGTTTGATATCATCAGATTTCTCATCTGAAGTTGTCCCTTTGACAAAACGCGTTCCTCCTTTTGAACTTGATCCATCATATCCAAGACGCCAAGTAACGTTTGAAGTTCTTCCAACAGTCAGGAGCTTATCCAAGTCTTTAGTCCCCCTACTCAGCATCTTGATGTTTCTCGGTTGGTCTTCTAGCTGTTTCTCCAATCCTTGGATTTGATTCTCTCTTCACCATGCTCCTTTCAAGTGCAGAAACTTTTTCCATCAAGATTTCCTTTTCAGAAATGAGCTCCTTATTTTCCTTCTTTTTCAGAATCACTCTGAATCAGTATCAGACTCTTGATCGTTCCCATCTGAGCATCTTCCTCAACCGTGTGGTCATCATCTTCAATGGCACCAAAATAGGTTGCGTAGCTGTTGAGAATTTCTTCCTTATCAGTATCATACGCCTGCATCATCCCAACAACCTGATCAAACTTTAATTGATCTGAGTTCAAAGATACATCAATCGCTGACTTGTGTGATTGAAACTTGTCTGGTAGACTCCTGAGAAATTTTTTCACCATCTTCTTGTCCTTGTACGTTTTTCCTAGGACAACAGCCTCTTGTGTGATGGAGCTCAATTTGCCGTTGAAGTCATCCACGGATTCTTCAGCTTCCATGGTCAGATTCTCAAACTCTGACGCAAGCATGTCCAGACGAGTACGCTTCACATTGTTGGTGCATTCAAATGAGACTTGCAGAATTTCCCATACTTCCTTTGCTGATAAGCATCCTTGAACCTGAGTGAACTTATTCCTTAACAAAGATCCAAAAATCACAGACAGTGCCTGAGAGTTGTGATTGGCTGCTGTCTTCTCATCCGCAATCCATTCAGTCCTTGATTTCGAAACAATGTCTCTCTTTGCATCCTTTGTGGTAGGAGGCATCCAACCATCTTCTACTGCAAACCATGCATCCATGTCGATACTTTGAATCGATCGCTTGATCAACACCTTCCAATACCCGTAATGCTCAGCATCCAGCTTCAGTGGCTTAGGTATCGCAATGAACCGTTGTGCTTTCTCCTTCCCTTGTCGCAAGATCTCACCTGTTGAACAGATTCACAACTTCTTTTACCAAGTGTCCGCTCTGATACCAATTAAGAGGGTATAGAGGATACACAACACGCTGATTTTGTTTGGAACGCGCCAAACAAACGTTTTTTCTTTATTCTTATTAATAATAAATCTTTTAGAAGGATTTTATTATCTCGGCAATTATTTGATCTATTCTACCCTAATGATTAACCCCGACTAAGAACAAATCTAAGCCTAATCGCTCCTATGTTTCTTATCACACGCATGTGAAGAGGAGAGATTACAGACACCCACTTTCTAAGCTTTTGCTAAGCTTCGAAAGCTTTACACGTATGGCAATATTCTAGTGTGGTTAGGCGGCTCAATGCCTACTCATAGAATATTTATGCTATTCTCGCTAACCCTAATCCCTAGGATCTCCGAGAATCAATGAGCGGGATCTTTCTTGAATCGTCAAGCCTATTTCTTTTCCTTGTTCGAGATCCTCCTTGATATTCAAGCCTATCTCTTTCCTTGTTCGAGATCCTCCTTGATATTCAAGTTTATCTCTTTCCTTATTTGTTGAAAAAAATATTCATCAAATCTTCTCAACTGACTTTCGTCTTTAATTACCATGCCAAGTCAGCAAAGCTTCTTGGCACGTCACATCAACCACTCTAGCTCCGTCATGTCAGCTCATGCATCTATGTCAGCAACTTAGACGTTTAATGTAAATTTTGTTGGAAACTGAAGCCTCTTGTTACAAAGAACAAAACAAGTGTTTACTTGTTGTTCTGTTTCTTATGAAATACACAGAGCAAAAGAGAAACTGACTTTTATTGAATGGAGAACTTGTTCGTTTCATCACGATACAAAAGGTTTAAATAGAAAACAAATAGACACAACAAGTGAAGAGTTTTGTCTCTTTCTCTCTAAGATAAACGGCACAACCTAATCTAAAAGTCACGACTCTAACAAACACCTTTTAATACAACATAATTATAACCTATAGACCAAACTCAATTATAAACTAACATTCCCCCTTAATTGAGTTTCGGTCTTACTCCAAGCTTCCTCCTTAGTTCTTCGAACCTTGCCTTGTTTACTCCTTCTTCACTTGCTAGTAAAGCACTTGTGTTCGCCTTTATCCATCTCAATGGAAAACTCTTCTGCATCATCTTCATATCCAGTATCCTTCTTCCTTGAGGATCGTTGATGAGACATCTGTTGTCTTCAAATAAGACTCTGTATCCCTTGGATACCATTTGAGAAACAGTCAACAGATTTCTTGCTAAACCCGGCACTAGAAACACCTCTTTGATGATCTTCTCTCATTGGCTTGTCATCACTTGGATATTTCCTTTTCCTGCCGTCATTACATGTTGACCATTCCCCACTTTGATCGGTACCTTTACACTTTGATCAAGAGTGATGAAGTATTTAACTTCCTTGGTCATATGGTTAGTGCATCCGCTGTCAACTAGCCATGTCTCATCATTCACGTTTGATGATGTTTCTTCTTCGACTGCACTGAACAGCATGTGATCCTCATCATCATTTGTTTCTTCTAGACTTAGATCCACTCGCTCGGTCCTTCTAAGTCTGCAGTTCTTTGCTAGATGTCCCGGTTTGTTACACACGAAACATCTTCTCTCATTGTTCCCCACTTGTTGCGAAAGAACACCTTTGTTCTTCTTCATCCAGCAATCACTCTCATTGTGATTTTTACGTTCGCAAACGTCACACCATTTCCCAGCCTGCGTTTGACGCTTGTCTTCACGTTTGTTTTCTCCATAGAACGCTCCTTCCGTTGATCATTCGTCTCGCATCTCTACCCGCTTCTCGTGTGCTTTCAATGTGCCTATCAACTATGTTACGGACAACGAAGTCAGATCCTTCGTTTGCTTCATCATAGCCACTATGATGTCAAATCTTTTCGGAAGAGAAATTAGGATTTTTTGCACTATTTGATAGTCTGATTTCTCTTCTCCATGAACTCTCAGTTGATTTCCCATCTCAATCAACTTGGTCATGAAAGTGTTGATATTGTCACTTTCTTTCATCTTCAAATTCTCATACTCCCTTCTAAGAGATTGAAGCTTTATCATCCTGACTTGTGGTGATCCTTGAAATTCCAATACCAAGGCTTTCCAAGTGCGCTTGATGCAGGGGCGATTCTCGGAAATATGGAATCTGAGACGGCAGTTTGAAGAATTTGCAAAGCGGTTAGATCCTTTAAGGATGCTGCTTCACATCGTGTCTTTTGTTGCACTGCTTCAGGGCTATGATCTCCTTCTGCGGGTGGTTTTGGAACTCCTTCGTCAACAATTTCCCACAGTTTCTTTGTCTGGAAAATTGTTTTCATCTTGATGCGCCAAAAACCATAATTCTCTTTGTTGAAGATTGGAGTCACAATGTGTGACACCATCTCCATAACTCTCTCGTGTTTATTAAACTCTTTACTTGAAATGTTTGGCCCTTGAATCAGTAGGGCTCTGATACCATGTTGGAAATTGAAGCCTCTTGTTACAAAGAAAAAACAAGTGTTTACTTGTTGTTCTGTTTCTTATGAGATACACAAAGCAAAAGAGAAACTGACTTTTATTGAATGGAGAACTTGTTCGTTTCATCACGATACAAAAAGTTTAAATAGAAAACAAATAGACACAATAAGTAAAGAGTTGTGTCTCTTTCTCTCTAAGATAAACGACACAACCTAATCTAAAAGTCACGACTCTAACAAACACCTTTTAATACAACATAATTATAACTTATAGACCAAACTCAATTATAAACTAACAGATTTGATGCAGCTTCCTAATTTCCAACAGCTCCATGATGTTTATCAGCTCGTTGTTGTCAGAATCTGCATCTTCATAAATTTATAATAAATATAAATATATAATGTATAACTGTATGTAGAACCGTATATTGTGGATCCGTGAATTGGTGGAAGAGTTGCTATTGCGGAATCGTCCAAGAAGCTATTCATAAAATCAATCACGAAAGAAAAAGAATTTGTTTTGCTATTATCTCTATATTGTGGGTAGCCATTTTTGGAATCTTTGAAAAATCAACCAATACGCATTTTCTCTCAGTTTGGAAGTTAACAAAGACGCGTTTTTTCAAGGTTTTGTGGGGACTGGGGACCAAAAGTTCTTAATATGGGTTAACGTCTCACAGGTAATACCAAACATTTCATTTATTTGTGTTTTTCTATCACTATCTTTTCCACATTTTAGTATTTTACTATTACATATAATTTTTGACTAAGAAGTTGATTGTGAATGAGTCTGTACATCTTCCTAGAAATGATTATAAGTATATTATTTAATTTGTTACTCCCTCTATTGTCATTTATTTGTAGTTTAAGTTTCAAGGTTTTGGCACAAATGAAATTATTTCGTTTTTTATTATTATCTTTTAATATAGTTAATTATCTATTTAAAAACAATTCAACAAATTGAAAAAAAAGTTTTGTAGAATTTCTAAGAGTCAAAAATAATAAAATTTCCATTAAAAATTGAAAACAACAAATAAAATGAAACTATTTGTTTTTGCTTAAACAACACTTCTTAAAAAACAGAGGAACCATTGTAAAATAGATTTTTCCCAACACAAATCGAAAACGTAACTTATATAATCTCTATATTTTTAGTAATTCAGCGACTTATCATTTCATTGTTAACTATTTTTCACTGACATGTTTCTCGTTATATAAAAGTCTCTGTTTATGTCAATGGTCGTATGTGAATGGTTCATGTATTATGCAAAACTGTTTATGATAATATTGCCGGGGAAAAAAAACTGCCATGTTTCATTTTTTTACTAGTTATTACATTTGATTATTATCAACCAACTTACCATTGAAAGATAACTTGTGATTATTATTTACAGTAACGAAGAAAATTAGGCCATATTTTGTTTTCTTTTTGGAACCTTTCAAATGTCAAAGCTGGTAGGCTATATAAATATAAACAAAGCTCAAAAATTTATTACTATACTTAACAGTAACGAAGTAGACTACTTCAAGTAGTACATCAAAAAAAAAAAAACCAAAGAAGTTGTTATCTTTAACAAACAAAAATGGGAAAATGCTCTGCTTTGATGATATTCCTCTCTTCTTCTCTTCTACTTGTCCTTCAAACACTCCATGTTGTTAACGCGGTCAAATGTTTCGGAAACTCCTTCAACGGTAACAGCAGCACCTTCGCTCAGAATCGCCAGAAACTGTTCCCTACTCTTGCTGACAAAGTCATCATCAACGACGGATTCTACAACGCTTCACTCGGCCAAGATCCCGACAAAGTTTACGCTCTTGTCAGCTGCGCAAGAGGCTACGACCAAGACGCTTGTTACAATTGTGTCCAATCATTGACTCAGAACACACTAACAGATTGTCGAAGCCGTAGGGATTCGTTCATATGGGGAGGCAATGACGATGTAACTTGTCTTGTACGTTCCTCAAACCAGTCTACTTTTGGGAGCGTCCAGCTTAAACCTCCTGTTGTATGGCCAAGTCCAGATACTATAGAGTCATCTAAAAACATAACCCTTTTCAAACAACAGTGGGAAGAAATGGTTAATCGGACCCTAGAGGCTGCCACGAAAGCTGAAGGTTCCTCGGTGCTTAAGTACTATAAGGCCGAAAAAGCGGGTTTCACCGAGTTTCCAGATGTTTACATGCTGATGCAATGCACACCCGACTTAAGTTCACGAGATTGCAAGCAATGTTTGGGAGATTGCGTGATGTACTTTAGAAAAGACTATATGGGAAGAAAAGGAGGCATGGCTAGTCTTCCAAGCTGTTATTTCAGGTGGGATCTATATTCTTTCCATAATGCTTTTGATAATGTAACAAGAGTTCCTGCGCCTCCTCCTCGACCTCATGCTCAGGAAAAGGAGAGCTGCATAACAGTAAAAAAAGGTAACACAAATTATTTTAGCTTTCATTTAGAGCTCAAAAGAGCCAATTTTGAGGAATATTGTTTACATAAGTGACATGAAGCGGTTTGGTATGAACTTTTCGTGCCAAATTGTTATTATGATTAAGAGGTTAATTCTTAGACAAAGGGTTGGTAATTTGCAGGGAAAAGCATTGGGTATGGCGGAATTATCGCAATAGTTGTGGTGTTTACTTTCATTAATCTTTTGGTGTTTATTGGCTTTATCAAAGTCTATGCACGGAGGGGAAAATTAAATAATGGTAAGTGTAACTTGCTTCAATCAAGCTTATGATGTAGAGAGTAAGGCTTATGGATTTTTTGTTTTTTTAGTTGGTAGTGCAGAATACTCTGATTCTGATGGTCAATTCATGTTACGGTTTGATCTTGGTATGATCGTAATGGCAACTGATGACTTCTCCTCTGAAAATACGCTTGGCCAAGGTGGATTTGGTACGGTTTATAAGGTAATAATAAACTTTTTCCTTAATGATGAGTTCTTGATCAACATTGGTCTTTTATGAGTAAATAGATATCTTGAGAATGGGTTTCAGGGGACATTCCCAAACGGGCAAGAGGTAGCGGTCAAGAGACTAACAAAAGGATCAGGACAAGGAGATATGGAGTTTAAGAATGAGGTTTCACTCTTGACAAGACTCCAACATAAGAATCTTGTTAAGCTTCTTGGGTTCTGTAATGAGGGAGATGAAGAGATTCTTGTCTACGAGTTTGTCCCCAACTCAAGTCTTGATCACTTTATCTTTGGTGAGCCTTCGAAAGACAGCTGCCAAGTTGGATAGATTTAGAACTTTTAGCAAACTAAATGTTTCTTTGAACTCTGCAGATGAAGATAAGCGTTCTCTTCTTACATGGGAGGTGAGGTTCAGAATTATAGAAGGCATTGCTCGAGGTCTTCTCTATCTCCATGAAGATTCTCAGCTGAAGATTATTCACAGAGACTTGAAGGCAAGCAACATACTTTTAGACGCTGAGATGAACCCTAAAGTTGCGGATTTCGGGACTGCGAGGTTGTTCGACTCCGACGAGACTCGAGCTGAAACAAAAAGAATAGCTGGAACCCGGTAAGAAATATATCAATCAAATTTGATGACACATTTCAAATGCTCTGTTTTGAAAACAGAGTCCATGAATTAATGCTATTGGTTTGCATATATGCAGTGGATATATGGCTCCTGAGTACTTGAATCATGGACAAATCTCAGCTAAATCTGACGTTTATAGCTTCGGTGTTATGCTTCTAGAGATGATTAGTGGTGAAAGAAGG
>Ga0041059_1000940_pt1 | contig 23013 bp, 15 predicted proteins | sample AraColnosormetaG_FD_56232 | JGI IMG/M metagenome (GOLD analysis project Ga0041059, IMG submission 56232) | Arabidopsis roots microbial communities from North Carolina, USA - Col MF nosort | ecosystem: Host-associated > Plants > Roots > Unclassified | place: USA: North Carolina | collected... | reverse complement strand
CTATTATCTTGCGTAATAAAAAAAAAAAAAACGTTCTATTATCTTTTATGGACTATCTAACCACCTATTCATCTGACAAAAAAAAGTCTTTACAATGTCTAATATCTTTTATGGACTATCTAACCACCTATTTGTTTCTTGTATATAATTTTAATCAAGTCAAACCATCGCCGTTCCAAAATTGTTGAAAATATAAATTAGTGTTTGTAATGACGTATTTTAGTAAATTAACGACATTGTTAAGTAGTTTTAAACATGTTATCAGCGTGCCAAAGTTTCCATTGTAGAATTCTACTATATATGGATTACAACAGAAAGAAACAATGCAAAACTAATATGGTCTCCGAGTAATGTAAATCATAATTAAAAAAAAGAAAATCTTAATTAATATTACAGGAAACACAAGCCGACCATAGTGGATTGTGATACTTTTAGCGTGCAATTGAAGTAATGGACTAAAAGAGTAGCATCATTATCATAGAATCAACACTTTTATTAGCATTAAGCTCCTTAATATCTGTAGCATTAATGATCACATTCATTTTAGTACTCGTTATTCTTTCTTCTTTTTTAGGTACTATTTATTGTATTTATCATTAATTGAAGGCAGAGTTATGACACGGAAACTACATTTGAACCTACGAACAAAGTTAGGTTTGACCTAAAATCTTTAACCACTGGGTCGAAGACTCCATCAGATAAAGTTTTTCAGATTTCAATCAGTAACTAAAGAAAAAAGAATCAACATTTTTCAACAAATTGATCATTAAAAAACAAAATAATATCACATACGTCACGTTTTCTTTTTTGGGTTTTTGCTAAAAGGAGAGAGGTTGAAAAAATCGAGAAGAGAGAAGGAAATAGAAAAGAAAAGCAAAGTATGTATTCCCGAGACAAGCCAAAGTTGGAAACATCGCGTCGGTCGTCCTATCATTCTTCCATCCATAGGGACTGCTAAAACCAAATAAACATGCATGCAAATCTCGATGTATCTGTTTCTTTTTTTACCAAAGCAAGTATCACGAGATTAGACATCAAACTAAAACAGCTGTTTGGTCTTTTTGCGTTTCAGTTCTTTCAAATAATTTATATCCGTAGAGCAAATAGTCATTACAAATTAATTGTGTACTTTCTACCTTTAGAGCCAGTTAACTCAGTCGTAGCAAGATTGGTGTGAGTCTAATTTGGATTTTGTAGGATCACGAGCGAAGCATTGTAACCGTTAGGGAAACGGTTATTAGGAGTAGTTGGACAACCCATCATTTTATGGACTCCTTCTGCTTCCACATGTTACAACTTGTAATCCGAAACTGTTTTCTATGTGCTGACTTGTTTTTCTTAAAAAAATAGCTATAAAATATTTAGAAAAGATTTATAAAAGCAAAGATCTCTTGATCATATCTATCTTATTTGAATCATTTATAATTATTAATACGGTTGAATTCTTGATAGAAAATGTTAATGACATGTTTTGAAAATGTAATGTTTTGATACAGAAGAGATTAGTACAACCATTATCTTTTTTCGGGTCATAAAAGATGTACTAATATTAATAAGCCAAACGAAAACTTTGTTCTTCTATAGATATATTATTCTCAAAGGCGTTTCCTTTTCACTTGCTTTTTCTTTCTTTTGCTTTTGGTGAAATCTTCAAAGAAGCTTTTGTGGTTGTACCCAAACTTTTTTCCAAGTATCCCACTTGCCATAAGATCTGTGGGGTCTTATAAATATCAGAAAGTGGAACTTTTGCAAACTTTGAGGGAATATTTAATCATATATCTTAGAGACTCTAGTATTGTCACCTCTTCAATTCCTCCCAAAATTCCAAATTGTAAATCTGTATTTTGTTAGGAATTCCAAGTATAATAGCCAATTACAAGAGATGTATTACATAAGATTTTTAAAGTTCGATACATTTCGACTTGTCCCTTATGCTCAAGTATTTATTCTATTGTAGATATCTTAAGTGTAGATCAATGAAAATCCCTAACCCGACAACTCATGTTAATCTTGTTTTCATCCTCGATCGCAAGTATACATGTATAAACTCACATGAAGCAAAGTAAAGAATTCGTTAATCTTTTTTTTAGTTAACCAAAAACTTTGCACCAAAACTGATATATGTATGTGAGCCAAAACTGTCATAGCATGGTAAATAAGCCCCTTCACAACAAGGCTCGACCTAGCTAGATGTTAGATTCAACCTTCTTTAGAAAAAAACCTAATGGTATATATATATAGATTATTTTGAAATTCCTAATGTTAGGAATTCCCGCAAAATATTGAGATATAGAGCTGATGAATCTTATGCTTTCTCGTGATCTTTATTAAGTGTTTATCTGCTCTGATGGGTCCAATAATTCATTTAATTTATGAAAACAACAGTAGTTGTGGGTTCTACGTGGTTAAATATGTTTTTCTTTATAGGTTAAAATATGAAAAAAGCATCTAGAAGATAGAAGCAAAGGAGAAGAAGAGTCAGCGGTCCAATTTTTGGTGATCATCTTCCTACCTTGCAATCATAATTATTCCCTTAAGCTTAATCATTTCACTTTAATTAAGCTTTAAGAATATTAGAGTTTATTTCACATCCCACCTTCTCCCACTTTCCTCTTCTCCTTTTGGTTGGCAAGGTAAATAAAAAAGGAAGTCTTTTAAACAACTATTTTCGATTTATTTAGTTTCCATTTGAAGTTCTATATTGGTTGTATTGTCCAATCGAAATTTCCACTTTCTCTGCTTTTGATGCATGTTCTATGCTTGCGTTGCGTATATTATGTGTAATATAGCATGCACATTGTTATGGATATAACAACATCAAGTTTAATAATATGCTGATTGAATAAATTCATACAAACATGTCGTCTTGCAAAGATCTTTTAATGTCATTAGTTCATCATGGAAGAAATTTATATGGATGTTTCATCTTACAAAGATATTTATATGATTTATGAATAAAGTGTATATTAGATTTACCACGTTGATTGGTGGCACGGTAAAGAGTGTTTAGGCTCGTAATGTTCGGGGAACAAGCATTGCGATAAGCCGAGACTGCAGAGAAGGAGATAATAGTTCAATAAGGATTATATTTGTGACATTTAAGTGGTTTGATTGTTAAATCAATCATTTTAAGAAAAAAGATTTAAATCACATTTACTATTTATCACCATTTTTGGCTATTTTATTTCTACTCAAATTCTTACCAGCTTTTATTCATTAGAAAATCTTTATTACATTCACTAACATATTTCTTATGTACAAGACATTGACTGAGTGGGTTTTGTAGCAGTGTCGCAAAAGTTTCACAGCATATCACTAGTATTACGGGATATACAAATGTAATGGGTTTGAATTGAAGATTCAAAAGAACTAAAAAACGCCTTTTTCTTTTCGTATTCAACCTGTAATTGAAAGAAGAAGAAAAAATGAAGAATGGATCACTACGCCACTAAAAGGGGTCTCTCTCTCTCTCTCTCTACCTTAAACCATCTAGTGAAAGTACCTTTTACCTTAAAATAAACACAAAACGCTTAAACTGTAATTGTCCAAAGAATTTTCAAGACAAAAGTTGCAAGACATAGAAGCCGAAGATTGCGAATAAACATAGCAATGATTTGAGAAAAACACAAACACAACTCGTTCAAGTCCTCTCTCCAAAATGCCTCTTTTCTTTTAGTTTTGAGACAAAATCTTTTTTTCTGGCATATACCTTTTGACATTTAATGGTGAGATTTTGCATGAGTCCAAGGACTAAGCGATTCTCCTTTGGAAGAAATGTATGAAATCACAACCACACCCTCGCATGCGTATTGTTGAGAATCATTTCTTGTTCATCGACAACTTTAAACAAGTACTAGTAGGAGAGAGCCCTTAAGCATTGGAGATTAACACATGAATCATTAACTTATACTTAACAAAATAATGAAATTGTTAATTATGATAACAAAGGCATTTGCTAAATATATGCCTTGGCTTGGCTTTAACAACTGCACCAAAACTAATCAGAAATGTTCTTCTTCTATAGGTGAAAACCTATTCTGCTACTATCTCTCTTTTCTCCTACATAAAAATATATATATATATCTTCAACAAGAATGTAATCTTCCCTCTTCACAAGCTACTAGATCTCAACTTCATGAATCGCTGCTGCTGTAACCTTCTGATTCTCTGTCGTAATTGTTTGCTGCATTATTAGCAGGTACATCATCATCTTCAGAGCTCTCACTCATTTCTGCGTCATCTTCTCCTTCGACCCGCCCAACCCCCACAACTTCTTCTTCCTCGTCTTCCTCTATTGCCACATTTAGGTTACTATTCCAATCTAACCCCCACTTGTTTCTCTGACTATAATCCACAAACTGACCACCACCATCTTCATCCTCTGATTCAACTCCTACACTGTTGTCACTTTCATCATCCACTTGCATCGGCGTCATCATTCTGTTTGGTGTTTCATTGGCCCAGTCCTCCTCCATCTCTCTAGGAGTTTCACCTGCTGCCCAGTCTTCATTAATGTCTCTGAATGTTTGCTCTTCTTCTTCCTCATCTTCTTCAACTTCTTCGCTTTTAGGCCTAACAATATTAGCCATTCTATTGACTAGGTGGGAATTATCCTCATCGATCCTCTCTGGTCTTTTTCTAACCGTCCTCTTTCCTTTTCCAGGGACTTGGTGGTTCAACTCAACGGCCATTAAGTTACTATTGACTGCAACATTTCTCCTACCAACGACAAATTTGTTAAGACCGCTTTGCGCTTTCTTCCTCTTCACCTTTCTGTTTGATCCAGATCCCAAGCTTACTCGTGCACGTTTCTTATTTCTGTTACCCGGGTTTGGAGCAACCTCGTCTTGATCTTCTTGCTCTCTGGGTCCTTTGCCTTTGAAAGGTGAATCTCTAGGGAAAAGGCTCTGCAATACGTGGGTAACATAAGATTCCATAACCATAAAAAAAAAATAACTTCCAAAGTATTAACTTAGAAACAATTTTCGAACCAATATTGGTCTAGAAAACTTACAATCTGCTCGTTCTCATCTTCAGGGATGACCTCAGGTTTCTCTGGCTTCACATAAATAATGGATGCATCAAGTTCTGAAAGTCTCAAAGCAACCGCTGATACTGTCTTTGGTATCCATGGAAGAACGTCCACTGATCCCTGATCATCAGCCTCAGCGTTAGCAGCTCCCAAAAGCTCCTTTGCCGACATAAAATTGGATGACAAAGATTCTTTCTTGATTGCACTCTCTAAGGAAGTCAACACCTATCAAAACCAAAAAAAGGAAGACATCGGGTTTAAAACAAAACATCATTCCAATTTGCATTAATTTAGAGAAAGAAAAACAAGATGATGGAACCTGCAAAAGTTCTCCAGGTGATGATGAAGTATTCAACCTAAACCCCCATTTTTTTCTTTGGTCCTCTGTCCAAAATGATTCAAGAGCTTCATCTGGAACAGATGCCTGTCAATAAAAAGGGAGTTGTCAAGTGTTGGTACCAAAAGAACCGGCGCTTAAGTCGACAAAAATCATTTATGCTTTACCTCGAGAAAAACAAGTAGTGGTTTGAGCAACCTGACTCCAAAAGGAAGAGGAGACACAGCCAAACCTGAATCTAATATCTCTGAACTATCAACCACGTCCAATCTCTGGTGACAAGAAGAGCAGAAGGTATACTCAGACAAATAGGAAGCAACACACGCGTCACATGTTGCTAACAGTTCAGATCTCTTCTTCCCATATTTTCTAGCACAAGAAGGTAGTGAACTGTACGTCTCGGTCCACATCCATCTCTGGAAATCATGGAACCGTTTTGATAAATTCTTGTTCTCGGTGTCATTTCTACCTAAATCAACTCTAATTGAAGTTGAAGTTTCCATTGAATCAGAGTTTGACCCTGATATAGCACTGGACGATGGGCTCACAGAATCTGTAGGAGAATGATTCACAACACTCTTTTCCGTCAAGAAAGGGTTTCTAGCTAGCTTTATATCTTTACAAGCATTCTCTTTGAATGATCCCTCGATCTTCTGCAGCATTATGCGTAAATGAGACTCTCTGATCCCACGCATATCCAATGATGCAACCAGAATATCAAAAGCCTACACAGAACAATTTCACAGAAGGCATGGTTAAATCTCTATCTAAGCTGGATATTAGCAAACCAAAAGGCAATCAAAAACCTTAAGCTAGAATCTTTTAACAAATTGCTGAGGTTGTTATATTACCTCTTCTGAATCAATGAGGAGCCACTTGCCATCATGTAGCTCAACAAATAAGAGCCTCGAACAAGGATCACTCTTAGACACTGATACAGCAAAATGCCAGTAACGATTGTGGCGCCGATCTTGTCCAAGCGGCAAAGATCGGTATGGATACACCTCTTCTGCTTTGTGGCCTATATATGACTTTAATTGGGAGCGTGATCTCTTTGAAGCATAATTTTCTTGACTTATATTGGCATCCTGATTAATAAGTGCTCTCTCAGCAGATGATTTATGAAGATCGTTCGAAAGATCTTCCAGGGGCTTTGTTTCATCTAGAAGTTGAGAAGGGTCTCTATCAAAACTATCCCTCTCACGAGTAGAGCTTTGAATGATTGGTAGGCCTATCGTTGATTCAGTTTTGCTGCTTGCTAAGTTTTGAAGATCAAGCTTAAGTACATCTCTCATACAGCTGTTATCTAACTGTGCTTCAGCCCACATTTGCTTTTTAAGAGCATTTGCTGCTTCCATACGATCCTGTGAATAAATTTCAATCAGATAACAAATAATAGACTCAAAAGGTCAATTTCTACTCTGTTCAACAGGAAAGCTGATAAAAGAAAACCCAGACTTTACCTCAAGACCTGTTCTGATGGAGTTTCCTTCATTGGCAATGCCGACTAAAGCAACAAGGGCATTAAGGCGCTCTTCAACACTTAGATGACAGTAATCCCCTTCCGTAAGACCTTGAATCCATGATTGGCCCTGGTTGCTTTCATCAATTACGGCATCCACGCCGCCAACCACTGTATTTTTATGCCGCTCACTATGTTGTGGAACAATGCTCTTCATAGTGCTTGGAGGAGGAGATGAAAACTCCTTCTCAAGCTCACTCTTTACATCTGCTTTAACATCACAGAACATTGTATCTACCCCCTTTCCTGACAAAACATTCGCTTCTCCAAGAACGGCACTTTTTGATGCACTTGCCAGTGTAGCTAAATCATCAACCTCGGGATCCTCATCAATATCAATTTCGAAGTCTTCATCCCTTTCAAGATCATTCACATCTTCTGGACCTGTAAATCCATTTTCAAAAGCCCGTATCTTCTTCCTGGCATCTGCGAGTATTGCCTCTCCATCCTTAGGATCCTTCACATAAGGAGCTCGTACACAATAAGTCGAAGGAGCTATTCTTTCAAAGAGTTTCACATCTCTTGTCAATGCAACAGAAATAGAAGCCTCTGGTGTCTTGCTTGTGGTCAAGTCCCGAAGTCCAGATTTCTTTCAATGGAAAACATAAAGACTATGTAAATGAAAAAAATTCAAATACGATGAAAACAGCATAGCAAATATAGATTATAGATTTACCTGAATCTTGTCAGCAAGTTCTAATACTGTCAGTCCCTTGCTTCCTTCAAGAGATAGAACATGAAAGGCTGCAAATTTGACGGTTCCAGGTGTCAACCGGTGCCTCGACTTGCGAGGAGCGAGCAACCCTTTCTCCCGCATCGATGCAAAAGCACTTTCAGCTGCTGTACCATTTCGGATAGTAGAAATGACATCTTCACAACCTTTAGCCTGCATACACAACCAAACCAAAACAATGTGTAAGAAAAAACGAAAACCATCTTTATGTCAAAGGCCTAGCTTAGCTTCCAGGATTTCATTTTTATTTCTCTCCATATATAGTACTACCATCACATCCTGAGTAAACACTTGTTAGGAGTTAGGGGGCGCCCAAACGTGAATACGTACCTCATCCTTATCACCAGTATTGGTCAATCGGGAATGTTTTTTCTTCAGCTTAGGTCCAAATCCAGCAGAGAGCGCTAATTGTCGCAGTATTTCAGGCCATGTTAGTGGGTTCAAATGCTTTTTCCAACTACGAATGTCAAAACCCCATGCATAAGCCTGAAGGAGAAAGAAGCATATGAAAGATGAAGCCCACTGAACAAAACCAGCAAGAGAAAAGTATATTAACATACAGAGACGAAGAAAGCTACCCCTTCAACTATTTGCGGATGTCCACCCTCAGGATTGGCTGTAGTATATTGGTTATTTCCAATTCCACTAAAGGGTGTTCTAGCAACATCTTCGACATCTCGTATTATTGATCTCAGAAGAGTAACATGTATCTCCCCCAGCAACCTTGAGTCCTACAATAGGATCTTTATCAAATACAGAGCACGAACAATGAAATGAAAGAAACAACTATAGAACACGAGAAAACAGGCTATAGGTACTAAAGAGCGACTTACATAGTCATGAAAAGCCTGAATAAACTCATCCAGTGTAAAAGGCCATAGGTCAAGAACATCAGAAAATGATATCAGGAATCTCCAAACCTGAAAAGCAATCACAACATAAGATATGTGAAATCTGCAAAAGGGTGCATAATACACGGAAAAACAAATCCAACTGATTTCAAATTGGTCTCCAAGTTATTCTGATCATAATACTAATTTTAAATGAGAGGTAGCAGCCGGAGAGAGGGTAAAGATCAATACAACATACCATTAGAAGGTTTCCAACAGTTTCATCAGAATCTTTCCATGGAGAAATGGCAAACGGCATTTTTAGTTGCAAAGACTTTGGTGGAAATGTGCTCAGAGAATCTGAAAAAGCAGAATAGCTATGATGAATTGCAGGAACCATAAATAAATTACAACACTGTAATAAAGCTAAGCCAATCGAGTAAGGTATAAGCAAATTACTTTGACTGTCTTGATTTTGATAAGTATATGAAGAAGATAGATTTGTAAGAGAAAGCAAATACAAAAGCTACTACCCAATCTAGAAATCAATGTAATTACAATAAAATAATCTTCGCAGTGTTCTAACATGCTACATCAACATTGAATATTCCAGACTAGGCCATAGAATATACCAAACTAAGAATATAAAAATTAATACTAAGCTTAAAATTTCAGAGAGGAAAAACACTAAAATAAATTACCAAAAATTATTGATTGTAAAGCCTAAAAACTAAGTAGACCGTTAGGCCGTGATTACCAAATCCACTACTAACTAAATCTGAGAGACCATACCTCTATACACCTCAAGATTCTGCAATGTGTCGTGATCAAGCTGTAATACTGAGGGTAATCCTTTGCTAATAGCAGCCAATTCCATTAGTTCTAGCTGCTCATCTTCAATAAGATCCATAGACTCCTTGGCAATTCTACGTGCAGTTGCCTTCTCAATGGCAAGCTTGCGTCTAATAGCGTCTTTCTCTCGACGAATCTCGTCTTTTTGCTTCTTTTTCTCAGCCTTTAACATGTCAACAAAAAGATAATTTTCACTCTCTGAACTCTTGCCACAAAAGTTGCTCAATCTCAGCAGGATTAACAAAAAAATACCAAAGAATAACAACTGGGCAGAGTTTTCCAAACTTACCCTTTCATTTTCTCTCTGTAAGAATTTTTCTCTTCTTTCTACTTCACGACGCTGCTCACGCTGTAACCTTTCCTCTTCTTTTATTCTTTCACGCATCAACCTCTCTTCTTCCTTACGCCTCTCACGCTCGTTCCTTTCCATCTCTTTTCTCATGCGTTCTTCATTCTGAGGACACAAGCATCAACTCATCAATATATCTGTTACAGTGATACTAACAAAAGACAATAAGACACCTTTCCAAATAATCAGTAAGGAGGATAATAAATGTAGAGCAAATACCTTTTTCCTCTGAATTTCTAGCTTCTCAAGATCTTTTGGTCCATGATTCTCTCGGGTTTCACTCCCTCTTCCAAGTCTACCATCGTTAATCTGTGAGAGTAAACATAGAAAAATGACATTACAACAAAGACACATCTTGTCAACAAAAACGGATGAAATAAAAGTTGGTACAATGAAGCTACCTTTCCCTTTCTATGCACATCACTACTCTTACGCACTCCATCAGGTAACAAATATGGATCTTCTGTACCAAGGACTGATGAGTCCTTCTCCAGCAGGAATCTATCACCATGATGCGCTGATTCAATGGGGCTTGGCATGTCTTGTTGAGATGTCGAACAGTTACGAGACGCATGTCCAGGGGTAACATAGGACCTTGGTACAGGTCCATTCGCGTGCATAAATGATGAAATTCTAGAACGTGCAACTTCATAGTCCATACCACGTGCATGATTTTCAGAGTATCGTTCATACATATTAGGTGTAAAAGAAGACGGATCATCCAGAGATTGTTGCTCATGGAAAGAACGGGCAGCAGCATGAGACTATAATCAACAAAAGCAAATATGTTAAGCAAAGTAGTAAAAAGAAAATATTATAAAACTGTGAATACATGAATGGACAAGAAAGAGAATAGAAACAGCAGAGCGGAATTCATCTTTCTAACAATGATCAGAGACTAAAAACTGCCATAAGACTAATGTCAGCCTTCATGTAATGAGAACTCTAAAAATTACTCCTACCATATAATTCATAGACCATCAGTTTATGGTAACCTCTTCAACTAGTCAATTTGAGATATCTAGGTGCATTATAAAGAAACTAAATAGAGCATATCTGTTTAGTCAGAAAACTAACTCTTCGAGGTCGGGGATCATGTCGCTCATACAGATCGCTCTCATAGGGATGAAGTAGGTGTTTCTGCATCGCTGAAATGCCAATGAAAACAAAGTTAGAGAGTTACTTATCACAAGAAGTGTAATACTAACACTGACATTGGTTACACAAGTCATAAAACAGGGCAAACATAGAAAGTAATGTATACCTATAGGTGTTCCAAACGCACCAGGAGGCAAAGGATCAAACTCCATGCCAAGAATAGGTCCATCATCTCTCAATGGCTCACCTAACTGAGCCTCAATACAGACAATAGCTCTATGCACCATTGTCGACAACCGCGACTCATAACTCGGCTTTCCCATTGTCTCATATTCATCCAATTCAGCTCGAGAACTACTACTACCACTAGCAAAATTCCTCCTAGAGTTGGAATAAGGACTGCAACCAGACTCAGAACCCGAATCAGATCTGGAATCTTGCTCAGGTACCGATCCAGCAGCAGCCGGTAACTCGTTAACCGAAGCCGATTGAACCGCAGCAACCGATGATTTCACCGGTTTATTAGACTGACCATCCTTCTTGTCCTTTAACCGTCTATGACAAAACCACATCTGTAATTGTCGATCTGACAAATCCAATTTCTCAGATAACTCAGCCCTCGTCGCCTCCGACGGATACTTCTCCTCTGAATCAAAAATTCAACATCAATACTTAAAAAAACAAAGAGAACGAAGATTGAATCAAATTAATTGAGATGAATAAGAACCTGAATAAACTTTCTCCAAGGTTTCAAGCTGAAACGGAGTTTTCATCTGACGTTTAGGCTTGACACGACCATCCTTAGAGGAGGAATTATTATCAATCTTCTTCTTCTTATTATTAAGATTAGCATCACCAACGACGCTCCTGATCTTCTGATCTTCACCGTCAGAACCCATCTCCATGGAAAGAGAAGAAGAAGAAGAAACCCAGAAACGGCCGCAAGAAGAATCAAAGAACACAAAAACAAAAACTAGGGCTTTCTATTGAACAAACAAACCCTGATCCAAAAACGTAAAAAAATAAAAATAAAAAGAAGTAGAATATATAAGAGTAAGAATAAGAAGAAGAGGAAGAACAAACAATAATAATAGTAAAATCGATAAAAACCAAAAAGGAAGAAAAACAACAACAGGGCTTCTAGTAGTAGTAGTAGTAGTACCACTCATCTCAATTTCAACCTCCTTCATATTCCTTTCTTTTTTTTTGCCTTTCTTCTTAATTAAAATCTTGTTTTTTTTTGTTGTAAATGAAAAGAAAAAAAAAATCGAAACTTGAGGATTCTACAGCGAATCGCGTGCTTATGTGTGTTTCTGCCGTTGATGTGTTTATCAAAGCTTTTTTTCTTTTTATTATATAAATCAAGTTAATTTAAAACTAAATTAATACAACAACTCTTGAAGGGCTTTAACGTGCTTTTGGTCTCGTGTTCGTGTTGTTGTCTTTCAGATCCGCAGGCTGGTTGCATGATTATCATATCCCCCAGATTTTTTTTTTGAGGAACCACTTGTGTTGAGAGTAAACATCTTGCCCTTTATTGTTTTCAAGTGTACAGTCCTTGTCGTTTTTAAAACCGGTTCAATACTTCAATTCAGATTTTTTAATCCCGGTTTACTCGCCGTCCCTATGAATCACAGAGGAATCGAAAGAACCTTTACGAGGAAGCTTTGACTCGAAATCTCTCTGAAGAAGAAGAGGAGAGACGAAACTGTTGGCTTAGTTTCCGACGCCGGGAACGTCGGAACTCCGGTGAACAGAGAATGGGGCTGCATTTGGCTGCTCTGTTTTTCATCATTTCACCACTCTTCGTTTTCTCCTCTCAAGTCCAGCAGCAGATCGGTTCTAATCAGAACTTGATCAATGATCTGGACTCAGCTAAGCTCAGAATATCTCAATTGGGTAAAGTTTGTTTCTTTTTGTTCGTGGTGGTTTTGGGTTGAACCACCAAGGCTTCTCTTTTTTCTTTTTCTTTTTGCTAATTGTATTGTTTTGTTTGCTGGGAATCGATTGGCTCTGATCGTGTAGAAGCTGTTCTTGAGGCGACAATACAGAAGTTGGATGGTAAGACCCTTTACTTGAAAGAGCGTGAGAAGTTGATCCAAGTTGCTGAAACTCAGATCCTTGATTTGCAGTCTGCTTCATACATTGACAAGGTTGGTTTGGTTCTCTAAGGAGAATGTATTGAACATTTAGTTATGTTAAGTAGAATTAGCTAAAAGGCTTTAAAAATTTCCTCTGCTGATGAGGGAATGAATGTGGTAGGACACTCATTAGATCGTATGTGCTAGTCTGAGGCTCTCCTATGATACCCCCTTTCTGAATAATGTTTACTTGAGAAAACTCAATGCCCTATTGAGCTTAATCATTATAGTTGTAGCTGCCACTTCTGTATAGTTGCCACACCTTTGTTGTAGGATGTCTAAGTATTGGTGATACGAAAACTTGCCTGGTTGTATGATAAGTACTCGGCTCGTAATGTTTTATCCCTCTTCTAGTTGTATTTGAATCAGTTTATAAACCCTTAGAAGATTGTACTGAGTTTGATTATGTTGCTGCTCTTGAAGTAGGGTCTTTGTTTCTTCTGTTTGGAGCTAGTTTCTTATCTGAAATGTATATTGTGCCATCACTTTATCATGGTAGTTGCATTGCTAACACTTGTTATTTGATCTCAGAGCGGCTTACCTTTGGTTCAAAAGAGGATAAGCGAGTTAGAAGAAGAGGTCTGTTCAGTCATGTGGCTATTCTATTCTTTAGACTAGTTCTCAAAATGTTTTTTTCTATTGGTTTATTTCCCAAATTGTGTTCTGCCAATGCTGGAGCTACTTATTCTTCAACTCCACTAATCTAAAGAACAGGGTTGGCAATGGTAGGTGAAACTTCTATGGGCTGCCTTGAGAACAACCAACTTCGAGCTACACGTTTTAGAGGATAAAGCAAGAGAAGCTAAGAATAAACTTAAAGCTAAGGCTTTGGAAGTTGAACAGGTGATTATTGGCTTTTCTTACTTCACCCATTCCTTTAATCTTCTATCCAAAGCAGAAATTATTAACTATTCTTGGTAGTTCAGAATCATCTCTAAGTTCACTTCAGTTTAATTTCTACAAAAATTTTGATAGATTCCTTTAAACTTTGAATATATATGTTTGGATCTCAGAGAACCAACATAAATCGGCATAAAACTTGTTGTTGTTAGGTATTTAAGCATCTATTAATCTATGTAACTAAATTTGTTATGTGTAGTACCAAATTACCCCACTTTTGTTTGGTTTTGTCCTTGTCTTGTTTTTGTTTGTCCCTTTGATGTGGTAGCAAATGAAATCTGTCTGTTTCTGATATGTTTGTATGAAAATGAGTTTTAGATTGTTGCTGTCACCAAATGCTTCAAGCTCTTTTGGCACTGACCTACTTCCTTTATCATTTTTAGATGACAGAAGTTGTTACGGAGCAGTGGATTCAGGTTCAACATCTTGAGCAGGTTTTTAATTTTTGCCTTTAAGTTTCTTTCGCTTAATGCAGTTGAATCTTGTGAGTTGTGACCAAGTGGGGTATAAATTCACGTCACTGATGATTGTTCCTATTGCATCTTGAAGATGAGAGAATTCAATAACCGAAGGCATCACACACCTAGCAGATGCCCGTTCGTGAAGGTAAATTTCAAATCCAGCTGTGGACTCCCAGTGATATGAAATCTGAGGAATAGACAATTAAACCGTCGTTTAATAATCTCATAGCCTCTCATTTCTCCTTTGTGTATCTGTATTTAGCTCATGAGCGATATCCAAAGAAAACATCTGCCCAAAGTTGATGAAGCATTTGACATTCACTGGAAGGGAAAGAAGGTTCTCTCTGTGCAACCGTATCTCACAAAAGCCCTGTCACAGTTAAAAAGCCTCTGGGCAGCTGTTACCAAATATCACCACCAGGTTTTGTTTCAGATAATCACATTTCACAATCTCCAGTATTTAGATCGAATGAATCTGTAACCGCGCTTTGCTTTGATTCTTTATAGTTGCAAGGCTTCATCGAGCATGAGATGGAAAGAACCGAGATCACAGCGGCTCTCGCAAACAGAGAAGTGGTGTTTTTCATGGTATGTCAGTTCATATTTTTCAGAGCTTGTAGATGGTTTAAATCAATGTTTGATTTGTCTGATCCTTAATCACATCTGATTAAAAATGAAATCTCCAGGCATCTGCACTAATTACCTTCCCAGTGTTTGGAGCATGGATGTTACTCTCTTCCTAGTTTGGTTTCTGGATGACATGTTCAACCGATGCATCAGCAATGTTCAGATTGGTTTTGCTTCTCATTGCTCAAGAAATTGTCTAGTTTTAAGCTTTGAGATCCGTAGGATAATCCTAGTAGGATCAATTACATCCGTGAACAAACCAAAATCCGGTTACTCTGTGGTTTAAAGTTTAAACCAGTTATTATGGGGCAAGGTGCACAGTTGTATCCAAGTTCAATTGTTGGAAATTGAATTTGTTATTGAAAAAAGAGACAAAACCAAAGACATGCAGACAAAAGTCAAGTCCTTGTTCGTTGTTTTACCGTTAGATGTTTGTCGTAAGTAGGAGTAGCCTTTGTATGGTTTAACGTGAGATGATTTTACTACATGTAGTGTAGTGAAAGTTTATATATACAAGACCACATTATTGGAAAATGAAAGTTATTTTACTAACAAACAAATTCCTTACACATTCTCACATTCTCTCTGCAAGAAATTCAGAAATTCCATATTGTAGTACAATAGATTGAGATCAGTCATTCATTTTTAGTGTGAAGCTAATCAAAGATCAACCTCTCTTCAGGATAATGTAGGACAATAGGTTGAGATCACTCATTCATTATTATTATCTTGGTTTAGTTTATACATTTTCAGCATAATTTTCTTAACTAGTTGTTTGGAAGTTTGATCTTTTTCATTATCTAATAAAATGAGATGACCAAAAAACAAAAAAAACAAAAAATCTTAATATAACTAGTTGTTATTGTAGCATGGAAAACTACATTTTAGTATGTATCCCTTAAATTACAATAAGTCGAGATTGTTGATGCAATGGTCCTACAAAGTACAAAGCTCGACTACTCCCACCACACGACCTCTCTTTTGTCGGTCCCATTCCGCTAGTCACGCCACAAAATCTCCCCAACACTTTCGAGTTTTTGTCTTTGATTGATTGAATTAACCTCTTTTTTTTTTGGTCAAACCATTATTAGTAAATCTTCCACTTTGTTTTTTTCTTTTACCCTTTTTATTGAATTTGGTACTTTTATTTTCATCATATCCTTCTTTTATTTGTTTTTAAAAAATGATACAATACATGCTTTCTTAGTTATTTCAATTTCAAAGAAGGAAACATGCACTTTATTCTTCTCATTTATGTTGGGAAATCCTTTTAGCTTTTAAAATGGTTGATAAGCTCTTTGTATGTCTCTACGTCTGAAAACGTGAAAATACCTACTCTCTCATACTCATCCCCGCAAATTACTCAATGTTGCTTGACATTATAACTTAATAACATTTGTCTCTTTTTCTCCTTTTCTGTTGACAATTTTTTTGTTTGCTTTTTCTATAAATCCTAGTATATTTTGTTCATATATGTTATCTACTACATGGGAATCTAATTCAAAAAACAAAATTCGATATTTTTAATACTTTTTTTTTAAGTGCATATCTTAGATTGTAGATGTATTATGAGGAAAGAATAAGATACATGAGGACATATAGAGTCAAGAAATTTAATCACTGACAATAGAGACTAGAGAGATTAGTGGCTTAGGGTCACATGATATGTGTATTGGTGTCTCCATAGTGATCAGTGGGATTGGGGCAATTCCCACTAACCCTCCCTCAATCCTCGCATTATTACTCGCCTCTCAATTCCTCCCTCTTTGTTTTCTTTTTAATATCCTATTTTCTTTCTCCTTTTTTGGACATAGTGAAACCACACCAAAGAGCAACGACGACAAAGTTTTAGTTTACAACGATGGTTCATGTTTTGATGGCTCATTCGCCCTGGCTTCTTGTGTTAAGTTATATTGAGACAGTGAAACAAAAATTCACATAGTAACTTCAGATATCAATGTTGATCGGACCAAATACCCCAAAATCTATTATTCTTGTTTGCTCGTATTATAAAGCAAGAATGATTACGAGTAGTACATGATGATAAAGATTACTGAATTTACTGGTGCATTTCAAATCAGCTTTATATAAGTGTGGTTTTGTCTGACCATCCGAAATAATCAAATACTATAAGTTTGCTTGAAGATCGGGAAAGTTGGAGACATATACTATAAAGTGATTTTTACATAAGAAAGCATCTCGAGGCTATTCAATGATCAACATGACACTGTTATGTCGATTTGTTAGGGGTAAAATTAGGAAGAATAATGTTTATAAACAACACACATTTTTCTAGCTTCTCCATGTTTTCTCGGAATACTAACAAAATGTTTTCTTTTATTTATTTTAACTATGATTAATTAAGGTACTTAATTAAAATAAGTAATTTTGGACGAGATGTATCTTCCAACTAATGCTACCAATATGAAAACTTTTATGATAGGACTTGAATTTTGGTTCCAACTCCTAAGCTGCTAAGCAACAATGAGTGTGACAGTATGATACGGATGAATGGGAAAACTACAAAAGCCTTATCTGTTCCTAGTCCATATTTGTTGTGTTTCCAACAAGACTACTAAAATACGATCCATGTTCTCATCTCAAATAAACTAGTCGATAATTGTAATTTGGTAAAGTTAACAAACCAAAAGGATGGTTAATAACCTTTTTCTGATAAACTAATCTTATAGGCGAGAAAGCTGAGCTACCTCTTTGAAAAATCATCTCATCCTAATGGACCCACCATCAACCATTATCACCTATCCAGTCCCCATTTCCACCTAACGACTTCAAATTAAAACACATTAAAAAAAGTCCACAATTTCTAAAGAAAAAAAGGTAAAAGAAGAAAGAAAAAGAAGCCACAGAGCTTAGAATCTTTCAATATATATAAGCTCACACTAGCTCTCAATAAACCCACAATATCTAATTGTCTCTTCTCTTCTCTCTATCACACTACTACTACTCACATCATGGCTTTCTCCACTAGAGGCTCCCTCTTATTCTTCTTCACTACACTTGTTCTTCTCTCCACCCAAATCCATGCAAGAGACAGTTACTTCTTTGGAAAATTCCACAGAGAATCCCCCAAAGATCAAAACCCTAACAGTTTCATCCCTCTTGAGACTAGCGAGAAAACCACAGTAGAAGAATCCGTCCTCAACAAGAAAGAGCAAGAACAAGATCCTACCTTTGTCCCCGAGTCCGGAAACGGGTATGGCTTGTATGGTCACGAGACCACATACAACAACAACAACGACAACAAAGAAGAGTTCAACAACAACAACAAGAACGATGAAAAAGTCAACAGCAAGACTTTCTCCACTCCAAGCCTGAGCGAGACCGAAGAGTCTTTCAACAACTACGAGGAAAATTACCCGAAGAAGACAGAGAACTACGGCACTAAAGGTTATAACAATGAGGAGTTCAACAACAACAACAACAAGTACGATGCAAACTTCAAGGAAGAGTTCAACAACAACAAGTACGATGAAAATTACGCCAAGGAAGAGTTCAACAACAACAACAACAACAACAACTACAACTACAAGTACGATGAAAACGTTAAGGAAGAGTCTTTCCCCGAGAACAATGAAGACAACAAGAAAAACGTCTACAACTCTAACGCTTACGGGACAGAGTTAGAACGTGAAACACCGTACAAAGGTTACAGCCACAACTTGGAGAGACAAGGCATGAGTGACACAAGGTTCATGGAGAAAGGTAGCTACTACTACGACCTTTACAACGACAGAAACCACGGCCATTACTACCGGAAGTCACACAGTAAAAGCCCCGCCGGTTACTATTCTTCTCCCGCGACCGAGACTAACTACGAACAGCAATCGTACTCGTACGGAAACAACAACGAGGAGAACAGTTTTAAGGATCCGTACAACTCCAAGTGGGAGAAGAACTTGATGAACGAACAGCCTGAAGAGTTTGTTGAGGAGCAAGGCACTAATCAGTTCAAGCCTTGATGAAGATTGTTATTTGATTTCCTCTCAAGACTACTACACTCTTAAAAGTACTTTCTTTTATTTCAAACTAAGTTATATTACTTATCGTTGTTTAGTCAAACTAAATCGTTGTTATCATTGCAAAAACTTAAAAGTGAAAACAAAAACAAAAAAGAGAAAGGAGTTTTTTTTTTTTTTTAGTTAATCGGTGGGTTTGCTTTTCTATGGGTTTTTGAACTTTGATGTTTGCGTTTGCATATATTATTCGGTGAAAGAAAGATAGTTTATATATATGGTGCTACTTTATGTTATTATTCTCTTATGTTAATTTAATCACTTTTTGGTTATATTGTAAAAGATAATTTAGATAAAGACTGTATGGATCTCCCATTATTAAAATGGGACCAAACGTGACTGCTTACAATGATTTATAATGGGGGACATGAAGATGCCTCTTCCTCCTTGCGTAAGTGCAAAAGAGAAAGTAATAATTACTTGCACAACAACTATTTAATCTTATGGATCTAGAAACATATATTACTCCACTTGATTAAATCGAAATGTTGTCGAAGCCACAAAAATCTTCTCAAACATGTGCCTTAATGTTAGCTATAATCTCAGCCTTGAGATGGATACATTAAGCCTTTGTTACATTCAATCGCGTTTCTTGCTTTCTTGGCATCAATAGGAGGGAAAATCTGTTCTCTGTACATTCGTTTATTGAAAAATAGTAAACAATAAGAAGTTTAGTGTAATTGGTGGTAATATGGGTGGAAAAGACTAACAGAAACGCCGGGACAAGTAAAAGACAACGACACTTCCAAAGCACTTAGCAATAAGAATCCATTCTCGAGTCTTTTACGAGGAAAAGAAGAGTCCCCATTCCGTTAATCACGGCCAACATAAAGGACAAACTAAAAACCTCTTTTCTCCTTTCCTGGATTTATTCACCTTTTCTAAAATATATTTTAAAATCATTACATGAATATTAATATATTACCACCATGCCGAGAAACTATTTTAATTTATTTACCTTTTCTATAAATAAATATTTTTTTTGTTAACTATTTTTTATCATAATGTTTACTAGCTATTTTTCTCAATATTCCGGTAAAACCAATTAATGTAGAAGAAAACTAGAAATTACGGATTTGACACGTGTCACTTATCCGCAGCAAGCAACAGTTTCACAGAGCTTCCTGTAGGTGCAGCTGCATCAGATCCCTCCCTTACGCAAAACCCTACGCAAAAGCCCTAAACTCTCTCTTCTCCAAAAATTGAACAAAAAAATAAAACAAATCCAAAGATCCTACACGTCCAATGTCCGCCGCAAGGTCCGTGTTCCGCTCCGCCGCAAGCCGAGCATCGTCCACCGCATTTAGATTCTCCGCCGGACCCAAGCCTATGCCGTCATCGGCACGGACCGCGTTTCGGATGCCTAAACAGAGTCCTCTAACAAATCGCATTTTCAGGTATATCTTCTTAACACTGATTTGGTCTCTTAGTTCGTTTTATTCTCCGTTCTGAAATTGTTTTGGTTTTGCGAATTTTGTTTGGAATGAAAGATCTCCGGTAGAACTAAGCTGTTGCGTGGAGACGATGCTCCCTTACCACACTGCCACTGCTTCCGCTTTGCTCAATTCAATGCTCTCAGTTTCACGCCGTGGTTGGATCGTTGATGGTACTTCACTCTCTTCTCATTGCTTATTATTCTCTATATTGTTTAGTTTCTTGATGATAGAATAAAGTTTACATGCTTAGTTGTCTGGTAAATGAAATGCACAAACAAAAATGCTTAAAGACAAATGTGTTTCATTTTTTCGATAGGTCTCTTGATTGAATTGAATTGAATTGTTACCGAGTTTGATTTGATTTGAGTGTTTAGTGTAGTCTTTCGTGTGCATGTTTTAGTGGAGAGCTTGCTAAGAAGAAACCTCTTTGTTGTTGAAGATGTCAATCATAGTAGGATTATTGATTAGACAAAATGTCTGCATTCTTAAGTTTGTTGCATAATAGTGGTAAACTGGTAATGATCATATGCTTGTGGATCTCCCCACATTACGGTTGTTGTTGTTATGGGCTAGGTTTAGAGTTGCTCTGTTTTACATAGAAAGTTAAAACAAGATCTTAACTTTATTTAGTGTAGTGAATGTGGATTTTTTATGTGTTCATTTATTCAATTAATTCTAAACTTCTCTGGCATCTCTCAGTTTTCATTATGTGTGCATTGTTGATTGGGAGGTAGCTCTATTAGGCTTTTTCTTTCCTGAACTCAAATTTTTTTGGATCCTGAGTTTTGAGTTTCTCGTGCAATTGTGTTATTGAACTTTCCTTATGCATGGTTTGTCCCAGTATTAAGTTCTTAGGTATATGCCCTTAAGATTTTGGTTTTTACGAACAGAAGTCATTTTTTACAGATCTTTTTGGCATCTAGAATACTCCACCTCTAAATAATTGGACAGTCTAGGAAAACATACTACTCTAATAGAAAAATCCTTTAGCAGAGTCTGTCCTGTGTCATCTTTTTGTACATATCTTTACCCAGTTAAATCCAATGTCTTGAATCCATTGAGAAAAAATCAATTTTTTTTGCTTTGTAGGGCTAGACGAGACTAGATGAAGATCCATCAACAAAAGTGATGTGAGTCAATCAATTTATCTTCTGGTCTTGGAGTTGGGTCTTTTTACTGGATTTGCCATCATGGTTATAGAGTTTTTCTATATGGATACATAAGCGATCGTTTCTTAGAAAGATGGGTCATTTGTAGTTGATTCTCTGCGATAGTGTGGTCTTTGTTAATGCGGTCAAATATGCTTGAAATATTGACATACTGCTATATTTTCTGAATATCTTGGACTAGAACACTTGTCATCAGCATAAGAACCACACTGATACAAAAAATTGGTATTCACTCAGATTGCAATGATGATGTATGATGAATTACTGGGGAGAGGTCAGCGATGCATGCAGTCTAAGACAAGGTGGTGCTGAAATGAGACTTTTCTTTTGGGTTTCTTGAACTTGATCTTAGGGCAGTTTGCCATTAGAAGTGATAATAATTGAGTTACGTCTCTAGGCAATTTTCTTTTGTTTTTGTTTTAGCTCGATAAATGAGTCGAAAGTTTCTAATGTAGTGTCTGTATCGTTTGTTTTCTGGTGTTGTAGATGGATGACTCTTGTTCTCACCATTGCAGTAAGCAGGAAGATTTTCTTAAGAGTTCTAAGACCCCTTTTGTTGATTCTTAAACCATATCTGCAAATGTTTTAACTATTTTACTTTATAAATATAAAAGTGAATCAGTTTTCATGGGTTCTTACATCGAATCGCCTTCTATTGTAGCTCGTATGCATTTGGAATTGGAACTATTTTCTGATTCTTTTAAAATTGAAGGGAGATTATGTTCCAAAATTGAATACAGCAAGCAGCTAGATTTTGACTTTCATACTATTATGTATTTAAATCGGAAACCAGAATTATGGTTTGAAGAACAAGAAGAAGAAGAAGAAATAACACCACAAAGGAGCCAGAAGTCAAAGCCTGAACATCACACGTGGCCAGCGTAGTAGTCCACACGACTGTTGCAACTGCTGAATTTAGTAACCAATTTGATTCCTTGACTTCAGTGACTCGGGAACGAACGAGTCTTAAATTTGGAAATAAAGAATCATTTTCCAAAATTGGAAGCAAGATCTCCGTATATGTCAGTTTCGATGATCCACTTTTTGTGGGAGTACATGTGTGCACAGATTTTATATTGGATTATAACAATACACGAATAAAAATCTTTGAATTACCTATTATCATCCTTGTTCCCGCTTGGTCTCATCCCTAAAGAGGCTCTAGATTCTACACATAAGACCAAATACATTTTCGTAGGAGACAAAATGTAGATTATGTATGCTCATCTCTAACTACAGTATACTAGGAATGCTCGGGCCAATGATAATATTGATATGTTAATTTGTGCTTATTATTGTACATCTAAAAGAAATCTTGTGTGTTTGGCTTAGCTTAAAAGTTAAAATATGTAATATTTTGGTTATCTTTTGTATAGTCACACATTTTGAACATGCCCGAAAACCAGCATGAGAGTTTAGAAAATTCGAATTAGCTACGTTTTTTTTTTTTTTNTTTCAATCATCCACCAAGATATCCGGCGATGAATCTTCC
>Ga0041059_1000939_pt1 | contig 23044 bp, 27 predicted proteins | sample AraColnosormetaG_FD_56232 | JGI IMG/M metagenome (GOLD analysis project Ga0041059, IMG submission 56232) | Arabidopsis roots microbial communities from North Carolina, USA - Col MF nosort | ecosystem: Host-associated > Plants > Roots > Unclassified | place: USA: North Carolina | collected... | reverse complement strand
AAATATATATATATATATATATATATATATATATATATATCATTAATAAAAAACTTTTTACTCCTAACTTGCTTGATATATATTGATATGTTTGCAAAGTTAACGATAATGTTTCTTCACATTTTTTTTTGAAAGATACATCGTAAGCAGTTTAGATGGATTTTATCAATATCTTGTCAATTTTAATTAGAAACAATATCGAAAACCTCTTGAACTCTTTAAATTCATATTTTATTGTAAGTTTAGTATATGTTTCTTATAAATTTACTGAATTTTGTTGTACTTAAAAGATTTGTTGTAAGAAATGTCTTTAAAAGGTAGTGATTGTAGAAAGAAAAAAGTAATGTGATTCTGCGTCCGAACAAGTAAAATTCAAAATATTTAAGGAGGATCGGTGGTGTGCAGTTAAGTGACATTTATGCGAGTGGCAGAGTAAGTGATGGACTCGAAGGTAATGGAACCATGTGAAAATTATTAATTAAATATGGATTTGTAGGTATTTACTTATTTCATACTACTAAATTACTAGTCAACGTTTTGACTTTTGAGAGACGTAAAGTTTGAACGAAATATCTCTAAACAATTCGAAACAAAAAGACATGAAAAAATGTTGCTTAAAATTGATATCAAGCTTTCCAAAGCCAATAAATTTGCACTTGAGATACCAAATGTTTCTAAATTGTGACATAAGAAATCTTATGTTCTCAATGGTAATGACACTCAAAAGACAAAACATTTCATTTGCAGACATTACAGTGTGAATTAACTAAAAACTTTATCCTGTAAAGTCATCTCCCAAAAAATACACTGTAGTACGTAGAGCCCATGGTATGGCATTTAGTGGTACATCATATTTATGGTAAATTTAAGCATTGGAAACATTGATGAGATTATGGACAATATACTACAAATGTGCAATAAATATCGAAAAAAACAAACAAAAGAAAACTTAAGGGCTTTCGAGGTTCCACGTCGAAATGATTTCATTGGACATTGATGAGATCATGAGATCTGCAGATTATAATAGTGGGCTAGCCTTGTCTTTGAGTTTCGACAGACATTGTCTCCTTTCTAGCTAATGTCATTTTCCCTTCTCTCTATTTCATTACATTTTTTTGTGTTTTAGTAAATCTCATTCATTATTTCGGTAATTAATACATTATAGATAATCAACTCGTGGTGATCAAATAATTGAATGATTTATCTTATGGGCTGACAGAATAAGATTTGAGTATTTTCAATGTCATTTATCCTCTTTGTGTACGTCTTGAATAACAAGAAACTCACAATTTTATCTGAAACTAGAGATATAAATCACAGTTGAAATCTAATTTTTTTAATATTCTTAATGTGAGTTTATATCTGAAAAATTATAGTTAAAATCTCGAATTAACGTTGTGAATCCAAAATAGTACATGGAATAAAAGTTCCAATTTTTTAATGATCGAAATAATAGAATGTATTGTAATTAATTATTGTTAGAACTTAGAAGATACAATATACATGTTATAAGCATCTTACCTAATTGTCCATAGTTTCAAAACAATACGAATAAATCAAGATAAAACAAAGAAACTGTCAGTACCGACCTTAGCTCAGTTGGTAGAGCGGAAGACTGTAGTAGTAGCTGTAATCTTTAGGTCGCTGGTTCGATTCCGGCAGGTCGGATTTTAAGTTTTTAAATTTCCATTTTTTGTTTTTCTATACAAATCTTGATCTTGGGCCTGCCTATTCGTTCATGGGCCGATAATTCAAAATTTAAAAGTAAGATAACGCGGTTTCGCTAACATGAACACGACGACGTTTTAGTATTCAATCCGTGTTTTGACACGACAGTTATATTACATAGTTGGAAGGAACGGCTCGAAACGGGAAGGTTATTTTGTAATTTTCAACTTTTTCTTTTTTTTTTCCAAATCCACTTTTCATTTTATTTTCTTTGAGAAAACCCACTTTACGAAGGAATCAAATCGACTCGTTTTCTTAAATCCGCCATAGATCCCATCCGACACACCACCGTCACATCCGGGTTCGAATCCTCCAGCTCGAGCTATTCGCGTTTCTTCATCTTCTCTCTTTGTGCCATGGTGTTTCACCCTCTTTAGGGACATCACAAGCTTTGGTTTGAGAGAATTTGAAATCCTCCTCTAGGATTTGAAAATTATGGCTAGGGTTTATAGTAATTGGGATAGGCTGGTTCGAGCCACTTTAAGAAGAGAGCAGCTGAGAAATACAGGTCAAGGTCATGAGCGTGTTAGTAGCGGACTTGCTGGAGCAGTTCCGCCATCACTTGGTCGAGCTACAAATATCGATGCTATCTTACAAGCTGCTGATGAGATTCAGTCTGAGGATCCTTCTGTAGCTAGAATTCGTAAGTATTTGTGTCATTATTTGAGTGGGATTCATTGGCTCTACTATTAACACTGTATTTGTCTGATGTAGTATGTGAGCAAGCGTACTCTATGGCACAGAACTTGGACCCTAACAGTGATGGTAGAGGTGTTCTTCAATTCAAAACTGGTTTGATGTCCGTGATTAAGGTATTTTTCATCATCTTGGTTGTTTACGATGTCTCACAATGTTATATCTGTGTATTGGTTTAATTCACATGCATATAGCTGTGGGAATATATCCTTATTCTACGTTTGGAGTCTAATTGTTGCACATTTGATGTTGAGATATAAGACGCAACATCATTCTTATTTGGTTTGCTTTTATTTTATGTGAAATGGTATGTTTACTTGTTCTGAATCGAAGGGGTTTACTTGTTTTTGCAGCAAAAACTTGCCAAGAGAGATGGTGCTTCAATAGACCGCGATCGTGATATTGAACGACTATGGGAATTTTACAAACTTTATAAAAGACGGCATAGAGTGGATGATATTCAGAAGGAAGAGCAAAAGTGGAGGGAATCAGGAACAACTTTTTCTTCTAACGTGGGGGAGTATGTGCATCTTTAATCCTTGTGGTTTCCTGTTTTTTTAGGACAGTATTTGGATTCTATCCCTAGAAAATGGCTGAAATTCTCTAAATCTGAAACATGCGTCCTGAATTGTGTTGATGCTTGTTCTTTCATTCGGCAGTGATTTTCTGGGTGTAGATTAATTTGTTTGGTATGGACGTTTTTATAAATTATCTTGATAGCTTCTGTTCACTTATACAGATGGGATTCTGTAGTGGAGATGGTTTCTGAGATGTACTGTTGTCTTCTTCTTTTTGTAAACCATAAATAATTAATCCTTGTTTTTTCCCCCTCCTTTTCATAGGATCTTGAAGATGAGGAAGGTGTTTGCCACATTGAGGGCCCTAATTGAAGTGTTAGAGGTGCTAAGCAGAGATGCTGATCCAAATGGTGTTGGGAGGTCTATCAGGGACGAGGTACTTTTTTCCCTTACCTGTTGTGTTTCGAAAGCTATTTAATCTGCTTCTCGCTTCCTGTTCTGATGATGCCAAGCGTTCAAAAAGTCATATCTAATAACTCTGATGAGAAGATCTTGGTTCAGAAGTTGCATCTGCATGAGTTGATAATAAATGTTTCCTAAGATCATTAAATCAATCATTCAAGTTGTCACGTTATACACTTATCTTGTAACTCATATTTTTGTTTATGTTTTCAGCTTGGGCGGATTAAAAAAGCTGATGCAACTTTGTCTGCGGAACTAACTCCTTACAATATTGTCCCTCTAGAAGCGCAGTCCATGACCAATGCAATTGGGGTTTTCCCTGAAGTAAGTCAAACAAGAATGAAAACTTTGATTTTCATTTTGTATTAGTAGTTTTAGCTTTTCAAGTTTTTCCCACTCAGAAAAGGCTCTATTGTCTTTATTTAGGTACGTGGTGCAGTCCAAGCTATCAGATACACTGAACATTTCCCTAGGCTTCCCGTTGATTTTGAGATTTCCGGACAACGTGATGCAGATATGTTTGATTTATTGGAGTATATCTTTGGGTTTCAGGTATAGTGATAACTATTTGATCAAATTCTTCCCTGATTGTTTATTATTCTTGTTGCTTACTCTTTTTTTTTTGTCTTGAGCATTGTCTCAGAGAGACAATGTAAGGAACCAACGGGAGCATTTGGTTCTCACACTTTCAAATGCACAGTCCCAGCTTAGTATACCTGGGCAGAATGACCCAGTGAGTTTTTCCTTCTGATAGTATTATTTTTTTGTGGCATACTCCTTTACTGATGGACAGTTATGATTGTCCTGTTGGTTAAGAGGTTGTCCTCTTAAAATCTTGACCTCTTAATCTTTTTATGTAGAAAATTGATGAGAATGCAGTCAATGAGGTTTTCTTAAAGGTTTTGGACAACTACATCAAGTGGTGCAAATACTTGAGGATACGCGTTGTGTACAACAAGTAATTTTTGAATCTAGCTCTGATATGGAAATACAGGCTTTCTTCATGTGCATTTATTGACGTTGAAGTTTTCTATTAGGTTAGAAGCCATTGACCGGGACAGGAAGCTGTTTCTTGTTTCTTTGTACTTCCTAATCTGGGGTGAAGCTGCTAATGTCCGCTTTCTTCCAGAGTGTATCTGCTATATATTTCACAACGTAAGATACCATATTGTTGTTGATTATACACCAATTTTCCGCTATCAGTATACTCATGTTTTGTTTATTAGTTTGCTAAGTGATTGTTTTGTTTCGTATTCTTTACTGTGGAAAAATCTAAATGTCTAGGTTTTACAGATTTTGTTGTTAGTGTTGTTTTGCTGTTCATATATATTGTCCTCCTGTAAACCACACACATCTAAGCCAAGAATAGACTTGTCAGAATTGCTGTAGCATCTGATCGTCTCTGCATCGTGGCACTTTGCTTCTGTTAAACAACCAGCCTGACATAGTTTAATTTAGCAAATTCTGAAATGATGAAAAATGAAGGCCTATGTGATCTTGAGTTTTACACCCTATGCGAAGTGAAAATATATCTCTTCTCACACAGTTGCCTTTTGTTTGTTAGATGGCCAAGGAATTGGATGCAAAATTGGATCATGGAGAAGCTGTTCGTGCTGACAGTTGCTTAACTGGAACGGATACCGGTTCTGTATCATTTCTTGAGCGAATTATCTGCCCTATATATGAAACAATCTCAGCGGTGAGTTCCGCTATTACAATGATTTTGTGCATCTTAATTTTCTATTATGGAAATTAGATTTCAACAGTTTAATGCTAGGCAAAAATGATAGTTTTAAGAGTGATTTCTTTCACTAACCAGAGCTTTTGGGTATATAGAGTATCTAAACCCTTGTTATGATTTTTTGTGTTAAACCCATATTACTTAAATTAGTAGCAGTTGTCTGGGAAGTATCATTATTTTAAGTTAATTTGAGTACAACGTTAAAGATCTTCTAATCATTTTCTTGACATAGTATTTAGGTGGTTCTGGCCTATATTTGAAGTACATCCCTACTTCGTATTTGAGATCAGATCTTATTCTATGTTTCTGAGGAATTTTAGCATGTTTTAATGTGGATTTGACGCGTCTTACATTAATGTTTTTGGTATATGGTTGCGTGAGCCCTTAAGTTGGTTTTGAAATTGATACTCATGTAGGAAACTGTTCGAAACAATGGTGGGAAAGCTGCACATTCTGAATGGCGGAATTATGATGACTTCAATGAATACTTTTGGTTTGTAGTTTGCTTATACTATTACATTTGCTAGTATAAACTCATTTCAAGGAGTTTCCATTAACTGTTTGTTATGTTCAGGACACCTGCTTGCTTTGAGTTAAGCTGGCCTATGAAAACAGAGTCACGCTTTTTAAGCAAGCCGAAAGGGCGGAAAAGGGTGAGTTTTGTTCATATGGATAGATTCCATGAATTTTATGTTTCATTCCTTCTTCGTTTGGTCAATCATCTGTGACCACTTACTTCTTCTTGGCTTCAATTTTCGTGAGTTTTACTTTGGAAGCTATCCCTGATTCTCTTATTTTTCATTTTGGATGGTATCTGATAACTCTTACATTCATTATATACGATTGCATTTAATGGGTCTTGTCCAGTTGCGGGTGTTATATCTGATAGTTTGGGAGTTATATTTCTCTCCGACGTCTATGTAGGGGAATTACTCCAATGAGAATTATTGTCCCACAATTTCAACTTCTGTCTTCTTGTCATATTTCCATGTCTCTGCAACAACTTTGCCTGATCCATTTTCTTTGAATTTAATGTAGACTGCTAAAAGTAGCTTTGTTGAGCATCGGACATACCTTCACCTTTTCCGAAGTTTTATTCGACTTTGGATCTTCATGTTTATTATGTTCCAGGTTGGTGTGGTTTTTATGAACAATGTTCTGCGTATATTTGATAATGTTCCTAATTATTATTATTATTCTTACTTGTCCACAGTCTTTGACGATTATAGCCTTCAGGAATGAACATCTCAATATCGAAACTTTCAAGATCTTACTCAGTGCTGGGCCTACATATGCTATTATGAACTTCATTGAATGTAAATTTTTCTGATTTGACTCTGTTGGCTTACTATTAGAAAATTCAGATTAAATTGCAAATGTACGTGTGTCTTCTTGTTGAGTATCTCATGTTTGTCATTTCTTCAGGTCTTCTTGATGTTGTACTTATGTATGGCGCCTACAGCATGGCAAGAGGAATGGCTATATCCAGGCTGGTTATCAGGTTTCTTTGGTGGGGCTTGGGATCGGCATTTGTGGTGTATTATTATGTGTATGTATCAAATTTGTCCAAGCGAGCTAATTCTTCTTGATAAAGTTTGTATGCGGAACAACTAACCTTTTGTGAAACAAATATTGCAGGAAGGTTCTGGATGAAAGAAATAAACCAAACCAAAATGAGTTTTTCTTCCATTTATACATTCTTGTATTGGGGTGTTATGCCGCTGTTCGCCTCATCTTTGGACTTTTAGTCAAACTTCCAGCATGCCATGCTCTGTCAGAAATGTCAGATCAATCTTTCTTCCAGTTTTTTAAGTGGATATATCAGGTATTCATTTAGTAGAACTTTAGATAATAGAAAAAGTAAGCACAGTGTTGATGCTTCTTCTCTCTTTCAGGAACGATACTTCGTGGGACGTGGCCTCTTTGAGAATTTAAGTGATTATTGCAGGTTGTGTACCTGCCTTTTCAAACTATATTGCTGGTTACAAAAAATGTTCATTGTTAGATGGCTAATTAAAATTCATTTGCTTAATCGAATAAGTTTTGAATTATGGATAAACGATCGACATATAATCAATTAGATTGCTTAGGGATACTTGTCTGTAGAGAGTAGACATCTTCATGTTAAAGTGTGAGTTTCCTCCTGAAAAAAACGTCACTTTACACAAAAAATGTTTGAATGGTTTAGTTGCTGTTTTCGAAGAATTTGATTGATTTGGGATCGTAGTAGAATTTGGTAACAAAAACCTTGGTTCCTGAGTTAAGTTTATTCAAAGTTTTTCCTCTAATTTTCAGGTATGTGGCGTTTTGGTTGGTTGTCCTGGCCTCCAAATTCACATTTGCATACTTCCTCCAGGCAAGGAGTTTCTACAGCTGTATATATTTGCTACTATTATAGAATTTGAAATCTCTCATATCTGAATTCACCTGTGGTGTACTCATTAAAAAAACAAGGGGATATGTCTGAGGCTGTATATAGGCAACTGCTATGTTGAATGCTTTTTCCTTCTCCATTGTATAAGTTGTTGTTCTCGTGCAGCCTGGTTGTTAAATGTATATTTATTAAGTAACTAACTAAGCATGTGTACGATATTACCTGACGGTTCTTCTTCATGTTGCAGATCAAACCACTCGTTAAACCCACCAACACTATCATTCATCTTCCTCCATTTCAATATTCATGGCATGATATTGTCTCAAAATGTAAGTGTATTTATGCTTAAGTGCTCAAATTGAATTAATTGGCTGGATGTTAATTGACTTAAAAGAAATATAATGTGTCTACACGGACTTAACAAATTAGTCAGGAAGGTCTGCTTCATTGGCTACAAGATATGTTGAATTTTAACTGAATAATATTATATTTGTATCTGATCAACCATAATACAGACTAGAACTTGTTACTGATTACTGTCTTTGAAAATGTTGCTGACACCTGTGGCTCTGCTACATTAAAAAATTGGCAGCTAACGATCATGCGTTGACCATTGTTAGCTTGTGGGCTCCAGTTTTGGCGGTGAGTGTATTCCTTAGTTGTCCTCTTAATTAGATATCAACTGTCTAAGAGTTTCTTTCGTAACTACCTTCCATTAACTCTTGTCCTTTATGAGTTACTAATCGTGGCATTTGGTATTGATGTTTAGATTTATCTTATGGATATTCATATATGGTACACACTCTTGTCTGCAATTATTGGTGGTGTGATGGGTGCAAAAGCTCGCCTAGGCGAGGTACTCCTGAACCCTAGAATGTTCTACTGCTAAATCTTTTTGTAGAACGATATTGTGTTCTGTTATATTGCTGGTCCCCTTACTAACCATGTTCAATTATCTTTCTATCTTAGATACGCACCATCGAGATGGTTCATAAGCGTTTTGAGAGTTTTCCAGAGGCTTTTGCTCAGAACCTTGTCTCTCCTGTTGTGAAAAGGTTATAATTTGGATCTGTCTTTATTTTGTTACATTTCTTGGAACATAAACAATATTGTACGCCTATGATTACCAGTATATTAAAGTTTTTCTTTTTGGGCTTCCTTCGCCGCCTAATCTCTGTTGTAATGATATATTTCAGAGTACCACTTGGCCAACATGCTTCTCAGGTTAGTGATAAGTTTAAACTCTCTGTCTTATCACTCGATGTTTTAATAGATATTCTTGCATTATTGCCTTACATTGTTAGTTCTTTGTCTAAAAATGGCTCTGTGATCTAATCAACAATTATATGTTTTGGCCACTACAGCCAAAACAGTTTCAAACATCTACTTTTGTGATAACAATAACTGTTCTCAGTATCATATGTTTGTGACTCCATGCTTAAATAGGAAAATTAAAGTCGATGATGCTTGTAATTGTATCTTGTTTCATTGATCGTGGATGTAACAGAATTTAATTTCTGAAAGTCCTTAATATAGAAAATTGTCCTTCTCCAGCTTTTGCTGTAACTCTATAATGTTGTTTTTGCCATGTATTTTAGCTCCTATGTTTTGTTCTCTCCTAATACTTCATTATACCCTAATTGTACTCTTCGTTCCCACTTTGTCCTGTGCATTGCGCTGATTGTTTCTCTCTGTCTAACCTTTCTTTTCTGGTTAATGATTAATTCTTAGAGCTTTTTCCGACTGTTTTGGCAGGATGGTCAGGATATGAACAAGGCATATGCTGCGATGTTTTCACCTTTTTGGAATGAGATAATAAAGAGCTTGAGAGAGGAAGATTATCTCAGTAACAGGTTATTGATTATTACATGCTTTCGTGTTCTTTCATTTTTTGCCGTTTGTACAACGCCTCTTACTCATACATTTGAATTCTTTGACTGTAGGGAGATGGATTTGCTTTCTATTCCCAGTAACACGGGGAGCCTTAGACTAGTCCAGTGGCCCTTGTTTCTTCTCTGCAGTAAGGTGCAGCTTGTTAAATAATTTCCTCTCTTTAATGTTGAGAGCTCAGGCGTGACATTTTTCTCTCATGTGTGAATTATTCTTGCTTCTTTTGTTTTTCAGATTCTGGTAGCCATTGATTTAGCCATGGAGTGCAAAGAAACACAAGAAGTACTATGGAGACAAATATGCGATGATGAATACATGGCGTATGCAGTTCAGGAGTGCTATTACAGTGTTGAAAAAATATTGAATTCCATGGTTAATGATGAAGGGCGACGTTGGTACAGTATTTCAGTTTGCTTGAATCTCAATGTTTGTTTAATATGCGAAGATCATGTCTGTTAACCATAGATTGCTGTTTTTGGAATTTTACATGTGACATTATATTTATGCCTCTTTTCACTTTGGTAATAGGGTGGAAAGAATTTTTCTGGAGATCAGCAACAGTATAGAACAGGGTTCCCTTGCGATAACTCTAAATCTTAAGAAGCTTCAGTTAGTGGTTTCCAGATTTACTGCATTAACCGGGCTTTTGGTACGCCTTCTTAAATCTGCGACTAGTTGTTTTTTTTTTTTTGGGTAGAAGGTTAACGAACGATTTTCAGTGAACTAATGCTGCTTTCAGAAACACAAAAGATATATCCATGAAAAATGTATTTTCTCTTGCTGCTAGTTTTGTTTACTGTTTTCAATTTCCGACTTTGGCTTTATAAGCCATAATGTGGGGAAGAAAGATTTTCGTCATTTTCCTCCTGTTAGGATTTTAGGCTGGTGTGATGCTTAGACCCTCTTTTTTCATTTTTCTTACGTTTGGGGATTTATACATTTTTCAGCTTTTTGTTCTTTAGAAAATACTGGGAATTTTTCTTTTGCTATGAGAGTTATTAATCCTTCTTCTGAAAATATTAGGCTTTTAAATTTTCTTACTCTACTGGATAGCTTTGAATTCCCTTTTCGTTCTTATTGCATCCCAACTAGCTTCTCTTAGATTATATTTTTCTTGCTGTTATTGATTATAGGTGGCCTTAAGTATAGGGCAAGAGTAGTCTTATTATGTCAATAAGTACTGAATTTATCACTGTATTTATATTATCTTACTTTTTCTTAGAAGTCTCTCTACATTTGATACTTAGATTGTAATGTCATCTTTCAGTACTTTTGACTAACGGAATTTTATGCTGTTGATTGTTAAAATCTCAGTTGTTTCATCTTGTTTGACTTGGTTTGCTGAACATCATCCCAGATTCGAAATGAAACCCCAGATCTTGCAAAAGGTGCTGCAAAAGCTATGTTTGATTTTTACGAGGTGGTCACGCATGACCTTCTTTCACATGATTTAAGGTATTACTAGGTTTACTTGCCCTCACAAATCTTAACTTGTATTCTCAACCGTCTTGGAGAAAATATCTTAGGGGTTCATCTATGTGCAACAGGGAGCAGCTTGATACATGGAATATTTTAGCACGGGCTCGAAATGAAGGGCGTCTCTTTTCCAGAATAGCTTGGCCTAGGGACCCAGAAATTGTAAGTCCTTCTGGAAGAAGAAGAAGGAAATTTATTCCAGATACTGGTTTTGTGGTCTTATGCAAATAGTATTATTGTTTATAATAACAGATAGAGCAGGTCAAGCGGCTACATCTTCTTCTCACTGTGAAGGATGCCGCTGCTAACGTCCCAAAAAATCTAGAAGCAAGAAGAAGATTGGAGTTTTTCACAAATTCGTTATTTATGGATATGCCCCAAGCAAGGCCTGTTGCTGAAATGGTTCCATTCAGGTATGTGGTTTCACTTGACTGACATGTAACTTATTTTTTCCCTCCTAATTTATAAATATCCATTTTAAATTCTTGTGAACAGTGTCTTCACCCCATACTATAGTGAGACAGTGCTCTATAGCTCCTCAGAACTGCGAAGTGAGAATGAGGATGGAATATCTATTCTTTTCTATCTTCAAAAGATATTTCCTGGTATATATCTTCTACTTCTAGGCGTGTGAGGTCGTTCCTTAGTCAATATAGTCATTAGCTGAGAGCTGATATCCATCTATTTTTGGCTTTAGATGAATGGGAGAACTTCTTGGAGAGGATTGGCAGGTCTGAATCAACAGGGGATGCAGATCTTCAAGCAAGTTCAACTGATGCTTTGGAGCTTCGGTTTTGGGTATCTTATCGAGGACAGACTTTAGCGAGGACTGGTTAGAAACGATCTGTATTGCTTATCACTTCTGAAATAATTTCTTACAAATACATTTACATTCAATAGGTTTGGATTTTAATGTAGAAATATGGTGAATTTCACACTCGAGTGCCTAATTTAATTTGTTCTTGTTGTTGTTAAGTGCGAGGTATGATGTATTACCGAAGGGCTTTGATGCTCCAGAGTTTCTTAGAAAGACGAGGCTTGGGAGGTACTTGGTTTCCTAATTTTTTTGTGACTATTCCCTTCAAAGGAAAGGCATATCTGTAAGAGCAGTTTTTTTTGTTTTGTTTTGTTACAGTGGATGATGCATCTCTGACCAACATGCCACGAGGATTTGAATCGTCAATTGAAGCTCGAGCTCAAGCGGACCTTAAGTTTACGTATGTTGTGTCGTGCCAAATTTATGGGCAACAGAAACAGCAAAAGAAACCAGAGGCTACTGATATCGGACTTTTATTGCAAAGGTGTGCATTAGTTGCATTTATTTTGGCCCAATATTAATTTTTGCATATAAATTTTGAGGATGTAATCATTCTAGTCATGAAGTTTAATGTCTTACAGGAATGGCTAAATGGTAGTTCAGTTCGTCCCATTTGTCTGTTGATTGTTCTTAGGTTGTCTAGATACATATTCGAAGTGGAACCTTGCAGTTGTTCCCTTTTTTTGGTAGACTGAGTAGGCTGCTACCCTGTGCATTAGTACAGAGATCCAGATATGAAAAACCTGCAAAAGTTTTGTAAATTTATTTGCAATAATTTTCTCTATGTAGATGGTGTTATCTCTGAATTCTCATTAACAGAACATCCTTTATTGACAATATCTTACACACATCCCATGTTACAATTTTTTCTTTTGCAACTAGATACGAGGCGCTACGAGTTGCTTTCATACATTCGGAGGATGTTGGAAATGGAGATGGTGGAAGTGGAGGGAAAAAGGAATTCTATTCTAAATTAGTAAAAGCTGACATTCACGGAAAAGATGAGGTATATGATATTTTGTGGATACTTGGAATGGTTAATTTGTCAAATTGGTTTTAGATACCTAAATGTGCCAAAATAGAAAGTTTTTCCTGGTCTAAATAGTTGGTACTTTCTTCAAGTGGATTGATGAGATACATAGCACACAATAACTTTCACTTTTGCTATAGGAAATTTATTCAATTAAACTTCCCGGAGATCCTAAACTTGGTGAAGGGAAGCCTGAGAATCAAAATCATGCTATCGTGTTTACGCGGGGAGAAGCTATCCAGACCATAGATATGAATCAGGTTTTTCCTCACTTCTTTGTCATGTTTCGGCACATTTCTGTATTGACATTAAGAGAGTCGTACTGCGGATAAGCTAAACCCGTCATGCATGTGGCCGATAGTGATTGTCTTATATTCCTAAGGTCCGCTTTTGGCCATCATCAGGTTCCCAAACTTTTCTTCCCCTCATTCAAAAAGGATTGATAACCGGGAGATTAATGAACAAATTATGTAGCAGGAGTTTGTTGGCCCCTTCTTACCAACTGTTTTTCTTGATCCACTATATTCTTCATGTTCTTCAGGACAATTATCTGGAGGAAGCAATCAAAATGAGAAATCTACTTGAGGAGTTTCATGGAAAACATGGAATTCGACGTCCTACTATTTTGGGAGTTAGAGAGCATGTTTTCACGGGAAGGTTTGCAGTTTTCGCCTTAGAAAATTGTTTCTAGAATTTTTTTTTGGTATATCATATGTTTTATCCTTATCACTTTTACATTGGTGGCAAATTGATATTGCAGTGTTTCATCACTGGCGTGGTTCATGTCGAATCAAGAGACCAGTTTTGTAACGTTGGGTCAACGGGTTCTAGCATATCCACTTAAGTGAGTATGCTCGCTTAAGACTATAACTTGTGCAATAGGACTACATTTCATTGTGAACTTTCCTTTATTGTGGAGCTTGTTACATGTTTTAGCTTTCTCTTCATCTGCTTGCATTTACTTGGTAAAATGGGTTCAGCACTCGTTTTCCGGTTTATTGGATTGTTTTTATTTAATCTATTACCACTTTCCAGTGACAGCTTAGTTTCAATTTGTTCAAAACTAATCTTGCAGAGTTCGAATGCACTATGGGCATCCAGATGTGTTCGATAGAATATTTCATATAACTCGCGGAGGAATCAGCAAAGCATCCCGTGTTATTAACATCAGTGAAGATATATATGCTGGTATGCGTAGTAGATTGGTGCTATATATATTTAAATTCCTGATTGCTGTTTTAAACTTAATAAGTTCTTTTTGAACTGTCAACGTTCTAATTTTTAAAAAAGCTTAACCATGATATGTTCTTGAAAAATCTGAGCTTTTTACCTATAAACAATGACAATATTTGCAGGATTTAACTCGACACTCAGGCAGGGGAATATCACCCACCATGAGTATATTCAGGCAACGACTTACTTGCTTTAAATGTTTCTTCACTTAGCTTGTATCTCATGTCGATCTGAATACATGATCCATACAAATTCTTTCATGTAGGTTGGTAAAGGAAGAGATGTAGGACTTAACCAGATTGCCCTATTTGAAGGGAAGGTAGCAGGTGGAAATGGAGAACAAGTTCTTAGCAGGGATGTCTACAGAATTGGGCAGCTGTTTGACTTTTTTAGAATGATGTCATTCTACTTCACAACAGTTGGATTCTATGTCTGCACAATGGTACTTTCATTCTCTTGTGTTCTGTAAGTCTGTTTCCCCCATAACCACATGTAGTTAAAAAAATTCTTTGATGCAGATGACCGTCCTTACTGTGTACGTCTTTTTGTATGGAAGAGTTTATCTGGTATGTTACGGAGCCTTCTATCTTTTCATTTTTTCACTGTATCTTCTTTTAAAATGATGGGTAGTAATTGCTCTCTGAAAGGTGTAGAGTAGCGGATGTGTACTCTAAAATCAGTGTTGCTTACTGCATAATTTTTTAAGAGTACAACCTCAAGTAGTTTAAGATTGATTTGCCGTCAACTATATTCTGTAATCCTATACCAATATGGATGCGTAGTATTTGACCCACCTTTTCAAATATCAAAGGCATATTGCACTTTTCACACACAACTGGGCATCAAACTTGTTGATTGACCTTTTTACATGGAAAACGTTCTTGGGAAAAGTATTGTTATCTAATTCTTGCAACTTGGTTGTATTATGCATTTCTTTCCTTTTTCATCTGTTGTCTTTTATTTCTTAAGACACTTCCCTTGCCTCCTTTGATATCATTTACTTCTTGGTATTTTTCAGGCCTTTTCTGGTGCTGATCGTGCAATATCAAGAGTAGCCAAACTGTCAGGTAACACTGCATTGGATGCTGCACTAAACGCACAGTTTTTAGTCCAGATTGGAATCTTTACTGCCGTCCCTATGGTGATGGGTTTCATACTTGAACTTGGGTTGCTAAAGGTTGGTTGACCTATTCACTCCGTTTCCTTTTGGAGTTCGAGAGAGCTCTTCTACTAAAGTGTCCTGAAGCATATGTTTTTTCTTCTATCACAGGCTATTTTCAGCTTCATTACAATGCAATTCCAGTTGTGTTCTGTCTTTTTCACATTTTCTCTCGGGACAAGAACTCATTACTTTGGACGTACTATTCTTCACGGTGGTGCAAAGGTATACTTGCTTTTATACATAGCAATGTTTCCGTTTTTTTCTTTTTTCTTTTAAACTTTCTCAAATGCCTGTGCGTTCTTTATTTGATCAACAGTATCGAGCAACTGGCAGAGGTTTTGTGGTTCAGCACATAAAGTTTGCCGATAATTACAGACTTTATTCTAGAAGTCATTTTGTTAAAGCGTAAGCCCATTTGTTAATCAGTTACATATGCCAAATAACATTTATCATGTGGATGCTTAGTGAACTGCTTCTTACTAACTTTGCGCAGTTTTGAAGTAGCTCTACTGTTGATCATTTACATTGCCTATGGGTATACGGACGGGGGTGCCTCTTCGTTCGTTTTGCTAACTATCAGCAGTTGGTTCCTTGTAATATCCTGGTTGTTTGCACCCTATATCTTCAATCCCTCTGGATTTGAATGGCAAAAGTTAGTACTGTGCTTGTTACTTGGTCTTCATTCCATTTCCGTATTCAATTGATTTTCTCTGGTGACACAGATGGCACTATGTCTTAAATTGTATTGGATCGTGACCTGTAATCTTTCATGCTTGATACAGGACTGTCGAGGATTTTGAAGACTGGGTCAGTTGGCTTATGTACAAAGGTGGAGTGGGAGTAAAGGGAGAGCTCAGTTGGGAGTCGTGGTGGGAGGAAGAACAGGTCTGTCCAAAATTTTGTATTTTGATGTATTACCGTATTCTGTATTGGCTAGTTTTTTTACTATTTGTGTTCCTTTACAGGCGCATATCCAAACATTAAGAGGAAGGATATTGGAGACTATTTTGAGCCTGAGATTTTTCATGTTTCAATATGGCATTGTGTACAAGCTTGATCTCACTCGGAAAAACACTTCACTTGCGGTAATGCTTGCTTTTTTTCCTTCTATCCTCGTTTAATTCAGTTGAGCTATTGCATTCCAATACATTGCTATTATTGCATGAGTGTGCCTGACTGAATCCTCTCTTTTGTGTTTTGCAGCTCTATGGCTACTCGTGGGTTGTTTTGGTTGTTATTGTGTTCTTGTTTAAGGTGTGTACTAAGATGTTCATTAGTGTTTTCTCCAGATTTTGATTTTTTTGGTAACCCATGACACTAACATTATCATGCCTCCTTGTTACTTCAGCTTTTCTGGTATAGTCCCAGAAAATCAAGCAACATTCTGCTGGCACTGCGTTTTCTACAGGGAGTGGCTTCGATCACATTCATCGCCCTCATCGTTGTAGCCATTGCAATGACAGATCTATCGATTCCAGACATGTTTGCATGTGTCCTTGGTTTTATCCCGACCGGCTGGGCTCTACTCTCTTTAGCCATCACATGGAAACAGGTGCTTAGGGTCCTGGGCTTGTGGGAAACAGTCCGTGAGTTTGGGCGTATATATGATGCTGCAATGGGTATGCTCATATTTTCTCCGATCGCCCTTCTTTCCTGGTTCCCTTTCATCTCCACGTTCCAGTCTCGGCTCCTCTTCAACCAAGCTTTCAGTCGCGGACTTGAAATCTCCATTATCCTTGCCGGAAACAGAGCTAATGTTGAGACCTGATGAACGAGAGAGAGAGAGAAGTTAGTGTGGAAGTAGAAGAAGTATTAGACATTTTGTTTGTAGAGTTTGTAGAACATCATTGGAAGCTCATAGACTCGAATTTTATATGGTTGTAATCTTAGTTTTGTTTACTCTAAGCTTACTGTTTATTGTCATAGGTTGACTATATTTTGGTAACTTGATTTTTTTTAAAATGAGATTTGTTGATTGTCTGAGATACTTTAATCTTTAAGAGACTCTTTCTAGTTCCTGTAACTATCAAATTGGAAATTATATTACACTATAGGTAGTGGTCAGCGGGTGTCTGTGATGACTTTATTTTGTGCCAATGGGTGTAATGTTACTAGGCTTAGATTGGTACTTGAAGTCGTAGCACGCTGATTATGTAATCATTCATTAAACCAAAATACTGTGAATCATAATTTTAGGTAACAGTCATCGTAATTGGTATATTTTTGTCGCAAGGAAAGATCTGATTGCTTGCAAATACGTGATGACAGATAAACATCATTGTCTCAGAAAAATTAATATTTCATGTGGAATTTAGTAGTGTGTGGATTCAAGAAGTAAAATTTACCCGTGGTGACATAAGACTTAAAAAAGTAGATTTGGAAAAAGTAATTTGAATTAAGAATTAAGAAACATCTGAGCTCACAGCTCACATCGTTCTGGTAATAAAACACAAACAGTGTAGTGTGGTCACGTAAATCGTGTAGGACTTGTCATTTGCTTATCACTATCGCCTAAAGTCCTCACTTTTAGGAGTAGACTAGTAAACGCTTCTGACTAAAATACAATTAAATTAAGAAACTGAGGTTCACTAAAATTCCAAAATGAACAACAAAAGCTCACTAATACTCAAATAAATTCTTAATCAAAAGCATTCCGATATGATTTTCAATTACTAGGATCCAAAATTGGGACACAAAATTTGGATTAGATACACTGCCTACAAGTAGATAATTCTCCTGAATATTCATCAATCAAGAATATTCATCTAATAACTAGTAACCAACCAAAAAAAAAAGAAAAAAAAAACTAGTAACCAACCACCATTGTTTATTTAGACTTGCTTTTAAAAAATTTGTTAGTTAAAAATATAAAATGGAATTAGACAATTAGTGGGTTCTATGTACCTCTAAAACGAGAAAAAATAAATCAGATACCAAAGAGAGAAGATTAATAAGATAGTTTTGAGGAAGAAATCACAATTAGAGCTTAAAGCATAGGAGGAACAACACAAACATGGGTTCAAGTACAACAACACGACGAATCACTTAAGCTCAACACGACAACACCTTTGACTCTATCTTTCTCATCTCCAAATAAAAACCAAACTAAACCATCACAGAAGCTGAAAAAGTTCAAAACTTTAAGGTACAAGATGGGAATTTTGTCGGACGACGTAGTGATAATCAGTCAATCGGAGAAAGAAGGTGACCCGAGTGTTATAACCATCAATTGTCCTGACAAAACTGGTCTGGGTTGTGATCTCTGTCGTATCCTCCTCTTCTTCGGCCTCAACATTGTCAGAGGAGGTAACAATTCCATTCCATCATTTTACTTTGTGTGGTTTTCGAAAATTTCTTCTTTTTGATATCTGTTCTGGTTTGTAACCTGAATGTGTTCGATGAAATTCCTCTGAGAAGATGTCTCAACTGATGGAAAATGGTGCTACTTGGTCTTCTGGGTGATTGGGAAACCAAACACGAGATGGAATCTGTTGAAGATGAGACTTGTAGAGGCAAGTCCTTCTTTTTCTTGGGCCTTTGGTATCTCAAGATGTTACCTTTCTGATTCTGAGTCTCAGCCTCCCAAGCTTCCTGATCTTTTCTTATTGAAGCTAGCTTGTTCTGACCGCACAGGGCTTCTTTATGGTTAGTTTGTTTCTGTTTGCTTATTGATTCTTCTGAATTTTGAGGTAGTTGTGGCCTTACTGTTTCTGTATTGGCAGATGTCACAGAGGTTCTTTACAAGCTTGAGATTAACATTGAGAAAGTTAAGATATCGACTACCCCTGATGGAAAAGTGATGGACTTGTTCTTTGTCACAGACACTAGGTATATAAACAAAGCTTGAAAGGAGATTTTTGATGTTCCTTGGATGTTTAAGTTAGGTGTGTTCTGTTTTTGTTCTTGTCAGAGAGCTTTTAGGGACGGTTAAGAGGCGGAATGAAGTGTATGAGTACCTGAGAGATGCTATAGGAGATTCAATGATCAGCTATGACATTGAACTTGTTGGCCCTGAAATCACAGCTTGCTCAACTTCCTCGTCGGTTGCAGAAACATTGTTCTCCTCGGATGTGTCGGGAGAGCATTCGAGTGGGTTACACACTTCAAGCAATGTTTCTATTGCAGTTGACAACTCGCTAAGCTCAGCTCACACCCTCATTCATATCACTTGTCAAGATCACAAAGGTCTTCTCTATGATATTATGAGGACCTTCAAGGATTTCAACATTCAGGTTTGTGCAAGTCTTTAATGGGTTTTTTCTGACCCTTCAAATTCATATGCTTTGCTTAAACCTTGCGACTGTTATTTACATGAGACTCGTTTTCTCAAATCTTATTTGATGATCAGATCTCATATGGGCGTTTTACAATCAAACTAGGAAAGAACTGTGAGATCGACTTGTTCATAGTGCAATCTGATGGCCGAAAGATCCTTGACTCGAGCAAGCTAAATGCATTGATTACTCGTTTAAGAGCAGAGCTACAGCAACCTCTGAGAGTGGTAATGATGAATCGAGGTCCAGATACTGAACTTCTAGTCACAAACCCAGTTGAGTTATCAGGAAAGGGACGGCCACAAGTCTTCCACGACATAGCACTTGCCCTCAAGAAGATCGATACCTGCATCTTCTCGGTATAATATAACTCACCCAATCACATCATTCGAGCTCATACCAAAAACAGTCCATTTTTGTATCATCTAAATATCGATGAATCTGATGTCTTTACTAGGCTGAAATTGGAAGACACGTGACTGGAGACAGAGAATGGGAGGTGTACAAAGTGTTGATCAACGAAGAAGACAGCTTACCAATCCCGAGAAGCAAGATAGAGGAAGAAGTATGGAAAACTTTGATGGGCTGGGAATGAAAATCTTTCAGAGTATAGGACCATTAGCTAACCTCAGACTCATCGAAAGAGTATGGCTATAAGATTTGTCACTTTATGATGCAATGAGTGTATGTAGATTAATATGATACGAGGAGATATATCTGATAAGCCACAGTGTGTATATATGGTTTGAGTCTTTCTTTTTGTGTTGATGAGAAATTGTAAGTAGAGAAAAGCAGAACGTTGGAATGTTGTAAATGAGTACTGTGTGGGTTTCATAGTAAGAAGCTAAAGTTTTTCTCTTTGTTGTATTGAGCTGAGATTTTTCTCATATTATATGAAGTGAGTGGCTATATCGTAATTAAACACTTAATGAGGGGCAAAAAGTGAAGGAGAAACCTAAGAAAAATGGCGACTCTTTAAGAAGCACACGAAGACAATCCGAAAGCTGACCACAAAGTTTTCTACTTTGCAATTTAGATAAATCTTTCTATCCACTTTGAGAATAAATTAAGGGCTCTCAATTTCGAATTCTGCTTCTCCAACGAAAAAAACGAAATCTTTAATGGCGAAGAAAGGAGGAGCGACGCTAGCTGAGGATGCACCATGGCGAGTTTCGTCAGGAAGACCAGTGCCTAAGATCAGTCGCTCTCCGGTTTTATCTATCTCTCAAAACCCAGAAACCGATTACGCCATTTCCGTCATGAAGGTTGTTTGTTTTGCGGATTGCAATCAAATTTGGGAATTTTCACAGTTTTTTTTAATTATGGGGTTGCGTGTAATCTCTGCAGCATCCGAATCCTGTGGGAGGTGGGTTTGCGATGGAAGCTGTACTTGAATCCGCAGGACCTGAATGCGTTGTTCCTGGCCAAGTAACACCTCTTCGGTTACTTGGTGTTAAGGTTTGTTACTTATTGAGAAATTACTACTTTAGTTTGAGTTCTCTTGATGATGTTTGAGTGTTGGAATTGGAAAGAATGAGGATAGTTATTTGTTGTGCTTGCATGTGTGTAGTAGAAGTTTTTAGTATTCAAATTGGCTTAGAATTCATACAGGAAAAGTGTCATCTTCTGTTGTCTTCCTTGTAGAATGTTCGAGTTGATTTGGTAGTTTTGTGTAAGTTTTGATTTTTGGCTCACTCTTGAGATTAGTTTCTTAAACCGTAGAGCTGCCTAGGTCTGAACATAAGGGAAATATTAGTTTCTTTTATTCCATAGGTTTTTAATCATTCATGGAGTATGAGGTTTCATTTGTTAATAGTTTCATTTTTGGGTGTATTTGAATAGGTGTGGCCTGTTGAAGTTGATCTTAAATTCTTGGAACCAGTGGGAAAGGAGCTGAAAATGCTTGGGAAGGTAAAGACCAACACTTTTATTGCTATGTGTCTTAATCAAATTTATCCACTTGTATATGACCTTGTCAATATGAGCCAATACCTTGGATAATCTTGTTTCATTCTCTGTATTTGTTTAATTTGAACTCTTAAAGCTCTTGTTTGCCTAAGGCTAGTGTGTTATGTGAAGTTATTATAAGAGAGGGTTAGGTTATTGTATCCTATAACTCCTCGCATATCAAGATCATAGATGGTCATTTTTTTGTGTGTGGGTAAGCTCGTTAGTTAGGAAAAATCCTAAAGTAATTATGTGGCTCAACAAGGGAGACTTAGTGGGAGTTGGATCCTGGTAGCATTACTAGTCAAGCCACTTGGTTCTAACCGAGAAACCTGAACTCTAATTGGTATGCATAGATTAATCATCTGCACACAAACAGCTAATGGCAGAAAATATCGGTTAGACCGGAATTTTGATTGAGCATCGGGTCAATCATTATCATAATTAGAAATGAAATGTGTTCAGCACGTAGTATGAACGCATTAGAACCTATTTTCTGTTTTGTTAGCATGATCATAATTGATGTTTTCTATTATCGATGGTTGTAACTTGTAAGTTAACAATGATCTATCTGTTGTTCCTGAGAATGCAGTTCATGGACAACGCTGTCGAGCTGATGAATAAGTCCTTCATTGACCGCTAAGCACAGTGGATAACCGGTCATATACTTGTCAAGGTTCTACACCTGGAGTTTTGGGATTGCGGGATATCTGTCTAGTCGCCAGAACTTGTTAGTGGCAGAGAGATCTGATATGAGCAAAGTTGAATACGGTGTGCGTGTGTTTGTATAGAGGATTTTTACAGACAGAATCTATATACTATCAAATAATTGGTTTTAATGACAGTTTTAAAAATGTCTTTAAAGGCTTATTATCTCCATCGTTCTTCAAGTTTTCCACTCATTCCTTGTCGAAATGAATGAAGTTCTCTTTTGAGTTCCAAAATGGGATCTCAGGAGTCAAGAATAAACCATCTTTCGTCGATGGATCGTAAACGATACAAAGCTTTTACCGATTTCACGAACTACACATGTTAAAACACTCGCTGAAAATAGAATTCGACCTAAAAATAACTAACCATAGACGTATGGTTAACCAAAATGAAGTTCTAAACCGATTAAGGTAAAACTCACGGAATAAAATTGTCCAAGTAGTGTGTTGTCTCACGTAAGAAATATGATTTAATAAACAAGATCATTGATAAGTGACGTTGTCGTTGGAGTAACAGAAAGAAGCGAAAACTTTAAATAATCACGGAGAGAATGTTAGGCACCGCCCGGCCCATTTGAATTCATAAAAAGTGAACATAATCTCTCCACAAACCCAACAACGTGTGTACCAGTTTTACTTTAGAAAAACAAAAAGTAAACTCTAAGATGGTGTTATTCAATTATGGAGTTAAAGTCAATTCTTTAAGCTTTAGATTTGTTTTCTGATATTGCTTTTAAGAATATGTTTGTATGAATTTCAAAATCTCTGCAATATGTCTTGGATTTTGATTCTAATGATTTACTCATGAAACTCCAAAAAGGTTTCGTTTCAAATCAATTAATATACAAAGATTTTACAAGTCTTTTAGTTTTGAATAACATTGGGTTTTAATGAAATATTTAAAATCTTAATTGAATAACACCAAACTTTAAAATCTATTAAGCATGATTTACAAATATGAGTTCCAATAACACTAGATTTTAAAG
>Ga0041059_1000938_pt1 | contig 23046 bp, 13 predicted proteins | sample AraColnosormetaG_FD_56232 | JGI IMG/M metagenome (GOLD analysis project Ga0041059, IMG submission 56232) | Arabidopsis roots microbial communities from North Carolina, USA - Col MF nosort | ecosystem: Host-associated > Plants > Roots > Unclassified | place: USA: North Carolina | collected... | reverse complement strand
TTTTTTTTTTTTTTTTTTTTCTTCGCCATAGAGACTTTAGACTTTCGTACATTTTAGAAAAAGAAAAAAAGACTTTTGTAATGTATTTGTAATTTTTTCACAAAACTTATATGTTTAGAATTTGATCACGACGATATGAACGTTAGCTGGAATGAAAATAAAATAAAACTAAAGAACAATCTAACATGCTTTCCTTTGACGGGTCACCAAATTGACCAGCCAACATATAGATGTGAACTTACATGGTTCATGGATGACCATAAAATGCCAAAAACCACACTCAATTTTTACCGATGTCAATGCGAACCGAATTTAATATTAACCCAAACGAAATGATTTTGTACCGGTGAAATCAAACCGTATATAAATGATGTATACAACAACACTAATCATTTAACATTAAGAATATATATATCGTTAGTTGAATATATATTAAAAAATAGCATTCTGTATACATACTAAACATATATCATAGTAATAATTAAACTTTATTTTATTTGATCAAACCGAACCGCACCTGAATCAGATTCGAACTGAACCAAACCGAATTGAACCTCTTTTCCAAAAGTCGAAAAAATCAAACCGGATTGAACAGAACTGGGGAAAAAAGAATGTCCATACCGAGACATGATTTTAGGCTACATGATTTCTAAAATACAATTACGAGTAGCCAATTAAAATATTACACGTTTAATTAATCAGATAATAATTCTTATTAATCACCTCAAAAATATTTACTTCCTGTTTTTGAACCGAAGAGACTTCTTCTTCTCCATTCTTGCTTCTTCTTCCTCGTCTTCGTCGTCTTCTGTGTACAGACATACCTCCATTTTATAGAGAGCGAGAAACAGAGAGATCAGAAGAAGAAGAGGAGGACAAAATTATAGAAGGAAACGTTTCAATGCGTGCATAGAAATCGATTCTCATATACTCTGAGAGATTCATATAGAAGTTTCTGTTAGTTCGTAGCTCTAAGTTCTTCGTTCGTTGAGAGCTTGGAAAATTGTCGCGGAGTCTGTTTTTGTTCTCCTAGATCTTTGGGTGGAAACAAACAAGCTCGCGAAGACGAGAACTCTCGCCGTATTTGGGATCTGGTTCCGTTTAGAAGATTTTCCAGGTTCAATTTTGCTCGGCGTTTTGATTATTTCTTCGTTGGTAGTGTTTTTAAGTTTTTCGATTTTGGATTTTGTGCGGACGATGAATAGGCTTTAGAATGGATCCGATTTGGTTTAGGATTTGGAGAAGCTCTAATTAGATTTCGTTTGATTTGATCTCGTTCCTGATTCTGATAACTTCTGGGGTTGGGAAGCATTCGTGTAATTTGTTGACTGAGGCAATGCCCGTGGTTGTGTGTATTAGAAGCTGTGGTGATGATTTGACTTTTCTTGGTTTGGATAGAGTTAGAGGATTTGGTTTTTGTACTAGTTTGAAATGGTCTCATTGAAATTGTCAAATTAATTTTCCTGTAGATGTTTGATTTTTTCTCTTGGGATCATCATAACAAGTTTCTTCAGCTACAATTGGTGAAATTGTGTTGTTCTCTTCAGGAAAAAGAAACAAAACTTTGAAAATTACCATCTTCAAGAATCTAAGTTGTCTATTTATGCTTCACACTTTTGGTGTGACATTCTTTTTTTTAAATCTTTATCTGGTGTAGTTTTCAGATTTGTATCCTATGCTCCTCTATGGTTTACTTATGTTCTGCTCTGTATTGATATCTGATATTCAAGTATGGGTTTTTGTATGTAAATTTTAGGTTTCGACTGGTTCTAGCTGCTAAGTGGAATCGACTCATTTTAGCTGAAGAAACTTGTTGGGAGTGGGTTAAAGGGATATTTGAGGCTGAGTTGTTGCAGTATGCGATAAAGGTTTTTATGAGATGAAGGCAATTAAGGGATGGCGTCTAGGCAAAATTAATTATATGCAGTCTTTGCCTGGGGCTCGCCATCGTGCTCCTACAAGGAAGCCTATATGGATCATTGCAGTGCTTTCACTGATAGCAATGTTTGTAATTGGTGCTTACATGTTCCCTCATCACAGCAAAGCGGCATGTTATATGTTTTCATCTAAAGGGTGCAAGGGGCTAACTGATTGGCTTCCACCATCACTGAGGGAATATTCGGATGACGAGATTGCAGCTCGTGTAGTTATTAGTGAAATTTTGAGCTCCCCTCGTGTTATAAAAAAGAGTTCTAAAATTGCATTTATGTTCTTAACTCCTGGTACATTGCCTTTTGAAAAGCTATGGGACCTCTTTTTCCAGGTATACTTCATCTCTTCCCAGCTTCTTTTCCCCGCATCAATTGTGTTAGAGGTTTCCTTCTTGCTAATAAGATACGAATGATAGGAAGTTCAGTGAACTCTTTCTAAGTTTAGGCTGGCCTTTTATATTGACAACTCTTCAAAATTGTAAACTTTTTCTGTAAAATCGTTTAACAACTTGGATGCAGCAAGTGCCATATGAACACTTGCAATATGTTTAGCAACTCTGCGTTTATTTCATTATTTCTTTGACTTATTTCTCTCACTGACTGTTTTCGGCTTTTACCCCTCCGCACAGGGTCATGAGGGGAAATTCTCTGTTTATATACATGCATCAAAGGATACTCCGGTTCACACCAGTCGTTACTTTCTTAACCGTGAGATTCGAAGTGACGAGGTATGTCTCCTTTTCTATGTCTGATGTCTATATTTGTAGATATCATGTCATCCCTCTCTTCGGTCATGAAAAAACTATTGGTTTGGAATGACTACATCTAGTTGGTTGATGTATCATAAATTTCTCTTGCTTCTGTTATAGTTTTCATGATTGGGGTAAAAGAATCATATATTTTTCTGTAGGTGGTCTGGGGTAGAATATCAATGATTGACGCTGAAAGACGTTTGTTGACCAATGCTCTTAGAGATCCTGAAAATCAGCAATTTGTATTACTCTCTGATAGGTAATCTCCCAGAAACTTTATTTCTCTTCTCACTGATTATTCTGAGGTTTCCCTAACCAACTTGAGTGTTTCTGGTTTTGCAGTTGTGTGCCACTTCGAAGTTTTGAATACATGTACAACTATATGATGCACAGCAATGTCAGCTATGTTGACTGGTAAAGTATTTCTTCAAGTTGATGAGATTTCAGAACTATAATTACACATGTTGCCAGATTTCTTCTTGACTTCTCTATACTTAACTATGATAGTGTTTTATTCTTCAGCTTTGATGATCCTGGTCCACATGGAACGGGCAGGCATATGGACCACATGTTGCCGGAAATTCCAAGGGAAGATTTTCGAAAGGGTGCACAGGTATGTCCAGTATTAATCTTGCTTCATACTCTGAAAACATATATGCGAGATCACTAAAATACAAAGGCTCAGATATAAGAAATCAATTATGTTTCATTGTTGGAACCATTTGATACGACAAAAGGCTTTTAAGTAGAACTCTTTGTGGAATGTGGACTAGTTATAGCAACAGCATATGTATGATTGTATGCACCATATTACATCCGCATTTAGGAAATGGAATTTTTTCTTTTGAAGCTTAGATTGTTCCTTGCTAGTGATGAATTGGTCGATTCGTCGTTGTTGGGAAGCATTTTGATCAAGTTTGGCTACATTTACTGGAGTTTGAGAGGTTTTTCGATAAGTTTTCATCGCTTAGTCAATTACTTAATATCTATGCAGTGGTTCTCTATGAAGCGTCAGCATGCTGTAGTAACTGTGGCAGATAATCTTTACTACTCTAAATTCCGGGACTACTGTGGGGTGAGTATGACCTAACCCTCAAAATAGATGTTTCTTACCTTTTTATCTTCTCGATTCTATGGAGGCGTTCCTATCTATATATATGGAACTAACCACATATTAATAGCAAGGCCTTTTTTTCAGCCAGGTGTAGAGGGCAACAAGAACTGCATTGCGGATGAACACTATCTGCCAACATTCTTCTATGTGAGAATTCATTTTGATTCTAAAGAGAAAGAAAATGTTTGATTTTTTAGTACTTTCTTTATCCATAATATACTTATGGTCTGATAAATTTCGCAGATGCTTGATCCTACTGGCATTGCTAACTGGACTGTGACATATGTTGATTGGTCTGAGAGAAAGTGGCATCCAAGAAAATACATGCCTGAAGATATCACGCTCGAGTTAATTAAGAACATCTCGGTATCATCACCACACCGCTATGATCTCTTAAAATCTTCCTTGACTATTACCATGCTTGGTTCCAATGAGATAACTAATCAGTATGCCTTTTGATCCATTTACAGTCCATTGACGCAGTTTCACGCGTAACAAGTGAGAAAAACGTACACACTTTTAAACCCAAGTCTTCTCCACTTGTAATTAGTTGCAAAGTTTCCGATTTTTTTTTTCCTTTAGCGAGATGCTTATCTGCCGCTTTTTTTAATGCCTGCAAATGTAGGGAGTAGTATCCTGGACGCATTGCATGTGGAATGGAATCAAAAGACCTTGCTATCTCTTTGGAAGGAAATTTCATGCTGATACTCTCGATAAACTGATGGAACTCTTCCCAAACTACACAAGCATCGTGTAGGGCTTTCGAGCAATTTTGATTGATTGATGAAATGCAATGCCAAGGAGGTATTCTTTTGACTCGGATTCTTTGGCCAACGTTCAGTTATACCCATGAATCAAACTAAAACTTTTAGGCAATATCATGGAACCCCTAGAAGCTGTATCTCACTGTAAAGTCCTTTTACGAGCAGAGAAAATCCGAAATCGTGTGATCTTTGAGAAAGCTTAGGAAGTATTTGGGGTTTTGTCATTTTGGTTGGGGACGTTGGGACATTTTTAACTCATCTGTTGTCACTACATCTCATTGTTATTTATAGAATTTTCAGAGTGCTTTTTTGTTTTTCTCTCTTTTTGTTGGAGCACTTTGTTGAATATGAAATGAAAACAAGATATGAGGCTTATACAGTTTAAAAAAAGCTGGGCATTTTGATCATAATTTTGGAGTTTTATATCAATAACTAATTATACAAACTGCTATGAAGCATTTTCCTCTTTTTAGCAGACACAGTTCTCTAGAACTACCCTCTTATTACTGCATATTACAAAAAAATTATATTACAACACCCACACGATTTGTTCATCGCCGATGTCCTAGAGCCACCACCGGAATCCTGACCTTATGCCCTCGGCTACCTTTTAACTTTACCTCCCCGAAGCTGTATACTCCAGAAACCGATCTCACGGTCATAGTGACTGAGAAGGTTCTAGTAGCGCCTGGTCTGAGTGTCATCGCTGGTGGGTTCACTTCGATGGCAATAGACGGCTGCATCCTTGCTGTTATTGTGTATGTTTCTTCTACCTCTGCTACATTAGTAACTTTCCTTGTTACTGTCTGGGTCCCCACTAGATGAGAAACTGCTATAGATGGTGCATTAAAGTTTGAAGGATGTTTCATGTCGTAGTTACAGGCCGTGTTTGTGTAATTTCTTATCTCGTGGGCGCTGATCCCTGGGGTTGTGCATAAGAATCCTAGATAGTCCTCATAACCTACAAGAGAAGATTGATAGGTCTTATCAACCAGATATCAAAAATCTTTGGTACATCATTGATGAGAAATAGAAATTAATACCTGCATCAAAGATAAGACCAGGATCTAAAGCAGCACTTGGATTGACATGACCACTTCCATAATCGAAAGGAGTGGCTTTAACAAGCGTTACAGCTTCTGTGTCTGAATATTGCTGTGCCTGAAGAAGCCTTCCTGCTCTATCTATGACTGTTGAGGTTGTCATCAAAGCTGATTTGATAGCAGCTGGGCTCCATTGAGGATGCTTCTGCTTCACAAGCGCAGCTATCCCGGCTATGTGTGGTGCAGCCATGCTGGTTCCTGATATTAGCGCAAATCCTTCACCTGCTCAATATCCCAAAGTAAGAGACCACAATTCTGATTCAAAAGATTCGGCACATGCTAGCTTCAGTACTATCAATGCTTACCAACATAATTGGGTTCATCTGTTCCATTTGGACACCAAGCAGCCCATATGAGATAACCGGGTGCAAGAATATCCGGTTTAAGAAGATCAGCATCTTGAAAGCTGAAATCTTTGGTGTTGGGTCCTCTAGCTGAGAACAATGCCACTTGAGGTGCTGATTTGTGAAGAACGGGTGCTAAGCCATCTCCGATGCTTCCCTCGGCTTTAAAGCTTTTTACTCGTCCTGTCCAGTCCCTTGATGTACTGGCGTTGTAGTAATCGATCAAATCCTAAAGATGCAAAAGACAGCATTTCAGATAGAGAAACTAGGCTAAGAGTAAGTGAAAGCATCAAAACTCTCATTACCATTGACTTGGACACATCTGTAATCAGGATTCCTGGAATGGCAGAAGGAACTGGATCGAATTTGGTTCCCGGAGATACATTTTCAACAACTAGAACAAAACCAGCAGCACCAAGATGCTTAGCGGTTGCAACAACTTTCTTGATGGAAGCTGTACCAACAACAAAGTTGAATGAATATCCACAGAGAAGAATGTTTCCCTCAACTAATTTCTTGTTGAAGACTTCTGGTCTTTGGCAATCAGATGGATTATACTTCGAAACAGATGAATCCAACAGAACATCATTTGCAGAAACCAAAGTGTACAAGCGATGAGGGCGTGTTGGTGCTGCAGAAAATACGTAACAATTCATCAAAAACATGAAAATATAAACTCGTATCGGTCATGCCAAATGTAAAATAACATTCTTTTTACTTACGAGATAAGCCCATCCCTGCAAGCATTTTTCCATTCCCAAGGGTCAGATGATTTTTGTATCTTCGATCATCAATTGCAGCGGCGACAGTAGTTATCCAGGGACTATATGATACCAAAGTTTTCGGAAAGGGCCCTCCGTTTCCTGCAGCTTGAGCAACGAAAACACCAGCTTTTACAGCCCCAAGAAGGGTAGCATCAAATGGATTCAAGAACGTTGTCTTGGTAGTTGTGGGAGGACTATTTGGACCAACTGAGAGGCTCAGGATATCAACTCCATCATGAACAGCCTGTCATGAAAATCTCTTTTAATATCAACATAGATAATCTCCATGGAAAGTAGCAGTTATAAGATTACTTGACTCGTTGAAATCTAAAATAGATAACCGGAGCTTGTGTTGCTGAACGAATAAAGCATATGCAGCAGGATAAATCATTTCATCTAAGCAGAGAGATATTTCCATGGTACTTTATGATCAGTCTTTTCTAACTTATGTTAAGTTCTTACTCTTACCTGATCAATTGCAGCAACAACATCAGCAACAAAGCCTCCAAAAAGCCGGTAAAGAGCCTTGTAAACAGCAATCCTGAAAGAAATTATTTAGCCTTTTAGTCTCTGAACGTGAAGAATACAAACTGTCAATAAATCTGCCATTTTGCACATCTGCCTACCTTGCACGAGGAGCCATCCCACTCGCTTTTCCAAATTCATAACCATGCATCCTCAACGGAATACCGTTATTCCCAGCTGCTATAGCTGCTGTATGACTGAAAATCCAGCATAATCAGATTTGCTTAGTACAACAGCATTATCTCCCCCTAACACCTGGAGACAACTTTAAAGACAAACCTTCCATGCCCATCACCATCCATTGGCGATGCATAGTCGATATCTGGGTTAAATGCCCCAGCCGCTTTAGCAGCTTCAGCAAAATGTTGGGCTCCAACGATCTTCCTGTTGCAGAAACTCTTCTTGGTATGAGGATCTTCTTCACATTTCCCTTTGTAATGAGGAAGAGGGCCATAAGGTAATCTGTGATGAGACGCGAAACTCGGGTGATGCGGATAAATCCCCGAGTCAACAAACCCGATAACAATATCTTCTCCTGCTCTATCAAAACCGCCTCCTGTTGGCCAAACATCGGTTGGAAGTCCCAAAAACTCTGGTGTATGTGTGGTGAGTCTCCTCACTTTCCAATCTTTGTCTACAGATCTCACACCAGGGGCGCGACGAAGTGTTTCTGCCTACCAAATATAGTGAAATAGTGTAAGGGAACATGAAAGTTAAGAACTATTTAGAAATGATCTGAAATCGATTTTTCACCTGCTCAGGAGAAACATGAGCTGCAAATCCATTTATAAGGTGTTTATAGCTGTAAAGCTTTTTGTATGATCCTTCCTCAAAGAGCATCCCAAGAATCATATCGTGCTTCCTCTCTAAGTGACGAGCATACACTGTCACCAATTCACTAAAAAAGTAACAGCCTGTTACACTAGCAAGCAATGTATAGACACTATTCCAAAAGTAACAGATTGTTAATCTATAAAGAATCTTTAGTCTCTTAAACCAAAAGAATCAAGACTAATCATAGTGACCATTCGCACTCTAGATTTGCTGTTTAGTAAATAATTATCCATCATGTTGGTACTATTACAATTGAAGAAGAGAAACTATCTAATAAGTACCTTGATGTATCAATCTTCTCATCAGATTCTACAGCAGTTGCTTCAAAACCATTTTCGCCACCTTTGTAACTTATGATTGGATCTCCTTCCATAGTCACAATATAAACCTCTGCTGTCACAGCAACAAGAAGCACGAAAACGACAAAAATTCTCAACCCGATATCCATTTTGGTTTCACTCAAAGTGAAGCTCCAACTTTAATTTCTTGCTGTAGATTCAACTGCAGCATCAAAATCAAATGAATGCATTAGCTCCCTCAGACCAGATAGATCATCTAATCTCATACACACTTCTCAGAGCTAACAAGGACATAGTTACTTTTGGTCTAAAAGGATCAAGCTTTCCCACAAAATGCAGACAACGCATAATCAAACTAGTGTATAGAGAAACGCAAGAATCATCTCCAAGGCCAAGTACACAAGAACCACCAAAAACAAAGAACAAGAACCAAACACATAAGAGCAGTAACCAAAATCCAACCAACACCAAAGAAAAGAACTTGAAACTCAAATCACAGCTTGAAGACCAAGAACTTACTCCAGAGAAATTTGACTAAACACAACAATCAAGTAAAGAAAGTTCAGCTCCATCTTATACCATTTATATAAAAAGCAAACCAGTAAGTACATTATAACCACTATTGCTCTTCAATTAATGAGACAAACAAAGAAGAAAGAATCTTCTACTCTCTTAAACCAAAATGAAAATCACCAAAATCAAAGAAAAAGTATCAAGACTAAGTAAGAATAACCCACTTTCACAAATCATCCAAGCAAAGAATCAAACATCAAATAAAACCCAAAAAGAAAGATCCTTTTAGAAAGAAAGAACCAGTAGCAGTTTCAATAGAGTAAATCCAAAAAGCCAATAATGTTGTACGAACTTACATTTGCTTCACGAGACGGAACAGAGAACACACACAAAAAAAAAAAGTTAGCTTTCTGTGAGAGACGAAATGGTGAATGTACGATTGAATCAAAACCGAAAGATTATAAATTTAGTCACATTTGAAGAAGAAGAAGAAGAAAAACAAGAGAACAAGTTTATTCAGATCTCTCTAATTGAGTGATTAAAGAGAAACATTTTTGTTTCTGGGTTTGTTCGTAGAATAGAGATCTAGCAAAGTATCCAAAGAGAGAAAACAAAAAAAAAGTACGAAAGTGAAGTTAAAAAATAAAAAACTTGTTACTGTAATTTCAGTGAGTGTGTGTTTGTTGGTAGAGAAATGAAGAAGAAAATGTCGTTATTTAGGGTTTTAATTATTTTTATAAACTTTATACTATAAATGCTAAGGAGACAACGAACCGAAGATTACGTATGTAAATTTTTAATTAGTTTTATACTGTAGTAATGTTTTCGTGTAATGGTAAAATGTTAAAAAAGTGTTTTACAAAAATCCAACAATAAAATTTGGTGTGGTGCGGATTTACGTAAATGTCCGATTGTCCGAAGGTGGGGAGGGAGGAGAGTGACCATTCGCGCGCCGGATTTGCTGTCAGTTCGTTTTGTAATGACGTTAATACCCCTCAAAAAGTAGATATGAAAATCAATGTTTTGTGTTAAATGCCGAGAAATATCAAAATCCTATTTATTTTTTCCTTTCTAGCTAGAGAGTTCTAGAAATGTAAATGGTAATGGTAACGCCTTTGATCTCATGGTCAAAATTCGATTTCCAGATAATGTATTAGCTTGCATTGTAATAAATCTAAAATTTAATGAAAATTTCTTAGTACTGTAAAGAGATCGTTACTGTAAATACAAAGCCTTTATCGTAGTTTTGTATGGTAGGTATAAAACTGTATATTGTGGCATAGTACAAATTCGAGTATTCCGGAAAAGTGGCACATCGTGAAAGTTATATTTGGAGTCGTTTATATGGATTGATAGTATCTCTGATGTAATATGTGACAAAAATAAATGATGATATATTAATAACAATTCAGTGAATAGTTAGTTATCTGATCAATGCTGCATTATTTATTTCAATTTTTTTTAAACTTTTTATCTAAGCAAATAAAACCCTAAATATGAAAGATTATTGACAGAAAATTAAGAGAAAGTTGACAATGGAACATTAATGAGTAAGTATGATATATTGCTGACTTAAATTGGTTATAGTCTTAACACTGGTGAAAAGTTATATCTAAATTCATAATTAGAGGGCCAATGTTATTTAACTCAATTATGATGTTTGATCGCCAGAGAAAAGAGTTCCTTTTACAAATCAGAAAGGCGTCTTCATTACAAAAGCATTATGAAAAATTGATATACAATTATACTGCTAAAGGGACTCTACTCAATCATATGTTTGAAATAGTTTAATATTTGATGTTTAGGGTAAATATATGAAAATCGTTTTTTTCTTTTTTTCTTTTTCTGTATCACAAATATGTTGTTCTAGATTTTTTATTTTTTTTAAAATGTTTTAATTAGAATGTCGCAAACTTAATTTCCAATTTAATTACTCTTTATTCAAAACTCAAAAAGTCTGAAGTTTAATTCTTCACCATTTAGTTGGTAATATATCTAATGTAAATATATTTTATATCATAAATATATCTCAATATGTGTTATACATTTCAAAATGACACTTTTTGTAAGATCTAGAAACCTAAAACCATGAAATTTATGATTCAGTGATTTAGCCAAGATATCATCACCCTCAAACTTGTATATTTCAAAGTCCTAAAATATGGTAAGTAAAAGATTTTTTCTTACAAATTACCAATAACCTAAAACTTGAAAGCTACCAATGTATTACCAAAAATATGGAAAGTACAAAGTGATATTTAAAGAGATTGGTAAATACAAATGTAACCGAGAAATCATATGAAGTAGTTTCTTACTTCATTTTGAGGATCAATTCTAGAAGAAAACCTGCAGTTTCGGGACTCTAATTTGTGACCCTTTTTTTGTCACAAAACATTGACGAATATGTGAATATGTGACCCTCTTCTGTTTTGTGCATGGCTATTTGCAAAATCGATGAAATGTCCCAAACCTGCCAAATAATTCGATGAGACATGATACATGATTAGTGTATGGATCGATTTTATTGTACATCCATTCTTCTAACGGATTATTCCACATCTTCTTCTTTTTTTAACACTTTTCTATTCTTTTTTTTTTTTGTTTTCTTCCTATCTCTTTAATTTTTCTTTTAGCATTGTAGTTGGAGGCAAAATTAACTGAAGAAACGTACGTTGATATATATAGGAGAAATTTTGTGATGTTTTTGTGACCATTTTTTAAGGAGTCGCAAAAGTTCAGTACACCTAACTTTTCGCATTTTCAATGTTTCCACCAAATTTTGTATCAATAATTTGCGATTACAATACCACTTAACCATGATCGAAAAATGTTGTTGCAAATAAGTCCCTAATTTGCGACTCTTCTTTCTAACTAAAAAAGGCACTAGTCTCTATTTGCGACCAAAATTTTACCATTGCAAAAGAGTCCGATAGTAGTTGCTGATATGAGAATGTTTGCCGACTATGTTTTTCGTCGTTATTAAACGACGTTTCTCCATCCATTTATGCTGTAGTCGTTTATGAGTCTTAAAATAGTCGCATATTATTTTATTTTTCTACAAATAATTGGAGAGCACTCCCAATAAAGTGATTGTGCAAAGTTGTTGTTACTTTGATTGAGACAATAAATATTTAATATGATCAGATCACTGTTATATATGTATATATATATCCATAACGATTGTATTGAATGTGTTATAATGAATTCATAGTAAGAAAGATGAATGTATAAATTACAAATTGGAGGTATATGGCAGTTTAAAGTTTACATCTGAAAGCACATGTGAATATTGTTCCCCCAAAAATGTCGTTTAGTCCAAACACATCATGTGTCCAGTCATTTTTTTTTCTTTGTTGAAATACTAATAACTTATTCTTCCTCTAACACCAACAAAGCAAATTCGTATATTCATTTCTTATTATATAGTTTCTTTTTCTTTGTTTAATTATTAAACTTCGTTTGGTTTGCTAAAAATAAATATAGTTTACTTCATTATTGTCGACGTAGCCACACCATGCATGAGACCGTTGCGGTATGATAGCGATGCCACAATCTCTCTTTTATCGTTCTTGTATTGAAATGAGAAATATTGTATAATATATAAAATGATGGGTTCTTTATATAACTGGGGGACTTTTAAACTGAATACAAACTATTCTATTGGATCTGTAAAATAGTAGGGTATTCTTGTCGTTTGTGTGAATTATGATGTTTTGGAGTGAAGAGATCATTTTCCCACCAAATTAATGATGGTAGCTTAGCCAGGATAATTTCTTATCATGAACACATGCGTATAGTAAGATTTTTATGCTAATGGTTAAACTTATTGAACAGATCAAAATAATATAATTTTTCTTACAGAGATAGTAGAATTATATATGTTTTCATAAAAGTCATAAAATATATGATTTTTGGAGTAATATATCATTTATTTTATCAAAGAATTGAAAGGTAGCTAATTGTTAAACCTACAAAATTACAGCATTAGTAAACGTTACGAATTGTTATGTGGATCTAAGTAAGAGATATCACTAAAAAAAAAAAGTGAGAGATTAGTAGATTTTTTTATTTTAGCCAATACAAAATTCACATAATGATTACAAAATTTTATAGTTTTTCTTGATTGTGGGTTTAGAGTTTTCAGTATGATTGTAGAACATGATTCTTGAACAAATAGAACTCTGCATTGCTTATATAATAAGTCTATTTATGAAACAAATCCTAAGATAAGCTCAGAAGAGAGTATCCGAAACCTCTAAAAGAAAACCTTGTTCTAATCATTTAATTTTTTTACTGCAGTAACCAATTTCATAATGATTAAATAAAATTGCATTGTAAGATTCGAACTAGGGTCTTTCAACTAATTTTGACAAATTCTTCAACACAACCACATGCATGAATTGGTTTTGATTAAATGCATCCTTCGATCTTTGGATAAATGGTTTTTGGAATGTAATCTTCCCATTTACGTTTTTTTTGTCCCCCTTTAGAATATGGGAACTCTAGTTGATCTCAGTGAAGGGGACTTTGAATACCTTTCGGTTAGAAAAAGACAATTCTGCTATGGGCCAAATTGTCTCAATTTACTTTTCGTGACTCTTTAGTTTACATCGATTTCATATTATTAATTAAGTAGTGTAGTTAGGAAATAATCTCAAAATGTCAGCTTTTATTTTTCCCACAAATTTCATGTAATATAAGTGCAACTATGAACAATACATGTACTTTTAATTAAAAACCGTAAATAATCTCATGAAATTATGAGAAGTTACTATATCAAAAAAATTATGGTATTTATCTAATACATAAAACTATAATATGAGGCTTACATAAAAGAAAAATCTACGATATTTTTATGAATACATATGGAGAAATTGAATACAATATCGTAGAACATATTATAAACCACAACACATCTCATATATATATTATCAGAAGTTCTCCATATGTAGAGATAAAAATATGTACATAAAAGTCTCACAACTTGCATATTCGAAAAATACTAAGATGAAATCATGTGAAAAAGGCATTTTCCCTTGAGCTTGAAGAAATCGGAAAGAGGATGCATAATTCTCAAATGTGATTTCTAAGTAACGTGTTTTCACTTTTGAAAAGTTCCTCTATACCTCTTAGGAAAATACAAAATTTGCACGTTTTCTATAATAACTCAATCCAATGTATCAATAAGGGCCATACCATAAATCTGTAAGTGTAAATATCTATGCCTTTATGTTTTATATATAATAGTCCGATCCTCTCAACTTTAAAGACTTGTTGCTTTTATATAGGTGTCACTGGTGTTGAGACAATCAACCGCTAATTAGACCACTCGGGGATTTTCCTATATGATTTTTTTCTCTCTGTAATTTTACAAAAAATATTCAATTCAAACAAAGTAATAATACCATATTTGTTTCCTTTTTGCAAAAGATTTTTCATATTTTTGTAATTAGAATTTTCTGAGTTTACATGATACATAATTACACATAAAACGGATATAAACCCTACAATGATGAGTTTTCTAAGAAAACGAAAATAAAAATAAAAAGACAAATACCCAATTCCACAAAAGACTTTGGTTTGCAAAATTAGGTCTAAACGGCGACGACCCTACCGACGGCTGAGCGATTTTCCGACACTTAATATTTGTCTTATACACACAAAATTAGGTCAATAATCATATATGTTTCGATTATTGATTTATATCTTAGAGCTTTAGAACGGTTGCCTTCATGGCTTCATATAAGTGGGCATTTAAGCACATATCGTAAAGTTCGGAGCCAATGTCTATACGTCGTCTTCGGGTAAATAACTCTCCTTTATAAACATTTTATTTTTTTTCAACCGAAGAATTAAAATAAAATTTTAGTTTCAACTTTCCTTTCAAATGGAATTAGGATTCACCTCTAGATCAACCCCACTTAGTAATGGTAACGGTGGGGCATTTTAGCTTAACCATATCCATATCTCTGTCATAGCATATGATATGACTTGCAACTATAAACTCCAAATTCACGTGCATAATATAAACGACACTTTATGACATGTGGACTCACAATCTCCATATTCACGTGCATTTACGTACACACATGACATGAGCATAGTTCCATATACATTTGGAAAATAAGACAGCAAATATTATTGGGTCAGCGAATCCTGCAATTTGCATCTACCAAGAATACTATTCATCACTTATACTTTAGGGCCACCGGATTAGATCAATCGGTGCCCATTTCAAGCCCAATCCACTCGTCTTTTGTTAGATTTTTTTTCCTTTTTTATATATATATATATTTGGGTTTGCTCAAACATTAATAATTGATTGAAGTTAATTTTAAAATTTAGAAATTGGACTTGCTGTTTTATTTAGAAAATCCACAACTGAATGAGTTCTAACATGTACAAGATTCACCAAAACTTTGTCTTATCCTGTCAAATGGTTAGTCTTGCGGATATGATGCTAATTTCATGTTTTAAGTTATTTCAATTTTTCAAATATACTTTTTTCTTATCAATAAATTTACCATCAAAAAAGAAATAAATTTACCATCAAAAAAGAAAAAAAATTGACCAAAGAAAAAAAAAAATTGACCAAGAAAAAAAGGTTATTTGTTTTTCTATTAATTTTCTATAATTGGATCGGATCTCAGGGATTCGGATCCCAATTTGTACCCGTTTCAGTTTCACGAACTCTGTCATCGTTTATAAATGTAAAAAAAATCTCAAACTTTCTCTTTCTTGACTCTCTCTCCTAAAAATGTCTCGATTGCTCTCAAAAACCCTAATTCCCAACGGAAGATTCCTCCTCCGTCGTTTCAACGAGCCGGCGATTACGACACCACCAAACGTCGTCTGTTTCAGCCGCCGCTTTTCATCCATCCCACAAGTCATCGAGCTTGAAATCGATTCTAAAAACGAAGCGGAAGCAGCAATTCTCAAAAAGCTAAACGAATTCGTACGAAGGATCATCGTTCATAATTCGACTCCAGATTGGCTTCCTTTTGCACCTGGCTCTTCCTTTTGGGTACCTCCTCATCAGATTACGGCTACAAAGATCGCCAATTTGGTCGATAAGGTGACTAATCCGTTGACGGAGGAAGAGTCTCTTTCGCTTTCGTCTCCTTATGGTTGGCCTTGTTCCTCTTTCTTCATTCCTCCTCCAGGTAATTGCTCTGATGGGTCTTACTTGTTTTTTGGTTCTGCTTGTTAAAAAAGATTCCTTTTGAGATTTTCCTCAATGTTAAACCCAATTCATGAGACAAAGTTGAGATTTTGTTGGGTTACTTAGGGAAGAGAATATTTGAACATTATTATCTACATGAACATTTAGAGCAATACTAGAGCTGATTTGTTTTGATGTTTGTGTCTCGTTTTCGAAAGATATGGTTGAGTCGTTGTTAGGGTTATTTGCTGATATCTGTGGTGATATGTTTGTGTATGTCTATGAAAATGTTAAGATGGTTCCTCATCTACACAAGAGGAAGAAGCTAGCGTGGAGTTGAAAATCCCGGGGAATGAGATGTTGGAAGTGAAGCTAGCACATTATCCAGATCCTATTTACTCTTTTAAACCTGAAGATGGTGAAGAGTGATTCGATACCTTTTCCAGCACGAGAGAGCAGGTAATGACAATGTAAAGAAATTTTTTTACAAGTTGATTATAGATTTGAAGTAGCAATGAAATGTGTTCCTGACAAATACCTTGGATGTACAGGACAGGATTGGAAAAAACAGATGACGATCGAAACTCAAGCAGTTTGTACATACAGTTGAAAACCATGGGAGTTATATGATCTTTGGGTGACTTTATACACCTTGTTTACTATGTTTTATAATTGACTTAATATAATTAGCTTGGGGGCTTCTTCCACTTGCCAGAGTTTATGGTGATGCTCGGGTAACTTGACAATTTCATTTATAATGACAATTCTTCCCTTTGACACTTGACCTAAGTGCATATAAATAATGTCTTGGCATACATATTATTCAGCAACCATTTGCAAGTAAGATTAATGTATTTATTGAGACACAAAAGCAAATTGAATACAAATTTATTCTTCTTTTTCTACTCTGAAGAAATTCACTACCTTGCTCGAGGAACCATCTCGGTGTCTAGATTCACTGTAAGCATTTTCGTCGAGTCATCGTAGTTTTCCTGATCAGTCACTATGCCATAAACAATCTGTTTCAGCTCCATAACGACCTGACTCATCGTTGGCCTCTGCGCAGAAGTGTGCTCGGTACAAGCAAGAGCGATCTCTGACATTTTCCAAGCCGAGCCAACGTCATATCTCTCTCTTAGACGCTGATCCACGATTCCTCTAATGTCTCCGTTGGCTAATATTGACCTGACATGATCACTTATATGCACCTTCTCTGTTTTTGAGCTTGCAATAGCAGGTTGGCCTGTAATCACTTCAAGAAGAACAACCCCAAGACTATAAACATCACTCTTTTCGTTCATTTGGCGAGTCGAATAGTACCTGTAGTTTCAATAATATGTGTCACCCTAGATGAAACATTTGTATTCTTTAGTTTGGAGAAATAGTAATTAAGAAGGTTTTTATTACTTACTCGGGGTCAAGGTAACCGATGGATCCAGCGACAACTGTTGAAATCTGACCGCTTCCTTCAACAGAGAAGCTTCTAGATAACCCGAAGTCCGCCATCTTCGCTTGGAGCTTCTCGTTTAGTAAGATGTTTGTTGGCTTCACATCTCTGTGAACTATAGGAGGCTTACAACCATTGTGAAGATACTCTAGTCCTGAATTTGTTTTATAGACAAGAAAACACACACTTCATTGATTGATTTTCGCATGTTAGATTTAGTTAAATGTAATTTCAAGATGGGACTTCCCGAACCTTGCGCTGCATCTAATGATATCTTCAACCTCTCTTCCCAGCTCAAGATAAATGACCTTTTACCTTCACAAAATGAAACAAAACCAAAGTTCCTTTCTCAGTACATTATGAACATAAGATTAGTGAACAAAAGAAGAATCATTAATTAACCTGCCAAATAGTCTCCTAAGTTCTCATTAGCCATATACTCATAGATAAGCACCATGTGGTTTATTTCGTTGCAATATCCAACAAGAGAAGTCAGGTTCGTGTGATGAACTCTCATGAGAAGGTCAACCTGCGATTCTCAACTAGATTAGTTAGGTGAAAAAGTTTGAGATAAATTAAGATTAAGTCCTTGAAAGGTACGCAAAAAAAACCTCTGCTCGAAACTCTTTGTAGCCTTGAGCTGATTCTTCAGAGAGTACCTTGACAGCAACTTGTTCTCCATTTATGACACCATGGTATACTTTACCAAAACCTCCTTTGCCAATAACTCTCTCAAAGTTATTTGTGATATTCACAACTTCTGAGTACTTAAAGTATCGCTTTGCAGTTTTCAACGGCCCATTCCTCTCACCAAGTGTACCTATAAGAACCTCGTTTAGTTACTTTCTTTATTGGCAGAAATTTGTTTTTAGTATCATACCTCTTTGTTGTTTTTTCTTGAAACGCCGGAACAAAGCTAAAGCCGTCAAAAGAACGACGATGATTCCTACGACTACTAATGGAATGATGTATCCATTCTTGTTCTTCTTCTTTGTGTTTGAACAGGAATCAGAGAGACAAAGGTCCGGATTTCTACCAAATCTATAAAGTTACAATGTAGACATGTTAGGAATGAATCTTGTCAAAGCGCATTGCGGAATTATCGGTTCTAAATCACATTCAAAGAGGAAGAACTAAACTAAAATTAATAAAAGGTAGCTTTTACGAGTCGCAAACCTTAAGGAAAGAGATCCATTCTTTGATCTTTCATGCAATCTTTGTGGAACTATGCCCGTTAACTTGTTTCCTTCAACGTTTCTGCATATACGAATCCACATCAACTCGTAAATTCAAAGATATCTTTTGCTTCACTGATCAAGTGAAATATTTGCTCTAGTTGATATGACTCACAATTCGGTCAAGTTTGGTAAGTTAGCGAGGAAAGCAGGTATTTCTCCTGTTAAAGTATTACCGGATAAATCTCTGTAATGAAAAATGATTGTGTTAGTAAGGAACTCTGTGTATCACAGAGTGTCAGTGATTATTACATGAAAAAAAATACCGACAATTTTCTTATAGATGTAAGGTTGGAGAAGGCTGGATCTATCTGGCCTCTTAATTCACTAAAAGATATATTTCTGCCAAATAGAGATGTTTAGGACAAAACAAAAACAGAGCAAAACAGAGCACAACAGAACAAAGCAGAGTAAAACAGAACAGATATCTATAAATTTAAACACTAACTTACAGTGAAACGACTCTAGGATTAGTAGTGTTATCACTTTGGATACAGTCAATACCTTCCCAAGAATAATCTACGGGAACACAAGGATCTCCTTGCCAGTTCTTCTTCACTCTATACGTGGCTTTAATCTTCCTCATGGCATCAACTATAAGAGCATATAAACGAAATCAGACATAACCGAAAAAAACTTCGGAGGAAGTTTGTACCATATAAAAAAAGCCTTAATTACCATCCTGTGGATGAGTTGGGATCTGAAGGAACTCATTGACTTGATAGACCTCAAGGGCGTTAATGATCGGTGGAAGTACAAATTCACCAGGTGGTTGAAGAAGAGAGAAGTTAATGGTAATTCCGCTCACGGGATCCGGTGTAACGAATGTGTCGGTAAGCAAGTACCGAAGCTTAAACGAAGGAGAGATTACATCCTCATTTAGCCAGATGCTGAATTCTCTCGTCTGGTTGCTTTTCAGTACTTCAATTTCAGCAAAGTGCATGTATACATAAAACTTTGCGTTAGGGTCGGGCGGTCTGAAACTAAGCGTTAGGTAGAGGCTCTCGTTTCGCGCTGTTTCTGCAGTGCTCATGACAGTAGAAGCCGGTTGGTAGCCATTGTTAAGAAATTGATCGACAGTGAGAGATGTATTTAATATCTTGTATTCTGAACTCACTATACGCGGTGTCCATATACGGTCATATATGTCATCTTTGTACCTACACAAATGTGTATGAGAAACTGCAAAAACAAAAAAGTTTCCTTGTAAAATAATCAAAGTTTCTTGTTAAGGCTCACCTCGATGGAAGTTTTCCCGTTTTGCTGTAATCTAATCTCCGAAGGAGGGTAAGTGCATCGTAAGGAGTCTCATAAGTAGTGTTCAACAAGAGCCGTATCTCCAAGACAGACAAAAATGGAGTTCCTGCGTTCTTATCAACAACACACACTTGAACATTGTCTAAAAGTGGAATGGTGATTATCTCTTTGTTGAGTATAGTTGTTGCATCGTCGAGTTTAACAGAGTCCCAAAAGTTTACTCCTAGATAGAGATCGAACTCGGGTACTCTTCCAAGATCATCATAGTTCCCGTACATGAAACGAGTTCTGATTAGATACTTAAAACCTTTGCCTCTCGGCGTCGGAACATCGTAACAGCTTCTCTTGCTTTGAGGGAAACTTCTCACGTTCAACAAGTGTCTATCAAAACCACTTGATTGAAACTGAGCTGCAATTCTCTTTGTTGTTCCTGAATCAACAAACGCCGAATCCGAAACATACTTTATACCTGTAGTCTCATCGTTGTAGCTAGAATCATCCGGTATCCCGCAATCTATACTTATGAAACCTGTAACACTCAGAGAATGAGAGAAAAGAAGATACGATTGATGTATGGAAGCTTGGTTTGCTTCAAGATAAATACTAAGGGAGAGTAGTTTTCTGGGAAAATTGTATGCAAATTCTTAACTAAACGATGCACTTGATGTAAAAACGTATTTTAGCATCTGAATATTAAACAAAGCCAAGACTGTTTTAAATTACCAGATTGATCTTGAGCATGAACAAGAAAGAACAGAAGAGCAAAGCTTGTGAATAAAATCGATGAAAGAGATTTTAACATCGCCATTTACTTAATTGAGCTGCTTTCTCTGGGCTAGAGCAATGAGCAACTGTTTTATAATTAAAAAAAAAAAAACATTTGGTCAATAAGATGTTGATAGTCAACCAACCATCTTCTAAGGTTATTAGTGTTACGCAACTTTAAGAATGTTCGGACCAGGACGTAATATATGTCAACGCTTACTCTCATTAACATTATTTCTACTTATTGCATATTTGCATGGTTTTTCCTTGGCAAATGATTACCTTTAATTCTCTGCAAAATTTAATTAAAAGTATATTTGAGTCTAATAAAGCGAATGAAACTATATGCATAAAAAAACGAGACTTAAAATCTATTTTTAACTATTATTTACAACGTTGCCAAAAAAAAAAACTAGTATTTTTCAAATGTTTGACAAGAAAAGGTTCATTTTAATAAATGGTCAAAACACATCTAATTTCCTTTTGAGTTTATTACTATATATGCTATAACACCACATCACAAATGTAAAGAGACCAACACTGATATAAAAAATCTCACAACTCCCAATAGTTTGTATATTTTTTTAGGAATCAGTTGAATATCAATGTGTTACGGTGAATTTTTTTATTTAATATAGTCAAGGTACTTGACAATAATTTGCAAAACCACATTGGTAGGTGACCGGACACGTTTAGATCTTTTTATTAGTCATCACTTTCAAGTTTCAACGATGTGTTTTTCTTTTAAAACCCGATGATCCGCTTTCAACGATACAATATGTTCTTTTAATAATATATATATTGGTCAACTAGTAATTAAGTCAATAATTTTTTTATTTTTTTTTGTCGACTTCTAAGTCAATGAATATATATTCTTAGTTTCATTGCCATCCACAAAATAATCAAAGAGATATATATTCTTCAGATATTTATTTAACAAAAGAGACTATTCTGATATTAATGTATGATCATACAATTTTGGACTCCTTTTCTTTTTTTGTTTCTGAATTCGGTTTATGAAGATTACTTTAGAATACTAGCTTCGTAAGACAGGTCTAGAAGGTAAATCTTTCCAACCTGCAATCACTAACCAAATAGTTGTCATTTCGTTTAGATCAAAGATCGACTTTTAGTTGGATATCAAATTTGGTCACTATGTAATATTGGAATTCACATGGCGAATACAGTCATACAGATTGAGGTATGATCCTAAGGTCGAATGACCGAAAGAAAATGCAATAACTAGGAATACTGCCCTAATAAGCGTCCCTAATACTTTTCAACATATCAAATCTTCTTCTTTTTTTTGTTGTTGATAAAAAGGCGTTTAATTTAAATTAGAATAACTAATACCTTGCTATGACTTTTTATGGTCAAACAGTTTTAAGGAAGTAATTTGGAGGAGGACTTGACGATAAAAAGATATTCTTAAACCTTTTTTCTTTCCAAATTACTTTCTCAAAATTGTTTGACCATAAAAAGTTTTGGAGATAACCAACCAAAATTATACATAGCTGCGAGGAAGAGGAAGTGAGGAAAAAAAATAAAAATAGCTTACAGGAGATAACTAATTAGTGTTTCCACGACTACCGCGGCTTCTACAACCACAACGTCCACAATAACTCACATTAATCCATATATTATGAACCCTTGGAAACGGTTTTGTACCGGTCTATCTCGCAAAGTCTTATGAGTAGATGAGTCATATCAGATTCTGCTCAGAGATTGGAACTGAGTATCCTTGCTCCAACATTTCGAATCTTTCAAACAGTTTCCAAATTTTTTGGACGGATTGGATTTTTTTGTTGATTTGGTAAACGTTGATGTGATCTTCTGGTCCGATAATTCTAACAAAGGTGCATGAACCTCATCTGAAAAGATGCTTAGTTGACAAATAATATAAATCAAAAGTCTCATATTGACCATATGATTTATATAAGTCGGTATGCATGCATGTATAATTTAAAATATATAAGTTAATGCAAAAAGTTAAAGCTCTCCCTTTGTGAAAAAAAAATCCAAGAAAAAGATGCTTAATTGAAAAGTAGTCTGAAAAAAATATTATAATTATACAAAACTAAATTCTTGAATAGACGATACGGTTTATGTAAACCGACATGATTATATACATGGTTGATGAAAAAAGTGTTTTCTTACGTGAGATTAGTGCCTTTTGCTCTTACCAAACTTCTCATTACCCGGGTCTGCAAGCCAAACATACAAAAAAAAAAAAAAAA
>Ga0041059_1000937_pt1 | contig 23059 bp, 23 predicted proteins | sample AraColnosormetaG_FD_56232 | JGI IMG/M metagenome (GOLD analysis project Ga0041059, IMG submission 56232) | Arabidopsis roots microbial communities from North Carolina, USA - Col MF nosort | ecosystem: Host-associated > Plants > Roots > Unclassified | place: USA: North Carolina | collected... | reverse complement strand
AAAAAATGTTTTTTTTTTTTTTTCTCAAAAGAGACAGTCACAAAACAAGCTTAATCATCTACAGAGTAAATGAGTGCAGATTTTGCATCCCGCCAAACAACACAAGACATTCCTTCAAGTGTGACGTACTTGAAAAAGAAAGCGATTTTAACCTGAGTCATAACATTCAAACCTGCCTCATGAGTCATAAATCAAACAGTAGCAGCAATAGCACGCACGAATTTACAATCCTCAGGGACTGTAAGCACAGCGTCGAACCACTCGACCGTCCCCCAAATCTCTTCATTGTTGCACTTTTTTTGAAGCGAAATCTCTGCGCACCAAATCATCTTCTCCTTAGACTCACTTTCAGGGACATAAGTGTCCCACAAAACCATCAACTTACCACCATAATCCACCAATTTAACACTAGCATAATCATCAAACTTAGGTAACCCTTCTAAACCCTTTAGATTTCTCCTAGCCGATTCCCCTTTTCCAGAGTATATCCATAGAAACTCCCCATTGGGTCTATAAAAATAGACTATGTTCCCTATCATACAAACAGAAGACCAATCCTTCTCCCCACAAAATCCTACCACGTCACATGTTAAATCCTTTGGCTTTATAGTCACACCCTGTCCACACTCTGTCCTACAGATCGTATAAATCTTTCCTTCCAGATCTCCGACTCCGAATATCCGCTTTTGGAACGGCACAGGCTTCCAAGTTTGTGTCTTTGTGCTGAACACTTGAATACAGTTCAAAGAATCTACATTCTCGGAGCTTCCTGCTAAATACATCTTCCCATCAAGTTGGCTATTGGTGTGAGCCACTCGCATGCTTGGAGCTTCGAGCCAAGTGTGAGATCGACAGTCAAGGAAGGAGACGTTAGAGCATGGAGCATCTTCGATAGGTCCGTTAATGGCGTAGAGATGTGAACCAACAGCGACGATGCTAGACCATTCCAGAGGAGGAGAGTTGATGATTGGGATCGGAACCAGAAGATTGCCACTTGACTCATTCTTCTCCTTGCTTAGGGTTCTTCGATTAGGTTTTCGGCAGAGAGTGAACCAGCGAGGGTTATCTTCAGGAGAGTATCGTAAGCACAGATAGAGACAACTCTCGGTGCGACCTAACAGAGATCGAGTCTTGTAGAGATCTGGTGAAGCAATCAAGGAGCGGAAGCTCTTGGAGACTAAGGAGAGAGTCGGGTAATACAATCTCGACACACGAGCTAAGCAGCTCACTACCAAATCTTCTGGAAGTGAAGGATTCGAGGTCGCTATTTCTATCGACGGCTTTTTCCCTTTCATGCCGGTGGTAGCGGAAGCTGTGGACGACGACATTGGCTAAATTTGCTACCAGCTCAACGGAATATTAGGGATTTAATAACGGAAACGTGGTGGCGCGTGAGACTAAACCAACCAATAATTGGGCCTAGTGGGCCTAGATGTAGTAATTTCATTTTTTTTCAGAGCCCCAAACATCTAGAGCTGGAAATCAACAAGATGATATATAGGCCAAAACCTGAATTATTTGATCAATTCGGATAAGGAGCTTCAAAACAAAACTATGTCAATTCATGTGAAACTAGATATCATAATTGCTTCTTGAATTACGTAATTTGAAAAATAGTCTTTTGCATCGCCTTTTAATCAATTTTCAAACCCATCTTTCTCCTATTTCTTTCACACACACAACAAAAAACTAAAATACCAAACTGATTGTGTTCAGATTCCCGGAACATGCCTGCCCTGCATACCAAGAACAGTAGTAAACCAGTAAAAGTGACGAACATCTAGAGCAGAAATCACTAAGATAGGCCAAAACACTTACTTGTAATTAATGTGATTCATTGATCATATAGCCACATGACATGAGATGATACGTTTTAAAATGGGACTATTTGAAGTAATGAGCAATGCTGTTCCGAAGATGGTTTAGACAAAAGCTCTTTCACATTGATCTCCAAAAAAAAAAAGAGGTAAACGGTTTATATGATATTATGATGAAACATCCGAAGAAATTTAAAAAAAAAAAACTTTTATTAACGTCCCGAAGTAATTAAAAGTTTAAAACAGTTATCCTATTATTTTTGTTTTTAAAAAGTAAAATTGTAAATAGAATGGAATAGATCCCACCAAAAAAAGAAACTCTACAAAGTTAATACCATCAGGTTTCTTTTATTTGGAAAAGTAAAATCAAATAACAAAAAATAAAAATAATAATGAAAAACATACTTTAAAGCAATATATCAAAATCAATAGTTTTCTATGTGTGTCAAAATATTATCAGTACCAATCATAATTATAGTAGATAAACAATTATGGATATTTATATTTTATTGTCTAAAAGGAGAAATAATAAATTTAGATTTACCACAAAAATTTTTTTGGATAAGTCTAGTTTTCTCTCCTCTTATTTGTTTTATGTGTGTGCAAATGTTCTCTCTTCTCTATATATACACAGAGTTTACATTCTGAAACTCACAATTTTAAAACTGAAAGAAAAACCTTAAAATGTATAAAGCAGTGTTTTGGTTAATTACTTTGATTTTTCTCTTGTTTTCTGGATCATCAAACACAGCATTAGCCCGAATGGCATATGAAACACCCAACACAAGTAAGATTACAATCTGAGAAATTATATAGTTATGTTTCTTACATGGCCATACTTTGGTGGGATAATACATCTATCATAGAGATCAAATTGACGCGAATATATTTCTCAGCAAAATAAATTTGAATAACCTAATTGATCATTATTACATTGTTGTTTGGATGCTGAAAAAAAAAACAGAAGAGGGACAATGGGAAGAAAAGGTGATAAGAGGGAGCAAAATTGAAACACCAGGCAGCATTTCAAGGCGGGCACCTGACCCACCGACAAACCCCAAACCCTATTGATGATCATATTTAAAGCTTACTCTTTTATGATGTTACATAGCTCAGATGCGGAATAAAAAACCTCTTATTCGCAAACTAATGTTTATTTTGTCTTCTCACGTATATATATCATCTTCACACGGGCCTGTCAACAAATAAAAAAAATCAAGAGAATATGTTTTTTTTTTGTGTCAGGCCAACCAAAAGATATAGATCTATGGAATCTAATAGATACATAATACATGTACCGGATTCGGCTCAGAAAACCAACAGTTGAAGTATGTATAATTCATCTACAATGTGTTTGAGTCTTGTCGTGTACGTTTATGTTTGGATTTGATCAAAACCAGTATCGCTTAACCCAAATCGAACCGCATTATAATTATAGTAAACACATCAATCTCATTATTTTGATGGCAAATAAATAAACTGAAACTGAAATCATCGTAACAACTTAATAAATGAAAATCCATCAATAAGATCTTTTGCTAGAATTAAAACAATATTGAGATTAATAAAAGATTGATTTAAATAAGATCTTGTCTTTCAAACGTTAGAAACAACAGGTGACTCTCTCGTTAAGATTTTTCTCTCGAAGATAGCCTTAAAACGCATCTTCTTCGTTTGACCGTCTCTAAGAGTCTTACCAGACGAGAACATGGACTATTCTTCAAAAAGAATAGATAACGCATGCAAATTAAAAGAGTTGGGGACGACTTTTTCTTCGTTAGAGAAACCTTATTGTATGACTATAAATACACCTTCTCTCCAAAAGAAATCAAAAATCATTTTCTAAGACAAATACAAATTGACATAGACCAAAATATTTGGCTTATGAACGATTTATGCATTGTAAAACTCATTATTTAATTAAAATCAAAATGTATCACCGCCTGGTTTGGTTAATTGCTTTGATTGTTCTATTGTTCGTTGGATCATCAAACATAGAACAAGTAAGTTTCTAGTTATTGATAAACTTTATTCATTTCTCAAACCAAATTAAAGTTATTTATTTTATTAATATATTCATTGTATATATTCATGAAAATTTCATTTCAAAAAGGGTGCATGCATGTTAACTGTGAAAATGAATTTTATTTTTTTCTCATTCATGAATTCACATCTTTTCTGCACGGACGATCATTAGAAAGCATCCGTATGACTCTCAACATGGTAATTTTAAATATTCAAAAATATTGATGGTTTTCAATGTTTACTAATTGTATGTGAAGAAAAGGAAGAAAGGGTTTGGGATAAAATTGTGATCAAAGAAATCAAGATTGATGTTGGTGGAAGTAATTCAAGACGTGCAGGTCAAGGAAATGCATCAGATCCAGGCACCAAGATCTAGCGACAGTTTACCAATGATTATTATTACTAACTCGGACAATTTAGAAGAGTTCCGTAGATTCAAATTCATTCCATTTTTTAAACTAAAAGATATATGTCTATAAGTTTTGTCAATTAAACCTCCTCCTATCCAATGTCATCACATACATTTCCTTTCAGGACGAAGAAGTGTGTATATACACACACTTACAATTCAATCTTTTTATAAAGATCGAGAGATTAACAACGAAAGAACAACAAAAAATTCTTACAATTATCCTAAACAATAGTATATAACGTCGACGACCACCGCCGTTTCCGGTCATTTACATACACGTTACATTAATTTGAACCATAACAAAATAAGTCAAACTCTCACAAAGAAAAAGCTAAGTTCGGGTCCATTATTCCCTTCAGGACTCAACATATAAAAAGTCTCTGAATCTTTAGACCCAATAACTCTCTCAAAATAAGCTCTCATATACGCCATTTCGCCGTCGGGTCCTTCCGACTCCGAGTTTCCCGGCAAAACTCCGGCGCCCATAGACACCGGACGTAACAACTCCATCACGTTAAGATCTTCTTCGGTCGCTTCTCGTTTCACACCGTAACCCGTTTTCTCTCCTTTACAATACATTGTCCATAACGGTTCTTCCAAAATATCTGTCTTCTTCTCGGTTTTAGAATTGTTATTATCAGCTCGAGGCTGTTTCTCAGTCTCGAGAGCTATTCTCACCATTCCCGTGCTTAGCTCTTTTTGAAGCGTTGTGGTTTGCATGGCGAGCTCCACGACTAAAGAAGGTAAACATTTAGGGTTTTCTTGAATGGAAAGACTTACTCGGCCTTTACGGTATCCGAATAACGTTCCGGTGATTCTTGACGTGTTGTGATGTGGATCCGGTAAGCCTAAACCGGGATGTATAACCGGGATTTTGCATGCTACGGATGGTGTTGTAAAGATTGGGAAAGATCGAAACACGGTGCGTAAGACTCTGAAAACGTTTGTTCTGTTTTTCTTCTTTTTTGAAGATGGTGGCTGGAGGAGAGGATGTTGACGTGGCGGAGTGGTTGTGGACGTCGGAGAGGGTGTTGGAGACGAAGGAGGAATTGAGGAGGAGGAGGAAGAAGAACTTGTAGCCATTGGATTTGATGATTCTCCCATTAGACGACGATCGTACGGCGAAGAAAGAAGGAGAAGATCTTTCTTCGACGACCGACGACGACTAAAAGAACCAACGTCCTTGTAGAAATGTAGTCTTTTTTCTTTTTCTTTAGCTCTCTATTCCTCCTCCTTATTGAATTGATAATTTTCTCCTAGTACCAATCCTTATCCTTGAATTTGATTTTTTTGTTTTTCTTTTCTAAATTTCGTTTTTGTTAATTTCTTTTTTAAGAGAAGTTAATTAGGGATTTCAATGGTGGTTAAAACCGAAGCTATATTTGCAAGCAACAAATCGCATTTTTATGTTAGTTTTTCTAAGCTTGGTCATATTTTATAAATGTGTAGTGGTTGCTATTGTTTGCATAATCACTTGTTATGAAACTTTTATCCGGTTAAGTATATATAATGAAGCCAACAGTACAACAGGATCCGTGGCGCAATGGTAGCGCGTCTGACTCCAGATCAGAAGGTTGCGTGTTCGATTCACGTCGGGTTCAAATACCCCGAAAATTAGATCCTTAACTTTTTTATTCCTGTATTTATAGAAACGGCCCAATTGTTTTGCTGTATTTACAAAACGGCCCAACTTGTTTGCTGCTTCACTGAATGTACCCTCAAAACTTTTTTGGTTGCAACTGTAAAAACCTTATCCGCCATTAAAGGATTAGGAAAAGAAAAAAACTTTTCGTCAATGGACTACTTGTTGACATCACCTTCGTCACTGAGATTCTCCGATTTCATCTCTTCGATTCCCAAAGAAACCGATCACAAATGGCTTCGCTTCTCAGTAAATCTCGGCGATGCGAGGAGGTCGACGAGGACGAGGATAACTTGCGGTGCGATTTCGTCAAGGAGGAAACTTGCTGAGAGAGAGAGTGCGGAGAGAGAAAATAGAGTGCTGGTTCGGAGTCTTATGTCGAGGATTAGTGACAGAGAGCCATTGGTGAAGACGCTTGATAAGTACGTGAAGGTCGTAAGATGTGACCATTGTTTCTTACTCTTTGAAGAGCTTGGTAAAAGCGATAAATGGCTACAATGTCTCGAGGTAGTCCTAATTTGGAGTTTCAGCTTCTGTGTATTGTTAGAAGATTTTGGATTGTTTTTATGATCCTTTTAGCTCATTGATGGATTCATAGATTGTGTTTGTGGTTATTTATGTTCCAATGGCAAGACTGTATCATGAAACCATGCTTTGAGGTTTTACTTCTTCCTTGCTTGAATTTGTGTAGTTTTGAATTCCAGCTTCTGGGTCTTTGAAAGATTGGATTTTTATCAGTTTAGCTAAATGGTAGATTCATAAGCTGTGTTTTGTGTTCAGAAACAACACTTTAGCATGAAAGGTTCTGTGTGGAGGTGTGTTGGTGCTTTCATTCTTAACTTGCTGTGATTCTTCCTTCTATAGGTGTTCAGGTGGATGCAGAAACAGCGGTGGTATATCCCAGATAATGGAGTCTACTCGAAATTGATATCTGTAATGGGGAAAAAGGGTCAGACCCGTATGGCAATGTGGTTGTTTTCCGAGATGAAAAACAGTGGGTGTCGTCCTGATGCTTCTGTTTACAACGCTCTCATAACGGCTCATCTTCATACACGAGACAAGGCAAAAGCTTTAGAGAAAGTTCGTGGATACTTGGACAAAATGAAAGGGATTGAGCGGTGTCAACCCAATGTTGTGACTTATAATATCCTGTTGAGGGCTTTTGCTCAATCTGGTAAAGTGGACCAAGTCAATGCTTTGTTTAAGGACTTGGATATGAGTCCAGTTTCTCCAGACGTCTACACCTTCAACGGTGTTATGGATGCGTATGGGAAAAACGGGATGATTAAGGAGATGGAAGCTGTGCTTACTCGTATGAGGAGTAACGAGTGTAAGCCAGACATCATCACCTTTAATGTGCTTATTGACTCGTATGGTAAGAAGCAAGAGTTTGAGAAGATGGAGCAGACTTTCAAGAGTTTAATGCGGTCCAAGGAGAAGCCAACTCTGCCTACATTCAATTCAATGATTATAAATTACGGGAAAGCTCGTATGATAGATAAGGCGGAATGGGTTTTCAAAAAGATGAATGATATGAACTACATACCAAGTTTTATCACATATGAGTGCATGATCATGATGTACGGTTACTGTGGCTCTGTTTCCAGAGCTAGGGAAATATTTGAGGAGGTTGGTGAATCTGATAGGGTGTTGAAGGCGTCAACACTTAATGCCATGCTTGAAGTTTACTGTCGTAATGGTCTATACATTGAAGCAGATAAGCTTTTCCATAACGCAAGTGCTTTTCGGGTTCATCCAGATGCATCGACGTATAAGTTTCTATATAAGGCATATACCAAGGCAGATATGAAGGAGCAGGTCCAGATACTGATGAAGAAAATGGAGAAAGATGGAATTGTACCTAATAAGAGGTTCTTCTTGGAAGCCCTTGAAGTTTTCGGGTCAAGACTACCTGGTTCTGGTTCTGAAAACAGGAAATCAACTCGTTCCAGCAGGTCACGAGACAGCCCTAAAGGACGTGGTGGAAACCAATTGACTGAATTCCAAGATAAAGATGTAACAAACTGAACAAACTCTTTGCTGGATGTTAATCTGAGCGCACTGCACTCCCAATGAGTTATCCAGTCCTTTCCCTGAGTCATGGTTAGTATTCTTCTTTATTTGATACCCATCTCGAACTAAGATTATATGTTCTTATAGAGATGATGAATCTACCGCCATAGCTAGAGGTTCAGTTTGGTTGATTTTTATTATGCTTGAGACTAATTGACATTTTTGTCATACGATTTCAGAATAAGCATGTTTTCAGAGCTGTTCAAGATTGCAGAAAGAACTATTTGGAGAACTTGAGTGGACATGATAAAGGTTCCAGGGATGAATCAAGAAAGCCTAGTCAAGAAAAGCAGCCACTATTTGCTTCAGATCAAAATAATATGATGATCAAAGAGAAGAAAGAACTATTCACTAGAGTCTTGTAATCGATTGGTAAATTGTAACTGAAAAGTATCATATATATATAAACAAAACATCATTGTTGTTGGAATTACCCTAGCATGCTGAAGAAGAACACACATAACAAACATATCTGGTTTTTGGAACACAAGGTTTAACCATTACAATTTGAAAGTGTCTGAATCGTTGAAGCTTTTCAACTGTTTTCCTCTGCAAAATCAATTCATTCACATAAGAACAAATTTCTGTTTGTATCTCATAGGAGGAAGCAAGAACAAAGAAAGACAGTGATCTAGAAACATACCATTTATTGCTCCCATGTTGTGGTCTTCTTTGTAGACCCCCAAAGGAGAGCCATGCACAGAGAGCATCATCTCTCCAGCTTTTGGTAGCCTCAGAGTCTTTGGAGTCATTCCAAAAGAAAGTCTTTGCCCATTAACCTGCAAAATATAAAAGTTTCATTGTAGAGTCTCTCCTTGTATGCCCAAAATCTATCATTGAAATGCTCATTCTGCAACAGAGAATGTAATTGATAAATGTCGAAACCATAAACTCAATTTCTTCTCTCTAGATCAATGTACAAACAAAATCTCGAAGGAGAAAACATGCTAAAGAATCAAACAAAGAATTCTAGAGTAGGTACGAGATAATTTGCATCAAGACAGAAATAGGGAATATAATCATAAATACATACCCCAGGAGTCTGAAAAGCATCATGGCCTGGAAGCATTTGGTTCTCAGATGTCCCCTGAAAGACCTAATAACCATTGGAAAATAGCAAATTAGCGTTTTCTACTTACTGTCCTGAAGTAGTTTTGCATACTTTTGGAAGGCCGAAGAAAAATACAAGGTTGACAAAATTAAAATTGATAAAACCTAAACATCACTAAAAGAAACAAGTAAAGGCACTACTCAGTTTGGTGAAAGCCTGCAAAATTGATAAAAGCAGATGACAAATTCACTAAATGTTCTACAACAGTTGTATCTAATCATTCAAGTCTGTTCTAATAGGATTAAGGGAACCACCAGAAAGAAAATGGCAGGAAGACAAGATATAAACTTACAAGATTATCGAGCTGTGGGTTATCAGTTCCTAACAGGTTAGCTTTCACTGCCACCAAAGACAAAAATAAAAGTAAAATTCAAAGTCAAATTCCTAACAAAAGAACCTAAGTGAGCTTTACATACCGTTGTCAGGTAAATCATAGCCACCAAGAGATGACCTACTGTATAAATCGGTAAAACGCATCGACAAGCGTTTCAAAATAGAATAATTCATGTCAACGCCATTCTCATTTCCAGCAAACGAATCACCATTTTCGTCTCTCCACTTTAACTCAATCTCCCCAGTTTCTTCGTTTCTCGATATCGATAAATCCGGAAGATTCTCTTTAAAGAAGTCTAACACAGGAGTGTGTAGCTGTTCCTCAGTAAAATACGAACGAAGCAACCGCAATGCAGTTAACATTTGTTCAATCTCAACATCACGGATTGCTCTAATCGCAGCAATTTGTCTTTCGACTACACAATGTTACCCAATACACCAAAAATCAGATCATGATAATCCTAAATTTCTGAGTTGGGTATTGGAATAATTGATACCTTCTTCGTCGACGAAGTCTTCTTTCTTCTCTTCGATTCGAATTCGTTTCTCGTCGTTCCTATCTTCTTCAGTGAGTTTGACACACTCCTTTGCTTTTCGCTTCGGCATTATCGATTTCTTTCGAAGAATTAGATGCTCAATTCGAGGAATTGATTGCAATTTCAAATCACAATCTGAAATTCAAAACCCTAGAAACAGTGAGGAAGATGAAAAACCCCCAAAATCAAAAGGGGTTTTGAAAATAATATTAAATAAATAAATGGGCGGGAGTTACGCTTAAACGAAATTAAAGAAACGAAATTACGAAAATATCCATAAAGTTGAATACGGCCCATGGGCTCAATAATATTATGATCACCAAATAACATTTCTAAATAAAGCCCGAATTGTGATATTTTTTTAAAAATAGTTATGTTTCTAATAAATTCGATGTATTTAAAAGTTGTGGTGACAAAAGATCGGAAAAAGAAAAAGAATGTTCTTTCTTTCACGGTGTCCACAAGGCTGACAAGCATGATTAAGACGACCACTAAAGTTTTCTTGACACCAACATTGTACTTACTTTAGATGCTCTTCACGAGTTTGCTTCAAATGTAATAAAAAAACTTCTTTTAGTTACATGAATCGAGATCTTATTACTGAACTAATTATGGGAGAATATTCCCCATTTTTCTAATATTAATGGCGAGGTATCAATCTACATCTATAGCCAATTTAGCCACGTGTGTGGGCCAACTTTTATCCGTTGAATAAGTGCTTCAACGTATAATTAAAGACTTTTGAAACTCTTATATGGACATATAATTAAATGACTTGGCCTCAACGTATACATCATAGTTTTATATCTCATCTCTACCTTCCATAGAAACTCATTTGAAACTTTTGGGCAGAGAGTCTGAACAATCGCTTTGTTGTCGTCAAGAACGATACGTCCCTATAAATGTAAGTTATTTTGTTTCTCTAAATTCAGAAATATCCCACCTAAAAATTCGACTGTTTGGTATTTTTAGTAACAAGCTTCATGAATAATATTGGAGATTTTCTTGGATAAATTATTGATTTTCATCTAAGTTATTCCAAGTTTATGAATTTCCCACTCATCATATTTAGAAGAACTTTGATTTTTTTTCTTGGGTGGCTTTTGGGTCAAAACAAAAGAATGATAAAGTCTCATTATTATTTTGAGCTTTTGTTCATGTACTGTGTGGTCAAAGACAGTAACATAAAGTCTTTGTTGGCTTTGAGTTTTAGCGTATACGCGTAAGACTGGTTTTAACATTTTCAATAGTTGACTAATCTCTATTTTCAATTTTGTTTTCGGGAAAGTTCGAGGATTCTTCAAAATTTATTGTTTATATGAATCTGTTTCTGTTTAAACGTTGAACATCATTTTCTTTTTGTGTTTATCCTCTGTGATTAATCTCTTTGTTTGTTTCTCTATCAATAGTAGCAATGTCGCTGGTTCGAACAGTGACGATCGTTCTTTTTATAATCGCGTTTCTGCAAAACGCTGCGGCTCAGAAAAGACAGCAAAGTATTGTTAAGTCTCGCGGTGCGGTTGCGACAGATGATGGACGGTGTTCTGTTATCGGGATGCGTGTTCTTCGTGAAGGAGGAAACGCGATTGATGCGTCTGTGGCTGCTGCTCTGTGTTTGGGCGTTGTAAGTCCCGCGTCTAGCGGTATAGGCGGTGGAGCGTTTACAGTGGTTAAGATAGCTGGTGGGAAAGAAATTGCTTATGATTCTAGAGAAACCGCTCCTCTAAGAGCCACTGAGGTAAAACGCGTTTTAGTAATAATGTCTTTCTTTATCCTCTGATCAAATATGCGTTTTGTAATAAGCGTTTTCGTTAAAAGTCTTTGTGAATAGTACACAGTCTTGGTTTTTTCTCATGAGCTTAAATAACGTTTTCCTTATACGTTTTTGAATCAAAGGCATTATTTATTGGTTGTTTCACTTGATGCAGAATATGTATGGAGGTAATGTTGACCTAAAGAAGAAAGGAGCCTTATCAGTAGGCGTTCCCGGGGAAGTTGCAGGTCTATTCACGGCTTGGAAACAACATGGGAAGCTACCGTGGAAGCGGTTAGTGACTCCTGCAGAGAAACTTGCAGAGGGATTCAAGATTTCCAAGTATCTTTATATGCAGATGAACGCGACTAGAAGCGATATCTTAGCAGACAAAGGTCTCTCTGACCTATTTGTTTCAAATGGAGAGCTCAAGAAACCAGGGACGATTTGCCATAACCCAAAATTGGCTTTAACCTTGAAGCTAATTGGAGAGTACGGTCCAAAAGCATTTTACAATGGCACAGTTGGGGTTAACCTAGCGAGAGATATCAAAAAATCTGGAGGAATAATAACTTTGAAAGATCTGCAAAGTTATAGAGTTAAGATTAAAGAACCGTTGTCTGCAGACATTCTTGGATATAGAGTCCTTGGTATGCCTCCTCCTTCATCTGGTGGCGCTGCAATGATGCTTGTAAGTTCGGTTTTTTCGTGACAGAGTTTCACATTTGATCAAACCTAAGTTTCAAAATATTTATACGGAGTTTAATTTCTTGTGTTGCAGGTTTTGAACATTCTTTCTCAATATGGGATTCCATCAGGTGTTTCAGGCCCTCTCGGTGTTCATCGACTAATCGAGGCTCTGAAACATGCATTCGCAGTTAGAATGAACCTCGGGGATCCAGATTTCACTGATGTTACCAAGGTTGTTTCGGATATGTTGTCGCCAAAGTTTGCAAAAGACTTGAAGAGCAAGATAAACGACCAAAAAACTTTTGATCCAAAATATTACGGGGGCATGTAAGTTCTAATATTTGTTAACACGTAGATTTCTTCTTAAATTCATGATTTATAGATCTTTCTATCTCCAATTCATAGGTGGAATCAGATCGACGACCACGGGACAAGTCATTTATCGATCATAGACCGCGAGAGGAACGCTGTGTCTATGACTAGTACAATAAATGGTTACTTTGGGGCATTGATGCTATCTCCGAGCACAGGAATAGTTCTGAACAACGAAATGGACGATTTCTCAATCCCTATGAAATCTAACGGTAACTTAGATGTTCCACCACCAGCACCAGCTAACTTCATCCGTCCTGGAAAACGACCTTTGTCCTCTATGTCACCCACCATTGTACTCAAGGTAAGGGGAAAAACCCTATTACTTGTGATACACGAAACTCTTAATTAGGGATATAAAAGATAGTTATCTCCTCTTTTGTTTACTTAGGACGGTAAAGTGAAAGCCGCTGTGGGTGCGAGCGGAGGAGCCAACATTATTGCCGGGACAACGGAAGTTTACTTGAATCATTTTTTCCTCAAGATGGATCCTCTTTCTTCCGTCTTAGCTCCAAGAATCTACCATCAGGTTTGTTACGTTATTATTACTTGTACACAATAAAAAAGCTTACCTTTTTGTTTCGTAACTAAAATTTGCGATTGGTAATGTCATTTTCAGCTGATACCAAACAGAGCTTCGTACGAGAACTGGACAACAGTATTCAATGATCATTTCGAGATTCCTAAAGCAACAAGAGTTGTGTTGGAGAAGAAAGGTCATGTCCTATCTCCTATTGCCGGAGGGACGATTGCTCAGTTCATAGTTCAAGAATCCGGTGAGAACTCCGGTGGAAGAAGTGAGCTTGTGGCAGTTAGTGATCCTCGAAAAGGAGGGTTCCCTTCAGGATATTGAGAATTTTAGATCGAGATTTATTTTATGTTTTTATTGTTTCTTTGATTATTGAACCGAACTTTGTGATGAATATATTTTTATTTCACTATCAAAACTCGTTGCATTGGCTAACCAAAATCTGGACCAATTTATTATCATACTCAGGGTTAGGCCTCCTAGCTAGTCCTACATGCAATGGCTAACCAAAATAACACATCAGAATTCAGAAGATAATAAGCAACCAGAATGATTAAGCATGAATTTCAGAATCAATAAAATGGGATATACAGATTCTATATTGATGTGTATTTTGTATAGAGTTTAGCTAAATTAATGAAAATTATTAACAAGCAAAAATAAGCATTAAGAGATCAATTTAGTGCAAGTGGACAACTGTTACCTATAGATTTTTAAATACAATTTATACAAGATAAAATCAATTATTCTCAATTAAAATTTTTATTTTAAAGATTTCTTAAAAAAAAAAAGATAGATAACTAATTATTAGAAGTTAAACATTTAAAGAACATTTAAAACATTGACCAACAATAGATGGAAATTTCTTTAAGAGTTACAACTTTTGGAAAGGGTTTTATATTCATAATTTACCTTCATTTTGGAAAGGGTTTTACATTCATAACTTACCTTCCATGAAAATCTCAGATGAGAGTTTGACCACAGGTCTTATTTAATACTCGTCTGAACAAACTCTTGTCCCTAGGGACGAAAGAGGACGAGATCTCTAAGAAAGAGACATCCATATGAATTGTAAGTCATTTTCTTTTTTTCTAAATCCAATACAAAAATTATTAACGATTTTATACGTTACGTTCTGTGATTAATCTCTCTGGTTTCATTCTCTATTGATCGTAGCATTTATGTCGCTCGTTCGTACTGCGACGATCGCTCTTCTTCTAATCGCGTTTCTGCAAAACGCTAACGCTGTGAAAAATCTGCAAAGTATTGTTGCGTATCACGGTGCGGTTGCGACAGACGATGGACGGTGTTCTGCAATAGGGACGAATGTTCTTCGTCAAGGAGGAAACGCGATTGATGCGTCGGTGGCTGCTGCTCTTTGTTTGGGCGTTGTCAGTCCCGCATCTAGCGGTATAGGCGGTGGAGCGTTTACAATGATTAAGCTAGCTAATGGCACGGAAGTTGCTTATGATTCCAGAGAAACCGCTCCTCTAAGCGCCACTGAGGTAAGTAACACGTTTTACAGTAATAACGTCTTTCTTTTTACTCTTCCCAAAATGAGCATTTTGGATAACGTACGTTTTTGAGTTATGGACAGTGTTTTTTTAATCAAAGATATTTATTGGCTGTTTCTCTTGATGTAGGATATGTATGGTGATAATCCTGAGCGAAAGAAGAAAGGATCCTTGTCAGTAGGCGTTCCCGGGGAAGTCGCGGGTCTATACACGGCTTGGACACAACACGGGAAGTTACCGTGGAAGCAGTTAGTAGAACCTGCTGAGAAACTTGCAGCTGAAGGATTCAAGATTTCAAAATATCTCTATATGCAGATGAATGCGACTAGAAGCGATATCTTAGCGGACAAAGGTCTCTCTGAGCTATTTGTTTCAAATGGAGAGCTCAAGAAACCAGGGGCGATTTGCCGTAACCCGAAATTGGCTGATACACTAAGCCAAATCGCTGAATACGGTCCAAAAGCGTTTTACAATGGCACGGTTGGGTTTAACCTAGTGAGTGATATACAAAAAGCCGGAGGGATAATAACTTTGAAAGATTTGCAGAATTACAACGTTAAGGTTAAAGAACCATTATCTACGGAGATTCTTGGATACCGATTACTCGGCATGCCTCCTCCTTCATCTGGTGGCCCTGCAATGATGCTTGTAAGTAAAGTATTTTTGTGAAAATTTCACATTTCATCAAACCTAGGTTTATCTTTTGGAGTTTCTCTTGTGTTGCAGATTTTGAACATTCTTGCTCAATATGGTATTCCATCGGGTGTTTCCGGCCCCCTCGGTGTTCATCGACTAGTTGAGGCTCTCAAACATGCATTCGCAGTTAGAATGAACCTCGGGGATCCAGATTTTGTCCCTGAAGTTACTAATGTTGTTGCAGATATGTTATCTCCAAAGTTTGCACAAGACTTGAAGAGCAAGATAAACGATGAGAAGACCTTTGATCCAAAATATTACGGTGGCAAGTAGGTTTTTTCAATCTTTTTCCGCAAATCTTTTTTCTTCGATTCTGGATATCTCAATCTTTTTCTCCTATTCGTAGATGGGGTCAGATCAAGGATCATGGGACGAGCCATTTATCGATAATAGATTCTGAGAGAAATGCTGTTTCAATGACTAGTACAATCAACGGATACTTTGGGGCAATAATGCTGTCTCCGAGCACCGGAATCGTTCTAAACAACGAAATGGACGATTTCTCGATCCCGACGAAATCCGGAGGTGACCCAGATGTGCCCCCACCAGCACCGGCTAACTTCATCCGACCGGGGAAACGACCTTTGTCCTCTATGACTCCCACCATTGTACTCAAGGCAAGAAAAAAGAAAAAACCCTAGCTCTTGTGCTACAAGTAACTCTGAGTACTTTAGGTTCTAAACGATGGTTACTTCTGTGTTGGTTTACACAGGACGGTAAAGTGAAAGCAGCATTGGGTGCGAGTGGAGGAATGTACATCATCGCCGGTACAACACAAGTTTACTTAAATCATTTCTTCCTCAACATGGATCCTCTCTCTTCCGTTGTTGCTCCAAGAATCTACCACCAGGTTTTTGCTATTTTTTGTCCTTGTACCCAAGATAGAAACTTTCTTGTTCTTTGCTAATTTTACTTTTGTAACCTCATTTGTAGCTGATACCGAACAAAGCTTCGTATGAGAATTGGACGACAGTGTATAGTGACCATTTCGAGATTCCTGAAGAGATAAGACTTGTGTTGGAGAAGAAAGGTCAAGTCCTAACGCCGATCGCCGGAGGGACGATTTCTCAGCTCATAGTTGAACAATCCGATGGAAAATCCGGTGGAATTAGTAAGCTTGTGGCGGTTAGTGATCCAAGGAAAGGAGGGTTCCCTTCAGGATATTGAAATTTGGATTTGACTTTGTTTTCAATTATATATCATCGAACTTGTGATGTACTAGTATGAACCTTTATATTCGATGAATATAATATGAAAGTAATAAAGTTTGTTTGCGATAATGTTGTTGATCCAGAGATTTTTCTTTAATCATAAATTCATAATAGTTAGTATGGTGAATATTGGAATTAAACTACTAAACCTTTTGCTCTTGCATTAGTGGGGGTCGTGGTATGAGTCGATGACCAGTAAAAGACAAAATTAATAAAGATCTTAATGTAAATGCGTTGGTTGTTATGGACGACAGCTCTATTAGCATAATTAATTAGCATGACTTGATGATCCTTCGTCAAGTGATAGTCATGTACACGTCTAAGACCAAATGTGAAAATTGTGATAATCTTGAAACCTATATAGTACTATTTCATATTTTATATACAATGTTAATTAGCTCGGAGTTAGGTCCACTAACTAAGTCTAATTACTAAAATAATACAATCTTCTAACTTAACAACTAATCATGGTGCACATGCAAAATTAAAATTAAAAAAAAAGATTTGGAGGATTAATACTCCAAAGTCCAAACCTTGGATACTCCGCCTCTAGTCAGTGACACGTCATATAATTAGCAGACGATAATCGGAAGAGATTTGTTACAGTGTCACTGTCGGTTGCTTAATCAGCAATCTCATTCAAATGGAATCTTAATACATGTAGGAATCTTTTTCCTAAGAATCATATTTGACACGTCATCATTTCTTAAAAATCTTTTGATCCTCCTACTTAAGTAGCACTAATCAATCCCTCACTAAACTCTAGTCTTAATCACACTATATATATATAGTACTAGTGTGATTTGCCCAACTTGTCATCATTATCTCTATCTAATAAATGGCGTTACAAAGGCAACTCCTGAAGAGAGCTACTTCCGATATCTATCACCGCCGTGCGATCTCTCTCCTCCGTACTGATTTCTCTACTTCTCCTTCGATTGCTGATGCTCCGCCGCACATTCCGCCGTTCGTTCACCAGCCACGGCCGTATAAAGGTCCTTCCGCCGATGAGGTTTTACAGAAACGGAAGAAGTTTCTCGGACCTTCTCTTTTCCACTACTACCAGAAGCCTGTACGTCCGTTTATGTTTTCGTTTTCTCGTTCTGCTGATACCGAATTGAGATTTTGTTATATTGATTTTGGCGATCGCGATTTATCAGTACGCAATCGGGGATTTCAAATTTGTAGTTGTGATTTTCGATCGATTCATTAGCTCCCGAAGACTAAGAGGATTTGTGGACTTAGAAGCCAGCTTGATGATCCATGGATCTCTGATTATTCAGTGTTGATGTTATGTTGCAGCTTAACATCGTTGAAGGGAAGATGCAGTACTTGTATGATGAGAGTGGTAGGCGATATCTGGATGCCTTTGCTGGAATAGTCACTGTGTCGTGCGGTCACTGCCATCCGGATATTCTTAATGCGATTACGGAACAGAGCAAGCTACTTCAGCACGCGACTACTATTTACCTGCATCATGCCATTGGTGATTTTGCTGAAGCATTGGCTGCCAAGATGCCCGGAAATCTTAAGGTACTTGAGAGTTTTAAACAAACAAGTCTGAATGATGTAGTTAGGTTTCTCTTGTTGGTTTATCGAGGAATCAGCATGCTCTATGATTTGGATGCAGGTTGTGTACTTTGTGAATTCTGGCTCAGAAGCTAATGAGCTAGCAATGATGATGGCTAGGCTTTACACTGGTAGCCTTGAGATGATTTCCTTGAGAAATGCTTATCATGGTGGAAGTTCCAATACTATTGGACTAACTGCTCTTAACACATGGAAGTACCCATTACCTCAGGTTTTCCCCAGAGACTTTCATTTAATGAATTGATTCCTCTTCAAAGTTGAGATATTTTCTTTAGCATTGATTTTTGCCTCTCAAGCCGAGTCTTTCATCTTTAGCCTCGTTTTAGACCCATCAGAATAAAATTCTCTGCAAAGTAGTTCTCTGCCATAGACTGCTTGTAAATTTTGGTTGCCAATTCTGTTATTGTGCAGGGGGAAATCCATCACGTAGTAAATCCAGATCCATACCGTGGAGTTTTTGGCTCTGATGGTTCTCTTTATGCTAAAGATGTTCATGACCACATCGAGTATGGTACCTCTGGAAAAGTAGCTGGATTTATCGCAGAGACCATCCAGGTTTTTGTTTGTTTAAACAAACCATCAAGTGAAATTTAGTGATTTACCACTCTCTTGAACATAATCGTCACCATGCCATTATCATTTTTACTTCAGGGGGTCGGAGGAGCTGTAGAATTGGCTCCTGGTTACTTAAAGTCGGTTTATGAAATTGTTCGCAACGCTGGTGGTGTATGCATTGCTGATGAAGTCCAAACTGGATTTGGGCGAACAGGAAGCCACTATTGGGGTTTCCAGACTCAAGATGTGGTTCCTGACATAGTCACAATGGCAAAGGTTTGTCAAAAGAAGTTGTTACCACTTGCTCTGTTCTTACTTCTTACCATATGCTATGTTCTCCATTCTTTGACTACGTTTACTGTTATATACTTAAAGAAACATGTGTAGTTCACTAATAATTGACACCGGTTATATTCACAGGGAATTGGAAATGGATTGCCATTAGGAGCTGTGGTGACTACACCAGAAATCGCAAGTGTTTTAGCTAGCAAGATTCTGTTCAACACTTTTGGTGGGAACCCGGTTTGTTCAGCTGGTGGACTTGCGGTTCTAAACGTTATTGATAAGGAGAAACGCCAAGAACATTGTGCTGAAGTTGGTTCACACCTTATACAACGTTTGAAAGATGTGCAGAAAAGACATGATAGTAAGTACCAAACAAACTTATATAATCAGATCATTTACTCTGTTTTTACTTACAACCGTGTCTGTTTGGTTTCAGTCATTGGAGACGTGAGAGGAAGAGGGTTAATGGTTGGGATTGAGCTTGTGAGTGACCGGAAAGACAAGACACCAGCCAAGGCTGAAACATCTGTCTTGTTTGAGCAACTTAGAGGTAAACAACATTAAAGCCAAAAGCATCGATTTGATAAGCATCAGTTGGTTAACCAAAATGTTTTGCTCCTTTCTCTTAATGAAGAACTTGGCATTCTCGTCGGAAAAGGAGGACTTCATGGGAACGTTTTCAGGATAAAGCCACCAATGTGTTTCACTAAAGATGATGCAGGTAAATTCTTAGTTTATATATCGCTTAAAATTATGAAGTTTCACCAAAGAACAAAACGAGATTGTATAATATCTATAATGAATTTGTGTGTGTTGTAATGTATCCACAGATTTCTTGGTAGATGCATTGGACTATTCCATCTCCAGGTTGTGAACAAGGATGAAACAAAGCCAACGAGAGTTTTTAACCATATGAACCGTTTTAATGTTTCCGCGTCTTTGTAACGAAAACCAAGCCAAGTCTCATCTCCTTTGATTTCAGAATAAATAAATAAAATTTATTTATTTCTCAGTGTTGCTATGACATAATACAAATACATTAGAAAAGCCCAATTATTTTTGTTTTCTTTGTTAAAATTCCCATATTTCATCTGGTGGACTTAAAAAAATAAAATTATACATGAGCTATATATTATTCTGCTAAAGCATACTTTAAATAATAAAAATTTAAATTCTATAGATATATTTTGTGTTTCGGATTAAAAAGAACACTCCAAATCATAGAACTAACAATACATGATTTTGATTATATAAAAAAGAAAATCAATAACACATGATTTTGTTTCGATATCAAACTCCATGAACCAAAAAACCTTATAATGTGGAAGGATTACTAAGATTTAAATATTTTTTTTTTCTTTTTAAAACACTTTATTAAATTTTTGATATCATTTATATTAATATTTTGTTGATTTTAGTTTAATAAATAAATTAGTATCAAAAATAATATTGTAGAAGATAAATGTTACTTTAGATCCTATTTCTTTCACTAAAATAGGTACAAGCATTTATAGCCATTAATTATTCTTTGTATAGTTAAAAATCCCATAATAATTAATGGTGGACCCGTAAAGGTTGCGAAAAGTCATACACGTTCCAAAACAAAAAGTCGCAAGTCTACATTTTCCTTCTTCCAGAACCATAACACGTCTCCTCCCATTTCTTCGTAAATACGTTTCTCCTCTCTGACCCATCACGATCACAATCTAACAAAAAGAGTTTTCAACAAAAATCAGCAATCGTGGCGAAGCTATATAAGAAAGAGGAGGAGAGACACAAAGCGATGGAAGCAGAAGTAGAAGAGGAAGAAGAAGACATGTTCGAAGACGCCGTGTGTACCACGCAAGCAAGAGTCAACACGCCATTGTCCGTAATCACAGAGGCCTTCGAAGATCTCGCGGATCTGGTGAAACCGCAACGATCTGATGAGATCGATGAAGACGAATTAAGGCTTGATGATTTCTGCAGTGCGTGTACTCACGTCTCTGTTCTCTTCAATTGTCTTGGATTCGCTTTCAAATTTGCGGAAATGGAGTACATCGCCAAGGTTAAGGATTTGGTGGAAGCGTCGAAAACGTTCGAAACGTTACACAACATTCTTGACCTAGACGTGGAGAAAGAAACGGTTAAAACACCGGGGAGCCATTCGCGTAACCTAAGACGTGTGAGACAAGGTTTAGATCTGATCCGAGCCATCTTTGAACAATTTTTGATCGCAGATGACTATTCGTTGAAAGACGCTGCGACAACGGCTTACACGGAAGTGTGTGCACCGTTCCATACGTGGGCCGTTAGAACCGCGGTTTACGCCGGAATGTATACACTTCCGACGAGGGATCAACTTCTCTTACGGCTCAATGAAACTGATCAATCGGTTGAGAAGAACATGAGGAGGTACATGGAAGCATCGCGACCTATCATAGAATATATTGACAAGCTTTACATTGAAAGGAATATTAAACTCGATTGGTAAAAAATTTGTTCTGCATCAAGTACTATATATTAAGGCAAAATTTGTCTTGTAAATTACTATTATTTTTTCAATTAATTTTTGTTCTTGTAATTCAAAAATGGAGCTTTGAGGCCTCCCAAAAATAATTGTTTCTCACCTTATGTAATGCGTTGAGCAAATTAAAACGTTCTTGAAAAGAAAAATGCAAATCCTCTAGTCTTAATTACATCAAGTTTGATGTTCGCGATCTCTAATGAGTCCTCATCTTCATTGTTCAATATCTGGGTTAATCTTACGTTTATCAATTATAAAGTTCTTGGATCCATAACTTCAATTTCAACACAGTTACGTTATGTGTAATCCAAATAAGTTTATCTATTGTATATTAGGAAATATACATTAATCTGAACCTATGATCAACAATGTCTGGGTGGTGTAGTCGGTTATCACGCTAGTCTCACACACTAGAGGTCCCCGGTTCGAACCCGGGCTCAGACATAATTTTTTTATTTTTATTTTTTATTTTTTTTATTTTAAAGGATTCTACAGCGTTTAATTGCTGATTTCATAACTTTCATAATGATTTTTGCCTTACTTATATCATTCATGATATACTATATTTACTTGTTGCGTATCAAAGTTTTTTTTAGTCCAGTAAATCACATACGCTATCCGATTATTTGAACTCTAATAGTAAAACATTAACATCATTATTACAAAGAACTAGTCCACATGACCACATGTTAAGGTCAATGTTAATGTCGTTTTATATGTTTGTAAAACTTTTAATTGAGTACCATGCATATAAACTTTTCTTGGTTTTGAATTTGGTCTGAATAATTTAACTACGAATTTTTTTCAAAAAAAGTTTGATATATTTTCCCACTTAGAGCATCATTATTGATGATCTCTTAAAACAATTTTTATGTTAAGAGATATGTTTTATAATGGCTTATAACTATAAAAAGTAAGAGACTTTAAAACACTTTTGTTAGTTATAAGACATATCTCTTAACATAAAAGTTATGTTAGGAGACCATCAATAAGGATGGTCTTACTAGCAAAGAACTGGACTTTTAGATAAGCAACTCCAATATTTAAGATATGAAAAGAGGTCAAGAAGAGAAAATTAAGATTGTGATTATGTTTATGGATTGGCCTTTAGGGAGAAGTATGAGACAGATTAGCAGATTGCCCCCAATCACTTGTTATTGGCTCCAAACTATAATTACTAAATATATAATAGTAATATTACAACTACGTACAAAACCAACATAATCCAAATCCAAATGATGAACTTAATTATTTGAACTCATAAGTAGACGAAACATATAAGTAGAACTATATGGGAACAAATCACTTATAAAAATTAGATTATTTTTTATAAAATAGGTAGAAAATGTTTTGGTATAAGCCTTATAGTACACCCAAATCACATATATATATATATATATATATATATA
>Ga0041059_1000936_pt1 | contig 23071 bp, 21 predicted proteins | sample AraColnosormetaG_FD_56232 | JGI IMG/M metagenome (GOLD analysis project Ga0041059, IMG submission 56232) | Arabidopsis roots microbial communities from North Carolina, USA - Col MF nosort | ecosystem: Host-associated > Plants > Roots > Unclassified | place: USA: North Carolina | collected... | reverse complement strand
AAAAGAAAAAAAAAAAAAAAAAACTTAAATGAATTACCAAATGGGGAAGAAAACGAGACAGAGAGAGATTTTACCTGCGAAGTCGCCGGGGAAAATATCAGACATTGTTTTACCGGATTGATTGAGAGAATGAGAGATTGGTGAGTAAATCTAGGGTTCAACCTCTGTGGCTGCGGACGAGAGAGCAAAGCAATTGTGTGTTTCTTCTCGGTCTCAGGTGGTTTCCTAATTTCGATTCTACCCCTACTAAAGCACATAACACAACCAAGTAGCTGTGGGTACTTTTGTAACTTCTCTTGTCAAGTTAGGAAAAGCACGACTTGGGCCACATCATAGCCCAATTCTCATTCTCAGGCTCATTATACGTACAAACAAAAATTATGACTTGGACCACACACTGGGCCTTATTTCTCTGATGCAATTTCTGAGTGTTTGGTTCTTTGGTAATAATACACATGTAAACTGTAAATGTTTTACGATTAAACGAGTTTAAATGGTGGTTTGGATTTACAAAAGAGAATTAGGGTTTAGATTTTATAATTAAACGAGATTATATATCGGAATTGCAGATGAATACGATGTCTCTATCGACTCGATATTCGTCCAAGACAGCCAGCCGTGAGATATCGTAGGCTTTGTCGAGCATTCCCATCTCGATCATTGTCGTCACTCTGTAACACAGAGAAATTGGCCGGTTATCTAAAATGGGAGATATACTTTGGGCCATTTTAGGTGGAGTTAACACTTAACAGGCCTGTTTCATTGTAATTTTAAATCCACTCAGAAAACAACAAAAATTCCAAATCAAACATGCCTATACAAATTATTAAACTTTGTAAATGATGAATTCTTTTTTACGGAACCAGAAAATGAACACATAATCTATGTCATTAACCTAACTTTTAGGTTTAGGCTTTACACCTTTTTGCTATTATAATAAAGAGAGTGCTCTATGCATCAGCTAACCATTCATTCGAATCCGTTTATATATTATATGCAGATTTGATTCAGTTTCATCTGTGTCTTGATGGTGGACAAAAATCATAATTTATATTAATTATTTGGTAAACATGCAACTTGTTTGTGATTTATAATCAAAATAGTTTTAGACAGATTTTCAAAAAAAATAAAAAATAATATGTTCTTCACGATTAAACTTTATTCTGCTGCTTTTGATCCTTGACAAATTTTTTTCGTTCTGTCTACACTTTTGACATTTCAGAATATTTGAGAGTTCACCTTTATTTTCACCCTTTGTTTTAGCATTATTTATAGAAAATGAAAATGGCAGGTCACGACGGAAAGTGTGGGAAATGACAAAGAAATTAAAAGAATGATAAAAATAAATGATAGTAGATGCTAAACACCTCATCTTATTGCCCGCATCAGCATAGATGCAACATGGTGGATAATTATCATGATCGTCAAGTCACCTTCAACAATCATGCTTTCTGAATTTATTTTGTACAATCAAGTGGATGCATGGTGCTTTTTGTGAATTTTAGAGCAACACACCAACCTAACTAGTTTCATTTCTTGGGACAAATGATTTATGCATTAAACGTGATATTATTATTAGCTAGTTCTAGCCGCAATAGAAAATTATGGATCCAAAAACCGGAAGTTAAAGGGTATTTATGATACAAACCCTAATGCATGCAAAAAAAAAACTAGAATGATATCATATGTTTCAAAACGATATTAGATAAAGACTAGTAACCAAATATTCTATGTGTCCTAACAAAATCCACTACCTTTTTTGAATTGTGTATATAAATACAACCAACTCCTTCACATTGTTCATAAGCTCTCTCTCTCTTTTCATTATTAATCTTCCCGTCTATAATTCATTAATTCTCGTTAGCAGCTTCTTCTTCGTTGGATTCGTAAAATGGATGGATTTGGAGCTAACTACGAGTGTTTGTTCTTTGGTAAATAATACACATATAAACTATAAACCAATCATCTTCAATCTTATTTCCCTTGTGCAATTTTTTTTTTGTAAAGGAATTAAAACTCTTATCTGTTGTTGCAGATATGGACGATACTTTATACCCTTTGAGCATCGGAATCAACTTAGCTTGTCGAAACAACATCCAAGGAAAAGAGACTTAACATTTCAAGATGCTTGTCTTTACTTAATCATTAACGGCCATATAACTGAATTTTGTATCCCTTTGTTTTCGTTATTTGCAGAGTTCATGCTTAACCAACTCGGAATCGAAGAGAGTGAAGTTCCAAAGTTGTGTTTGGATCTTTACAAAGAATATGGAACCACCATGGCTGGTCTCAAGGTAACTTATTTCAAAATTCTTGATCTTAAACATTCACTGAGGAAACTGAAATAACCAAAACAGAGGCGTACTTATAGGTTATGGGTTACGAATTCGACAACGATGAATTCCATGAATATGTCCATGGAAGACTTCCCTACGAGAAACTAAAACCTGATCCACTCCTCCGTAACCTTCTCCTCTCTATGCCTCACCGTAAAATCGTAAGTTTCTTCCTTCTTCAAGCTTTGTACTCGAATTCTCCACTGAATCTTTTTTTCTCATCCTCTGTTTTTTCATTTTCCCTTCGAACAGATCTTTACTAACGCAGACAAAGCTCACGCAACACGAGCTCTCAACAGATTGGGTCTTGAGGACTGCTTTGAAGGAATCATTTGCTTCGAAACACTAAACCCTTCTTCTGATTCAAACACTCAAATCCTCTGTAAACCCTCTGTTGAAGCATTTGAAGCTGCAATTCGCATTGCAGACATTGTTGATCCACGCAAAACGGTAATAGAAAAGTCACTATGATCTTTCACAGTTTCAGATACCAAACTTAAAAGTCTATATCTTTTTCTTTTCAGATATTCTTCGATGACAGTATTCGTAACATCGCTAGTGCTAAAGCAACAGGGCTAAAAACCGTGTTTGTGGGGGAATCAGTGCTAGTTCCAGGTGCTGACTATGCACTAAGCAGCATTCATAACATAAAGGAAGCAATACCTGATTTATGGGAAGACAACAAAGATGAGAAGCTCGAGCCAATTGTTCAGCAAGCCGCGGTTGCAACCATGGTCAATGCTTAGAGAGACATTCTAATAAGAATCCCACATCGATTAAAAGAACTTATAACTCATGTATCCGAAATATATAATAAATAAAAGACCAGAATTTGAAAATCTTTGGCTTTTTGATGGTTTGGATTCCTCAATAGTCATAATAGCAAAAAACAGAACAAAGATGGCAAAGACAATGCATCGGTCAATAGTGATTATCAAGCATCTAACGGGAGCTCTCCGCAGGCATAGATTCTACAACCTTTCTTGGGAACATCGAAAGCGCGAGTCTCTTGAGACTCAAGAGTCCTAACAAGCTTCATACCTTCAATTACTTGTCCAAACACGACATGCTTGTTATCTAACCATGAAGTCTGCACAAAAAAACAAATTTGTGAAATAAATATTAATCAAAATGGGAAGGCAAACATATGAAAGATCGATAACTCTATAGATGATGTGAAGAATTGAGAATCTTTACCTTGACGGTACAAATGAAAAACTGGCTTCCATTAGTATTAGGACCAGCGTTTGCCATGCTCAAGATTCCAGGTCCAGTATGCTTCACTGCAAATGCGGAAAACAAAACCATTAATACCTCAAAGAAGTAATGCCATATTTGCAGAAAACCAGAGTTTTTCTTTGTTTGTGAGTACTTACGGGTGAAGTTTTCATCTTCGAACTTGGCACCGTAAATACTAATACCTCCAGTACCCTGTGAGACCATATCGAAAAAGACGATTTAGAAAGAAATATCAAAATAACAAACAAACAGTCTGAAATGTAACTTGTTGGAAAGAACTTACATTTCCCTCGGTGAAATCACCTCCTTGGATCATGAAATCCTTAATAATACGATGGAAAGAGGAACCCTTGTACCCGTATTTCTTCTCACCTGAAGAAATCAATTTCCTTTAGACAATGGTTTTGATTGTGTCTATAAAGTTCCAAACTTTAAACATCATTTTGATAAGGAGCTTACCAGTACACAAGGCACGGAAGTTTTCAACGGTTTTAGGCACAACTTCTCCAAAGAGACCCATCACAATTCTGCCAGCAACTTCACCTCCAATTTCCACATCAAAGTAAACCTTGTTTGTCACTTTAGCTTGAGGTTCGATTACTTCTTCTTCCTCCTACAAACCAAGTTCAAAAATCAACACGAATCCATAAGGCAACAGAACATGAATGATTTATGAAAAAAGTAACTTACAGCAGCCATGGATTTAACACAAGCGGTTCTCTGATGCTTGGTGGTCGCATAAACCCCAGAAAATTGCTTAATGGGTGATGCATAGTGCAATCTCGAAGATAATGCAATTCCAGAGGAACGAGCTCCAAAGCAAACTGATTGAGTTGTTCGATTTGCAGAAACTAATTGCGACTTAACACCGAACCCAATCTACACAGAAAACCAAACAAAAGAGATTTAAGACCAAAAAAAACCCACAAGAACAGGAATAGTATCCGATTGAAATTTCGTTTTAACTCACAGAGACACACTACTTAAAGTGAAGAAGAAAAAAGGATAGAATTCAAAGCATAAATCTTCGACGAAAATTGAAAAAACCGCAAATGTAGGATTAAGTTTAGAACCTGGGCAATGGAGCGGGAAGTGTGAACCATCTGCATAGAAGACGAAGAAGCCATTGAATGATTAAAGATGAAGACTTTTTGTTGGTTCGCTTTAGACAACAGTCTTTAGTTTTGCAGATAAGAGAACCGCCTCGAGCCTTGTTTTTTAAGTTAGCAACTCTATGGATTGGTGGTATCCTTAGCATCTCATGCTAACTTACGCCTAATGATAATGACAGCTAGAGGCCTATTTTTAATTTCTTTTAGGCCCAGCCCAAGTCATTTATCCAAATGCTTTCTCTCTTAAGTTACAACAAAAAATTGGGTTAGGGTTAAACCTGTGGTTGCGGATGACTATCAAGTACAATTGCCGTAGAAAGCCTTTTTTTATTATTTGCTGTAGAAAGCCTTTTTTTTTCTTTCTAAAGCACACAATTTTTAATTTTCCAAAATTTTGATATCATTCTCTGAAAATTTAACTGCTTACAGATTTTGGCATTTAATATTCCTAGAACAAAATCATGTTTTTATGAACAACATCATAAGACCAGCAAGATTAGTTTTGTCTATTATTTCACACTCAATAGATCAAAACCACAAACTCCAAGAACCAACAAAATTGTTCATGTTTTCATACACAAAGCTACTACAGTCTTTGGACATTATTTAAACACACATAATTTGCTGTACCATGCATCAGCAACTTTCGTCTCTCTTGGAGTTTGTAACAGCTTCTGTTGAGCACCGACTGCGTAAGGGAGAAGAAGTAAACGGAACATCAGCTAAGAGTTTTCGCCAAAGCCATTCAAAGCTTACATAAGGAAATTGTATTGCTGATGGGGGTGGGTTCCTTGAGTGCCAAGAGTACTTTGATATTTCTCATCCGCTAAGAGATTGTTTGGTAGCTGAGAGGGTTTTAGTTAGATTTATCTGTGGTTGTGGATGAGTGAAATTTACTGGTTTGCTTTCACTGGTTGTCGTGTGCTAATTTCGACTCTACCCCTTGCCAAGGCACATTCACAACCATGTAACTGTAGGGTAATTGAGTAACTTTCTTTGTCAATCCAGGAAAAACATCACTTGGGCCGCACCATGGCCCAAACAAGGCACGGATCTGCTTTAACCTAACACCTCGATTTAATTTACCCTATCGATGATTACCACAAGTGGGCCTATTTGTTTATCTACCAGGCCCAGCCCATCATGATAAGAAAATGCTTGTCACTCAAGTTTTTAATTAACTTTCCAACTCCTTACCAAGAATTTGAAACTGAAACTTTTTATTATTGATCTATAGATCTCTGATCTGGAATATATTTCGGTTAAACCAAGAATTCTAGCTAACGAAAACCAAAACTTAAAAGTTAGATTAAATATGTACATGTGTAAGAAAACGACATCACATCTTTCCTCCAACTCCCAAGCTTTGCTTTGCGTTTAAGTTAGTTAAGCTATGCATAATTTCTCCTCAAACAGATTCAAATATTTATAACGATCCAAATCGAAACAAAAACATATCACACAGTTTCAAATTAGAGCTTCAAATCTAGTTACTTGTTCTTCTACAGTACATCATCAAAAGTCAAAACCATGGACTCGAGATGTTTTGGCTTCTTCTTTACTTTGTTATCTCTAAATGTGATTGTTCTTGCTTACGATCCTGACACACTTCAAGATCTCTGCGTTGCGGATCGCACTTCAGGTACACATATATCTTCAAATTAAATTTACTGTCTACTTTGAATGATTTGTTAAAGTAATGAAATGTCGTCGTTTTTGGATTATGTAGGGATAAAAGTGAATGGTTTCACATGTAAACCCGAATCAAACATCACCGCTTCAGATTTTTTCTTCGCCGGAATCGGAAAACCCGCCGTCGTTAACAACACAGTCGGGTCAGCCGTCACGGGAGCAAACGTAGAGAAGATCGCAGGGCTTAACACGCTCGGAGTCTCACTCGCGCGTATCGACTACGCTCCCGGAGGTTTAAACCCGCCGCACACGCATCCACGCGCCACCGAAGTGATCTTCGTTTTGGAAGGCGAGCTTGACGTTGGATTCATAACGACGGCGAACAAGCTCTTCGCTAAGACGGTGAAGAAAGGAGAAGTGTTCGTCTTCCCTAGAGGATTGATTCATTACCAGAAAAACAACGACAAAGCGAAACCGGCGTCGGTGATCTCTGCGTTCAACAGTCAATTACCGGGAACACAATCGATCGCCGCCACGCTATTCACAGCCACTCCGGCGATTCCGGATCACGTTTTAACGACGACGTTTCAAATCGGAACGAAAGAAATCGAAAAAATCAAATCTAAGTTTGCTCCCAAGAAAGTCTAAAAATCGCGTCGTTATATATATATATTTTAAATTTTATTAATTGGTTTTTAAATTTTAATAAAGGAAAAAATAAACCTTGTTCATTAGAATAACCTGCTGAATCAGCTGGAGGGTTTTAAGCAATGCATATAAAGGTACAAACCTATAAACAGAGATCTCTCTACAAAGCAGACGAAGGAGAAGAGAAGGCTGTACAATTTTTTATACACTAAAAGCTCTGTATAAACCAAACAACATAACTTTGCCTAGATTTATACATATATGTATGGACACTGAAACCCAAAATCACACTTTTATTTATCTATCCTGAGGTTATGACAGAGATGTCCAAGTTCCGGCCGTGACTTCATCCAATCCAAGAATTTCATTTCTTCCGGCGACGTGCTATAGAGGTATGATCTGAATGTTATCAGGTAAAAGTAGCGCCTGCTCATACAAAACAATCATATTATTTGTTTGGATATGGGAAGAAACGAAACTCATGGTTTGGTTGGATCGTTTTAACCGGATTGAAGTTGTAAGTAACTAACCTTAAGGCTTTAACACCCATGTCCATGATGTATGAACGGTTTTCATCTTTTGTAATAGGAAGTTTGTTCAGCTCTTTACTGTAGTAAACGATGTCTTCTCGCAAATGTCCTGCACCAGCACACCTATAAAATGCCAAAACAAGAAGATGAAATCATGAGCGATGTGTAGTTTAAAGTGATAAAATTCTCAAAAGAGATTGATTGATTACATACAGTTCGACTATTCCATCTACGTCTGATTTGCTCTGAGGACCATGAGAAAGCACTCTTATGAGACTCAGTATGTCGCGGTAGTCTCCCATACTCAACGCTTCTTCATCACAAGCCCCTGAAGGCGAATCATCTTCTTCTAAGGTAGAAGAATTTGTGGTTGGTGTAGCTGTGAAGTTCTGACCAGGTTGAAGTAGGAGACAAGTTATAGCCATTGCATAAGAAACTCCTCCAAAACCGGTGTGCGATACAAACAAGTAACTCCCAGCGGAACTGTGATTAAAACATCGCCACAAGTTAATTACGGAAGAGATTCGGTAAATATGTAACATGTGAAAAATTAAAACAGATGATTGATACTTACTCGTCTTTACAGTACTGGATCGCGTCTACATCGGAAGCTAATGCGTCTTTTTCTCTGGTTAAAGGTATTCTCCGGTAAGATATATTGTAATTTTCATCTTTCAGAGCAGCATATACTTCTGCAGGTGTCTTCACATTTTCTGGTTGAATATTCTCCCAATATCCAATAACCCGAGATTGATTTGATGCCGGGCTGTATTCTTCACGATGCAATAGCATTCGGCCTCCAGTCTCTCGAACTTCAGCCAATATATCTTCTTTTAACCGTGTTTCTAAGCTTTCTACCTGCATTGAGGATACAAATATAAAAAACTGCTTTTGCAATTTGCATAATATTAGCTGTGATTGAAACATACCACTGCACCGGTTATTCCAACATGCTTAAGCGTATCAACAGGTTTACTCAATTCTCTCAACACAAATGGAGTTCCATTGATGTAAACAACCGCTTCTTCTCTCAAGTCTGTTACCACTATTCTTTCTGTTGAACCCCCACCTTCTTCCTTAAGTTTGGTGCCTAAATAGGCGAGCATTTTTTTAGCGCCTGAAATTGTGGGAGTTGCCATGCTATACACAGGATATCTATCGACCTGCAATGAACGTTATGTCATGGTTAAGTATGATCATTTTAAGGTTACCAGTTATCAGGAAACCACACAAGAATCACATTTCCTTGAAGCCTACCTTGTATACGTGAGGTGCACCGTTAATTTGCAAACGACTTGAAGTTCTTTGGCCAGGGAAAAAGTACATTTTAAGTATAGAACCTTTGCTCAAGACAGAACCACTACGTTCGTTGACAATTGACTCCATGACTGCATCTCCGTGTTGTGATTCATGTTGTGCCCGCAATTCCTCCTACATGAATATATTCAAAGTTGTAACACGCAAAATAAAGAAGATTATACAGTTTCCCAAGCCTGGATAATGAGACATTTGACTCACAGGAATGGTAAAAAATCGCCCAGGTCTTAGCCTTATGCTCCACTTCATTGCTTGCACCTCAGGCCTCTGATGCAACCAATTCTTGAACGTCACCTTAGATTCTCCTTCCACAAAGAATCCATCAAAAGCTTTGCTTCCTAGATAGGCTGCAAAGGCAATCAAGCGGAAGTATCTCTCCAAGTATTCAGCGCCACGTTTCAAGGCAGCACTCCTTACTCGTGGCTCAACATGTTGTTGGTTGAAAACCTTCCTGTACTGCAGAACAGCTTCACGAATATTTTGCAATGCAGAACATCTATCAATCACAGCATCTAACGCCTCACGTGATTCAACTCCATTATCGAATAACCTAGTGATTTTCCACAGCAAAAGGATGTCATCCATTCCAAATGCACGACCTTGTTCCTCCTCAGTTCTTCGTCCTGAATTACGAGGTCTTGCTTCAGCATTATTACTTCCAGTTTCTTCACCACCACTTGAGGAATCTTCATCCACAATTTCATGGGTCAGAACGTCATAAAGAACCTTGATAGGTCTCCCATAATTAATGCGGAGCTTCACTAGACAGGCAATGACAGTTCCAGTGGTTGTTCTACCTCTCCCCATCTGTAAATGTCGATATGAAAAATGAAATGCTGTAAGTTTAACAGATAAGCTTAAGAGGATTACCAAATATATCGAAATACACAAGCAGATTGGGACAAAGAAGGAAACTAAACCTGGCAATTGAAGACAAAAGCAGTGTCTTTGGAAGCAGAAGCAATATTAGATGTCAATGTGTCAAAGTCTGAGCTTTTGGGGGCTTTACCATCAGTTATAGGTACACGTGCATACTTAATAGGAAAACCATCAGCCTCTAAACATTTGTAAACCTCGAGGGGTGTTTGAACAGAATCAGCATCTACATTTTCCCATAAGTCAAAAATCTGTCCATCTTTGGTTTCATGAATGACCATTATCGCACCGTCATATCGCTTAGCTTCTCTCAGAATATCCTCTTTTAGACGAGCCTCCATCCCTTCAACTCTATCTCGATCAATTCCCTACATAGAGGTATTTATGTAAGCTTTCAGACCAATCCATAAGAGTTGAAGAGAAACTGAGGGTAATCACTCAAAGGTATTGCATCTAAATAGTATTTGAAATATGTTTTAAAACATAGATTATTACCGTATATTCTAGCATGTTCTTATATGGCCTTTCAACTTCTCGTAGAACAAATGGTTTCCCGTTGATATATATAACAGGTTCTTCTCTCATATTGTGCCAAAAAACTGGCCGACCACCTCTGGAACTCCCAACCCTTTCAATGACAGATCGAATACCATCTATAGTTGGATTTGCAACACCATACACAGGAAATCCTGGAACCTCCCTAAAATTCGGAGCTCCTTCCACCCTCTCTGGTAGATTTAAAATTTGACAGCCAGGACTGTGATCACTCTTTAGAACAGTTTGACTTCCCAGAACTGCCCCACTTCTAAGCGCAGCAACGACACTCATCTCGTGAGGGCGCCCGTCGGTAGATTCTGCAATCTTTATCAAAGAAGGCTTCATAGCTGCATATCCAAGGGCACCCATAGGATCTCTCCTGAGCAACCTAGAAGAGACAATGAACATACATGAGACATCTGAAGATCATATGCTACAATAGTGTAAATAGATCAGCTGCCGGGAGCTACTTAAATATAGGAAAAGCCTCTCAAAGTTGTTCTTCAACTGCTCCTATGGAAAACTGAGATACAGCCAGATTTACAAGCAAACAGAAGCATACCAGGTTACAGGCAAAAATATCAGTACCTGCGAAGAATGCTATAGAGCTCTGGCCTAGCTCGCATCCAATCAGCAAAACTGACATGGCCAAGCGAACCAGATTGGAGAAAAGCACCCTCCGAATGAAGATATACTGCAAAGCATATAAGGAAGTAATATCTTTCCAAGTACTCAACAAAAAATGAGAGTGCTGCCTCTCTCTTCTTTTCATCGGGTTGACGCAAAATACTACTGCGATAGGTTGCAATTGCCTCTCGTAGATTCTGTAAGTTAATTCATGAATAAACCTTAGACATTTTACCCTAAGTGAAACCCCATAAGATAAAAACTTAACACAGATACCTGCATGGATGCACATTTGTCGATGACTTTATCAACTTGCCTTTTTCCTTCTACACCACCCTAGAATCATGAAACCAATAAATAATTAGAAGCAGCAGGACCACCAAAATAATCAGATAAAGACAAACGGAAAGAGACTAAATACCTCTAAGACTCTAATTAAACTTCTAACGACCGCATATTCCCCTCTACGGATTGCCTCCTCCGAATTCGGCAGATTAACAGTAATATTTTCACCAGCTTTAAAGATTCTCCCAAAAGAGTTGTTTCTTGGGAATCCTTGATCTTTATTCAACATCAAATAGCAAAGGAAAAAAAATGACAGGTTAATAGATACCATAATGACCTGACTTGAACACCAATCTGTCTAGACTAATTGTCTATGGGATATATTTTTCGAGAATATGTGGCTCCCTAGATATATACATAAGAACAGGCTTGAGAAAGAGGGTTGAGAGATGATTATTGGGCTAGTCGATAGTGTTTCATTTCTCTATGACAAATAAAGTACTTGTAGATTTGATACTCCAAAAGTGGAATAAAAGTAAACGATTCAATAATAAGGTATCCCCAATTCAGCTTTTTTTTCCGAATAACATATAATTCACTGAAAGAGCATTTGTTATACTCTCTTCTCACATGCTTCTTCGCAAGTTGAGCGGTTGGAGATGATGAAGTACCTGATGCCCCAGTACGTTTGAAATAGACCAGGGTTGCAATCACCATTCCAGTCGTCGTGCGTCCACGTCCCATTTGACAATTGAAAATGATCTCCGTATTAATGTCAGCCTGAGATATCTTCCTAATCTGAAATCATAGTGTATTGAAAATTTTTATTGACAGGAACATATTAATCACAATATAATGTTATGCTCCCAGCAAATACCAAATGGCAAGAGATAAGATCATTCAAGGTTGTCGACTACGAGGAATGGCATAGGACTTACCAACAGATCAAAATCTGTTTCTTTTGGTGACTTTTCATCCGTTATAGGAACACGTTCATAATCGACAAGGTAGCCTTCAGCTTGCAGTTCTTCGTAAACCTAGATCCAGAGAATGTATAAGCAAAAACAATGATATGAACCTGGAAATCCCATTAAAGGGTGTACATATGATGTTTCATTGCCTACCTCAAGTAGTGTCTTCAAAGAATCAGTTGAGACTGGCTCCCACTGGTCCACCATCTGACCATCTGGCAGTTCATCGGTGACAAGTATCTTATTCCCATATCTGCAAGGCAAATGGTCAAATACACCCAACGCAAAAAAAAATGATGCAAACAAAGTTAGATCATTTAAAGGACCTAATGGTTACCTCGACGCCTCCATGAGAATATCTTCTTTTAATCGTGCTTCCATTTGCTCTACCCTTACCCTGTTGATTCCCTGATCAGAACATAAGCTTAAGGTCACAAATGAAAGGTTCCACGGATAATCAAGTTTCTGATTTACTTTGTTAGTAACTGTACTTTGCATGTAGCCAACAAACTAATGTACAACAACAGTGTGGAATCAACAACATATTAGAACAAGGCTTTTGTACCGTGTACTCAAGATTGGTGAAAGGTTTCTCCACATCACGTAGAACAAAAGGTCGCCCGTTTATGTATACTACCTGACAAATGTGTAGTAAATGGCAAGTTAACAAGAAAGAATATGGAAGCACCAATAAATGGCACATGCCTAGGATTTGCATATTGGCAGAGAAGTTCAAGAAAGTGAAAATACCGGTTCCTCCCTGAGACTAATCCAAAGAACTTTTACTTGTTTACCGTCCTTGTGAGCTCCAATGTGTCTAAGAACGTTTCGTATCCCCACAGCAGTTGGAATTGCCACCCCATGTACACGTAGTGAATCAGCCTGTAACAAAGACCACAAAAAAAGAGCAGATAACAAAATGAGAACACATTAAGCCGCTGAGTATCTCAAAACCAGCTTCAATAGATAATTAGTACTCGAGGTTTATAAGGGAATCTGCATTTTGGAATACACAAAGATCAAGTTCTAGAGATAGAACGAGTGTAGTACATAAAAACTAGATTCTAGCTGAAATATAATTTAAACTCCTACACATAGGATTCGTTTCTGTGATCCGATTCCCATGTCATTGACAGATTCAGCTCACTTGAAAGTCAAATTTCACAAAACAAAGTAAAATCAAAATCGGAGAATGGGAGAGAGACCTGACGGTAATTAGGAGCGCCTTCGATCTGAGGAGTCATACGCTTATTCTGACAACCTGGAAAATGGTCACTCTTAAGAATCGTCTTCTTACCAAGTACCGATCCATCTCTCATCTTCATCACCTGCTCTGGCTCCTTCGGTATCGACATCTCTCATCCAACAAAAACTCCACAGAGAAACTTCGAAACCTCGCAGATTCTATGCAAAAAAAACACGATCTCGCTTGTTCTTCCAAGACTCCGAAACACCTCTCGACTCTTCTTCACTCTTTAAACTGTTCTTCGAATCCCGGAAACACGACAAAAATCCTACGCCAATGCGGGACGAAGAAACGCTGGAATATTCGTGATTCGCAGACAAAATCCAGAAATTTTCTCGCGCGAGAAAAAGGAAAATCGAAGTTAGAGAGAAAGAGATGAAGAAAATGGATAAGGTCGCGGAACGAATCGATTTAACAAAAACGCGGAGGATAATTCCAACAAACTTATTTAGAGCGGAGAGATTTAAGAGAGATGAGCTCACACGCTAATCTATTTCTTTAACTCTAAATTAACTCCGACGGATATTTATGCACATAAGATCGGATTAAATAGTTGAAAAACAAAACAGAATTAATAAAATAAACACGAACAACAATTTTTTGGATAGGTTATTTAAAAAAATAGCATAACGAGAAAGTTATCTAGAAGGTTAGAGGGGTTTGTGTGGCTTTTTTGGTTTACGGAGATAGAAATCAAAATAAAATTGAGGTTTATATAATTTTGTTTGGTGTTCTAATATAAACTTTTTTTTTTATTGTGATTGGGGATTCTAACCAAAATATTTACTAATCTCAAGATGTCGGAAAAAACTTTTACCATCTTTTAGGATCATAATTACTTTATATATCTATATTGTGATTTCATCTTTCAACTTATAATGTTTTTGTTAGTTTGATCTTCTTAGATTCAATTTATTCAACACGTTTAAAAGCTTCAATATAAGCCAACCATAAGAGATAAGAAATTTGTTTACTTGTCTTGGTAATAAAGTTAACTTTTACGTTGTAACTAAAATAATATAAATAAAGTAAACTTTTTAAAAAACATTAATTAATAATAATAAATTAGCCTCCTCTGAAGAAGGAATAATAAGAGAGGAAACAAATTTTCGATTGGTCAGATAAATGAGTTGTGGGTCTTGCATCGCACATAAACGTGAAAGGCATGTCTTTTTCTTTTGATTTTTTTTTTTAGTAGTTATTAAAGATTTTGTCTGCTCATTTCTAATTTTTCAAAGATATTTATTTTTCTATACAGTTCAAGTAACAATAGTTTCAAGAAAACACTTGATATTTTTACTTTTATGATAGAAATAAAACATCATGTAATTTGAGAATTCTGAATCCTTGTTATCTCTAATCGAACTTTGAACATTTTTTTTATATTAGTCTAGTCAGCTGACGATTCTGACCATATAAAATTGAGAAAGATTTTGCATTTAAATGTTTTTTAAACACCTTGAAACGAAATAAGTATATTCGAATACAGTTTTAAGTATTGTCACTCATGATCATATTACTGTTTTATTTAACCAACGTATGTTTTCTCTTGTGCACCTCTTTTATCCATTGTCGATAAATTTTATGTGATTTTAAAGATCACAAAATAGTTTATGAAAAGAAAAAATAAGATAAATGTAAACGATGGGATATTCTTTTTGGATGCGACAAGGGCATTCATCCACCATACATTTGGTGATTTTACCATATTCACATGCATACAAATGAAACAAGTATTCGAACGTGACAAAAACATAGCTATCCATGACTTGAGTTTGTGGAAACAAAATTACCACTAACATTTTATAAATCAAATCCATATATAGTAATTTATCATTACAAAAAAAAATACATTTCTTTCAATGTCTATCTAACAACAGAAACAAACTTCTTTTTTTTGTGCAAAACAACAGAAACAAACTTCAAGAGTTCAAGTAATACTGATTAGTGTCCCTTCGTAGATGGAAGACGACTAACCAATACAAGACCATTGACGTCAAGGAAATGCTAGACAATCGCGTGGTCCATTCAAAACGTATTGATAATGGAGTAAATATATATATACAGATGTCATGACATGTAAGTAATACTTTATAGATTTAGTGAATGCATATAATTCGTAATTAATATACATGCTCAAATATAGTTGATCACCTACGCTAAATCCATTGATATTGACTATATAAAGTTGCAGGTCACATAGATGTCTAAAAAAATGACAGGTCACAAATATTCTTTAATCTAGTCTTAATCTTATTAGTCACCGTATGAGAAACTAAAAATTATTGGTAAACGAGTAAACGACTCATTTAACGCGTCGTGAATTAAACATGCTCAGATTCTTCGCTTGGTTCTTCTATTTTTTTAATATGGGTTCCCACTTTTTATATGACATTTTTACAATTTACAAATACTATAAACAAAGACACACGCATTAAACGCGGTCGAAGGTTAGAAAATGGTTTTCTTATTCTTTGGTCATCGTTTATCAAAAAAAAAGTTAACAACAACCATAGTTGTCAAATGACAACCCAAGAAAAAAACACAATTATTATTAAACCAATGTGTGTTTGTAACTTCCTTTATTATTATTTTGCAGAGTTTTTCTATATAAAAAAAAAAACACAATTATTATTATTATACCAATGTGTGTTTGAAAGAATTATAATAATGAGAATGTAATTAAAAATTAATTACTTTAGATTAAAAATAGTTATAAACTAGATGTAATCGCTTTCTACCCAAATGTCGTTGAATAAACATTATTATTCGTAGTCGTATCATTTAATCAGATTAAAGGGAACATGTCAACAACTTAAGTGTATGACATATACCATGTTTAAATAATTGTAACCTGTCAAGTCACATCAAACTGATTGATGTTTCATTTTCAAATGCGATTCTCGTGGACTTCAATATGTGGTTCACAAGCTTTTTGTAGTTGTCTTCTTTTTATTCTTCTTTTATATGTGTAGTCATTAACAAATGTTTTTTTAAAAATTTAGCTTTAATGTCAATCTAGTCACGTTAGATCATTACCAAACCTGTAATCAAATGAGCGATCGAGTATTCAGTTTACTTAAATCTTTGTATTATAAACTTGTTAAATTATAGATTTATTTATATTGTATGCAATAAGTTTACAACAAATTTAAAAATTTAATACTTAGAAAATTTAATACGTTTTTAGTCCTCATGAATTATCAATCAATCCAATGGACTGCAAATGATCAACTGACTTGCGTTTCGTCTACCATTTTGCAAGCATCATATATGTATGTGCAAAGTATTAAGCTGTTACGTTCTAAAGTTGATTAAAGTTACTATGTTCCAAAGCCCTATGTTCATTTTTTTTATAATAATAATCTATCTTGAACTTCCCTATTTTAAAAATCATAAACGTACTACAGAAATTAAAATGTTGAAATCATATAAAATTATCCTAAATGTGTTATCTTACAATATGAATTTCTTAACAATATGTATCTTGACTGCATATGTTCTACAAACCATATGAATTTTGATATCGTAATCTCTTGTATTAAACATACCATTTGGTCGAGATTTGTAATCTAATTGATCAATACTTTTAATGTCTCAAAATCATTAATTGAAATTGGATAAGAAATAGAAGGTTTTTTTTTCCCAAAATACAAAGGTTATTTTATCAATCAATATAGTTCACGCTCTATCTGTGAGAGATTTTAATACCAAGAGGTTTATATGCAATTTATTCTAAACTCAATAACTTAGCAAATTATTTTGACCCGTTTCAACATCAATTTGACCCGACCCGGTTGGTTGGAGCATACGAAGATAGATTTTCGAGTTATCGTCTCCTTTTCCCGGTCAGTTTTAGTGGGGAAGCAGAAGATGTCGACCGGTTTAGCTCTGAATCGCTGTTCAGTTTCGGTATGTAGAACGGCCGTTACTTTACTTAACCGGCCAACTGTCTCCGTTGCCAGGAGTTTGAAATTCAGTCGCCGGCTAATCGGAAACTGCTCGATAGCGCCGGCGGATCCTTATGTTGTGGCGGACGACGATAAGTACGGTAACAAACAAGTTATCAGTCTCACTCCTCGCCTTTACGACTATGTCCTCTCCAACGTCCGCGAGCCTAAGGTGTGTAACTCTTCCTCTACTTTGATTTATAGAGATTTTACTTGTGGTTCGGTGTCTTACTTGATTTTGTTTTAGATTTTGAGGCAACTTCGGGAAGAGACTTCCAAAATGCGAGGTAGCCAAATGCAGGTAACAGTTTCACTGGATTCATCTTGTTGATGAGCTCTGGGTTATGCTAATTGTTTGGAATTTGAGGTGAAAATGAAGAATGCACAATACATTTGATTTTGGCTGTAGGTGTCGCCTGATCAAGCGCAGTTGCTTGCAATGCTTGTACAGATGCTTGCAGCAGAAAGATGTATTGAAGTTGGAGTTTACACGGTGTTTAATCTTCTTCCTATGAGTTTCTTGAGCATTGTTATCTTAGCTCAATATCGTCACTTTCGACAATAATGATGAGCTTGTGTTTTTGACAGGGATATTCTTCATTGGCTGTGGCGTTAGTTCTACCAGAATCAGGGTGTTTAGTTGCCTGTGAAAGAGATTCTAACTCTCTTGAAGTTGCTAAGAGGTACTACGAGCTTGCTGGAGTCTCTCACAAGGTGAGACCGAAAAACATCACATTCAATTGTTGCGAAAATCAATGCTTTTCTTAGGCACGAAAGAGTTCTGTTTTATACTTTTTCATTTGCTGTTTCGAGACTGCTTGAATCTTATTTTTAAAGACTGATACTATACTTGTATAATGGTTCCTCAACATATATATGGCCTCTTGGAAACCCTTATAACATTTTGTTTTGCTCTCTTGTCGATTCAATTCTAAGAGATTCATCATGAACAACTGTATGATTCTTTGATTTGTTTACTCTAGTCAGGTTAATGTGAAACAAGGTCTTGCAGCTGAATCATTGAAATCCATGATTCAGAACGGTGAAGGAGCCAGGTAAATACACTACGCTTCTTTTATTTTAGTGTTCAGAGTGGCTCTATTTGAAATGATTGCCTAAAATTTCAGCTTTTTATTACATGCAGCTATGATTTTGCATTTGTCGATGCTGATAAGAGGATGTATCAGGACTACTTCGAATTGCTTCTTCAACTTGTAAGATGAATAATGCTAGTCTCTTTCCATAGTTGGCCAAGTTAGCTTTAGCGGTTATCTCTGTTGACGCAGGTCAGAGTTGGTGGAGTCATTGTGATGGATAATGTTCTTTGGCATGGACGAGTTTCGGATCCTATGGTATGCAACTTACACAAACACAGCCATGCTCTTAAAGCTTCTCGAATGAGAGGAAAGACCATAATCTCATATCGATAAATTCAACAGGTGAATGATGCGAAGACCATCAGCATTAGGAATTTCAACAAAAAGTTAATGGATGATAAACGTGTAAGCATTAGTATGGTAAGTTTATTTTCTCGATTCTATCACTTTGTTCTCCTAAGTCCACAACACAACAAGCTCTTCCAAACTCTCGCTTGAGTTTATCACATTTTTTGGCGCGTCAGGTACCGATCGGCGATGGCATGACGATATGCCGCAAGAGATAGTCATCAGGAAAAACCAATTGGGTCACAGTGAACCTGATCCAAGAGAGAAGTCTTTTAAACATGAAAGGATCTCCATGAAGCCAAGATATACATGTTTCAGGATAGGGAATCATTTCTTTTGTTCTGAATCCATTCTCACAAACACTTCGAAGACTCATCTACTTGGGATGGTAACCACTAACGCATGTACTTTTGTCAAATTGTTTAACTCTTTCTGATTAGTGGAAATAGAGTTTTGATTAAGCTTTTGTGATCATCTTAATTTCTGAAAAGGGTCCCAAAGTCCTAACAAAGCTCACAGCTTAATTTCTCATTGTTGTTTCTACTATAGTATTTTTTTAATTACTTTTAAGATAAAATTTGTGTAGAATAAGACGTTGCAACTTTTCAAAAGCCACCGCCTATTATTTAAATCATATTCTCTGAGCATAGAGCCGAAGTCCTCACCAATCACCACTCACATGTTATCAATAATTGCTTATAAGAATTTGTATTCCCACTCTAATCATCAACTCTATTGATTCCACGCGATGACGACGTTTTCAACGAGCTTTCTTTTCCTTTTGTTGGTTTTCTGCTTGATCGGTTCACTAGCTGCCGATGATCTCCAACATAAATCCGGTCGGGACGTCTGCTCCGGTGGTTCTGATCTTAGAACCCCCGATATTCGTCTTAACCGGCCGACAGACTCTGTCGTCGGAAACTGCCCGACGGAGGCGAGTCCTTTAGTTATGGCTGACGACGAGAAGTACGGTAACAAAATGGTTATCAGTCTCACTCCTCGCCTTTATGACTATGTCCTCAACAACGTTCGTGAGCATGAGGTGTTTAACTCTTCCTCTGCTTTGCTTTTTTTCGTCTTCCACTTAATCAGATTTACAGTGATCTTACTTGTGACTTGATTTATCTTTTAGATTTTGAAGCAACTTCGAGAAGAAACTGCCATTAGTCAAATTCAGGTTCTTTTACTGTTTTCAGCTTGTTGATGAGCTCTGGTTTATGATGCTAGTTCTTGTCACTGTCAAGATAACTTTATGGGAAATTACATTTGATTTTGGTTGTAGGTGTCACCTGATCAAGCGCAATTGCTTGCAATGCTTGTAGAGATTCTTGGAGCTAAACGATGTATTGAAGTTGGAGTTTACACGGTGTTTAATCTTTTTTTCCTTTTGAGTTTCCTGAGTATTGTTATATATGTCGGCTTCGATTTCGTTTGACAATGATAACGAGCTCGTGTTTTTGACAGGGATATTCATCACTGGCTGTGGCGTTGGTTCTACCAGAATCAGGGCGTCTTGTTGCCTGTGATAAAGATGCTAACGCTCTTGAAGTTGCTAAGAGGTACTACGAGCTTGCCGGAGTGTCTCACAAGGTGAGACTGAAGTCTTAGCCATGCTTGTAAAATAGTTTCTCAATATTGTTGATCTCATTACAAACAACTGGTTGATTCTTTGATTTGTTTACTCTACTTAGGTCACTGTGAAACATGGTCTTGCAGCAGAATCTTTGATGTCTATGATTCAGAACGGTGAAGAGTCCAGGTAAATACACAGTAAGCCTCTTTCATATAATTGCTGAAATGATTCGACCCATTTCAAGCTTTACTTATTTGCAGCTATGATTTTGCATTTCTTGATGCTGATAAGGCGATGTATCAGGAGTACTTCGAATCGCTACTTCGACTCGTAAGACCAAGATCATAGTTATGCTAGTCTTCTTGCCATAAGGGTCAAGTTTAGCTTTAGCTGTTATATCTACTGTTGCAGGTCAGGGTTGGTGGAGTCATTGTGATTGATAATGTTCTTTGGCATGGATGGGTTGCGGATTCTACGGTATGTATCTTACGAACAATCATGCTCTAAAAAGCTTATCGAATGACCATAATTTCATATCGATAAATTCAACAGGTGAATGATGAGAGGACCATCAGCCTAAGAAATTTCAACAAAAAATTAATGGATGATCAACGTGTAAGCATTAGTATGGTGAGTTTTTTGGATTCTATCACTCCCTCTTCCTAAACACAAAAAGCTCTTCCAAGCTCATAATTGATTTTTTTCCGCCTTTCTTTTGCTCATAAGGTATCAATCGGCGATGGTATGACCATATGCCGCAAGAGGTAATCATCCGTAAAAACCACTCAGCTCGCAGTGAACCTGTTTCAAGATAGAAGAAGTCTTTAAACATAAAAGGATTGATGAAGCCAAGATATCCAGTCTCACAAACACTAAAGACTCATCAACTTTTCCCTTTTCAGTCAAAAATAAGTTGAATAATTGATAAACCAATGTGTGGGCCTATTGGGCTTTGATATGTACTGTTTTCTATGTCCGTTTGAGGCCTTTTATAAAATCGTCTTACGACCCAATAAAAAAAAAATTGATAAACCAAAAACCCAGGTTTGCTGAACATGCATCAATACGCCGTAGAAATACACGACATGACGTTTAGTTGTTTAAGTATGAACGACATGACGTTTGATGGTTTAAACAAATAACTGCGCGTAGTTTCTGTGGTTTGCTTTACTCGGTGCGTGAACCAGCTGTACCACCAATTCAAACAACACGGTTACGCAAACTCTCTCTGAGAAAATCCCCAAATCTCATGAAATTAGGGTTTCAATCATTCTTTGAACGCAAAATTAGAAACCTCCTCTCCATCCGCCACGAATCTCTAGGGTTCTTCTGAAGGATTAGATTTCTGGGTTTTAGAAATCTGTCTCTCGTCATCAACAATTCACGTGATGCCGTCGTTAACACTGAGCATTCGTTTCCTTTTCTTAGTTCTCTGCTTGATCGGTTTACAAGCTGCGGATGATTTCCCAGATAAATCCCGCGGTGACGTATGCCCTCGGGTTAAGGATCGGGGTGGATGCACAATCAACTGTTTCCGGGCGGATCCGGTTTGTGGAACCGATGGAGTCACGTACTGGTGCGGTTGTCCCGACGCAGCTTGCCATGGCGCTCGCGTAGTCAAAAAAGGAGCTTGTGACACAGGTAATGCAGGAAGTGCTTCTGTTCCTGGACAAGCTTTGTTATTGATTCATATTGTTTGGCTCTTCTTGCTCGGACTCTCTCTTCTCGTTGGTGGTTTCTGATCTCTAGAGAGTTAGTGGTGGAATTAGACAAGGAATTAGATAGATCACACGTCCTGAGTTTGTTGTATGTGTATAGTTGAGTATTGTTTTGCTTTGTGTGCTATATATATGTAATAGATTCTGTTGCAGTTCATTCTAATAATGAAGATTTGATCGGACAAAATGCTTATTACTTCAACACTATCAAATTCATTTTGGTTTTGTTAAAAGGGCGAGTCTTTGGATCTCTTCTTCGTTTGGTTTGTTCTCAAGTAAAAGATACTTGATGGATCTGTCATTTGGTAGTAGTGGTTTGAGAACTTATCCATGGAGATTGAGCATATAAAGGTTTCAACTTTTAGACATGATCCGTCAACTACAAGAATATTCTATACAAATTTGAATCCTTTCCTTCTCTAACTACAACCATATGTCTCCAAATATGATCTTTCTGCTTTAGATACAGTTGTTTTGAATACTTGGTCAGCTCTATTTCTGCTTTAGGTCTAAATGTTTCAATAGATTCTCTAGTCTGGAAACTCATTTGTCATAATCGGCTTTTGGTTCAATCGAGCCATGTCGGTTACGAATCAATGATAAAAGTCAATGCAAGAGAAGAAGATAAACAAGCAATGAAAGTGAATCTAGCCATATCGGTTACGATGAGTACACAAAACCTTGTGGACGTAGTGTTACGAGAAATTAATCCAGGGTTTAGACATAGTGGTATGAAACTTTAAAACAAAGCCTTGATCTTGGATATAACTGAAAATTTTGGTTCTCGTTAATAACGCTTGGAACAATGGGCTACTACTACCAATCGTAGGCTTCTTAACTTATGGGTTCAAATTATATTCTGTAATGGGTGTTTTATGTTAAATGGGCTTAAACTCTTATGGCCTTATTGCCACCATTTAATTAATTTAATGCACCAAATTAACCAAAAATTTAATAATAACAATTCAATTCTTCGCACAAATGCCTATTGTATTCATCACAATTCACGCAAATGCCTAATCTTTTTTT
>Ga0041059_1000935_pt1 | contig 23091 bp, 23 predicted proteins | sample AraColnosormetaG_FD_56232 | JGI IMG/M metagenome (GOLD analysis project Ga0041059, IMG submission 56232) | Arabidopsis roots microbial communities from North Carolina, USA - Col MF nosort | ecosystem: Host-associated > Plants > Roots > Unclassified | place: USA: North Carolina | collected... | reverse complement strand
GTTCTCGATGTTGGCGCCGGATATTGTTGGCCCAAAACAAGACCCCGAGAGACTACATGATTCTGTTAATATCTTGCTCTCTTTACAGGTGAGCATTATCAGACATAGAATAGAACCAACATCATCAAAGAAACACCCATTTTCAGGTCGTGACAGTTTCACTTGTTTGCAGAGCAAAAACGGAGGTATGACTGCCTGGGAGCCTGCTGGTGCTCCCAAGTGGTTGGAAGTAAGAACCAAACCCCATAATTATTTTCAAACAACCAAAAGATACTTTTTAAAACATTTGCGGTCATGTAACCTTCTTCATGTATTTGTCTCAGTTGCTCAATCCCACAGAAATGTTTTCCGACATTGTGATTGAGCATGAGTACAGTGAATGTACATCGTCTGCAATCCAAGCATTGAGTCTTTTCAAGCAACTCTACCCTGATCACAGGACAACAGAGATCACCGCTTTCATCAAGAAAGCTGCGGAATACCTAGAAAACATGCAAACACGTGATGGTTCATGGTACACTAGCGATTACGATTTATCTGAAATTGTTCACGGAAATCCAAACTAACAAGAAATGAACCATTGTTCTTTGAATCTACAGGTATGGGAACTGGGGCATTTGCTTCACGTACGGTACATGGTTTGCTCTTGCAGGCTTAGCAGCTGCGGGTAAGACTTTTAACGACTGTGAGGCAATACGCAAAGGCGTTCAGTTTCTTCTTGCAGCTCAGAAAGACAACGGAGGCTGGGGAGAAAGCTACCTCTCTTGCTCCAAAAAGGTACACACTTGCACATTTTGATGAAATCAACTTGATGTAGGATCATTCAGTCACTACAATCCTCTTGATCTATGCAGATATACATAGCACAAGTAGGGGAGATATCAAACGTGGTGCAAACTGCTTGGGCTTTAATGGGTCTCATTCACTCTGGACAGGTTTTAATCATTCAATATTGATCGACGAAAATACAATTAATTAATGAATCAGTACTATATATGACCAGTGCTTTACACAACAGGCAGAGAGAGATCCGATTCCTCTTCACCGTGCTGCGAAACTTATCATCAATTCACAACTGGAGAGTGGAGATTTTCCTCAACAGGTACGTTTCCTACACCAAAATGGCTACTATCATCTTAAAACTTCCAAATTCTGTAATAGCTTTACTGATAGAAGTGGAAAAAACAAAGCTAAAAGCTAATTGTAGTTTGTTTAATTACTTTTTCAGCAAGCAACCGGAGTGTTTTTGAAGAATTGCACATTACACTACGCTGCATATAGAAACATTCATCCGTTGTGGGCACTCGCAGAATATCGCGCGCGAGTTTCGTTGCCATGACGACACTTTTCATAAACTTTTCTTTATATCAGAGAACATGTGAATTTATTAACCTATCATCAGTCTATTACAAGAATTCGTGTATGCGATATGTCAATGTTTTTAGTCAATGTTTTCTTTTTGTGTACCGTCCATTGGAAGGCATGTTTCACATGGTGAAGATACAGAGATGCGTGATCGTCTAAATTTAGACTAGGCCATTTGTTACACTTTTTTTTTTATGTTTCTTCCAATTTTTCAACATGTTGAACAAAAGAGTCAAAACCACACAAATGTGTTATTGTTTCTTTATCTTTTTTTTGTGTTATAGAATCTGAAATTAGATTATCAGCCAAAAATAAAACCCTTAAACAACAACCATTAGAAAAAGAGGAAATTCTCCAACCCATTAATCTTGCATCTCTACTTCATTTGCTTCCTCCATAAAGAATCTTTGATCAATCAAACTCTATTTTTTTTTTGTCAAATCAAAGTGAAGTTTTCTCTTTTGCATCATAAAGACTCAAGAGAGGGAAGAGATACTTTTCTTCCTTTTGTTCAATAATAATAATATATATATAGAGAAGAAGAGAATGTGGCTACCAAAAGCAAATGGGGCAAAGAAAGAAACAGGAAGTGGTTCAGTAGCAGTTGCAATAGACAAAGACAAAGGAAGCCAACATGCTCTTAAATGGACAATCGACAATCTTGCTTCTCGTGGCCAAACCATTTCTCTTATTCATGTCCTCTGCAGATCTCATTCTTCTTCAGGTCCCAATCTTCTTCTCACATTCATGGGAATTTCCAGCTTTTAGAGTTTCTTCTCGATAAAGTTTAAGTTCTTTTTTTGGTTTCGTTGTTGCAGATCTTGAAGAAGGAACGCCACAACAGAAACAGCAAATGGAGAAGATAGCTAAAGATCTCTTTGTATCCTTCCACTGCTATTGTTCCCGTAAAGAGGTATTCTCTGAATCAAAAACCCTTAAAGGTCCTTACTTTGAACAACCCTAATCGATTCTGTTTGAGCAGATAAATTGTCGAGACATTTTGCTGGAAGACGCAGACAAAGTTCGAGCCATTACCGAATATGTTTCATCTTCTGCAATTGAGAACTTAGTCGTTGGATCTGCATCACGTAATGGCTTCATGAGGTAATTAAAGTTACCTTCTTTCAGATTCTGTAACAAAAAGTTTGGATTTTTGTTCAAAGGATTCTGTTTTTGATGACTCTGAGCAGAAGATTCAAGACGGATTTGCCAACAACAGTGTCAAAATCAGCTCCAGATTTCTGCAATGTTTATGTCATTTCAAAAGGCAAAATTGCTTCAGTACGAAATGCATCACGTCCTGCTCCTTACCAAAATTCGATGCAGCAATGTGAAATTGACAATCATCACCCACATACTCCTGACAAAGCACCAAAGTACCATGACCATCCCAATTCTGCAGGTTTAGTTCATTCCTCTTTGAAAAGAATAAAATAAGTTCTTTGCTTTTCCAAAAGCTGATCCAATTTTGTGTGTTTCCATTGATTTTGCAAACAGGTAGTACACCATCTAGACCGCGCAAATCAGTTGAAGCAGATAGGTATAGGAATTGGAAGCTTGTTGTGATGTCTTTAAGGTTAATGTCTTACATAAAGTCTTAAAAGATTCAACATTTATGTTTTCTTGTAGATCGCCGTTGGTGAAAAGGAAGCCATATGGGGACTTCTATGATTCAGATAGTGACCTTTCGTTTATCAGTCCGTCTTCTCATCGTGACTCTGACATTTCCTTCATCAGCTCAGGAAGACCAAGCGTTGAGCGGTCTTCCTTTAGCCTTGATTTTCCTGAATCTGCAAGGACTTCAAGAATGTCAACGAGCTCAGAGCAAAGCATTGGCTCAAATCGTTTGGGAATTAAGTTCAGTGATCCTGATTTCCTTAACGAATCCTCTACATTCTCTGAAGAGAGTGGTAGAACATCCTCCTATTCATCTCAGAGCTTGGTTAGTACTATTATTACTCAAGCTCCTTCTCTTTTTCTTCTTATAAAGATTGAATACTTGCTAAGATGGGATTGTCTTGTTGCAGGATGATGTTGAAGCTGAAATGAAGAGGCTGCGTCTAGAGCTGAAACAAACCATGGATATGTATAGCACAGCTTGTAAAGAAGCTTTAAGCGCTAGACAACAGGTAGTACTTAATACTAACATCTAAGTCAATGAGATTAGTACATTTGAATCAAATATCGATTTTTGAACTTTTAGGCAACGGAGCTGCAAAAGCTGAGAACCGAAGAGGAGAGACGGTTGGAAGAAGCAAAAAGTTCAGAGGAAGCAGCAATGTCAATAGTGGAAAAGGAGAGAGCTAAAGCCAAAGCAGCGTTGGAAGCTGCTGAAGCTGCAAAGAGATTAGCAGAAGTGGAATCTAAAAGAAGGTTGACTGCAGAGATGAAGACAATGAAGGAATCAGATTCATTCTCTCGCGGATTTGTTCGGTATAGGAAATACACGGTTGACGAAATCGAAGAAGCTACTTCAAATTTTGCAGAGTCTCAAAAGGTAGGAGAAGGAGGCTATGGTCCTGTCTTTAGAGGCTTTCTTGATCACACAAGTGTTGCTGTTAAAGTTCTACGCCCAGACGCAGCTCAAGGGAGATCACAGTTTCAGAAAGAGGTAAAAAAAAAATCTTTCTTCGTTTCTGATTTTATACAAGAAAGTTTTCATCTTTGAGTAACATATGTTTATGTTTTCTCAGGTTGAAGTGTTAAGCTGCATAAGGCATCCAAACATGGTGCTTCTTCTTGGAGCTTGTCCAGAATTTGGGATTCTTGTTTATGAATACATGGCCAAAGGAAGTTTAGAAGACCGGCTTTTCATGCGAGGAAACACACCGCCGATTACCTGGCAGCTACGTTTCAGAATCGCTGCTGAGATCGCCACGGGACTCCTCTTCCTCCACCAGACCAAACCTGAACCAATTGTCCACAGAGACCTTAAACCAGGAAATGTTCTGCTCGATTACAACTATGTGAGCAAGATCAGTGATGTCGGGCTAGCGAGATTAGTCCCTGCAGTAGCGGAAAACGTTACACAGTACAGAGTCACTTCAGCTGCAGGAACTTTCTGTTACATTGATCCTGAGTACCAACAAACAGGAATGTTGGGTGTGAAGTCAGATGTTTATTCTCTTGGAATCATGCTTTTGCAGATCTTAACCGCAAAACAGCCAATGGGTTTGGCTTATTACGTTGAACAAGCGATCGAAGAAGGGACTCTTAAGGATATGCTTGATCCAGCAGTACCGGACTGGCCTATAGAAGAAGCTCTATCTTTAGCAAAGCTTTCGCTTCAATGCGCGGAACTAAGAAGAAAAGATAGACCTGACCTCGGGAAAGAGATATTGCCTGAGCTCAATCGGTTAAGAGAGATAGGTGAAGAGAGTTTAGAGAGTGTGTTTTATGCAGGAAATCAAGGAAAGTCTCCAAACACTAGCCAAGTCTCGATTCCGGAATCTCCAGCTGCAGAATCTCAATCCTAGTTTTGATATGAGGGAAGCAAATGTGCTCTAACACTCAATTTGCAGGAGTTATAAACAAAAGCAGAGCAAGTTTCTTTGCTGATTAGTGTATAGCATTAGAGGAATTTGGTATTCTGTTAAATAATCAGTTATGTAACCGCCTTTTTGTTAGGCCCATAACGGTTTTGAACAATCAATACTGTATTTATTAAAGAATCGATAATGTAAGAGCCCATATAAATAGGCCCAATGGCTCAGACCGGTTTGACCCAACCGGGATTTTGGTTTTATTAATTAATTTGGTTTTGAAAATCAAAATGGTTAAACCCATAGCTACAGATAAACCCTGCAACAGCTTCTTCTTCTTCCTCTTGATGTGGGCAGAAGCAAAGTAGCGACCTTTGTCTTCTTCTCCATCGTGTTTGTTTATGGAGCTTTTACATACGTCCTGCAATTTCGAAACCCTAACCTTGATTTCTCCTCCTTTAAAATCCTGTAACTTTAGTTCCAGCTCTCTCTTCTTCTCTCCTCGTCGCGTAACCTTGTTTCCAGCTTACCATAGTGGCCGCGTCACTGTTTCCGCCTCGTTACAGCACGGAGATTCGAATTTTAGCTCTAATTCTTCGCAGACAAATCAGGAAGCGCAGAATTCAATTGCTGGGTTTCTCCGACGAGACACTGGACTCTCAGAGGCCGATTCAGATTTCATTTCTTCAAATTGTCCTAAATACACGCGAATGATCGTAGAGGGTGTTAGGGATTTGGAGGAATGGAATTCGTGGAAAGGGAGTGGAGAATCTGAGAGAGTTGAGGAGGGTTTAGGGTTTAAGGAGAAAGTGATTTATATGGTGAAACAAAAGGGTGATGGTGGCAAAGTTGCCTTTTTGGAGAGTCTTGGTTTGAGTTTGTCTTCTGCTATGTATTTGGCTCATTACGTCTCCTCTGAATCGCTTCCGATACTTCTCGATAAGGTAATTCACAGATTGTTCAATTTCTCTGCATCATCAAAAGAGAGTTAGGTTGGGTTTGGATTTGGTACTTAATCTTGGATTTGGATTATAGGTTAAGTACCTCAAGGAAATATTCTTTTCTGGCAGTGATGAGAAAGGTCTGGTTGGAAAGTATGCAAGACGAATGATGCTCTACTTATCCATTCCTATCGATGAAGATGTGCAGCAAACTCTTTCCTTTTTCGAAAAGGTTTTTTGTGTTTCCTCAGTTATATTATAGTATCTGATTTTGTTTTTCATTCTCTATATTCTTTAGTAAGGAGAATGTTAAAATGTACTTTAGATTGAAGCAAGGCGTGGAGGCTTGGATATGCTGGGCTCTGTAGATGCATCATTTAGATTTTTACTCGAGTCATTCCCTCGGCTTCTTCTACTTTCAGAAGAAAATGATATGAAGCCTATGGTCGAGTTTCTTGAAAGCATTGGTATTCCGAAATATTGCTTGGGAAAGGTACTTCTTTTGTACCCTCCCATCATGCTCGGAAAAACTGAGGAGATCAAACGAAGGGTAGCCACAGCTATGGAGAAGGTATGGTTGGTTGGTTGTTCATAATTAGCATGGAGCTGCACTTTCTTTGTTTTCTCGTGATTGCTGATTATTGCAAATTGGGGTTGTATAAGTTCAGGTAAGTGTAGTGAACAAGGATTCTGGAAAATTGTTGCTGAAGTATCCGTGGATTCTCTCACCAAGCATACAAGAGAACTATTCTCACATCGGCTCATTTTTTTACAGTGAATCGGTAAGCACAATTTGACAAGACAGAATACATCACGTTGATCAGAAAATTGGTGGTTTTGTGTTTGCTAAGTTGTATTTATCATTTTTGTTCTATGATTGGTCTACCAACACCTGGTTTACTTTCTTAGGTGCTCAAAATGGATATTGACCACGCCATTAGGAGATGGCCTTTGCTTCTCGGTTGCTCAGCCAGCAATATGGAGATGATGGTGAAGGAATTTGATAAATTAGGTGTTAGAGATAAAAGAATGGGGAAGGTTATACCCAAGATGCCTCAGCTTTTGTTATGTAAACCCCAAGAATTTCTTAAGGTAAAGAAACCACTTTCCAAGATATGTATTCTCTCATTCTATTATTGTGCAAGACTATTTCTTTAACCACGCTATTCTTCATCTTGTAACAGGTTGTTTGCTTTTTGGAAGATTTGGGGTTTCAAAAAGAAATTGTAGGTCAAATACTGTGTCGATGTCCTGAAATATTTGGCTGCAGCATTGAGAAAACCCTGCAGAAAAAGCTCATCTTTCTCACTCGTTTTGGTGTTTCCACTACACATTTTCCCCGAATCATAAAGAAATACCCTGAATTTCTCATATACGACGCAGACAAAACAGTACTTCCACGGTATCTATCTTGACCCAAATAGCACATCATCTTAGTGAATCTATCTCTAGAAAATGACCCCTAATTTTGTAAACATATGCTCTTACAGGCTAAAGTACTTAATGGAGATTGGGATATCAGAGAGAGAGATTGCCTTCATGATTCGCAAATTCTCACCGATCTTAGGATATAGCATCGACAAAGTGTTGAGACCGAAGTTTGAATTTCTGGTGAACAGCATGGAGAAGCCGGTAAGAGAGGTAATAGAATACCCAAGGTACTTCAGTTACTCGCTAGAGAAAAGGATAAAACCGCGGTTTAGGGTACTCAAAGGGAGGAACATAGAATGTACATTACAGGAAATGTTAGGCAAAAACGATGAAGAGTTTGCTGCTGATTTCTTGGGTTTAGGAGAGCTTCAAACTCACAGTGAAATCTCGTAGTTATATTGTAGGTGAAAAAGTTTCTTAGAGAAAATCACACTATGTAATGAGATTGGTGATATCTCTGAAGCTTCTTCAGTTTTGTCTGTTTGCATTGTTCATATAACCGCTAGTGTATGTACTTCCAGTGTTTGTATACAAATTCCTAACTTCTTACCAAAAAAAAATCGGCTGATGTGTGTGTATAAGTGTATGAATTGTTTTCGAGGGTTTTCAAAATATTCCTACCATGTTTTTGGACCAAAAAAAACAAACGGTTTATTGAAAATTATGAAAAATATGCCGAATTTTCTCTCTGGAAACGGTTTCTCGCAATTTTTTTTCTTTCGTTTCTGAAACTGTACGCGAGGATGTAACTTCATTCATATTCTGAAAATTCACAGAAAATTTATTTATCTCTTTACGTTTGATAAACATGATTGTTGAGAAAATGATTGGAGCGAGTCACTGATTACCGTTCTAAGCAAAAATGGGAAACGCTATAGGCAAAGCATCAAACGACATCGGAGGTTTTATCGGGAATATTTTCACAGCACCGTTAAAAGCCACACTTGGAAGATCCTGTTTGTAAGATTTTCACGTCATTGTCTGAATTCTGTCGTGAAATCGCTTTGGTTTGTTTTTCTATCGCATGTTTTGAGGATTTCTCTTCTGTTTAAAAATTACAGAGATGTATGCTCGGGACCATGGGATCTTGAGTGTTTCATAGAACATTTCTGTCTTCCTGATATTGCAAAGCTTGTGCTGATGTCAAGCCTCTGTTTCATAAGTAAACCTTTCTCTTATTTCCGATTTTTAGCATTCACTATTGATTCTGTGAACTTTCCTTTGTTTTCTATAATTTTGTATTTGTTTCTTTTTCCCAGTTTTGATGTTCATCACCCTCCTGTTCAAGCTTGGAATTTGCCAATGTGTTGTGAAAAGTATCTGCAAAATGTCATGTGCCGCTTGTGCAGCGTACTGGTTCGACATTGGAGAGATGATTAGTTGCTTGTGTCACAGTTTGACTAACATAAATCGGGTCAACCGTCGCAGAAAACGTCTCGATGATATAGAAGCTACGACCTATGATTATCCGAGTGATGATGAATCAAGTTCATCGGACAGTCCCAGTCGAATAGATAACATTAGACCAAAGCAGAGAAGAAGAAGACTAGGAAGCAAACACAGCCACCACCATCATGGCAGCAATCGCAACAACCGCCGTCTCATAAGACTACCGAGTAGACAATTGTCTGTACGAGTTGGAGGCAAATCAAGAAGAGTAAGAAGAAGTACTAGAAAGATTAAATCGAGGAAAATAAAGACTCTCAAAGTCAAAGATGTGGTTGATTAAAATGTCTCTAGAATTCCTTAAAGAGTGTCTCTAAACTCAAAAACAGAATTATCTCATTTATTCAGATGAAATGAAACACAAAAACCATTAATCCATGTAAATCATTTTATAACCAACCTCTCTCCCTCTCTATTTGTATATGTGCAAGAGAGTAAATAAGCCGGGATGGATAAGTAACGGTTCACTTTCAGAGGAAAACCGGAGCCATGACGAGAGTTATAGTCGCAAGCATTTTTATGAGGACGTGAATGGATGGACCGGCTGTGTCCTTGAACGGATCTCCCACGCTACAATTTTCAGATGAATTCTAATGAGAAATCGTATTCAGGAATATAACTTTGAATGAGTGTTGAAGTAGAACGAAAATACTTACGTATCACCAGTCACAGCTGCTTTGTGAGCTTCACTTCCTTTGCCCCCAAGTGCCCCGGTCTCTATGTATTTCTTTGCATTGTCCCAAGCACCTCCCGCCGTGTTTAGGAAAAGTGCCATTAAGATACCACAAACTGTTGCAAACATGAGCATAGAAGCTACAACTTTTGCTCCGAGCAGAGGTTGTCCTGTGTAGTAACCCAAGATTCGAAACACCAAACCTGAAAGAGAGAACAAGAGGTTTGTTTTTGGTCACAATGTTGTGGTTTCAAACTTTCAATACAGTAAGTAAAGAAAAACGAGTAGATATTACTGACTTACCAACTACAATGGGTGATGCAATAGCTAAAGCTCCTGGCTTTATCATTTCTCTTAAAGCTGCAGATGCGACTATGGCGACACAGCGACTATAATCTGGCTTCTCCTTGTACTCCTGCAACAAGATATTTGCTAGTCAACAACGGTACAAGCCAATACACAAGAAAAGGTGAAGCACTCAAAAGGAAAAATATGCTCACCATTATGCCAGGCCTCTCAATAAATTGCCTTCTTACTTCGTTGACAACCTCTTGTGCAGTTCGACCAACTGCCGCGCATGCCCAAGCACTAAAGAGGAAAATAAGCATGGCACCCAATAATCCACCAACGAACACTTCTGGGATAGCAATATCAACCTGATTTTATCCGAGGATGAGTATGAGAAGTTGTCTCAACATCGAGAATACAGCAACGATGCATAACGAAATCTACCTCTTTGAAAGACACATTAGCAAACGCTGAAACCTCGTCCATATACGCACTAAAGAGAAGGAATGATGCAAGTGCAGCAGATCCAATGGCAAACCCTTTCGTTGTTGCTTTTGTGGTGTTCCCAACAGCATCAAGAAGATCAGTGATCTCACGGACACTCTCTGGCTGCACGAAACATTTATTATTTCTACATAGAATAAAGATGGAACATAAGAGCCTTTCAAGCCAATCATGTGACATCTTACCTGCTGGCTCATCTCGACAATCCCACCAGCGTTGTCAGCTATGGGGCCAAACATGTCCATAGTAAGGACATAAGCTGCAGTGCTTAGCATTCCCATTGTAGCAACGGCTGTTCCAAATAGACCTCCAGTGGGAATACCATTTTCGTCCACTAGACCCGAGGTATTGCCCAACCAATACGCAGAAATAATAGCTACACTTATAGTCAAAACTGGAAGAGCAGTTGATTCCAGGCCCAAGCTTACTCCAGCAATGATATTAGTCCCATGACCAGTCGAGCTAGCAAGAGCCAACGTCCGAACAGGCTCGTGCTTATAGTCTGTATAATATTTGGATATCCAGACAAAGATATAGGCTGTGATGATGCCAACCAACCCACATAGGGCGAAATTGAACCATGCAGATGGAGCTTGTTCAGTGTAAAGCAGCCAGCGAGTCGACTACAAACATAAATAATGCTGTCAGAAGAATATAGCAAAGAATTTGTTCGAAATTTCAGTAATAACAAGGCTAGTGTAGGCTAATGAAAAGTCTGAACCAAAAAGCCCATAAAAAGCAGAATTAATTGTAAAAAGAATGAAAGGAACAAGACAATCAATGGTTATGTGTGACAACATTACCGCGCCAAATGTTATAACAGCTAATATAATTGTCAGAGAATATCCTTTCTGAAGTACAGCCATTGGATCCTCTACCGGAGATTTCACACTAGCATCACGTGTTCCCTTGATTGATAGAATACCAATTGAGGATATAATCAAGTCAAAAGAATGAACAACTAGAGGAAAAAGGATAAAGCCTGATGGATCTGCATAATAGAGAAAGATTTGAGTAAGTATCAAGCATGAACAAGAGGTTTAATAGGATGTTTATCAGCGCATATCTAACAACCACTGCTAGAAATGGGTAATGTTATTGAAATTTTTTGACTGCAGCCAAGTGTAGCTTGCTGTCATGAAAAGTAGTCTTCCTTCAATTTTCACACAATGCATAGCAGGTTCGTACAAGGTGCTTCAAACAATAACTCTATACAACTTATGTCGACTTTTTAAATCCTAACAAGTAATAATGTACCCTCAAATCCTCAAGGAGTGACCAAAACATGCAATAAAGCGTAGATTATTCTGTATACAGAATGTAATTTACGAGCTTGAACTCTCTATGCAACTCTTCCTAAGTTTGCATTTCAGATTATAAAATCCTAGCAGTTCATTTAATTTTCTCGGTATGAGTCAGGAACTCACACCATAAGTTATATATTTGCATATACCAGAAGTAACTTTAAAGAGAGATGGTGCACCTTCAATTTTGCACTTCTTAGCCATTGTTCCACCTAGTATCATTGCACTGATGATTTCTGCAGCTATACTTTCAAATAAATCAGCACCTCTAGCAGCACAGTCCCCCACATTGTCTCCAACCTACAAGAAGATGAAAATGGCTTTAAATGCCTAAATGACGAAAACACAAGCAAACCCTTGTAGAGTGATATATGCCCCAAACAAGGATGTCACGTTTGGGAATCACAGAATCAAGAAAGTAAGAAACAAAAAGAACAAAGATCAAATACCAAATCAGCAATAACAGCAGGATTTCGAGGATCATCCTCGGGAATTCCCTGCTCAACTTTCCCAACGAGATCTGCCCCAACATCAGCTCCCTTAGTATATATTCCACCACCCAACTGAGCAAATAAGGCAACAAACGAAGCACCAAAACCATATCCGACAAGAAGAAGAGGTACTGTAAGAGAAACAGAAAATTCAATCAATAAATCTTACAAGTTTAATAGCTCCACTATCGCCCATGCAAATGCAAATTCTGGTCAATAAATCAAGAGAATTACATATAGGGTTCACTGAAAATCTTAGAACTGTATTGGTACCCCACCTCAATCAAGATTAATACAAGTCATGACATATTTAAGAAAATACTGCTCATGTCTGAAAATGATCCTTTGAAAAGATAACAATAACTTTTTGAAACTCAGTACAATGATTATAGAATATACACACAAGACGAAAATGAATATTTTTCATAAAAAAAAAAGAGCAGAAGACTTACGGTCAGTAACATTCATTGAGCCTGGTGAACCCACGCCCAACCACACATAAAATGTAGAATAGAGGATGGCGATACCAATCACAGCCATACCAACAACAACCAGGGCTGAAAACCCACCAGCACGAACGGCTATCTGCATTATATCTGCCACTTAGTATTTGGAAACGTGTACATGACATGTTACCAAAATAGCTAAACTAAAGAAGAACCTGCAATGCTTCTCTCGCAGATCGTCTGGCAGCACTGGAGACCCGCACATTAGCACGAACTGACACCCACATTCCAACATATCCAGCAATACCTGAGCATAGAGCCCCCAAAAGAAATGCAGCAACAGTAATATAAGCAGACATCGCCCTGCAGCAAAATAGTAATATGGCTAAGCTTCATTCACAACAATTCAAAAGATAAAATAAATCTTGTGAATGTAATCATGTATCAGCACCTTCCTAAACCAGCAGCCTCTTGCTGGGGAGTTAAGCTACGGAATAGATATATGCAAAGAATCACAAAAGCTAGCAAAATGGCCATCTTGGATATAGTGCTATACTGCGTTCTGAAAAAACCTTCAGCTCCATCACGTATAGCATCTGATATCTATAAGTAAGAGAATTACCTCACAAATTAGAATTACAAATTTTTGATGAGAACAAAGAAGGAAAAATGTCAACATCATGACTAACACCACATAATCTGAGTGAGCTTACCTCAACCATCTCTGGAGGTCCTTCATCTTTCGCTAAAACCCACTTGGTTAGATATATTGACAAAAGGAAGCTGATGATGCATACTGTGAAGACGAACACGATGATGGGAGAAGTACTTGCCCCCATGTAAAAGATTGCTCCGAAGCAGAAAAGCAGAATTATCGAAAGGACACGGACATTTAATTTCCTAATAATCCGGAATATCTGCCAAAAAACAACTAAACTTTATACAATTTCAAAGAAAATGAAAACGAGATGCTCAAGAAACTAAGATGCTAAACGAAATAGAAGGAAACTAGTTATAATACGCATCTCAGTGATCTGATGCAAGCAAAAAGAAAAGCACTCAAGAAAGAGAGGAATAAAAGTTGTACCAGTGGACTATAGGTTTTACTACGCATGTTGGGAAAAGCCCTAGGCCTGTCATTGAAAGACATCAAACTGGCCTGCTCAACATCTTCATCCATCATCATGTTTTGAGCTGAATTAGCCCTTCGGACTATGTGTAGAGGCGTAAAGTCAATGCTATGGGGCAACTCCGCCCCAGAACTCGGACGCTGAATTTTAATACACTACAACTTTTTCCTCCAAACGTTAACAACAGCACATCACAAAACGAGCACAAGTTAGTATGAACCCTCTTAACTCTAGCTATATCTTTGATTCCAGCTTCTTCAAACTTTCTCAGTAGAGTTGCCACAACAAGTTTCCACCACAATCAAAATTTCTGAAAAAAATAGAAAAGTATGAAAAGTTGTGATGTTTCTCTTTACCAACCAAATAGCATTTTTAAATGAAATATAATCAGAGTAAGGTTCTACAGTAAAGTTTAGCTATAACTTTCATCATTTCCCATGAGCGTAATTGCTTCTACGATCAATTCCCCAGAAAAGTGCGATTAACAAACAGACCTCAAGATCTAATCGACTAAGATTTCAGTGAATAAAACGCAAGGGACTTTGCATTCCGAGTTTAATGAATCAAGCACCGTTACTTTAATTTAGATCTGAGTTCTGTTCTAAGAGAAATTCACATGATCTCTAGACAGGAAATGGATACGTTTCCAGAAACGAATCCAACGAAAAAAAAAAAGCATACGAAGAGTTTATCCGGAAACAAACCCTAAAAATCGGTAAAACAGAGAAGATGACGGCTCCGGTGAGAGTGATCAGAAGGAAACCGCCATTAGCGAAAGCTTGTTGTAGCCGAAGAAGCGCTCTATCCTCTCGCTGTCTCCGTTCTAAATCCGAAGACTTTTCACAGAACTTTCCGAATATTTTTTTCCTAAATTAATTTTTCTACCTTTAATTTTATTTTCACTCCTCAGTGGTTCAATACTAATTTTATGACACATCCTATCCAATGAGTCGTTGACACTTAATCACTATTCTCACTTAAAAAGTTAAAAACTTAAAATCATCCTCGTTTGTTAAATTATATAGATCGAGTTAAATTATCAAAAATACCCATCAATTTTGGAATATTAACATTTGAATATTATATGGGCCTAGCCCAAAATTATGTTTTGCCATTCGGCCCATATAATAGACAATCTGCAAAGTGAAGAAGAAGAAGAACCACTAACGTTATCTTACCGGCCCGATCACGGAGCTCACCTTTCATCGTCAATCTCCGGCGGACGAATTTCTCTTCGTAGCCGTTACTTCTCATTATTTCTTTGAAACTTTCTTAGAAAATTCTCTGTTTTGGTTAGGACAATACAAACAGAGGATGTTGATGACACTAGCGGCGACGACCTCCGTTTCATTTAACTCGAAGCTTCTCCTATTTCGAATACGTTGCTCGGATTCTAACCCTAAGCGTGGCTTCGGCTCAAAAAAGGTTTGATTCCAAATTCTTCTTTGTTCAACTTAATTTTGTTGATTCAAAGTACTGAGACAAAAATGTGAAATCGCATCACAGGAAGAGAAAGACCCGGCATTGCAGCAAAGGTATAAATAGTTTTTGTGTTTGTTTAAAGCATTTAGAATTTTAAATTGCTGTTGTTATATTTTCATATGGACTTCTTTGCTGCAGGAAATCATCTTCTAAACAGTCTGTTTCTGTACCCAGAAGTAAGTATAATTTGATTTTAAAGCATATTGTACGTAACAGATGTTGCTGCTCTCCTTCATGGTGTCTCGAACATAACTTCATTTTTGCATTCTTCAGTTTATCTCAAAAAGTTGGTTTCAATTGAAAGGTTTGCTCAAGAAACTCCTGCATTTGTTTGCAGAGGCACCTGGTCTGAATACTCAGTTTGAAGGAAAATCTGGTCGATCTTTTGATATAGACTTCGATGAACGGCTGGAAAACATCAGAAGGTACCTATGTTTTATGATTCTAGCATGAAGATTGGCTTTAGAGATATATAGGTTACAATAGGATTATTCCTCTGACAATCACACTTGACTTTCTCATTATACCCACAACGACATGATCTTCCTATGAAAGTTTGATTCTTTTTTTTTCTTGATTTGTTCATCACTTGTCTTGCTTTCCACTTCCCTCACCCCCTAGACATAGTCAAGATCATTGTCCTCCCACTGATCGGAATGTTATTTCTGTGACCTCTGCTCTTTTGATGAATCAGGTCAGCTCTTGAGCAGAAAAAGACAGAAGTAGTTAAAGAATTTGGTCCAATTGACTATGATGCACCAGTCAAGTCTGACCAGAAAACAATTGGTCTTGGTACTAAGGTACGCATACATAACATCTTGCAAGTGTTTATTTTTTATTTTGTTCTAAAACCACTTGAGGCCTATAAGCTACTCATACATAACATGACAAAACTTGGGCCCATGCCATGACAGGTTGGAGTTGGCATAGCTGTTGTTGTATTTGGTTTGGTTTTTGCTCTTGGTGACTTTCTTCCCACGGGAAGGTGCGTTAAGTGAAGTCCAAGTCATAACTGTGTCATTTACACCATGTTACTGTTTGTCATTTTCCTTCTTTTTATTCCAGTTTGTAATTGTTTGTGTAAAGATTCTGATGACATCATATGTTCTTAGGATCAGCTGGGTTGGTTTCCGTAATTTCACATTTTTGTCATACCAAGTCATGTTGTCATGTAATTTAGCCGGTGTCAGTTCTAACAATGTTTTTACCACTTTTCAGTGATAGTCCAACTAAGAACACAACAGTAGTTAAAAATCAAATTTCAGAAGAAGAGAAAGCCACGCTTCAGGTAATATTAGGGGCTGATCATGAAGATTTCGTTCATGAACTTTGATAATCTGAATAAAGTAAGATACGTAGTAAACATCTCGATTTTTTTTCATTTTGCAGCAAAGGCTCAAAGAGTTTGAAACAACTCTCAATGGCACGCCTCAGGATCAAGCTGCTCTGGAGGTGAGTGATAACATGCGCATGTTGTGCATACTATTAAATATCTTCTTCATCGGCATTTAGCCATTCATCTGTAGGCTTCCAATAGTAACAAGGAACAACTTAAACTAATAATCAGGTAGTATGTAACAGTTCTTACCTCCACATCTTAAATTGCATGGAACTTTTCTGTTTGCATTAACTGATTCACCGAAGTTAGTAATGTACACATAGTATGCTGAAAACAAGATAGGCTACCTCTTCTGACTTATTTATAATGCTAAAAAAATTCTTAAAGTTGGGGCACTATGCAGGGTGCAGCTGTGACACTGACTGAACTAGGAGATTATTCACGGGCTGCTGCGTTTCTTGAGAAACTCGCTAAGGTTTGTTCTCTCATGCTTTTATATTTTCTTATGGTTTCACATGAACATTCTTGTACGAGACTTAGCTAATAGTGTGTACAAAGTGGGATTCTTGCTCTTGCTCTGTAGGAGAGACCAACTGACCCTGATGTATTTCGACTGCTTGGAGAAGTAAATTATGAACTTAACAACTATGAAGGCAGTATCGCTGCATACAAAATTTCTGAAAAGGTAAATGCTCTTAAACTTCGTGGATTAAGCTTTTTATAACTTTTCTCACTTGCATTGAACTAATAGTTGATACAGACTAAGATTGTCAGAAGAATTTTCTCGTGGGGACTTAATAAGATATGAACTGCTACTACCATGTATATGTTGTTAGCAGAGTTAGGACAGTCAATTTTTCTATCTATAATAGTGATGCTCTAAGTTTTGTTCTAATTACCATAGGTTTCTAAAGGGATTGATCTTGAAGTTACACGAGGCCTCATGAATGCGTATTTAGCTGCGAAGAAACCAGACGAGGTAAATCTGTTTCCACCAGATATGAATAGAAATATGTTACCTTTTTGTCTAAGAAGCTTAATCTTAAATACTCGCAACTTCTCCTCCGATCCATTTCTTTTCACTTTGTTATGATTCTCAGGCCGTCAAATTTCTTCTAGACACTCGTGAACGTCTGAATACAAAGAAAACAAGCACAACTGACAGTGTTACAGATGAAACAAATCTAGACCCAATTCAGGTAACTTGGTTTCCTGGTAATGGACTCTTAACATATTAGTCTGGTCATGACAATACATTTCCTTGATTTGATAGACATTTCTTCTTGTTTCTGATGGCTTATCTGTTTCATATTTTACGTCCGAAGAAACCAGATACAATAATGATAACATACTACTAAGATCTGTACTAGGTTCAACTTTGTGACTTTTATATCTAACCGATTTTAAACGCTGGGGGGCAATAAATGCTCAGGTTGAGTTACTTCTCGGAAAAGCGTATTCAGACTGGGGACATATCAGCGACGCGATAGCTGTTTATGACCAGTTAATCAGTGCTCATCCTGAAGACTTCCGAGGCTACTTGGCTAAGGTAAATATATCGTCCCCACCTTAAGAAGAGTCACTCGATATAATTTGCCAAATAAACTCCATGTGAAATGGTTGGTGTTGTAGGGAATTATATTGAGAGAAAATGGAAGCAGAGGAGATGCAGAGAGAATGTTCATCCAGGTGACTCATTTGAACTCATGAAACCTTTTCATTCCAATACAAGTCCAAATGAGTAAAAAAGTATGACAAACCCCACTTAATTTGTTAATGTGTGTAGGCGCGCTTTTTTGCACCAAACAAAGCTAAGGCCCTTGTGGATAGATACTCCAAACTATGATCACTATCTGATTCTGTGTATATAAATATACATGCACATGGGCCTGTGAGTTACTAATATGAGTCAGATTCATCTGTGAGACAACTGTACAATACAAATATTCCCAATATGAAGCCACAGAACCAAGAAGTTCAGGAACTGTTATCTAATAATAAAAAGGTAGTAAAAGAGCTACACCAAATATGAAGACATTAAGTTCCAACTGATCTTCATATGGCTGGGCATTGAAGCTACAAACCGCAAGAGATCCGGTTTATCAATGATTCCTGTGTGAAGCGGCTCTGTTTCCTGTTGGTTCATGACATGTAGGAACTTGGCAATGTTTGGAAGTACCATTTCCCGGCAATGGAGATGTAACAAAGGTACTTTTGACAAAACGCTTCCCTTTTGGACATCAAGACCTTCTGGTCTGCGCAGTTTATATGGTTTCCCAGTAGTTGGTTCGATATCAACCTGAGGCATCTGTTTCCATCTCTTGTGAACAAACCAACCGTACTTGTAATCCCCTACTATTGGAGTACCAAGTGCTTCAGCGCAGTGTACACGTAGCTGTTTTTTAGAAGGTGGCTTCATCAAGAGACAAAACAAGAACAAAATCTTTCGCAAAATTGGTAAAGAGGATAGCAAAGTTTAACAAGTACCTGATGTTTTCTGCTAGTAATAGGACGAAGTTCTACCCACGAACACCCGTTGATCTTAGGTCCTAACACTTTATACTCTGTTATTGCATCTTGCGAAGCTTCAAAGCCCGAACCTTGAGCCAAAACCACCCTGTCTGTTTTACCATCGTCCAAAAGCACCTGAACACAGGTTTTTGAATCATTTTCAGATACAAGCAGTGTGTGAGCAAGCAAAGGTTATAAATGAGATAACTACCTTTGAAAGAGGAGCTGAAATTAGTCCTTCTTTTTCCTTTGGAGAACCAATCACCAATGCCCAATATTGCTGATACATCGCCTCACACGCTTTGTTCCAAGCCTAAGATTGTGCAATATTTACGAGTCACTTAACAATTTTATGTTCAACCGTTCCTTACTAGACCGTAGTATGTTTGGTTCAAAATTTCAGATAAGTTCTCCTTACCTTACAGCTTGAGTTTCTCCCCTTGTAGTCACTGAACACTGAGTGAAGATAATCTATACTTTCTTTGGTTCGACCCATTACTAAGAGGCCACTAGTTTCCCTATCAAGACGATGTACCTGACCATTGAAACTCAAATAATTCAGAAACCAAATCAATTTATCAAGATAAATTACAACACCCCCAAAAAAGTGAGTTTTACCAATCTAGGACCTTCATCGTTACCAAAAGACAAAGCTGCAGCTGCAAGTGCATCCATGCTATTATGTATAGGCACATTTCCCTGAAACAAAGAATGATAACTGAGTATTCAGGTGCTGCTTAATCAACAAGAAAATGTAACAGCTTACTTCCACAAAGTCATTCTGCAGCAAAACTCTATTACCTTGACTGGAAGCTTAGGTGGCTTATTAAGAACTATAATAGCAGAGTCCTGCAGTAGAGAGAGAAAATAAGGTTAAAAACTAGTCTATAAGATCAACCAAAAGAGACCAATCACCGTTTGAACTCAAGTGTAAAAACATCCGCAAATCCAGAAGAATTAAGAGTTACCTTGAACCTGACAAGCCTTTGAAGATATGCGATTTCGTCTGCGTTTGGATACAAGGTTCCACTTGGTATGGTGTCATATCTCTTAGAAATCCTCATCTCAGCGATTGAAACCGGCAACCAGATTTTGTCTCCTATTTGCATCACCTCGTTATGCTTAATCTGCGGATAAAAGTGTACAATGCTACCTCCATTGGAAAACCTAATCCTAAGAAATGATCACACCAACAACAACAACAACAACAACAAAAGATCAATTGTACCTTTCTCATAGGAATAGCTCCATCTTCTTTCTCTCTTGAAGCATCCCTACGACCTCGAAACTCCATCTGAACCTGCCACAAAGATAATACAATTTATTCTCTCATACAAAAATAATATGTTAACATATATTCACGGAGTGTATCTGAATTTCATTAGACAATGTGATGATCCAAAAGAATAGTCTAACAAAGCTCAATCAAATATTTGATCAGAAGTAATGAAATTGTTATACCAGAGACACTCACAAGGCCCTTTGTGAAATGAGTTTGAATAGCCTTATCATAGATTTCTTCAAAATAGTACTTGACCCAGCTTATAGCTGTGACGTGGCCGCCGCTATCTCCATCGTCGCCGTCAGCTCCGGCGTTTTTGCCAGGTAATGGATGACCGGGAAATGGCGGCAGGGATATCAGCTGACGTGGCAGTGGTCCTTGCTTCGGTGGTCCCAGGTGTGCTACGTTGTTTGTCACGCGGATCACCGAAGACGGCGGCGGAGCGACTCTCGAGTACCGCCGTATTAGTACGGTCAAGTAAATCTGACGGAAGCATGTCTTGGCCTTCCACATGGGGGTTTATCAGAAGACCGGAGGACTCTGTGTCTAGGGTCAGAATGCTGAATGCCGGCGGTTCTTCTTCGCGCGCTACGGCCGAGGAAGACGAAGAGAGAAAGAACGCGACGGGGAAAGCCAATTTGGGCCTGTTGGGCTTTCAATTCTTACTAATTGACTCGTCGATCCAACTCGGTCGTGCTAAATAAATTCATGGGTCATATCACAGACTTGCTCATGAAATTAGTACAACTAAATTATTTTGTGATTTTAAATTTTCCTCTTCAATTACCGATTTATTATGTTTACACCACCAAACCATAAAATGAAAAAAAAATTACAAAATGATGGTATTTATTATGAGAAAAATAACGGTATCCCCAATATGTTTTTGGACATAAAATTAACTTATTGAATTGAGAGGGTACATCAAATCAAATATATGACTCACATTGGCTGTACCTTATTACCACCGAAATAAAAACATGAAAACAACGAATCAAACATATTACACAGCACAGCACAGCCGGAGAATCATGACGCTCACAGAGCTAAAACTCAATCGATCGACCAAACCGATAAATAAAATACCGACCACTATGATAGTTGTTGGTTCAAAAACACAAGAAAGAGACCATGAATGAAACCCTCTTTCTCCAAAAACAACCCAATTCTGTGGATTTTTTTTACTTGCGGTGGAGACTCGACAGCTTACCGAGTTTCATCTTCCAAAGCACGGAATCCAGCATTGAGATCGTCGTACAATTTCTTGAATTTTTCCACCAGTGTATCCTCCCCTTCTGCTGGGTCTTCGAACTTCTGAGACCTGTAGTTCCCATAATTCCGTTTCAGACCATTTTATTAGAGCGCTATGTAACAGAGTCATAGAGAAATCGAGGAGAAGCAAGTCGTTTGCTTACACTAAACGGTAGAAAAGATCTCCTAAGCGATGCTTGATAAGAGTGTAGGTAATCTTTTGACCGTCCATTCCAGCTGCTCTCTCAACCGCCTGTGTATCCAAAACAATTAATGGGTTTTTACCTAGACAAACCAATTGACCTTAATCCCCACTTAGCATAGTATGTATAAATCTCATCTTATTTACCTGGTTGGCTAGGTTGTAGAAATGGATAATGTTACGCATCATCCACACGGACTTGTAGAAAGGACAGAATTTGTCATATCTGTCAAAAAATTCATCCAAAAGGTTCAAGAGTGAATAACCCGTTGAGAGAGAAAGAGAGAGTACTAAACCAAAACGAAGGGAGCCAACAAATCTTACGGTGTAAACGCGTTTTGAGCAAGGTAATCTTCCCTCAATAGCTTAGCTGTTTCCAATGTGATTTTGTCCCCTTCTGCTAGCGCATCTTTTCCTACAAGCTGCACACAAAAAGCAATGTGTGGGTCAAATAAGTTCCTTTCGAAAAGAATAACGTGCTAGCACTGTTTTCCTTCTATAACTCAAGTCAAGTTTACATGCCAAGATTATCGTTCAACCCCTTCAAAATGTATTAGGGTTGCTGAGACAAGAGTTCATTGGTCACCACAATAGATACTTATACAAGGATAAGTGATACATACCTGGACAATTTCATTAAGATCGTCTTCCCTCTGCAACACCTCTCTGGCCTTTGTCCTGATGTTGATGAAATCTGGATCGAACTTCTCATAGAAAGATTCCAGTGCCTAAAACAAAAAGCAGCGTTTTATATACAAGATTTCTAGATAGTAAACCAAGACAAGTTTGAACCGAGAATATTTAAGCATACCGTTGAATACTTTGAGTAAGAAATCAACCAATTAACAGAGGGAAAATGTTTTCTCTGGGCAAGCTTTTTGTCCAAACCCCAGAAGACCTGCAGAAGAAAAGAGAAACAACCAGAATGGAAGAGTAAGCATTTCAAAGTGGAGAAAAAAAATGCTTAAATATACGAGTCTGCGGCAGATCTAAAACTAAACACCATCTGGTTCATCTCAACCAACATATACGACTATGTAATCTACAATGGAAGATAGGGAAGCAGACATGAACCAAATAATCACCTGCACAATACTAAGGGTTGCTGAAGTCACAGGATCTGAAAAGTCTCCTCCAGGAGGCGAAACTGCACCAACAATTGTAACACTTCCGTTACGTTCTGGTCCACCAAGACATTTTACTTTACCAGCACGTTCATAGAAAGATGCTAAACGTGCTGCTAGATAGGCTGGATATCCACTGTCAGCAGGCATTTCAGCCTATAAAACAAAGCAAAATAGGTGTCAATAAACTGAGAAAAAGAAAAGTGAGATGAGGACAACACGAACATCCATATAGCAAAAGTGAAACGCATAAGATTACCAGCCGTCCTGAAATTTCTCTTAATGCTTCTGCCCAACGGGAAGTTGAGTCTGCCATCATACTAACATTGTAGCCCATATCTCTAAAATATTCAGCGATTGTGATTCCTGGAATTCACATTAAAAAAAAAAAAAAAAAAA
>Ga0041059_1000934_pt1 | contig 23108 bp, 13 predicted proteins | sample AraColnosormetaG_FD_56232 | JGI IMG/M metagenome (GOLD analysis project Ga0041059, IMG submission 56232) | Arabidopsis roots microbial communities from North Carolina, USA - Col MF nosort | ecosystem: Host-associated > Plants > Roots > Unclassified | place: USA: North Carolina | collected... | reverse complement strand
TTTTTTTTTTCCAAATAACTCAAGACAGATGATATGAGCTTTCCATCTCGCTATACCTCATTTTCATTCAAAGGCTTCTCTGCGTTTTGCTTAATTGTGGCAAAATCTGAAATAATTTCGTCTGCAACCTGGAATCACAAGAGCCACAGTCTCAAACGTAGATTTTCACATTTTCTGATACAATGCCTCTATATAAGGGCAAGACTCCTGATTAGAAGAAGAATTTGAGACAATGCTCAACAACTAACTTAGAGGATTGCTTCTTGAAGTGAATACTTGTTCATATAAAGATCAATTCTAATGCGTCTTAAACTGAAAACTCATTGATTACATCACCAATTCCTTAATGGAACAAAGAGAGTAATACCTCCTTGTAAGTAGTTATCTTCTTGGCTTCCAACTTCTGACAAACTGTGTGAAGTTAAATCAAAATCAGCAAAACAACAATACTTTCACTTCAGGCATGTTTGAGCTAAGAGAGATATATCACTGACCCATAACACTGAATTGACGAAGCCCGCCTCCAGAAGTTCTTGATTGCCCTTTCTTCTCTGATCTTTTAAACACAAATTCAATACAGACATTTTAGCTCCAAGTAAAAAAACCAGAGACTTTGTGAGTAAGAAGAATAATTAACACTGACCCAATTTCAGAATCATCATCAACAATCAATTTCCTTCTCACTGGAGTTTTCTCAACGCTCACTGAAGGATGTTGCCTCTGCTTCTCTGGAGTGACAAACAACTCCATCTCCATACTCATCCTTCTCTACACAATTTACCAATTAACAAAGTTAGCTACACGAAATCAAATCAATTAGTTGTTCATGTCTCAAATCCATCGTTGACTAAAACCGATGAATCAATAGACACAATCTAAAAAACCCTAAATTGTTGACAGCTCCAATTTCAATTTTTTAACAAAAGCTAAACAAAATTTATGAAATGGGAATCATCAACCAGTTGGATTAGATCTAACGATGGTGAAGAAAACCCTAGTTCAGAGAAATAAAGGCTAAAGCTCGAATCCGTTTCAAAAGATCAAAGAACGAACCAGTGATCGATCTTCCAATGGCGGAATAAAAAAAGATGGAGATTTTTTTTCTAGGGTTTTGGTTTTACTCTTTTTATTACACAGAGATGCGAACAACAACCAAAAAAAAAAAATCGGAGATGAAATTACTTTGGGTGAGAGTTCCCGCTATAAACAAACAAACAAACTGTAACAACAAACAAACACAGAATTCTCCATAGCCCATCAAAAGCCTCAACAAAAACAAAACACACGCACTCTCTGTGTTCGAACCCAACCGCTACGGTGTCGTTTTTCAACTTTGGCGGGGGATTTAAATGGGCCTTTTGTAACTCTTTGTAATTTTAAGCCCGTTGGGCTAATTATATGTCTAAAATCGATCACGTATTAAACTCTTTGATAATCGATAACGTTACCAAATAAATAATGAAAATTTGGCTGTCTCTATTACATATGTTGACAGTTGTGTTTGTATTCGATCCAATTGTTTAAAAAATAATAATATTAAGTTCACTGAATCTTGAAAAAATGTTTGGTACGTATGCATTTAAGTTATTGAAAACATTATCGCTAGCTTATAAAGTTTATGATTTTTTCGTCTTATATATAAGACATGGTCCGTATCATCAACTTGTAACTATTAAAAAAAAAAACTCACTATTCTCATATACTTTTTATTTCTTTTCTAAGATGCTTATAGTTTTACACGTTAGTGCTTTAAGCCTGCAACGTGTGAGAAGGTTGCGTTGCACTTTCACTAGATCGAAAGAATATATGCATAGTTGCTTGATCCTTTTTCTTTTTCTTCTTTATACGATGATCGTACTCGTATAGTACTGAAAACTATATGATAAATTTCAGCATAACTGTTTGTTCAAGTTGTTAACCGATTAAAAGCTTTAAAGTTTGAAAAAGGATATGTTTATGATAATTGCAACCACTTGGTACTTGCCACTTGTTCTCCATGATTGTTTTTTTTCTCTCCATATGAAGATTAAATTAAATTATTTTGTTTGTAGTTTTAACTAGTTCGAGTTGATAAGAAAGTTTGGAGCATGGCCATGAGAACCAAAGCTGTTCCTAGTTCCTACGCTGCTTGATTGCGGAGAGTCATTCTCTTACTCATTGCTTCATCATCATTTCCAACCGTTTAGAGTTTCACTAGCCATGTTTCTCTTCTTCACCTCTTTTTTTGTTTAACCTTTATGTATACCTTCCTTCTCGTATACCTTAATCAGACCGGTATGGACTAATCAATTCCTCATGCTATTCATAGCTATGCACTATCATAAGATTTTGAAACAATATAACTTCAAATTTGATTTGTTTACTTTGATGTTTCTATGTGTTGTCAGAATATATAAATATATGTTTTGTCATTACAAAAAAAAGAAATAGTGTGATCTATTTAAATGTTTGTTTGCTGTTTGTATATCTGTCGTTGTTTTGGGAGATGAGAGGTGGCAACTCCCAATATCTTTTTGGGGTCATCTTCAATGTCTTCTCAGATCTCAATTATTGAGTTTTTAAAGTCATGTTTGATTCTTTCTTCTCTTTTTTTTGGTTCACTAATTCTACTCTTTAATTAGTCTTCTTTTTTTGTCAACTTTCGTTTATATCACATAAACAATTATATCTATTGCAGTAAATATATTATTCATAATGTTCAAGTGTCCCTTGAGGAACTGAACATACAATAAACAAAATAATGTTACCGTATCATATGGTATGCGTATTTATTCCAGTAGCTTTTTCTTTCTTAACATCTGAAATCTAGTAGAGTAATAGACTATTTATTTAATTTTGGAAATTTAATATGTTTTTTATATTTTTCCTATGTTTGCCCAAAATTGTTTTTACACAATCATTACTCGCCTTCATAAATTAAAAACTGACATGGTGAAATACATCAACAAGCTAATATGATACTCATAAAACTGACTCAAAATGCATTTTTTTTTTTTAAAGTAAAAAATATGTTGTCCTCGTAGTTATCCTCAAACTCTTTGATTCGATTGTTTTAGAATTTATAATACACTTAGATAGTCAACAAAGCTGGATTAGTTAATTAAATTCGTAGGCCGATGTATACTAAACACTGATGATGACGCATAATCCTACTTCAATGGATAAATAACTATACATAAAAAATAGTATTAATTTTGTTACACTCACTGGGGGCACAATAATGCAATTCGTCACTACAATTGATTTAAATAATATTTTAGGATTAGTAATCATATCACTCAACTAATCACCAACAATGTCTCCACATAGACCACAACTATCTAGCAAGATTATAACAACACCTATCACAAACAAGAGTTTTCGCTACATATACAATACATACAAAAAAATCATATACACATCGGTAACGAGAAATCATACATATATCATACACATAAAATTCAATTACTCACATCAAACTCAAGACACATCATAATTCTATTCTTGATATATAAAAAGTTGTTGCTTGTAACAAGATAGATGCGAAATTCGGTTTATTACAAGATGATTAAATATTACTTTTTTTTTTTGAAAAGACAAAAGTTAACCGGTTTATTTCCCTTAATTATTTTTGGCATTTGAATGATATGAAGCTTTTTATTTTGTTTATCTAATTAAAAAATTCCGCAAACCGGTTTTAATTATCAAATTTATTGGTTGATAAGCACATGTAACACCACGATAAGCAAAGCATAAAATCGTAAGAGAGAAAAAGAAACATTGTTTAATTTGTCTAGATGGAACCTATAAAAATAAGACTAGTTAATAAGAGATAGAGAGAGAGAGTGGGGATCAGGTGGTATCTAGTTCAGGCTCCTTCTCTCTTTTTCTCTTTCACTCAGCCACGAACGAACCTTCCCCTTAATCCAATCTTCTTCTTACATAAACACCTCTCCTCCCCCACCGTTTCCAAAAGAGAGAAGCTTTCTCACTAACACCAAAAACAAGTCTTTGAAGAAGAATAAAAAGATTGGATTTTGATAAGTTTAGTGAAAATGGGGGAGCTTTTGTGTTCTTCACTGTGGAACCCGTCACGATTCATTGTTGCTTCTCTCAAAAGGTATTTTCTGGGTTTAGCTTCTTAGAGGTTCTTCGTTCTTAAAGGTCTGTTTTTTTTTAGGTTGTGATACTTTGAATGTAAAAAAGGGAAGATTTTTAGTTTCGATATGTATATCTCTCGGATGGGTTTGAGTCGGAGTTTCCCGCCGCTTTTTGGGGGATTTCGGGAAATTCTAGGGTTAGGGTTGGATATTGTCTTCCTCTAGCAGTCTCTGCCACTTTTAAAATCTCTTCATCTTTCTTTGAGAGTGAAAGAGGTTTTTTTATTTGTTTGTGTCTTCCTGGGAATCGAGATTCTGGATCTTAATCAATATGTGGGTTAATTGGGAGATCTGGGATTTGGGAGATCTTGTGGTGGATTGAAGAAAAAGCAAGGTTGTAGATTTTGAAAAATGAAAGGTTCAATTCTTACTGTTTTGTCAATGGAGAATCATCATCCGTCAACGCTTTTATCTATGGATTCTAGTGGCTCATCTCATGAAGAGCTTGATTTGGAGATGAACAATGGTAATAGGCAAATCACTCTTTATAATCCACCAGACATTAATCTGCCTTTGTCTGTAGGAAGAAGCTCTCCTTCTTGGAATTTGGATTCTTGTGATAACATTTTGGATGTTGGTCTTAGCTCTCATGTCTATGAGACCGAGACGTTTCTCAATGTGGTCCCGAGTAAAGTAGCTAAGAAGTGTTTGAAACGAGGGGATAGTATGTGGGGAGCTTGGTTTTTCTTTAGCTTCTACTTCAGACCGGCGTTGAATGAGAAATCCAAGTCTAAGGTCATTAGGGAAAGTGGTGGTGGTGGAGGAGGAGGAGGAGGATGTTTTACTGGGTTTGATAAATCTGATCTCAAGCTCGATGTTTTTCTTGTTCAGCATGATATGGAGAACATGTATATGTGGGCTTTTAAGGATAAACCTGAGAATGCGCTTGGGAAAATGCAGTTGAGAAGCTATATGAATGGGCATTCTCGTCAAGGTGAGCGTCCGTTTCCGTTTAGTGCGGAGAAAGGGTTTGTTCGGTCTCACAGAATGCAGAGGAAGCATTACAGGGGACTCTCTAATCCTCAGTGTCTTCACGGGATTGAGTTTGTGGCTTCGCCGAGTTTGTTTGGTGTCGGTGAAGAAGATAAGAAGAGATGGATGGAGCTCACGGGTCGAGATTTGAAGTTCACTATCCCTCCTGATGCTAGTGATTTCGGTTCATGGAGAAATCTTCCCAACACAGACATCGAGCTAGAGAGACCAGCTCATGTTACTAAAGCAGCACCGAATAACGCCAAGAAGATTCTCAATGGCTCCGGCTTACATTTGACAAGCAATGCGTCTTTCAGTAGCAATGGGGACTCGTCTGATCAATCTCCAGGAGGAGGAGTCATCAACAACAAGAAGAGAAAAGAGTTTCTATCTCCTGGAAGCAGCGAAGAAGAATGCTGTTTGACTGTTAACAACATCGAGACCCACCACGCCAAGGACCCGCCCAGTTGGGTAAACGACTTCACGGGAGTGATGAAGAATAGCTGCGGACCTGTAACTGCTGCAAAAACCGTCTATGAGGACGAAGAAGCTTATCTGGTCGTAATAACTCTACCATTTGTGGATTTGAACACCGTGAAGGTTTCATGGAGGAACAATATCACAAATGGAATCGTGAAGGTCACGGGACTAAGCACTTCGAGGGCTTCGTTTGTGAAGAGACGGGACCGGACTTTCAAGCTGGTTGATCAGATGGCTGAGCATTGTCCTCCAGGGGAATTCATGAGGGAGATACAATTGCCGAATCGGATTCCGGAAGAAGCAAATATTGAAGCATACTTTGATGGGACTGGACCAGTTTTAGAGATTGTGGTTCCAAAATTGAGAGGAGGAGTGGAGGAAGAACACGAGGTTAGAGTTTGTCTACGGTCACACCACCTCGGATGAAAGATGCAACCATGTTTTAAAGTGTTTGTAGAAGCATTTTGTTGTGTACAATGGGGAAATAAGCATAAGCAAAAGCAGAAAGTGCTGTTTTTTAAGTATAACTTTTTCACTTTAGTTTTTTTTTTGTCTTCGTTTCTAAAAAGTATATTCTTCAGAGCAAGTTGTATTTAACCACAATTTTATTTGATTAGTAAACACTATTTTATTTATAAAAAGGCTAAATTGTCTACAACAAAAAATATATGTAACAAAGGTTTTTCATATGTAAACAAAGTAAAATATAGGTTGTGATCATCAAACATGATGTAGTGGTTTATTTTTGTTTTATCTCCAAAAGAAAGTAGTCTTACTTTTATCGTTCTCACTTTTTTCTAGTTTGATCACATTTCTTCGAAGCTTTGTTAAATATTCAACACACTTATGTGAATCTGACATGTAAAGAAATTTTCATAACAAAGCTTTCTACCAAGTGACCACTAAAGCATTGTTAAGAGAAAGGGGTCACCAATGACCAAACAATAGAGAGAAAGTACTTAGATCAAAGAAAATGTAGAACATAAAATCCAACACTAAATTGAGAGAGTTCAAATAAAAAGACAAAATAACTAAGAGAACACTTAGTCGACTTCCTCGATCTTGGGACCAGCACCACCTGATGCAGGAGGAGCTTCATCCTCGTCCATTCCAGAAGCTCCAGGACCACCAGCTTCACCACCAGCTCCTCCTTGGTACATCTTAGCGATGATCGGATTGCAAACACTCTCCAACTCCTTCATCTTGTCTTCAAACTCGTCAGCTTCACCCAATTGGTTACCATCTAGCCATTGGATTGCTTCCTCAATAGAGTCCTCAACCTTCTTCTTGTCTGCAGCTGGAAGCTTCTCACCGATCTTCTCATCACGGATGGTGTTCCTCATGTTGTAAGCGTAGTTCTCAAGAGCGTTCTTGGCCTCGACCTTCTTCTTGTGCTCCTCATCCTCAGACTTGTACTTCTCCGCTTCTTGAACCATCTTCTCAATATCCTCTTTAGACAAACGACCCTTGTCATTAGTGATTGTGATCTTGTTCTTCTTTCCAGTGGTCTTGTCCTCAGCAGAGACGTTGAGGATACCATTGGCGTCAATGTCGAAGCAGACAGTGATTTGAGGGACACCTCGTGGAGCAGGGGGAATTCCAGAAAGCTCAAATTTACCGAGGAGGTTGTTGTCCTTGGTCCTAGCCCTCTCACCTTCAAAAACTTGGATCAACACTCCAGGCTGGTTGTCCGAATAAGTTGAGAAGACCTGTTCCTTCTTGGTTGGAATGGTTGTGTTTCTTTGAATCAAAGTGGTCATGACACCACCAGCAGTTTCAAGACCAAGGGAGAGAGGTGTGACATCAAGCAAGAGAAGGTCTTGGACCTTTTCGTTTCCTTCACCGCTTAGGATCGCAGCCTGAACAGCTGCACCATAAGCTACAGCCTCATCAGGGTTGATAGACTTGCAAAGCTCTTTGCCGTTGAAGAAGTCCTGAAGCAATTGCTGAACCTTAGGGATACGGGTGGATCCACCAACAAGGACAATCTCGTGAACAGTGCTCTTGTCCATCTTAGCATCACGGAGACACTTCTCAACAGGCTCCATACACTTCCTAAAGAGATCCATGTTCATCTCTTCGAATCTAGCACGGGTGATTGGAGAATAGAAGTCAGCTCCACCATATAAAGAGTCAATCTCGATGGTCGTTTGAGCGGTGGAAGAAAGAGTCCTCTTTGCTCTCTCACAAGCTGTTCTCAATCTCCTGAGGGCTCTCGGTTGACCGGTGATATCCTGCTTGTTCTTTCTCTTAAACTCTTGAACAAAATGGTTAACCATTCTGTTGTCAAAATCTTCCCCACCAAGATGAGTATCACCAGCTGTTGCCTTCACCTCAAAGATACCCTCTTCGATTGTAAGAAGAGAGACATCAAAAGTACCACCACCAAGATCAAAGATCAAAACATTCTTCTCTCCAACACTTGTGGCCTTCTTGTCAAGACCATAAGCAATGGCTGCAGCAGTGGGCTCGTTGATGATACGCAAAACATTCAAACCAGCGATGACACCAGCATCCTTTGTAGCCTGACGTTGAGAGTCATTGAAGTAAGCAGGAACAGTGACGACAGCGTTCTTGACCGTAGTGCCAAGGAAAGCCTCAGCGATCTCACGCATCTTAATAAGAACCATGGAAGAGATCTCTTCAGCAGCGAACTGTTTCTCTTCTCCCTTGTATTCGACGACAATCATTGGTTTCTCTGCAGTTCCGGAGATGATAGTGAAAGGCCATAACTGTCTGTCACTTTGGACAGATGCGTCACTGAATCTACGACCAATCAACCTCTTTGCATCTGTCACAATTAGCAAACAAAATAGAGTTTAGTCAACCAAACAATCCCAAAACAAAACATCAACTTCAACTAAAATTCTTTGTTCAAACTAATGAAAAATCCTAAATTCACAGGAAGAGTTCATAATATAACGCAAACAAGTGATTCAAAAACTTCTAAGCAATTAAGATCATCCTATAAACCCTAAAAACTCTTACTTCAACTCAAATACGAATCAACAGAGCATAAGATGAGATTAACCAAACCCTATAAATTCGTACTTTAACTCAAATACGAATAAACAGAGCATAAAGATGAGATTTACATACCGAAAACAGTGTTAACAGGGTTCATGGCGACTTGGTTCTTAGCAGCATCACCGATCAACCTCTCGGAGTCAGTGAAAGCAACGTACGAGGGAGTGGTTCTGTTTCCTTGATCATTAGCGATGATCTCAACACGGTCGTGTTGCCACACTCCGACGCAAGAGTACGTCGTACCAAGATCGATACCGATCGCAGGACCTTCTCCTTTACCAGCCATTATCACACGAAGATAGAAAAAGCTAAGAAAAAGTTTAAGAGCAGCAAAGAGAAAGAATAGAGCTAGGTTTTTAGGTTTGTGAAGAAAGAGCGTTGAAGTCTTGTTTTTTATAAGGCTGAGACTTGAGTTTCCAGAATGTTCTGTAATTATTTATAACCGTTGGATTATGTTTGAGGTTGATCTGACGGTAGCTAAGTGATAGATTCCTTTTCCAAATCCTAGGCAAATATGTTCCTGGAAAAAAAGAGGAAAAAACTGATATTGTCCAAATTTTGAAAAGGGAAAAAGTGATATTGTCCAAAAACTGAAAAGCGCGTGTTGAAAATTGGAAAACTGCTCTATAACGTTCATATGTGGGGTCGATTTATTTATTACTTGACACGTAAGATTTCGTAGTAGAGTAATGGGCCAGTAAGACATACTAAAGGCTGTCATTGGCTGTGGGCCGAGGTGAGGCTTTTCTTTTTACTGATTGGGCATAGGTATAAGCGAAGCTATTTATTTGATTTGTCTGTTACACTACAAAGGCTTTGAGGATAAGAAAATTCACAGTCCTACTGATTTCACTGTTTTGTATATGTTTCAAATATCCGTAGCTTCGTATATAGTTTTGAAATAAAGCATAAAACATCAAAGTAAAAAATCCAGATAAAATCACAAATCCAAAGCTATAACCAAAGCATCAAGGTTGACCAAAAAAATAAAATAAATAAGCATCAACAACACATTCACATAGACCAACTAAATTGAATGCTTAAGATTCACTAGGCTTTTGATCAACATTAATTTAATAAAAACTTCCAATTTATCTCTTCAAATCTAAACCAAATTTGAAACTTCCAATTCATGAAAGCTTTGAGATTTTTTTTCTACTTTCTTTTCACTAATAAAAACCCAAAGAAAAAGAGATTGATTTAATAGCTTTTTATCTCTTCAAGTCTTTTGGTCTTGCTTAAACTGGAGTTGTCACCAGATCTCGTCGTGGAGAACACTACATGGAGAGATCAATTTTGTTTTAGGATTTTGTGGGGGAAAAAGATTTAGATTTTTTTCTTTTCAACAAAACAAGGGTAAAATTGACTTTAGTCTGTGTTAGAAATGATAAATTCAACAAATGTCATAATAAAAAATGGGTTTCTCGTAATTGATTAATTAATTATTATCGTTGGTTCCTTCTCTAAGTAATTTTTATGTTATGCCATTTGGGAAATACTTCCCATTTCAAACAACAAGTCATGTTTCACCTACGAGATTGGAAGGGAACAAACACCATAACCAAAATAAGAGAGAAAATGGCAAACTTTTAATTTTATCCGTCATCGTAGCTAAACTGGTATAGAACCAACCATTGTTCAAAATAGTACTAACCAAAAAACACCACAAAATGGGCTTCTTTAAAAAAGCCCAACATAAAAAGTCTTAACAGATCAAAAAAAAGCAAGTAAAAGAGATAGAGATAGGAGAAAGAGAGAGGTCAATGTCCAACAAATTAGTCGACCTCCTCGATCTTAGGTCCAGCACCGCCTGAAGCAGGGGGAGCATCATCGTCCATACCAGAGGCACCTGGACCACCGGCTTCACCACCAGCTCCTTGGTACATCTTGGCAATGATTGGGTTGCAGATGCTCTCCAATTCCTTCATCTTGTCTTCGAACTCATCAGCCTCAGCCAACTGGTTACCCTCGAGCCATTGAATCGCCTGCTCAATAGAATCCTCGATCTTCTTCTTGTCTGCAGCCGGGAGCTTCTCACCAATCTTCTCGTCTTGGATGGTGTTCCTCATGTTGTAAGCGTAGTTCTCGAGAGCGTTCTTGGCTTCAACCTTCTTCTTGTGCTCCTCGTCTTCGGACTTGTACTTCTCAGCCTCTTGAACCATCTTCTCAATCTCATCCTTGGAGAGACGACCCTTGTCATTGGTGATGGTGATCTTGTTCTTCTGTCCGGTGGTCTTGTCCTCAGCAGAGACATTGAGGATACCATTGGCATCAATGTCAAAGCAGACTGTGATCTGGGGGACACCACGAGGAGCTGGAGGAATTCCGGAGAGCTCAAATTTACCAAGAAGGTTGTTGTCCTTGGTTCTGGCTCTCTCTCCTTCGTACACCTGGATCAACACACCGGGTTGGTTGTCTGAGTAGGTGGAGAAGACTTGTTCCTTCTTGGTTGGGATGGTTGTGTTCCTTGGGATCAAAGTGGTCATGACACCACCGGCAGTTTCCAAACCAAGGGAGAGAGGAGTGACATCGAGCAATAGAAGATCTTGAACCTTCTCGTTTCCTTCACCGCTGAGAATAGCTCCCTGGACAGCAGCACCGTAGGCAACAGCCTCATCAGGGTTAATAGACTTGCAAAGCTCTTTGCCGTTGAAGAAGTCCTGGAGCAATTGCTGAACCTTAGGGATACGGGTAGAACCACCAACAAGGACAACATCATGAACAGTGCTCTTGTCCATCTTAGCATCACGAAGACACTTCTCAACTGGCTCCATACACTTCCTGAAGAGATCCATGTTGAGCTCCTCAAATCTAGCACGGGTGATGGTGGAGTAGAAGTCGATACCCTCGTATAGAGAGTCAATCTCGATGGTGGTCTGAGCAGTGGAAGAAAGAGTCCTCTTCGCTCTCTCACAGGAAGTTCTCAACCTCCTAAGAGCTCTTGGGTTACCGGTGATATCCTTCTTACTCTTCCTCTTGAACTCTTGGACAAAGTGGTTAACCATTCTGTTGTCAAAATCTTCCCCACCAAGATGGGTGTCACCAGCAGTTGCCTTCACCTCAAAGATACCCTCTTCAATGGTAAGAAGAGAGACATCAAAAGTGCCACCACCAAGATCGAAGATAAGAACATTCTTCTCTCCAACGCTGGTAGCCTTTTTGTCAAGACCGTAGGCAATAGCGGCGGCTGTAGGCTCGTTGATGATTCGCATAACGTTCAAACCAGCGATGACACCAGCATCCTTTGTAGCCTGACGCTGAGAGTCGTTGAAGTAAGCTGGAACGGTAACAACGGCGTTCTTGATTGTGACACCAAGGTAAGCCTCAGCAATCTCACGCATCTTAATAAGAACCATGGAAGAAATCTCCTCAGCTGCGAACTCTTTCTCTTCACCCTTGTATTCGACGTAGATCATTGGCTTATCGGCAGGTCCGGCTTGAATCTTGAATGGCCACAATTTCATGTCACTCTGAACAGAGCTGTCAGAGAAACGACGACCGATCAACCTCTTAGCGTCTGCAACAGCCAAATAAAAAACGGATTTAGTAATAAATCAAGCAATAAAGATCTGAAGCATAATCAACAAAAATAGCAATAAATATCTAACAAACTTACAAATTCCAAAAACCAACAGATACTACTAGTCCAAGCAAGAAATTACTAAAATAAGCATAGTTGAATTAATATAAACAGGATCTAACCGATAAGATCTATAGATGAAACACTAAATCCAACATATACGATTGTTATCCAGATCTAACTAGATCTAACTACATCACGACTACGATGAACGAGATCTAGATTTCAAGTATAAGAGAGCTAAGAAAACGAGACACGTACCGAAAACGGTGTTAACGGGGTTCATGGCGACCTGATTCTTAGCTGCGTCACCGATCAACCTCTCGGAGTCGGTGAAAGCAACGTAAGATGGCGTGGTTCTGTTTCCTTGATCATTAGCAATGATCTCAACACGGTCGTGTTGCCATACTCCGACGCAAGAGTAAGTGGTACCAAGATCGATACCGATAGCTGGTCCTTCTCCTTTACCCGACATTTTTATCGGAAGATTTGGAAACTACAAGGGATCTAAGAACAGAGACTGAGGAAAAAACTAGAGAACGAAGAAGACGAATAAGGCGGCTAGGGTTTGTATTTGGTAAGCAATAACGAAGGAAAAGATTTCTTTATATAGAGTTTTGGGTTGAGGCTAGAGTTTCCATCGGACGGTCAAAAATTGGTCGATGAGAGTTTAGATCTATGGCGCCAGGCTGTTTAAAATGTTTCGAGAATGTTCGATGGTTGTGAGGTAAAACCCTAATTTGTACACGTTGGCATTATTCAGTATTTTGATTGGTTTGTGAGAGGTACCATTAGTGCAACTTGTGTGGAGCGTATAGTCTCTCTTTCCACGTGCAAGTTGTTTTAATGCATTGATCTTCCTAAATATGCGGATCATAATTTTCCTTATTTGAAGATGTTAATTAAGAGAGTTCGGTTAGTTATTTTCCCTGTTTTATCTGTTTACATAATCTCCCCTTTTCTTGACAAAAAAAAAAGTTTTTCCTTCTTGTTGCTGTAAAAAAGGAAAAAAATAAATATTTTTGGTTGTTGTTGTAAAAAATATCTTATATTCAGAATTTTACATTAAAATCTTTTTAATGGGAGTATGATTTTATATGTTGTTGTCAAAAGGAAAAAGGCTTTTTCTTCTATTTCAAAGAATATTTGTTAATTTTCCAAAATCAGTAATTGTTCAGAATTTTTACATTATCCAATAATCCTTTTAATGTGAGTATAATTTAAACTTCATAAAGAATTTGGTAAAATTAAAACATAATCTGATTGAACCGCTTTTGGTTATCAATGGGACGAAATGTAATGGGCTGGTTTGAAACGGATAAATGAAATGGACGGTTCATATAGGCATTGTTGTGGCTTGATTTCAAAGCCAATGACTGTTGTTAGGTCCAGTTTCTAAGGACGAATCATCCAATCACTGGTTCTTTCTGAACAAAACAAAGAGCTATAGAGTTACGTTACTGTAGCCGAGACAGAGCCTGCAATCTGGTTATGCCACATACTAGGTTCTTTCTTAAAGTTGACTCACTCTATCCTAAGTTCTACTTACAAGGAGCTACAACAAATTGGTCATAACCGGAGAGCGTTCAAGGAGGTAATATCCCATCTTACTCTGTAGCAAGGCTACAAAAGGAGAGCTAAAGAACTAGGCTACAAAAAGAGAGCTAAAGAACTAACTATCTAGCAAGACTACAGAGCTATAGTGTAGAGATTTCATAACCGGTGAGCGTTCAAGGATACTTTGAAGAGAAGAGGTAATATCTCAACTAGCAAGACTACAAAAAAATGGAGATATAAAACTAACTGTCTAACAAGACTACAGAGCTATAGTAGAGATAGATACGTTCGACACTTAAGCATGAACATTCACATAAACTGTCTCGCTGGTCCCAGTAAGTTCTACTTACAAGGAGCTACAACAAATTGGTCATAACCGGAAAGCGTTCAAGGATACTTTTAAGAGGTAATATCTCAACTAACTCTCTAACAAGACTACAAAAGAGAGCTGTAGAACTAACTATCTAGCAAGACTACATATCTATAGAAGAGAAAGACAGGTGAAGACATTAAAGCATGACCATTTAGCAAGGAGACACAGAGGTTTAAGAATGAAACAGCTCTTTGTTCAAATAGTCTAGGGTGGTGCATTAGAAGATTGATGCAATAGACAATAAGTATCACAACAGAGGCAATTCAAACAACCTAAACTTGAGAGTTACCAAAGGATGAATGAGTATGTACTCAACATAATCACAGAAACTCCAGTGAACCAGACTGTATAAAGTTATAAACATAGTAACGGTATCACATATGACATAACATCATGGAAAAAACTTTGGATGCAGATAAAGCTAACGCGAATCAAGTAAACCTGTAGTAAACCATGATTATATGGAGAAATTCATTTTAGCTAACTCTTTTTTCTCAAATACCCGATAACTGTGATAGAAGTAACAGAGCTACAGAGAAGACCTGAAGAACTGGGAAATCCAGGTATACCATATTCGCCCATGTATGCAATATGCTCTAAACAGAAAACTTGCATACTAAAACTTGAATGATTGAAACACTACGAAAAATGAAGTCTTTTAACTCTTAATCCATCCAAAACCACATTGTCAAAATACATTGATTACTCATCTACTGGCGAAACATCACGACCTATAGAATGCTAAAGACATATTGATTCCAACACATTTATAAGTTTTTTTTTTGTAGAAACTAACAAAGATGAAACCTCATTCTCATTCGAATTTAGGCTCTGCCACCACGAAATGGTATGCAATGACCATTATGAAGATGAAAATCCCCAGAAAATTGGCAAAGAAGCCGAGGTCTTGGTCGTCAAACATCTGTAACACCACACACAATTAACAATATGAGAAGCTTGGTATCAGACTTAGACAAAACTTGTTAAAAATCACCCACCAATCTACACTTTCAACATCATTTTCTATGAAGATGGAGCACATAGTCCAACACAATTAGGTTCATACGTCAGGAACAAGTTTCTTTACCAAAATCACTAAAAGAAAATAACTTTGACGAAATCCAGACATGAGTATAACATCAAAAACATGGAATACACAAAAATAAAAATAAAAAATTGATTGAATCTCATAGCAGTAAATAAAGAAAGAGTTGCATCATCATCACATCTATAAGTAATTGATCATATGAAATAGATTCAAGCCTTAAGATCTACAAATTCGCTACCATCTGAGAATGACGTATCCAAGGTAAAGACCGAAAAAAACAAATCAAATCTCTGAGTGTTTTTACCTTTGGAGAGCTCAAAAGATACAGACTTCCTTCTTTGATTCTTCCCTCTATCGACTCTACGAAGCAGATCGAAAAAGAAGAAGAACTGAAGAATGACTCTGGTTAAAGAGGTGGTTGACTCAAAAACAAATCGTTTGGTAATATGGTAAACGACGTCGTTTTACTTCTCAAAAAAGGAAAAAAGAAAGTGTGGCTGCTGGGATTCGAGCCCAGGTCTCCACGGCCACAACGTGGAATTCTTACCACTAAACTACAGCCACTTTGTTGTACAGTCTATAATATTAATAATTATATTACAATATGTTTAATTGCTCGTCGTTGTCTCTTCCTTTCTTCTTCACTGCAATTGCTCGACGTTGTCGCTTCCTTTCTTCTTCATCATCCCCGACGAATAAGAGAACCAAATGGTCAAGCTTTGGATCGCCGATTCGTTCATCTGAAACCGGGTCTGGATCCGATGACCCGGTTGCATCTTTGATCCATGTGTTCCCTACCATGGATCCTGAGGTTCGTTAGATATTGTGTCGTAAAGTTTCCATTTTTGACTGATGAACAATGCTACTACAGTAATTGCTCTTTTCATATACTTTAAGTTCATCAATCTTCCATTTAAAAAGTGCTAAGTTATATTGATGTAGTTCCTTCATGAAATGAACTAGGTAACAGTTTTGTGTAGCTATTGATTGATATGTCTTCATCTACAGATTAACATTGTGATAACCAAAGCCAAAGCCCTGCATTGCAGAGAAACTTTGATGCAACATTAGCCTTTGTTACTTCTGTGTTGTGAAAAACTGAAAATTGGCGACAGTTTTGTGTAGCCATTGATTGCATAGAAACTTGATGCAACATTAGTCTTTGTTACTTTGTGACTTGTGTTATGAAAATTGGTGATCTTGGCTGTTATGTTTTGCTACAAAAGTCTTTGGGAGTTTATTGCTAATGTAGTCTTTGTTTTTTGGTGGGATCTTGAATTAGTTTGTCAGAGAGGTTATGAGCAACAAGAATTACGTGTTTGAAGAGGCAAAAGAGAGTTTAAGCTCAATTTTGTTCAATGGGGATTCTGATAGAACAGAAGCTGGCTTTTTTGATGGATCTGTGGAAAGTTGGAACGATGAGGATATGATCGATGGAGCTAAATGGGTTGATAGACTTGTATCCGAGATGACAAAAGCGATAAACATTGATGACATGAGGCGACGTGTTGCAGTGATCTTAGAAGCTTTAGAGAGTATCATAAAGAAGAACACCAACGCCTCGAAGAAGGTATAAATTGATGACATTGATAATGCTCAGGTTTTCTTGGGCCTAGATAATATAACAAATAGAGAGCTCCCAATTCATTGCAGCTTGAATATGCGTCGATGAAGGAGAGTCTACAGAGTTTGATCAATGATAACCAAATATTGAAGCGGGTCATTGCGAATCAACATCAGCGTAGCTCTGAAAACGAAGAGAAGGCCAAACAAGTACTGCATTTGAGAGGCGTGGTGGGGCAGTACCAAGAACAAGTTCATAAGCTAGAGGTATAACTAACTTGCCTACTAGAAATTCTCGGAATTATCAATCTTATAAATCAGCGGATTACTGATTTTCCCTTCGTTTTCGTTTGTGGATATCATTCATCAGCTTAGCAACTACGCCATGAAACTCCATCTTCAAAGGTCACAACAACAACAGACTTCTTTCTCAGGGAATTTGCCTCCAGACATCTACTAAAACTATATGATTGTTTACTACATAGTCATTTATAGTCATTAGGACCTTAAGAAGTATTATTAGTCAACTGAATTTCAAGTCATGCAAATTTTAATACTAAAGACTTTACTTGTATGGTTTGTTTGCAAATTGTTTTAGGGCAATTCTCATTAATAAAACAAAAATAATTTCTGTTTACAAATTTATAACCGAAGAAACCGCACAAGGATTAAACCAAACCTGTTATTTAAACCGGAGAATGTAGAAAACCAGGAAACGAGAACCAAAATACACAAGCTTTAAACCAAACTGGTTATCTAAACCGGATCAAGTTTTCCCCGCCAAAGCAATTTTCATTCCCATTGTTCCAAACAGTTTAAACCCTAAACTTTTCCCCAATTTTGCTCACTAAATCTCACGAATCTCTCCTCTCGAGAATCTCCTAGGGTTCCGATTATTTCTCAATTAAGATAGTATCCAGCTCGATGACGGAACCAAATCTCGACGAAGATGGTTCCAAGTCGTCTTTCCAGAAAACGGTGAGTGAGCTTCTTACTTCATCTCCTCGTATTTGATTCAATCAGTGTTCTAAATCCGCCTTTTTGTTCATCTGGGTTTTTCGAATAAAGGTGGTGCTGAGAGATTGGTGGTTGATAAAATGCCCAAAGGAATTCGAAGGGAAACAATTTGGTGTTGCTGGATTCGAAGAGTCCGTCGAGTAAGAGTGCTTTGGACTTTTCAGGTTTCTTTTTTTTTTATGAAACGATTTAGTTTTTGAATTCTTCGAATTTTGCCTTAATAGGACAAGAGCAATGCGTGTGTTTACATCTTCACCAATCACCAAAGCTTTGGATGTTTTCACACTCTTAGCATCTGATGGAATCTATATCACTCTCAGAGGTTTTCTTAACAAAGAACGCGTTCTTAAAAATGGATTTAACCCTGAGGTAATCTAAAGATTGCTTAACTTGTTGGAACTTGATCTATCTAAGAACTAAGGAAGAAGAACTGACTTTGATTTGTTCTTTCTCTTTTGTTCTGTGGTCTGGTCTTGGGAATAGATTTCTCGTGAATTCATCTTCGGGTTTCCTCCTTGTTGGGAACGAGTTTGTAACAGTTGCTTTGAAGGAGACTCTTTTGGCACTGATGTTAATACCGTCCCTTCGACTATCGAGAAAGGTTAGGTCTTGAAGCAATGTGTTTGTGTGTGTGTGTTTTTTTCTGATGCATCTATGTTTTATTGATATGTCCTTGTTTTATGATTTCTTAGCAGCTTGTCCTCCCATTTTATCACCTTGTAAGTACTCTAACAGGAATCTTAAGGATAATCCAGCTGAGAGCAGAGAGAAAAGCAATGTGACTGAGACTGATATTGCAGAGATTAATGATAAAGGTGGTTCTGGAGCAAGAGATATAAAAACTGCAAGGAGAAGGTCTCTTCATCTGCAAATAAAAAGGATACTTGAATCGAGTAAAGTCCGGAAGACTGCTAATGATGGAGATCATGGTAGTGAATTTTTGAATACGGCTAAGCGCGGTGATGTAGAAAGAGATGGATGTGAGGTTATCAATAATGAAGACAGTGAATGGAAACTCGATGAAAGTGAAGTCCAGAATCTTTGTAATGATGGAGATAATGGTAGTGAAGGTTTCATTAAGGCTAAGAGCAGTGATGTAGAAAAAGATAAGAGCGAAGCTATCGATAATGATGTGATATCTCCAGCGGTTGGAAGTGGTATTAAGCATACCGGTGCAGATAATGTTGATAAAGTGACAAGTGCAAGTGCTACTGGAGAATCACTTACTTCGGAACAGCAAAATGGTTTACTTGTAACAACAGCATCTCCACATTCCCTGCTTAAAGACTTAGCCAAGAGTAGCAAACCTGAAAAGAAAGGAATATCCAAGAAAAGTGGCAAGATCCTCAGAAGTGACGACAATGTAGTAGATCCCATGAATTACTCTGGGACGAAAGTCAAAAGTGCGGAAAACAAAAGGAAAATCGATGCGAGTAAACTCCAGAGTCCGACTAGTAATGTTGCAGAACATAGTAAGGAAGGTTTAAATAATGCTAAGAGCAATGACGTAGAAAAAGATGTATGTGTGGCTATCAATAATGAAGTGATATCACCAGTGAAGGGATTTGGTAAAAGGCTTTCTGGTACAGATGTTGAAAGATTAACAAGTAAGAATGCTACTAAAGAATCACTGACGTCAGTACAGCGAAAAGGTAGAGTGAAGGTATCGAAGGCATTTCAAGATCCCCTGTCGAAAGGAAAATCAAAGAAAAGTGAGAAGACCCTTCAAAGTAACAGCAATGTTGTAGAGCCTATGAATCATTTCAGGTCTGAAGCTGAAGAAGCTGAAGAAAACTTGTCATGGGAAAAAATAAAGAGGAAAATCGACTTTGATGTGGAGGTAACCACTTCCCCTTATGCCACCACTTACATGGTTATCCTCTGATATTCCTGTTTGAGTGTTAATGCTCTTGTTGTTATGTAATTCAAAGGTAACACCGGAAAAAAAAGTGAAGCAGCAGAAGACCAATGCGGCGTCTACTGATTCATTGGGACAGAAACGGTCAAGATCAGGTTAATAGAGAGTAGAAAATCTTCACTTCCAAAGGGCTCTGTTGAAAGCATTAGTTAAAAAAAGAATTTTGTTTAATGTTTTGCAGGAAGGGTGCTTGTGTCATCACTAGAGTTTTGGCGTAACCAAATTCCTGTTTATGATATGGTTTGTGATTTGATTTCCTTAACACTAGACCAACCATGGGAACAGAGTCTTTAACATTGTCTGGGTTTGCAGGATCGGAACCTTATCCAAGTAAAGGATGGTAGTGAGACTAACTCCGCTCCATCTAAAGGTTAGTTCTTTAAAGCTGTTTTTTGATGAAAACGGCTTTCACTATATAATACAATATTTGTTGTTTTTTTCTTTCTTCTTCTTGATAGGAAAAGGATCGGATTCTCGAAAGCGAAGAAACTTGAAAATCAAATAAACTATTTCAAACTTTCGTAATTAATAAGTAGGTTTATTATGGTCTCTGACCCTGTAATCATAATTAATAAGTAGGTTTGTTATGGTCTCTGACCCTGTCTGTAATCATTTTGTTGGTCGTGAAACTCTCTTAATATTTTAGTATTACTAGCTTCCTTTATTTTTTTTACAAAGTAAATTCATAGTGGATCTCGTTTGCTTCAAGCTCAAAAGTTTGAAACGACAAAGTATACGTAGTAAGAGAGTAGATAGAATTGTGTTTTGAATTGATATTTTAGAAGAGTTTTGAGTTCCACGGTACACACAATGCTTGTTTCTCTGAACTCAACTGCAAAAAGCTAAGAAGCTCACCAAGAGAAGAAAAAACAAAAGCTAAAGCTCGAAAATGTCAGACCCATTGACATTCAATCTAAAGATCATACTAATACAAAAGCATATCGGCACTAAAGGAAGGAATACATGTAGACATGCAATAGGTTTAATCTCCCCTTTCTAACTTGTTTCCATTGCCTCTTTGTGGTACTTGTCCAATTCAGCATCAAGATCCTCTGCAGATACGTTTTCATCACGTCCTCTTCCACCACTGCCACGACCACCACGTCCTCTAGCTCCCCTGCCACCTCTGAAATTACCACCGCCAAAACCACCACCACGAGGACGCCCCATAAAACCGCCTCTTCCTCTGCCTCTGTGGCATAACAGGTTATCCAAAATATTTAATAGGAGTACAAGGTTCGTGTAATCTACCTATCAGGATATACTTGGCCTAACCAAAAAAGCATTTCGTCAATATACTAACTCAAGAACAAAACATAGGCCATCTTAACAGAAGAACAAAACATAAGTATTTCATCAAGATACTAACTGACTTAGCAATAGATTGATAGACCCTAGCAAATGATACTATGAAGTTTCCATATTGAACAAAGTGTGGAAACAAGACAAACCTGAAGTTTCCATTGAAGTTGCCATTGAAATTGCCATTAAAGTTCTCATTAAAGTTGCCAAGTATCCCATTAGTAGGAAAAGGAATCTGAGCTGTAGCAAGAATGGGAAGAGCTGGAGCAGAAAGATTAGTCCCAACAATCTCTATCTTCATCAGTTTTCCATCCAACTGAACATTGTTGTAACGCTTGACAGCTGCCAATGCATCCCCACGCCTCGAGAAAACAACTTCAGCAGTCCCCTGAAAGCATCATTAAGTTTAATCATGACAAGACGATTCAATAAACAAATCTCTGAAGCACAATAAAGCTTATCAAGTAAGTACCTTTGATCTTCCACTCCTATCATAGTGAATCCCATATCGCTTAAGATCACCAACCTCAGAGAAAAGCTCCTACAAGCAAAACCATCTCAAGATCAGAAACAAAACCACAATTTTTCTCATAAGTAAGACTGGAACTATAATAAACTTCTAAAGCACAAACCTTGATATCTTCGTTGGAGACACCATAGTCTAAGTTTGAAATGTAAAGCTTAGTTCCAGTCTCGATAGACGAGCCACCACCAACAACAGCAGTCTGATGATGCCCAAAAGCCGCCGCCACAGACGCATCAGTCGCGAAGACGTCGTTTTGCCACATCGCATCATGAGCTTGTTGTTGTTGAATCGGCTGTTTTATTCGTCAAAGAAGAAACGAAAACAGATCTCAGCTTTTTTTGATTTCACAAAAACCCTAAAAGGAATTCTCTGATTCTTGAAGGAAGAGAAGGTAAAGGGAGAGATATAAAATCAATGGGCTGACCCTTGAATACGGCGCCGTTCTGGCTCCTACGCGGTTAGCAAACCGACGAGACGGACCGGAATTAGAACCGGAACCACCGCGACCACCGGTGTTATTGCCACCTCCAATGCCTCCTCGGCCGCGAGATCCAGTAGGTTTTCGATTAGATTTGATGATATCATCAAGTGACATATCTAAGCCACCTGACATCTTCGCCGGATCTTTTCTCCGATATCGAGAAATGTAGCTAGGGTTTTGTTGCTCTGAGATTTCAAAGATGGAATTACGCACCGCGAGAGTGAGAGAGAGAGAAACAGATATTATCTTCTCGGAGAATTACGATAAACACCTCAGCTTTAATCAATATTGTTTTGTTGCCCTTAAACTCTTACGTTTTACTAAATAGACCCCTGAGTTCTTAATGGGCCTTTTGGACTCATAAAAATCCAGTGGCCCATCCTCATTGTCCACTTCAACTTATTATATTTTTTTCCCTCCGGCCATTGTCATAATCAAAGATGTGGACAAGTACATGTGAAGCACACGCATTGCCTGTATGGGCACAGTATGTGACTGTATCACAACGTACATACACATTCACGTATTAATATTAGTAAGTCAACCCTTTTTTTTCTTTGTTTATCTCAATTTGGAAAACAAATCTTGCCTTGCTATTTAACAAATTACTTGTACCATGAGTGTTAAAGACATCTTTATAACCTGACCAGAAGATTTTATGTAGAATTCTAGACGAATTATGAAATTTTTAATGGTTAAGTGGACTTTTTTATTATATGATATACAGATTTGTATTCAAATGATGACACATTAATTACTATACAAAATATTTAAATATGTTGATAAAAACAAAATGTGGTTAACAAAAAATTATTGATATCTTTGATCCATGGAATAATAACCGTTGCACAATAGTATTTTTTGAGCTGCCTTTTTTGGCAGTAATATAATATAAGGAAATAAATAGTCAATATCGTTAGACGTTATAGTCTCACATGGTCACATCACTTCCCCATACAAATGAGCCAATGAGCCGGATGTCATGTGCCAGTCGCCGCTAAAAACATGATAGATAGAGTAAATGCCTTCATTATTCTACTTACATAATTCGACTATCCTAATATATAGGTGCTAGATCTAGCAATATAATCTCTTCTGTTTCTTCTTTTTTTTTTTTTTTTTTTT